>Ga0335071_10008848_pt1 | contig 10317 bp, 5 predicted proteins | sample Lox_Sample_15_FD_206724 | JGI IMG/M metagenome (GOLD analysis project Ga0335071, IMG submission 206724) | Soil microbial communities from Loxahatchee National Wildlife Refuge, Florida, United States - Lox_Sample_1.5 | ecosystem: Environmental > Terrestrial > Soil > Wetlands | place: USA: Florida...
GCCCGGTTTGACGGCGTTCGTTTCCGGATGTTCAAGGCGGGCGACACGCCGGCCCTGGGCAGCGGGCGGATCCGATTCTTGCTCACGGGCCGGCAAGGCGAGCTTTGGCTGGCTACGCAGGAAGGCGGGCTGATCCAGCTTGCGGATGGCCGCTTTACCCCGCTTGCCTTGCCCGAATCGCGCGGCGTCCGCTCGGCCATTATCCAGGTTGCCCGGGACGAGTTCGACGCCCTCTGGCTCTCGACCGAGGATGGGAAGGTGGGCCGGTTAGCCGACGGCCACTATTCCGTCATCTCGACGAACTGGAAGGCCGCAGACCGCGCCGGCTTTCAAGTGCAAGCGGATATCCGGAACCGGCTGTGGGCGCTGAGCGGGTCCGGGCTTTACCAACTGACGGGCGAGAGTTTGATTCCGGTTCTGTCGGGTCAACCTGGCGAGTATGTTATACACTGCGCCGGCCGCTCCGGGGGTTGGTGGCTGAGCGCGGGCGGTCAGGTGCGGCACTGGCGCGATGGCCAATGGATTGCCCGCGCGGGCAGCCCCGGCGTGGCCGCCGCCAGCATCACGTGCGGCATTGAGGATCGCGGCGGGCATCTCTGGCTTGGCACAACGGGCCAGGGCCTTTTTCGCTGCGATACCAACGGTCTCTCCCTGCAGTTCACCAAACGAGACGGGCTGAGCAGCGATTCGGTGCGCACCCTGTTCGAGGACGGCGAAGGCAATCTCTGGGTCGGCACGGAGGACGGTGGATTGGACCGCTTGCGCTTGCCTCTGTTTACAGTTTACGGCGTAGCCCAGGGTCTTTCTTCGGAACGCATAACGACGGTGAGCGAGGGGCGGGCGGGTGAAATCTGGGCCGGCACTGATGGGTACGGGTTGAACCGCCTCCAGGGGGAAACGGCCCGGTTGGCCACTGAGGAACCGCAGGCGGCATCTTGGCGCGTGTCCGCGGTGGTGGCCGATCGGCAGGGACAGGTTTGGGCGGCGCTTCGTTCCGGGGGGGTGTTCCGTTGCAAGGGTGGGGCCTTCACCCCGGTGGTCGGCTTCGCCACAGCAGGGCTTCCCACGCGCAGCTTGTTCGAGGATTCTCGTGGCGCGGTGTGGATCGGCCAGCGCAACACCAGGATCCTGGCTCGGGTCCAGGGCAGCACGATCAGCACCCTTGAACTGCCCTCATCCATGCCGCTGGCGGATGTGCGGGTGATGGCCGAGGATGCGGCGGGTAACATGTGGTTTGGCACGGACGGCACTGGCTTGTTGCGCTGGAAGGATGGCCGGTTCACGCGGTTCACGCGTGAGAATGGATTGAGCAGCGACTTCGTCTGGGCGCTACGCCCGGAGCCGGACGGCGCGCTATGGATCGGCACCTATGGCGGCGGCCTCACCCGGCTCAAGGACGGACGCGCGGTAATTTGCAACACCCGCCACGGCCTGGTGGACGACGTGATTTGCCACATCGCGGACGACGGGCGCGGCCAGTATTGGTTCAGCTCAAACCAAGGCATCTTTCGCGTGGGCAAAGACGAGTTGAACCAGTTCGCTGAGGGCAAGCGCGCGCGCATCCAGTGTGTGGCCTACGGCCGGTCCGACGGCCTGCCCGCGCTGGAGTGTGAGGGCGGCTGCCAGCCGGCCGGCTGCCGCAGCCGTGATGGACGGCTCTGGTTTCCCACCATCCGCGGCCTGGTGGTCGTGGACCCCGCCGACGTGAGCACTAACCCTGCTCTGCCGCCTGTGCGCATTGAACAGATTGTCATAGATGGCAAGGTCATCGAAGCGTGCGACTGGCAATCGGATGGTTCGGCGCAAAGGCGGGCAGGCGCAGAAGCAACCTCGCTCCCTAGCCGTTCTGCTCCCGCCCCGCTGGAAATCAAGCCCGGCAGTCGGCGCCTGGAATTTCACTACACGGGCCTGAACTTCAGCGCGCCGGACCGGCTACGCTTTCGTCACAAGCTGGAAGGGGTGGATGCCGAATGGGTTGAAACGGGTGGACAGCGAGATGCCACCTACGACCGACTGGCGCACGGCACCTACACGTTCCGGGTCCAAGCCTGCAATCGAGAAGGTGTATGGAACCAGGCCGGCGACCAGCTCGCTTTTACTGTGCTGCCGCATTTTTGGCAGAGCGGTTGGTTCGGCGGGTTGTTCCTGGTGGCCTTTGGAGGTGCGGTAGGCTTCACTGTGAAATACGCGTTGAGGCGAAGCCATCAGCGCCAGCTTAACTTCCTGCAGCAACTTCACGCGCTGGAGCGAGAACGCACGCGCATTGCGCGGGATATCCATGACGACCTGGGCGCAAGTCTCACCGAAATCGGCTACCTGGGTGCGCTGGCGGTGCGCGACTCCAAATCCCTGGCGGAGGCGCGCGAGCAACTCGAGCGCATCATGCTCCGCACCCGGGAACTGGCGACAAGCCTGGACGAGACCGTGTGGGCTGTGAACCCCAAGAACGATTCCTCCAGCCACCTGGCCACTTACCTCTGCCACTTTGCCAAAGAATTCCTGGAGCCCACGGCCATCCGCTGCCGGCTGGATGTGCCGAGCGGCTTGCCGGAGGTCACGCTCAGCGCCGAGGTGCGTCATAACGTCTTCCTCGCGGTCAAAGAGGCGTTGAACAACGCCGTGAAACACTCGCGCGCCGGGGAGCTGTGGCTGCGCCTCCGGACGAGCGACGGAGCGCTCATCATCGAGGTGGCGGACGATGGCCTGGGCTTTGTGGTGGATGGAGTCCGGGAGCCGGGCAACGGTTTGCGGAACATGGCCGCGCGCATGGACGAGGCGGGCGGAGGCTTCACGGTGCGCAGCGCGCCCGGGACCGGCACAACGGTGTGCCTGCGATTGCCCCTGGGCGAGCACGAGCGCGGCGGCCACAGCCGCCCGGACCGACCTATCCAAATGGGGGATGCCGAGAGCGCCCCGGGCGCCTAGACTGGAAACCTATGGCAATCTCTGTGGCCATTGTTGAAGACAATCGGGAAGTCCGGCGCAGTCTCTCGCGCTACATTGACGGCGCGCCGGGGTTCCGCTGCACCTGCCTTTGCGCCACCGCAGAAGAGGCCTTGCGCACCATCCCGGCCACGCCGCCCGACGTGGTGCTGATGGACATCCAACTGCCCGGCATGAGCGGCATCACCTGCACCGCCTCGCTCAAAGCCGCGCTCCCGGCGGTGCCGGTCATGATGCTCACGGTGTATGAGGACACGGACGTCATCTTCCGCGCGCTCAAGGCCGGGGCCAGCGGGTACCTGCTCAAGCGCAGCGATCCGGCCAAGGTCCTGGAAGCCATCCACGACCTGCACCACGGCGGCGCGCCCATGACCGACCAGATCGCCCGCAAGGTGATTGAATCCTTCCACCAAACCAAGCCCACGGCCCATCCGCAGGACAAGCTCACCGCCCGCGAGGAGGAAATCCTGGATTACCTCGCCCAGGGCTTCGTCACGAAGGAAATCGCCGACAAGCTGGCCATCACCCCTGCCACGGTCCGCTTCCACCTCAAGCACATCTACGACAAGCTTCACGTGCGTTCCCGCGTCGAGGCCGTGCTCAAGCATCTCGGCTGAGCCGGGAACCTATCCAATTGGGGGATGCGCGGCTTCCGACTTCCCGGCAGAATTCCCACTAATGAACCGGTGTGGGAACGCGTCAGAATTCACCCTCCCAGCGGTGCTGCTGGCGTTGTGTCTAACGCTTTGCGGCGCCCGGGGCCAGTCTGGCTATGAGCCAGGCCGGAGCTATTTCGGACGCGGCAACTACGTGGAGTACATCGCGGGCGATATGCCGTTGATCATCTCCGCGCCGCATGGCGGGACATTGAGGCCGGGAGCGCTGCCGGACCGCAAGGCTGGTGAATTCACGTCAGACTCTAACACCGAAGAGCTGGCGCGGACGTTGCAGCAGGTGCTGCATCAGCACTTCGGGCATTATCCCCACGTCATTATCTGTTGCCTGGAGCGCCGCAAGGTCGATTGCAATCGCGACATTGAGGAAGGCGCCGGGGAGCAGCCTGAAGCCCGGCAGGCCTGGAACGATTACCACCGCTTCATCGAGACCGCTCGCAGCAACGTGCTGGCGAGCACCGGCAAGGGCTTTTATATCGATCTCCACGGACAGAGCCATGCCATCAAGCGCGTGGAACTTGGCTATTGCCTGACCGATAGTCAGTTGACCAACACTGACAGCGTGTTGAATGGGCCCGCGTATGCCAACTGCAGCACGATCCGAAACCTGGCCCGGCAAACGGGCCTGCCGCTCGCGGAGCTGTTGCGGGGAACCAACAGCCTTGGCGCATTGCTGGCGGCGAAGGGTTATCCGGCTGTTCCCAGCCCGGCTATGCCGCATCCAGGCTGCGGCAATGCCTACTTTGACGGCGGCTACAATGCCCGCCGCCATGGTTCGGCCAGTGGCGGCGCCATCGACGGCGTGCAGATGGAGGTGAATCTGGCGGGAGTCCGGGATACGGCCATCAACCGCACCAACTTTTCGCTCGCGCTGGCGCAAGTGCTCGACGCCTATTTCACCTGTTGGTACGGCCTGGATGTGAGGACCGGCGCCGCTTGCGGCTCAAGATAACGCATAGCTGGAACTTGCTTTGTGTCCGGTCGCCTCAGCAGAATGCCATTTTGCATGAGAACCTCCGCAAGCCCTGGTAATCTCTTCAGTGCTTTTGGCACGGGCAGGATGACGCGGCTGACGGGCCTTTGGGCCAGTTGCCTGCTCAGCGCCACCTGGTTGCTGAACGCGGCAACGAGCGTTTGTGACTTCGCCGAAGCCAGCCACGTGAATGATTGGCTGCGGCACCCGGTCTATGGCGACCCTTCATTCGATTCGTTCCAACGTCTGCCAGGCAACCCGATTCACCGCGGAGCGGCGCCCTTTGACTGGCCGGTCAACGGATTCCTGTTTCCCGACCCACGGAGCGGCAACTGGTATGTGTTCGTCGGCGATTACGCTAAAGGTTACCTGAGCCCGCCCAGCCGCTGCCTGCTGTGCCGCTCGACGAATCGAGGCCGCACCTGGGCGAAGCTCGGCACGATCCTTCAGGGCGATGCCAGGATGTTTGACAAAGACGGCCATACCCCGGATGCGAGTGTCGTGTATGCGGAAAGGCGCTACCACATGGTTTACGACTGGGGCGAGCCGGATTTTAACGCTGAGGGGGGACTGGCGTATGCCTGGGCAGAGCAACCTGAAGGGCCCTGGCACCGAGCCTCCGAACCCATTACGCGCAATTCGACGCTGCCCCGCCTGCTGGGACGCTATCAGCGCACTTACGCCGCCACTCTCCTGCGCCGCACCAACGATTGGCTCATCCTGGCCATGATGGACCATGCGCCGCACAGTTGGGCGCTCTTTGCGATGACGGCACCCAACGCTGGCGGGCCTTACTCCGAGCGGCGGCTGGTCCGTTGCGTCGAAGACGATGGGTTTCATCCGCCGCTGCTGGAATTCTTCCCGGCGTTTGTGCATGAAGGATTCGTGTATGCGCCGGCCACCTCGGTCGCTCTCAACCGCAACTTCCAAGCACTGTTTCGGGCGCCTTTGGAACGCGCCGAGGATCCCGCGGCCTGGACTTTGTTTCAGTACGGCTCGGTCTGGCACGCTGATGATGTGGAGATGGAGCACTTCGGAATCTGGGGACAGACCTATTCCGGTTTCGTGGATCGTGACGGCATTTTACGGGTGATGTTTCCGTCCCGGGATCCCGATGGACGTGGCACGATTAACCTGGCGCACCGCCCGTGGACGGAGCCGATGCGCAAACGAGGTTTCATTTTGAGCGGGCACAGCGGGCCATCGCTCACCTTGCTGCGGCGAGCCTACGCCGAATTCGTGCTCGACGCCGAAATGGAATTGCGCGGCACGGCGAGTCTGCTGTTCGACTATGGCGCGCCGCTGGGACCGAACCAGCCCGCCTCGGATGCCACAATTCATACGCTCGCGGAGACTCGCCACGCGGCTCTCCAATTCGCACCGGGGCGCTGGAGTCTGCTCCGCCGGGACACGACCGGCCACACGCAGGAATTGGCCTCAGGCACTTTGCGGGAAGGCCTTCGGCGAAGTGTCCGCTTCAAACGCAACGGGAACCTGACAACCATTAAGCTGGACGGCCGGGAGGTTTGGCGGGGGCAGATTCCCGCTAGCGACGATGTGCCACCGAGCGGAGTCATCGGTGTTCGGGTCGAGAAAGACAGTCATTTGGCCGTGGAGCGGTTCCGGATTAAAGGGGAGTCGAGCCCGGCATGCATGGTCTTCCTGCACACAGAGGGCCTGTTGGGGGCTGGGGCTTCCCCAAAAGAATGGGGGGAGTGCTCCGATGCCGGATACCGTTTTGGCGTGGGCGCAGCTTCCAAGGTGGCAGGGGCGCGGGCCAAGTGGAATGTCATCGGGAGCGGCCTCAGGCTTTGGTCCCCGCGTGGCCCGGGATACGGCAGTATCGAAGTGCGGCTCGATGGCCGGGCGGCGGCCAGGATCGACCTGCACTCGGAAGCGGCGGTTTCTTCAAAGCCGGTCTGGTCGGCGACGGGCCTGGCGGATACGTACCACACGGTGGTATTGGTGGCAGAGGCTGGCCAGGCACCTTTGGATTGCCTTGAGGTCACCACCCGGCGCTGAAGCTGGAAGGCACCTCTCGGATTCCCGGGTTTGACACCGTGGGCGACGCGTGAAAACATTCCGTCCACACGTCAGCATGAACATAAGCTCTTTGACCGGTGTTGCAGCCGTCTGTCTCTTGCTGGGCGGAACAGCCGAGGTCGCCGCCGGCGACGATACGGCGTTCTTTGACAGGCTTCATGTCACAGTGCCGACCGGGGCCGGAACGGTTCTGAGCAATCTCCCTGGCATTGTTGCGCGCCAGGTGGAGCGGCGATGCAGCGCGAAAGAAGGAAGCGGCGGCTCGGCTGCTTTCACGCTGGAATTGGCGGTCGAGCCTGGAATCGGCAAAGAAGGGTTCAGGATTGCCGACGGTCCACAGGGTGCGGTGCGCGTTGCGGGCAACGACGAGCGAGGGGTGCTTTACGGCGTTGGCAAGTTCCTGCGCAGCTCCCGGTACGAGCGCGGGTTTGCCCCAGGCGCCTGGCGCGGGGTCTCGGTGCCGGAAAAGCCGCTGCGGGGCATCTACTTCGCAACGCACTTCTACAATTACTATCAGACCGCGCCGATCGAAGCAGAGGAGCATTATGTCGAGGAACTCGCGCTTTGGGGCGTCAACTCCGTGGCTATCTGGTACGACATGCACCATTTCAAAGGCTTCGCTGATCCGGAGGCGGTGGCCTTTCGCGGGCGCCTGATGAGGATCTTGCAGGCCGCCCGCCGTTGTGGAATCGGGGTCGGTCTCATGGTGATCGGGAATGAGGCATACGCCGACAGTCCCAAAGAATTCCGGGCCGACCCGAGAGCGCAGCGCGGCGGTTTCTATGACGTGGCCATTTGCCCCAACAAGCCGGGGGGGCTGGACTACACGCTGAGGATTCTGGGGGAGCTCTTTGATTGGGCCAGTGATTTGCAACCCGAGTATGTCTGCATCTGGCCCTATGATCAGGGGGGCTGCGGTTGCGACCAGTGTCGGCCCTGGGGCGCGAACGGTTTCCTCAAGTGCGCCAAGAACGTCGGCGGCCTGGCCCGCAGGAAACTGCCGGGCGTTAGGATTATCCTCTCAACCTGGATGTTCGACGCGAACGAGTGGCAGGGGCTGAAGCGGGCCTTTTCGACCAAACCCGACTGGGTGGACATTATTCTCACGGAGTCCGTCGGCTTCGCACGTGAAGGCATTCCCGGGATGCCGACGGTGGGGTTTCCGGAGATCAGCATGGAAGGCATGTTCCCCTGGGGCGGGTTCGGCGCCAACCCGCAGCCGCAACGCTTCCAGGCCGCTTGGAATGCCGTCAAAGACAGGGAGGTCGGCGGGTATCCCTATTCGGAGGGCATATTCGAGGACATCAACAAGGTGACTTGGGTGCAGTTGTATTGGAACTCCGCGACACCGGTTACTGACACGCTCAACGAGTATATCGCCTACGAGTATTCGCCCGCCGTAGTGGACGGAGTGCGGCAGGTCATCGCGACCTTGGAACAAAACCATCATTTTCGCTGGTGGCCCGGCGAGCTGGCCGGCGTGAAACTGCAGTATGACTGGTTTCCCTCGCGCGGCGTCAAACCGCAGGCGGACCCAGGCGCGGAGGAGGCCTATGCAACGGTGAAGCGGATAGACGAAAGACTGGAACCCTGGGCGCGCAATTCCTGGCGGTGGCGGATTCTCTACTTGCGGGCATTGCTGGACAGCGACCTCAAGACCAACGGCGGCAAACCCACTCCCGCTTGCGAACAGGCATTCCGGGAATTGAGCAAGATTTATGGGCTGACGGACAAAGCCGACCCGGTAATCAGACCACCGGTTTGGCCATAGGAAGGCCAACCGTGGCCAGGCGCCCGGCATTGTGGTGGAAGACGATGGGTCCAGCGGCCTCGACCCTGTGGATGCGCACCGCACGACGGCCTTCGTGTTCGAGCACCGGGGAGATAATTACCAGGACTGACCGGCGGTGAGCCGGATGGAAAAGGGAACTGAACTACCTCGCCTGCAACGGGTTTCGTTCAAGTGCTGGCCAGATATTCCTTGTAACCGGCACACCAACTGCGCGCGGCGTCTCCCACGGCTGGGCGACACCACTCCTGGTAGCCCCAGCTCACGATATCCTCACAATACTCCGCCGCGAGTTCGAGCTTCTGGCGCAACCGAGGGACGGGCACTGGCCGCCAGGGGCCGGGCTTCACCATCGATTGATGGACCCGTCCGTAGCGCCGGATGAAGTCCTCCCTGCTTGGGCATTCGAATTCGGCCACTTCGACATTACCCCAGAACCGCGCGCCACCTGCTTGACAGGCGTACTGCATCGCTTGGAAAAACGGGCGGCGCATGTCGTTGGTCACATAGAAGAAGTGCTCGCCGCTGTCTTGCAGCATCACGATGTCCAGCCCGGCGCGGCGAATCAGGGCGGCCCAATACTTCGCATACTCGTCAGGTTCGTTGAACCGGAAATCACCAAAGACTTTATCCCGATCCAGGATAAAGAAAGGAGAAATCGTGACCGGCCGATGGGCGCCGTCCTTGCAGCGTTCGACCAGGGCAGGAAAGAGCGCCTGGACAAAGGTGTCGCCAGCGCCCCAGCACATATAGATCTCATGCGGGATATACCACGCCCAAAAAGCAGGATGCTGCTTGAAGCGGTCGCTGATATTGCGGATGTTTCGCCCGCAGAACGCGAGTTCCTGCTTCACGTCCAACCGGCCCTCCCAGACCGGGGTTGTGCCCACCCCGAGCATCACCTTGATGTGGCGCGCGGCGCAGAGGCCCATCAAGGTGGAAAAGGGCGCGAAGTTCTTCTCGGTGATGCCCTCCTGGGCATTGGCAATCCACAGCATGCGGAAGCCGAGGGCAGCCTGGCGGTCCAGTTCCTCCCCCCATCCGGCAGCACCCCATTTAGCGGATTCTGCCGCGTCATAGGTCCAGTACGAGCCCGCAATGACGGGACGACACTTGCCGACAGCCGCCGTGGCGCTTTGCCAGAGCGAGGCGCCCGCCGTTGCCGCCAGTGCGTGGCGAAGGAATTGCCGCCGGGATAAGCTCAAGCTCCCAAGATGAAGCCTTTGACGGTCTCATCGCAAGACGGATTCAATGGAGATTGGCGTTGCTCGCGGAGGCGACTCGACGCAAAAGGGGTAGCATGGCTGCTGGAATAGCGGCAGACCTCGACACCCCCGGGTGTGATGCTTACACTGCCGGCCCATGCATGCGAACCATCGCGACCACCGACACCACCGAACCGCGCACGATGCGGGCCCCCTCAGGCGGCGCCCTTCGTGTCCTCGCTTCGTGCGGAAGCTCACCCTCGCCGGCCTCTCCTTGCGGGCTTTTGTTGCCGCCCTGGCTGGGTTCGCCTGGGTGGACGCATATTCCTGGGATGCTCCGGTGTTGGCCGCGCCGGAGGCGGCACGGCTGACCGGCCCGTGGGCGGCGGCCCAGGCCCTCAACGCTGGGCGGATGGGGGCGGCCCCGCTGGACAAGACCGACTTCATCCTCGACGACGTCATGTTGAAGCAGCATCGCAGGTTCGCCGAATACAGCGGCGACATCTCCGGCCGTTGGATTGGGGCCGCGGCCTTTCTGGCGCCCCAGTTCCCCGATGCCTTTGCCTCTTTTCCGGCGGTCATGGCCGGGTTCCCTCTCTATCAGAAGGCCGACGGCCACTTCGGCGCCGACCAGCAATTGCCGAAGATCGAGCGCGGGCGCGACATGCCCATCCTGTGGGGCAACGGGCG
>Ga0335071_10008850_pt1 | contig 10316 bp, 8 predicted proteins | sample Lox_Sample_15_FD_206724 | JGI IMG/M metagenome (GOLD analysis project Ga0335071, IMG submission 206724) | Soil microbial communities from Loxahatchee National Wildlife Refuge, Florida, United States - Lox_Sample_1.5 | ecosystem: Environmental > Terrestrial > Soil > Wetlands | place: USA: Florida...
CCGATCCACTGATCCCGACGCCTGCAAAGGTGGGAATGCAGTTATAATTCAACTATCCTTAAGAATATCCTGACGATTGCGTTCCAATCGTCGGGCAAGAAGGTGGAAAGAATGCCTGAAGAACCAATCAACACAACGACACGACACAAGATCGCCATGCTCATCGACGGGGACAATGCCCAGGCCAGCCTGCTGCGCGAGATGATCGCTGAAGCCGGCAAGTACGGCCTGATCACCGTCCGGCGCATTTACGGCGATTGGACAACCAACTCGATGAATTCCTGGAAGGACATGCTCAACTACCATGCCGTCCAGCCGGTCCAGCAGTTCCGTTACACGGTCGGCAAGAACGCTACCGACAGTGCCATGATCATCGATGCCATGGACCTGCTGCACGCCGGCGTGGTCGACGGTTTCTGCCTGGTCTCGTCCGACAGCGACTACACCCGCCTGGCGACCCGCCTGCGCGAGGCCGGCGTATACGTGATGGGCATGGGCGAGAAGAAGACGCCCAAACCGTTCGTCAACGCCTGCGACGTGTTCGTGTACGTCGAGAACCTGGTGCCGGAGCAGAAGCGCAGCACCAAGGCGCACGTCCAGCACAACAACGACAATAAAAAGAAAAAGGAAGATCAGCCGGATGCCCTGCCGCTGGTCCTGCAGGCCTTCGACCTGGCGGTCCAGGAAGACGGCTGGGCCCGCCTCGACCACGTGGGAAACGCCCTTTACCAGCTGGATCCGAGCTTTGACCCGCGCACTTACGGGCACCGGCAGCTCTCGCGCCTGCTGGCCAGCTACAAGAGCTATTTCGACATGCGCACCCAGGAGATCGACGGCTCGACACTGTTCTATATCAAGATCAAGGAATGAACGAAAATCCCCTCCTTCGGGAGGGGATTTTTTTATTTCACCAGCTCGTTGTAGACTTCCAGGATCTGGTTGGCGACCCGCTCCCAGGCGTAGTTGAGGGCGTAGGCGGCCGCCTGGCGGCCAAGAGCCAGGCGCAGCGTCTCGTCGCCGAGCAGGCCGGTCAGGCAGGCGCACAGGGCGTCGCTGTCCCCATCCGGGACGGTGTAGCCGGTCTCACCGTTGCGCACCAGGTAGGCCAGCCCGCCCACCTGGGAGGCCACTACCGGCGTCCCGCAGGCCATCGCCTCGAGCGCCACCATCCCGAATGACTCGTAGTGGGACGGCATCACCAGGGTTTCGGCAGCCGAGTAATAATACGGCAGGGTATCCTGGCCGCGCTTGCCCAGGAAGGCGACCAGCTTGCCGACGCACAGCTCGTCGCACAGTTTCTGGACACGCGCCATCTCGACGGTCATGTCCTCCGGGCTGGCGTCCGGCTCGCCACCGATGATCGCCAGCCGGACTGGCTCCTTAAGGCCGCGCAGGTTCAGGCAGGCGACCGCCCGGATGAGTGTGTCCAGACCTTTAAGCGGCTCGATGCGCCCAACGAACAGCAGCAGGCGGTCGTCCGGCGCCAGCCCGACGAACTGCTTGGCCTCGTCGACCGGGATTGGATAGAAGTGGCTGGTATCCACGCCGGGCGGGATGACGCGCATCTTGGTCGGATCGGCCTTGTACAGCCACTGCAGCTGGGCCTGCTCCGCCAGGGTTGCCACCACGATGCGGTCGGCGCGGGCGATCACCCGGCGCTCGCCCTTCAAGCGCGAGGCGCCCTCGCGTTCTTCCGGGCTGCGCGCCACCCGGTTCTTCATTTCCCCCAAGGTGTGGAACATCTGCACGATCGGGATGCCACCCCAGGCCCGGGAGAGCTCCTCGGCCGCCAGGCCGGACATCCAGTAATGGCTGTGGATCAGGTCGTAATGGATGCCCTTCTCGCGGGCGAACTGCTCGATGCCCTGCACGAACTCGGGGACATGGTCCACCAGCTCGCTCTTGGCGATCGGGACCTCGGGGCCTGCGGGGACGTGCACGACGCGGTTGCCGTAGCCCAGGTCGTGAAGCACGTGCGGGACGTGCTCGTCCTGCGAGCGCGTGAACACGTCCACGTGGATGCCGATCCGGCCGAGCTGCCGGGTCAGGTCGCGCACGTAGACGTTCATCCCGCCGGTGTCCTTGCCCCCCAGGGTTGCCAGCGGACAGGTGTGATACGAAAGCATGGCGATGCGCACGAGCGATGATCCTCGAAAGCCGAGAAAGGAAATGCAAACCCCATTATAACTTGCCTGTTTCCTGCGTGTGCTGGTATAATCCCCGCCGCCACGCCACCATAGCTCAGTCGGTAGAGCAGACGTTTCGTAAACGCCAGGTCAAGAGTTCAAATCTCTTTGGTGGCTCCAGAACGTAGAACCCGGTCCCTCACAGGACCGGGTTCCCTTTTTTCAAGCGATGTTGACCATCACGTGCTTGGTGATCAGGTAGTCGCCCACCGCCTCAGCCGAAAGGTCCTTGCCGAAGCCGGACTGCTTGAAGCCGCCGTGCGGCGTCTCGGAGGCCAGTGGGATGTGGTCGTTGACCCACACCGTCCCGAACTCGAGCTGGGCAGCCACGCGCATCGCCCGCCCGACGTCCTTGGTGAAGACGGACGAGGCCAGCCCGTAGACCACGTCGTTGCCGAGAGTGACCGCCTCGGCTTCGCCATCGAAAGAGTTGATCGTCAGCACCGGCCCGAACACCTCGCTCTGGATGATCTCGGACTTCTGGTCAGCGTCGGCGATCAGGGTCGGCTCATAATAGTAGCCCTTGGGGAAGGCCTTCGGGATGCGCCCGCCGGTCAGCACCTTGCCGCCGTCCTTTTTGGCGCGCTCGACAAAGCCGATAACCGACTCGCGCTGCCCGGAGGAGATCATCGGTCCGATCAGGGTATCGTCGGCGAAGGGATCACCGATCCTGGTGCCGCGCAGCGCCTCGACCAGCGCCTCCTCGACCTGCTTGCGCAGGCCCTTGGCCACGTAGACACGCGTCGCCGCGGTGCAGTCCTGGCCGGTGTTGACCGTCCCCGCCATGGCCACCTTGGTAGCCACCAGGGCGACGTCAGCGTCGTCGAACACCAGGACGGGGGCCTTGCCGCCCAGCTCCAGGTGGACGCGCTTGATCGTGTCAGCAGCGGTCTTCATGATCGAGCGCCCGACCTCGGTCGAGCCGGTGACGCTGATCATGCGCACGTCGGGGTGCTCGACCAGCAGCCGGCCGGCGCTGCGCCCGGTGACGATGTTGACCACCCCGTCCGGGATGCCAGCTTCCTGGAGGATCTCACCCAGCAGCAGCGTGGTCAGCGGGGTCAGCGAGGCGGGCTTGAGCACGGTCGTACAGCCGGCCGCCAGGGCAGGTCCCATCTTCCAGATCGCCATCATCAGCGGGTAGTTCCACGGGGCAATCTGCCCGACCACCCCGACCGGCTCGCGCCGGTAGATCGAGGTGTAGCCTGGCCAGTACTCGCCGGCGTGCTCGCCGTGGGTGTCGCGCGCCGCGCCGGCGAAGAAGCGCAGGTTGTCGATCGAGAAGAGCGTGTCGCCGTTCAGCGCCAGGAATTTGTACGGCTTGCCGGTGTTCTCGGTCTCCAGCCGGGCGAACTCCTCGGCGCGCTTCTCGAGCAGGTCGGCCAGCTTCCACAGGATCCTGGCGCGCTCGCCTGGGACCTTCCGGGACCAGCGCCCGTCGAAGAACGCCCGCTTGGCGGCCTGGACCGCCCGGTCCACGTCGGCCGGGCTGGCGTCAACCACCTCGGCGATCTGCTCGCCGACCGCCGGGTTTTCCACCGTGACTGTGCCCCCACCCTGGCTGTCGACCCACTTGCCATCGATGAACAGCTTCCACTTTTTCATCCCTGCCTCCTTGTATAAACGAACGCTCGGTCGGACCCGGCCGGCTCAGCTCGCCAGCCGGATCGCCACCATCTGGATGTTGGTCATGTCTTCCATGGCGAAGCGCACGCCCTCCCGGCCCAGGCCGGACTGGCGGTTGCCGCCGTAAGGCATGTGGTCGGCGCGGAAGTTGGGCGTGTCGTTGACGATCACCCCGCCGAAGTTCAGCGCCCGGATCGCCCGGAAGGCCCGGTTCAGGTCACGCGTGAAGACCCCGGCCTGCAGGCCGAACTTGGTTGCCTCGGCCTGGCGCAGGCAGTCGTCGAAATCTTCGCAGGCCACCACCGAGGCCAGCGGCGCGAAGGCTTCCTCCGCCATGACCTTCATCTCGGGCTTGACCCCGGTCAGCACGGTCGGGTAGTAGACGCAGCCCTGGCGCTGCCCGCCGACCAGCACCTCGGCCCCGCCGGCACGCGCCTCCTGGACCCAGGTCTCGATCCGGTCGACTTCCTTGACGTCGATCATCGGCCCGACGTCGACCTTCTCGTCGAGCGGGTCGCCGACGACCATCGTCTCGCTCAAGCGTGTAAACTTCTCCAGAAAGGCCGGGTAGACCGCCTTCTGGCAGAAGATGCGCTGGACCGAGATGCACACCTGGCCGGAGTTGTAGAAGGCACCCACCGCGCAGCGCCTGGAGGCCAGCTCAAGGTCGGCATCGTCGGCGACGACGACCGGCGAGTTGTTGCCCAGTTCGAGGGTCACCTTCTTGATGCCCGCCACCGACATGATATGCCGGCCAACCTCCGGGCTGCCGGTGAAGGTGATCTTGTCCACGCGCGGGTCGGTCGCCAGCCACTCGCCGACCGTCCCGCCCGAGCCAACCACCAGGTTGAGCGCGCCGGCCGGCAGGCCGGCGTCCATCAGGATCTGGCACAGCTTGACCGCCGTCAGCGGGGTGGTGCTGGCCGGTTTGAGCACCAGTGTGTTGCCGGCCGCCAGGGCCGGGGCCACCTTGTGCGCCACCAGGTTGAGCGGGAAATTGAACGGGCTGATCCCGGCGATGACGCCCACTGGCCGGCGCTGGAAAAAGCCGAAGTAGCCCTCCCCGGCCTGGACCGCGTCCATCGGCAGGGTCTCGCCATGGATGTGCTTGGCCTCCTCGGCGGCGACGGCGAAGGTCGTCGCGCCCCGGTCGACCTCGGAGCGGGCGTACTTGAGCGCCTTGCCGGCCTCGACCGCGATCGTACGCGCCAGGTCCTCGCCGCGCTCGCGGATCAGGGATGAGGCGCGCGCCAGGATCGCCCCGCGCTTGTGGGCTGGCATGTCCGCCAGCAGCGGCTCGGCGCGCTCCGCCGCGGCGACCGCTGCTTCCACGTCCGCCCGGCTGGCGGTCGGCAGGACGCCGACCGTCTCACCGTTGTATTTGTTCTTGACCTCCAGCTGGGGACCGCTGCCGGTCCATTGACCGTCGATCAGCAAACGATATTCCATAGGATGCCTCTATTTGACCGTCTCAGCCAGCGCCTGGCCGAAGATGTCCAGCGCCTGGCGGATCTGCGCCTGGCTGACCACCAGCGGCGGGATCCAGCGGATGACGTTATCGTGCATACCGCAGGTCAGCAGCAGCAGGCCTTTTTCCTCGCAGGAATGGGCGACGGACTTGACCAGCGCCTTATCCGCCGGCTTGCCGCCCAGGGAGAGCTCGCTGCCGACCATCAGGCCCAGGCCGCGCACGTCGCCGATCAGTGGGTACTCCTCCTGCAGCTTGCGCAGCCCGGAGACCAGCTCCAGGCCGCGCCGGGCGGCGTTGCCGGGCATGTCCTCGTCGCGCATCGCCCGGATCGTGGCGACCCCGGCGGCGCAGGCCAGCACGTTGCCGCCGAAGGTCCCGCCGTGCGAGCCGGTCGGCCACTTCTTCATCAGGTCCAGCCGGCTGAAGACGCCCGAGAGCGGCAGGCCGGAGGCGATGCCCTTGGCGACCGTCATGATATCGGGGACGACCTCGAAGTGCTCCTGGGCGAACCACTGCCCGGTCCGGCCGAAGCCGGACTGGACCTCGTCCAGGATCAGCAGCAGGCCATGCCGGTCGCACAGCTCGCGCAGGCCTCGCAGGAAGGCGACCGGCGGGACGACATAGCCGCCCTCGCCCAGCACCGGCTCGATCAGCACCGCGGCGGTCTCGGAGGGCGCCGTCTGGGAGAGCAGCAGCTCCTCGAGCTCGCCCAGGCAGAACTCGGTCGCCTGGGCCTCGCTCATGCCGAGCTTGTAAGCATACGGGTAAGGGGCCACGAAGACGCCTGCCGGCAGCGGCTGAAAGCCGGACCGGTAGATGGTTTTCGAGGTCGTCAGCGCCATCGTCCCGGCGGTGCGACCGTGAAAGCTGCCTTGAAAAACGATGACGTTGGGCTTCCCCGTGGCGGCGCGCGCCAGCTTGACCGCCCCCTCGAGCGCCTCCGCACCGGAGTTGCTGAAGAAGAAGCCGTCGATCGACGGGTGCACGATCCGGCGCAGCTCGGCGATCAGCTCCAGCATCGGGGTGTGGACCACGATGTTGGCCTGGGCGTGCAGGAACTTGCCGGCCTGGTCGCGGATGGCTTCGACCACCTTCGGGTGGCAGTGGCCGGTGTTGGTCACGCCAATACCGCAGGTGAAGTCCAGGTACTGCTTCCCGTCCAGCGCGTAGATAATGCAGCCTTCAGCCCGGTCCGCCTGGATCGGGAAAATGCGCGACCAGACCGGCGACATGTGCGGGAAATTCTCTTCGTAAAGGGTCATGAAATTATCCTGATGGAACGCTTCCCCTCCCCGCGTCCGGGGAGGGGATTGGAACCAGGCGGCTTACTCTTCCTCGGGCGCCTGGTGCGGATCGACATCCGGGATCTGGAAGTACTCCGCCCGGGTCAGCCGGTTCAGCGCCGGCAGGGCGAACGCCAGCACGACGATCACCGCCGCCACGAAGATGCCAAAGCGCAGCATCTGGTCGATCGGGATGGGCAGGAAGCAGAACAGGATCGCCAGGAGCGTGACCGGCAGCGGGATCCAGGCCGCCAGCAGCACGCCGGTCTTCCGACCGGGCAGCTGCCCGAAGGGGACTTTGGCCCGATCGACCTTGCTGTACAGGCGGATCAGCGGGTAGAGCGCCGCCCCGATCGCCATGGCGTACAGGGCCCAGGAGATCGAGTCCATGCCGGATTCGGTGTAGTTGGAGATGACCGCCAGCGTGACCACCCCGGTCATCAGCACGGTGATCAGGGCCAGGCCGAACCAGCCGCCGGGGACCTTCTCGCGCGCCCGGCCGGGATCCTTGAAGCGCAGTACCCACAGGGCGAAGAAGCAGGCCAGCAGGGTCAACATGTTCAGGAAGACGTCGATCACCACCAGGGCCTGGAAGGCGGAGGTGGAGAAGATCGAGTAGATCACGCCCACGAACAGGATCGCGACCCAGGGTGTGCCGTACTTCGGGTGGACCTTGACCATGAACTTGGGCATCATCCCGTCCAGCGAGAGGGCAAAGGGGATGCGCGTCCCGCCCAGGCCGTTGCCGATGAACAGGCCGATGCAGCTCAGCACGGCAGCGAAGGTGACCAGGCCGCCAACGATCGTCCCGAGCGGGCTGCCGGTCTTGCCGACCAGGTTGTCCGAAACGACCTTGGCGATGTCCGGGAACCACCAGCCAGTGGAGGCGGCGGGGTCGACGCCCCAGCTGTTCAGCTTGTCCTCCATGGCGGTTTTCTGGGCGGCGGTGGCATCCGCCGGGACCAGGTCGCCGATGATGCCAACGCTGGTATCGCTGGCGTCCACGCCCCACAGCTTGTAGCGCCCGTCCGCCCCGGCCCCGCCGTACAGACCAGTGACAGTCGGGATGGCGTAAGTGGCGATCGTCGCCACCAGCACCAGCGCCATCGCCAGCGGATAAGTTTTCTTCGGGTTGACGACCTCGTCGCCGGCCGCAGTGGGCAGTTCCCAGCCCATGAAGTTCCACATCGCCACGTAGATGCCGGTCCCCAGGGCGGCGACCAGCGACTTGACATTGACCGCCTGGCCGTCGAGCAGGAACGGCAGGTGGATCGTCTGCCCGCTCTTGATCCAGGCCGCCAGGCCGACGATCGACATGATCGCCAGCGGGATGAGCATGACCGCCCCCAGCCAGTCAGTGGTCAGCCCCGAGAGGCGCGCCCCGCGGACGTTCAGGTAGCTGATCGCCCAGATCAGGATCATCGAGACGGCGAAGGACAGCAGCCAGCCGGGGATGAACAGGCTGCCGACCTGGGCACCGGTGTTCAGCGCCGGGATGAAGAACGCCAGGTAGGTAGCCGCCAGGACCGGGTAGATGGACACGTCCACCCAGGAGACCACCCAGTTCATCCAGCCGCCCAGAAAGCCGACAAACGGGCCGAAGGCCTTCTTGAGCCAATGATAGTAGCCGCCCTCGACCGGCATCATCGACTGCAGCTCGCGCACCATCAACATGGTCGGGATCGAGAAGACCAGCGGGGTGACGATCAGCAGCAGCAGAGCGAAGCCAGGCCCGGACAGCCCGACCAGCGGCTCGGCACCGAAAGAGCCGCCGCAGACGGTGAAGTAGATCAGGCCGAACAGGGGCAGGAGCGTCAGCTCGCGTTTGAGCTTGCTCTTCTCCGCCTCGGTCAGCGACAGTTTTTCCGCCATGAGAGTCTCTCCTCCAAACAAAATCCCCTTCCCGGGTCGCGGACCCGGGAAGGGGCAGCCAAGACTACATTTCCTTCATGGCCCACGGGAAGCCGTACTTGGCCATCTTGTTCATGAACGGCAGCGGGTCGAAAGCCTCCGGTCCGAGCACCCCGACCCCCTTCCACTCGCCGTGCTCGAGCAGGTCCCAGCCGATGACGGCGTTGAATGCCGTCTGAGCCACGACCGCCTGGCAGCCCCACTTGCGCATGCAGGTCTTGTTGTCGGCCACCTGGTACAGGTAGACCTGGCGCGGCCTGCCGTCCTTGGTGCCCTTGACCCAGGTCCCGGCGCAGGTCTTTCCGGACATCAGGTCGCCCAGGTGGGCCGGGTCGGGCAGGCAGGCCGCCACGACATCACGCGGTGCCACCTTCACGTCCTTGACCTGGATCGGCTCCTTGTTGTCCAGGCCGATCATGTGCAGGGTCTTCAGCACGCCGATGAACTGGTCGCCAAGCGAATACTTGAAGGTCACACGCTTGCACTTGACCCAGCGCGGCACCAGCAGGACCTCCTCGTGCTCGACGTTGATCACCTCCTGCACTCCGATCCCCTCGGGAAACTCAAACTTTTCGGGCTCGGAGAACGGTTCGGTGGTGAACCAGCCCCTGCCTTTTTCCCAGATGACAGGTGGGTTCAGGCATTCCTCAATCGTGGTCCAGATCGAGAAGTTGGGGGCAAAATCGTATCCCTTGACGATCAGGTTGGAGCCGTCGCGGATGCCGATCTCTTCGATCTCGTCGAACAGGTGCTCCTGGGCATAGCGGGCGAACACATCGGCCATACCGGGCTCGACGCCCAGTCCGACCAGGCACAGCAGGCCCTTCTTCTCCCACTTCTGGGCGCGCTCGAACTGGTAGTCGCCCAGCTTGATGCCGCATTTCGTGAAGGGGGTCTTCTCGTGCGGCCAGGAGAGCGTCATGGCCATGTCCATGTAGTTGACCCCGACGTTGTAGGCGGCGTCGAAGATCGGCTCGTTGAAGGACGGGTCGCAGGCGTTCATGATCAGGTCAACCTTGTGCTTGCGGGCCAGCTCCTCGATCATTTTGCGCTGCCGGGCGTCCAGCCACTCGACCGGGAAGCGCTTCTTGTCGCCGAGCTTGGCCTGGACTTCCTTGAGGCGCGCCTTGTTGTAGTCGCACAGGACGATCTTCTCGACCCAGGGTCGATCCCTGGCGATCATGGCAATCGACTCACCCACCCCACCCACTCCCACCAGCAGCACTTTCATGGCAAATCTCCTTTTCGTGAATGTGTTCCGGCTGCGCCGGCGTCTAGAAGTAGACTTCCTTCACAATCTTGAGATGCATGAAGGACTCCGACTCGCGGACTCCTTCGATCTTGTAAAGCCGTTCGGTGAGGAACTGGAGCAGGTGCTTCTGGTCCCGGCAGACCACCTCGCACAGGATGTCATAAGCCCCCGAGACGACGATCAGGTAGATCACCTCGTCCAGGGCGGCGATCTGTTCGGCGACCTCGAGCAGCTTGGCGCCCTCGGTCTTGATGCCGATCAGCGCCATGGTCTGGTAGCCCATGCGCAGCGGGTTGGTGATGGCCGCGATGCGCAGGACGCCCGTCTCGACCAGCCGGTTGTAATGCGCCCGGATCTTGCCCGGCGAGACTTTCAGCTCCTGGGCGATCTGGGCAAACGGGGCGCGCCCGTCGGCGTGCAGCCGCTCGATGATTTTCTGGTCGATCTCGTCCAGTTCGCCCCCGGGGGTGGAGTTCGGTTCGGTTTCCATGTGCATAGTCTACAACGATAAGGTACGAAAGTCAACTTTTTTTTACCGATTATGCACTTTTATTGGCAATTTTATGACGATTCTCACTGTCTTGCAG
>Ga0335071_10008851_pt1 | contig 10315 bp, 7 predicted proteins | sample Lox_Sample_15_FD_206724 | JGI IMG/M metagenome (GOLD analysis project Ga0335071, IMG submission 206724) | Soil microbial communities from Loxahatchee National Wildlife Refuge, Florida, United States - Lox_Sample_1.5 | ecosystem: Environmental > Terrestrial > Soil > Wetlands | place: USA: Florida...
ACACCAACCAGACTGTACTCAAGTCCGCCAACCAGTATGCGCGGCAACAGCACGGAGCGAGCAGGAGCCCGCTCCCTGCTCGAACACGCTCACATGACGCTGCCACCGCCTTGCACCATGCGACGCCTGTGAACGATCTCGAAGGGCACCTCGCCGCCCTGAACCAGCTCCTCTGACCTCGGTACCGCGGCCACGGAAGGAGGCTTTCGGCGGTCGCGTGGATCGCGACTTCCCTCCCCGCGCTGATCCCTTCAGCCGGCGTTCCCCCGCACGTCCGCCCGGGGATGGGCGCCGGCGGCGAGCCGTTGCACCGCCTCCACCAGCGCACGTGCCGCGTAGGGCTTGGCCAGGTAGGCCGTCCCGGGCGCCTCGAGGTCGAGGGGCTGCTCGTCCTGCACGTAGCCGGAGACGTAGAGGACGAGGAGCTCGGGACGGCGCCGGCGGAGCTCGGCGGCCAGGCCGGGGCCACCGCGCCGCGGCATCACCACGTCGGTGACCACCAGCGAGAAGCGATCGGTCCAGGCGATCTCCAGGGCTGCCTCGCCATCCTTGGCCTCCACCACGCGGTGCCCGGCGCGCCGCAGGGCCGCCGCGCCGGCGCGGCGCAAGGCCTCGTCGTCCTCGACAAGCAGGATGGCCAGCGAGTCGACTGTCGGTAAAGGCTCGGTGGCGGCACGCGCGCCGGCCAGCTCGCGCATCGGGCTGAGCGGGAGCAGCACCCGGAACGTGGCACCCTGGCCAGGCGCACTCTCTGCCGTCACCTTGCCCCGCAGCCGCCGCACCTGGGCGAACACCGTGGCCAGCCCCAGGCCGGTCCCGTGACCCACGTCCTTGGTGGTGAAGAATGGCTCGAAGATGCGGGAGAGGGTGGCAGCGTCCATGCCCACGCCGGTGTCGGTCACGGTCAGGGTGGCGTATTCGCCGGAGGGTAGAGTGGGGTCACCGGGGTAGGTCCGCGAATCGACCTGGATGTCGAGGCGACCGCCCTCGGGCATGGCATCGCGCGCATTGGCTGCGAGGTTGAGGAGCACCTGCTCGAGCTGGGTCGCCTCGGCCTCGATCACCACCGACCGATCGGGCACGGCAGCCTCCACGCGGATGTGCTCGCCCACCAGGCGCTGGATGAGCGAACGCATCTCGAGCACCACCGCTCGGAGATCGAGGTGTACGGAGGCCACCGGCGTGGCACGACTGAAGGCCAGGAGCTGTCGGCTGAGGCGCGTGGCGCGCTCGGAGGCGGAGAGGATCTCGTCCACGTCGCCCGTGTCCAGCCCGCGGCCAACCAGGCTCTCGCGCAGCGCACTCCCGTAACTAAGGACCACGCTCAGCACGTTGTTGAAGTCGTGGGCTATGCCCCCGGCGACGCGCCCCACCGCCTCCAGCCGCTGCGCGTTGCGGAGCTCGCGCTCCGTCGTGGCCAGAGCAGCCTGCGCCCGCTCCTTCTCCTCGTACTGGAAGCGCAGCGCCTGGGTCTGCGCGGTCACCTGCCGCCGGAGCGAGGTGTTCCAAATCACCACCAGCAGCGCAGCCACCGCGACGCCGAGGAGGGCCCAGCCGACGATCCGCAGCCGCTCGGCTGATCGATCCGGACGGAGCCAGCGGGCGAAGATGCGGTCGTACTCGCCGCTGGCCTTCACCGCCGCTACACCCGCGTTGAGCCGCTCGAGGAGCTGCCGGCGGCCGGGCAGCGTAACGAAGGCGTACTCGGCGAGCAGCACCGGCGGGCCGGTCGGGACCAAGTCAGGCATCTTCTCGGACCGTTCCCGGAACGGCCGTCCGACCGTCTGGGTGACGATCGCCGCGTCCCCTTCGCCGCGGGACAAGCCGCGCAGCGCCTCCGGCTCGCTGGCCCGCTCCAGGACGGCCCCACAGCTGCCCAGGGCCTTCAAAGCGTCGGCCGAGAACGTCGAGGCCTCGACCAACACGCGCTTGCCGGCAAGGTCGGAGAGCGAGGCGAGCCCGGCGCTCCCGCGACGCACGAACATCTCGTGGTAGACGAGCTCGTGGGCGATGGCGAAGTCCACTTCCCGGGCGCGTTGCGGCGTGCGGTACATGGCGGCGACGTCGATCGTGCCGTTGGCGAGCCCCGCGCGGATGCTCGCCCAGCGATCGAGGTGGACGCGGACCCGGAAACCCTGCTCCTTCGCCACGGCGCGGATCAGGTCGACGTTCAGGCCCGCGGGATTCCCCGAGGCGTCGAGGAACTCGTACGGCGGGAACTCCGCGTCCCCGCCGTACACGAACTCGGGGGCGTCCGGGGCCACGGGCGTCCCAGTCTCCGCGGCGACGGGGAGCGGCAAGGCCAGCGACCCAGCCAGCAGGAGCGCGTGGAGGCGGATCACCCTCCGGCAGGAGGAGCACGGCACCTCTCCATTCTATAACGGCACCATAGGGGCGCACACCCGGTGGGGCGGACGGGTCGAGTGGTTCAGTCTCGCGGATGTTAGGCTCGAGTCCAACGGGCTCACGCGGTGGGCTTGCCAGGAGCCATCCGCACCACGAGCCGGGTTCCCAGGGTCGTCCGCCCACAGGCGGTCGGCAAGCAGTGGCCGGGTGAGGCGGCCTTCACCATAGCGCCGGCCCATGAGCACGGGTGCGGCGCCGCGAGCCAGCGCGCCAGCGCCAGCGAAGACCGTGCGGCTCGATGGGCGCAGGTTCGAGGTTGCAGGTTGCTGGTCGAACCGGAACCCGAGCCGCCCCGGTCCCCGGGAACCCTGCCCCAGCCCTGCCGCGGTCCCCCCTCCCCGATGCGCACCCTCAAGGACTCTCTCGGAAAGGCCAATCCCCACGATCTCAACGGGCCAGGAGATCGCCTCTCCACTTCAGGACGACGGCGCGCGCCGACGCCCCATCTGCAGGGCCACCCGCGGAGCCTCGGGCAAGAACCGGCGCAGGGTCGGGGCGACGATGAGATCGTAAGGGACATACTGCATCCGCTCCTGCCGGTGCGGTGCTGGTTCGGCGAAGATCTCCCACGCGCGCTGCATCATCAGCTCCGGGTTCTGGCGGACCGCGCCGATGTGCAGATCGACCAGAAGGTCCATCATCGGGTGGTAGTCGAAGATCCCGTAGTGGACCGGGCGGCAGAGGTCCGGATGCTCGCCGAAGAACCGGATCACGCCGTCCATGGGGAGCAGCGAGTTCACGAACATACCCGCCACGCCGGCGTGACTCCGGAAGAGCAGCTCGACACGCCGGTAGGCGGACTCGCCGTTGAAGAGGGTGTCCAGGAACAGGTCGCTCGAGTATCGGATGTCCCGCTCCAGCAGGGCCGCTCGGAAGCCGGCAAGGCGGAGCTTGGTCACTTCGTGGTCGGCCATGCCCCCCACGAAATAGACTCGTCCCTGGCGCCCCTCGGCCGCGATGGAATCGAGGATCACGCGGGTGAGGACCAGGCTGGCCTCGCGATTGTCCGTGGCGACCGTGTCCGCACCGGTGTCCGGCGCATCGAGCAAGATCTGCTTGGTCCCTGAGGATCGGCACAGCTCGGTCAGCTCGTTGATCGCGGTGGGGTTGGCGTTGAACACGCACTGGACGTGCTGGGAGAGGTAGTACTTCAGGCTCTCCAACTCCTCCCGCCGATCGTAGTTGGTGACGGTGATCAGCGGGAGCTTGCCGTCCTTGCGCGCCACCCGCTCGAATGTCTCCGCCATCTCGCTGAAGAAGCGGTTGTTGAGCGTGGGCACCATCAGGCCCACCAGGGTCGTGGTCCGGCTCCTCAGGCTGCGGGCGTGCAGGTTCGGTTGGTAGTCCAGCTCCTTGGCCGCCGCCAAGATCGCGGCCTGAGTGCCGGCAGCGATGCCCAGCCGGTCAGCACGGCCACCCAGCACGGCGCTCACGGTCGAGACGGAAAACCCCGTGGCGTCGGCGACATGCTTGAGCGAGGGGCGCTCGCTCTCAAGCTTCCGGGCCCGCCCCCGTCTCTTCCGGCTCTCCCGACCCATGCCCCTCGATTCTACCCCGCGCCCCTCGCGCCAGCAGAGAAGTTCCCGCAGGACCCCAGCGTCCCGCGGCGGTCCGCTCCCGGCGGCACCGCGGCGCAGCACCGGGCCTCGCGGGGCCGGGGCGGTTCCCAAGGCCCTGGAATCGCCGGGGGACCGGCGGCGACATGGTCCGAGAAGCCCGTCTCTATCGTTATAGATTGACGTGCTTCGCGACCCGTCGGTAGAGTGCGGACGGAAATCGGCGAACCCGAAGGGTGAGAACGCGGTGGCCTTTCTCCTTGGAGCCGACGTCGGCACGTCCAGCCTGAAGGTGGTCCTCTACGACGAGGCCCTGCGGCCCGTTGCGCAGTCGCGCCGGGAGTACGCGACCCGCTACCCGGTGCCCGACCATGCCGAGCAGGATCCCGAGGACTGGCTGCGCGCCTTTCGTGCCGCTACCCGGGAGGTCCTCGGGGCGTCGGGCATACGGTCCGCCGAGATCGCCGGGGTCGGGATCGACGGAATGTCGAGCCTGGCCCTGCCGGTCGATGCCCACGGGGTACCGCTTCGCCCCGCCATGATCTGGCTGGACCGGCGGGCGAGGGAACAGGCCGAGCACGGCCGCGAGCGGTTCGCGGCGCAGCAGCTGGCCATCAGCGGCAACCGCTGCGACCCCTCGTGCTTCGCACCGAAGGCGGCGTGGATCCGCGAAAACGAGCCCGAGGTGTACCGGCGCGCGGTGAGCTTCCTCCATTGCAACGCCTACCTGGTGCAGCGCCTCACTGGGGCCTTCACGATGGACGTTTCCGAGGCTGGCCTCTCGCTGATCTGCGACATCCAAACCGGCCAGTACGCCGAGGAGCTGGTGGGGGCCTGGGGGCTCGACCGACGCAAGCTGCCCGATGTCGCGAAGTGCACCGACGTTGTCGGCAGGATCACCTCGCCCATGGCCGCGGAGACCGGGCTGGCCGCAGGCACGCCGGTGATTGCCGGCGCCATGGACAACGTGGCGGCGACGGTGGGGCTCGGCCTGCGCGAGGAAGGCGACAGCTACATCGCCGCTGGGACTGCGATCAACGTGGGGATCCTGAAGGACGCGCCGCCGCGCGACGGGAAGGGCCTCGTCTACCACTTCGGGATCGACGGTAGCTGGCTCCTAAACGGAGGCGCCGACTGCGGGGGCGCCGGCCTGCTCTGGTTCCGGAACCTGCTCCGGGACGCCGATCTCGCTTCCCTGAGCGAACTGGGGGCAGGCACCGCCTGCGGCGAGCACCCGCTGCTCTTCCTCCCGTACATGGTCGGGCAGCGTGCCCCGCTGTGGAACGACTCCACCCGCGGGGTGGTCCTGGGCATCAACCCGGGAACCGAGCGCCGTCACCTGGCGCGGATGTTCATGGAGAGTGTCGCGCTGGCTGCCCGCCACGTGTTCGACGAGCTGTGCCCGGCGCGGCCGAGCCGGGCGGCGCTGACCGGCGGCATCACCAACAACCCCGCCTGGTCGCAGCTCTTCGCGGACGTGACGGGGATGCGGCTGTCCCCGTGCGCCCTCCCGGAGGTCTCGACGCTGGGAAGCGCCATCCTGGCCGGGCTCGGGGTGGGAGTGTTCCGCGACGCCGCGGACGCCCGGGCGCGAATCCCGTCGGGGCAGGAGTGTCTTCCGGACCGCGACCGCTCCGAGTACTACGCGGCCCTGTACGGTATCTTCGCGGAGGCCTGCTGCAACGTTGCAGGAAGCCTGAGGGCGCTGGACGGCTTGCGGAGGGGAGAGTTGCCGCGCCGGACGAGGAGCCGGCTGGAGGAGACGACCGCTATAACGTTGTAGACCGAGGCCGACCATCGAGGGTGCCCGTCGGCGCGGCTTGTCGCCGCGAGGGAGGGGCTTGCCGAACGGGGATGGCGGTCGAAAGGGAGGTCGAGCCGTGTCCAAGAGCGTGGCCGCCAATCGGGATCTCACCTCCGGCGACGCACGCGCCGCGACGCCCGCTCCGGGATGCCTCCTTTCGCTGAGGGGCATCGTCAAGCGCTTCCCCGGCGTGCTGGCGCTGGCCGGCGTGGACTTCGATCTGCGGCCAGGCGAGATTCACGCGCTGGTGGGCGAGAACGGGGCCGGCAAGTCCACCTTGATGAAGATCATCGCCGGGATGATCCAGCCGGACGAGGGGACCATCTGGCTTGACGGGGAGGAGCGCCGGTTCGCCCACGTGCTCGACGCTCAGGGGGCGGGGATCGCCTTCATCCACCAGGAGCTGTGCCTCGCCCCGCAACTCTCCGTGGCCGAGAACATCTTCCTGGCACGAGAGCCGGTGCGCGGTCCATTCGTCGATCGAACCCGCCTCAACGCCAACGCCCGGGTGCTGCTGGAGCGCCTCAGGGTGGACATCGCGCCCGGCGCGCTGGTCAAGGGCCTCTCGGTCGCCCAGCAACAGATGGTGGAGATCGCCAAGGCACTCTCGCTGAACGCGCGGGTGCTGATCATGGACGAGCCCACCTCCTCGCTGACCGAGAGCGAGATCGATCAGCTCTTCGTGAACATCCGAACCCTTCGCGCGCAGGGCGTGGGGATCATCTACATCTCCCATCGGCTCGGCGAGCTGCAGCACGTGGTCGACCGGGTGACGGTCTTCCGCGACGGGAAGCACGTCCGGACCAGCGACTTCGGGGCCATCACCCTGGACCAGATCATCGCCGCCATGGTCGGACGGACCCTCGACCAGAAGTTCCCGCCGCGCACCTCGCGGCCGACCGCCGAGAGGATCCTCGAGGTGAGGGGCCTGTGCCGAGAGGGCGTCTTCCAGGACGTCAGCTTCGACCTCCATCGCGGGGAGATTCTGGGCTTCGCCGGCCTGATGGGCGCCGGCAGGACCGAGGTGGCGCGGGCCATCTTCGGGGCCGACGCGACGTCCTCGGGCAGCGTCCGCCTCTTCGGCCAGGAGGTGCACATCCGTTCGCCGCGCGACGCGATCCACCACGGCATCGCCTACCTTTCGGAGGACCGGAAGGGTCACGGCCTGGCGCTGGAGATGGCGCTGGCGGCCAACGTGACCATGGCCAACGTCGACGCCATCACCGGGCGGATGGGCTTCCTCCGCTTCGCCGACGAGGCCGCCGCCGCCCAGAAGTACGTGAAGGCCCTGGACATCAAGACCCCATCCGTCCGGCAGATCGTGAAGAACCTCTCCGGCGGCAACCAGCAGAAGGTGGTCATCAGCAAGTGGCTCTTCCGCGAGTCTCGCCTGCTCTTCTTCGACGAGCCGACGAGAGGGATCGACGTCGGCGCCAAGTACGCCATCTACGAGATGCTCGACCGGTTCGCGGCGCAGGGCATCGGGGTGGTGCTCATCACCTCCGAGCTGCCCGAGGTGCTGGGCATGACCGATCGCGTTGTCGTCTTCCACGAGGGGCGCGTGACCGGGGTGCTGGATACCCGGCGCTCGAGCCAGGAGGAGGTCATCCAGTACGCCTCCGGACAGAGAACCATGGCGGCCTGAGAGCCCGCCTCACGAGAGACGCCGATGACGATGAACGAGAAGCGCAGGGATCTCATCCAGAAGTTCGCGGCGCTGGGCAGCCTGTCCGTGCTGATCGCCGTGTTCGCGTTGACCAGCCATGCCTTCTTCACCACCACCAACGCACTGACCGTCGCCCTCCAGGTGTGCACCATCGCCTACCTCGGCCTGGGCATGACGGTGGTGATCATCACCGGCGGCATCGACCTGAGCGTGGGGTCGGTCCTGGCGCTGGGCGGCGTCATCGCTGCCATGCTGGTGAAGGCGGGGCTGCCGGTCTGGCTGGGAATGGCGGTCGGCCTGTTGCTGGGCTGTCTGGCGGGACTCCTCAACGGTCTGTTCGTGGCGCAGCTCAGGCTGCCGCCATTCATCGCCACGCTGGGGATGATGGGGGTGGCGCGGGGCGTGATCCTCCAGGTCACCGGAGGGCGCGCCATCGCCGGCATGAACCAGGAGTTCGGCGTGCTGGGCAACGGTGCCCTGTTCAAGCGAGTGACCATCGGCGCCGACGGGTATCCGGACATCAAGTTCGTGGGCATCCCCTACCCCGTCATCGTCATGGTCGTCCTGGCCGTGCTGATGTCGGTGGTGCTCTCGCGCACCCGCTTCGGCCGCCACGTCTACGCCACGGGCTCGAACAACGAGGCGGCGCGCCTCTCGGGCGTGAACGTCTATCGAACCACGGTGAGCGCCTACGTCATCTCCGGCTTCTTCGCGGGGCTGACCGGGATTGTGCTCATGTCCCGCCTGGTCACCGGCCAGCCCAACGAGGGGATCTCCTACGAGCTGGACGCCATCGCCGCGGCCGTGATCGGCGGCGCCTCGCTGACGAGCGGCGGCATCGGCACCATCTCCGGCACCATCATCGGCGCCTTCGTGATCGGCATCCTGCGCAACGGGCTGAACATGAACGGTGTGTCCAGCTTCGTGCAGCAGATCATCATCGGCATCGTCATCCTGCTCACGGTCTGGATCGACCAGCTCCGCAGCAAGCGGTCGACCAGGGTGCGGGTATTCACGGAGCAGAAGCAAGCAGGGAAGGGGGACGCGTCGGGAGCTTCGCCCTACGAGCCTGCCCGTCGTGGGGCGGAGTGAGGGAATGGCAGTCGCAGCAAAGAGGATGTCACCAACCGAGAGGGACGATCCATGAGGAAGACACTGTCCGGAATCATCGCAATGGGCGTGGCGCTGTTCGCGAACGCGGCGTTGGCCGCGGGCGGCGAGATCGCCGTCATCGTCAAGACCACCAACTCCAACTTCTGGCAGAACGTGAACAAGGGCGCTGCCGATGCCATGAAGGAGAAGGAGCAAGCCGGCTTCACCATGACCTTCCAGGGCCCCGAGGCCGAGGCCAAGATCGCCGACGAGGTCAACATGGTGGAGAACGCCGTCAACCGGAAGGTGGCCGGCATCGTGCTGGCGCCCTCCGATCCCGAGGCGCTGGTCCCCGCCGTGAAGAAGGCATGGGAGGCCAAGATCCCGGTGGTGATCCTGGACTCGCTGCTGGCCGACTCGGGCAAGGACTACTACAAGGCCTTCCTGGCCACCGACAACAAGGTGGCCGGTGAGCTCTGCGCCAAGGCCCTCATCGACAAGATCGGCAAGGAAGGCAAGATCGCCGTCATGTCGTACGTCGCCGGCGTCGGCTCCGAGATCGGGCGTGTGGGAGGCTTCAAGGACTACATCGCGAAGAACTCCAAGCTCCAGATCGTGGGCACGTATTACTCCCAGGCGCAGATGGCCACCGCCCTCAACCAGACCACCGACGTCCTGGCCGCCAACGCCGACCTGAAGGGCATCTTCGGCGCCAACGAGCCCACCGCCATCGGCATGGGCCGCGCGCTGGTCCAGTCTGGCAAGGCCGGGAAGGTCGTCGCCATCGGGTTCGACGGCAACCAGGACCTGCAGAACTTCGTCAAGGACGGCACCATCGCCGCCATCGCGGTGCAGGGCTCCTACCAGATGGGCTACATGGGCGTGAAGACCGTGGTCCAGGCCCTCCAGGGGAAGTCGGTGCCGAAGTTCGTCAACACCGGCGTGGTGATGGTCACCAAGGAGAACATCGACAAGCCCGAGGCCAAGAACGTCCTCTACTGACGGTCGGTGGACGCCGGCGGCTTCTCTCTCGTGGGCCGCCGGCGTCGCCAGGGGTGCGCGTTCACCTCACGGTCGGGTGATCGTCCTCGCCGCACCCCGGGGTCGCTCCGCCCTGTGCCTTGGCACGTCGCGGCGTGCCTTCCTCCGCGGCCCGGGGCGGAGCGGCCCTTCTTCCCGTCGTCCCCGGTCAGGGCGCTGGGCCCGCCCGGGCCCCCGCAGGCCGCGCATCCCTCGCCAGGAGACTCGCAATGCTGTCCGACATCTCTCCGCCCGCCTCACCCGAGCTCCTTGCAGCCCGCTGCCGCATGGGCCGCGGAGGTGAGGTGGTGCTCGCTGATGCCCTCCCGGCCGAGCCGGTGAACGTGCGGGTGCTGCGAGCCGACGGACTTCGCATCGACGACCTGCTGGATGCGGTCCTGCCCCTCCTCGCGATCGACTCGTACGTGCCCGATCCCATCGTCATGATGGCGCCGGTGGCAGGGGACCCGGACATTCGTGCGCGGCACCGGTCGACCATCGAGGGACATCACCCGGAGGCGCCCCGGACGACGAGCATCTCCCGGTTGGACCTCCACGCGCGGGCCCACCACGCTTTCGCCGTGGTGGGCACCAGCGAGACCGCCAAGCACGGCAACGTTCTGCCCAAGAAGGGCCTCACCCCGGTCGCGCCGTCGTCCGGTCCCACCCACAGGAAGGAGCAGTAAGCCCATGTCCCAGAGCCCGTCCGCCCAGACCACCCTCTCGCTGCCCGAGTTCGAGCGCGCGGCCGACGGCGTCGACCCGGCGCGT
>Ga0335071_10008852_pt1 | contig 10315 bp, 6 predicted proteins | sample Lox_Sample_15_FD_206724 | JGI IMG/M metagenome (GOLD analysis project Ga0335071, IMG submission 206724) | Soil microbial communities from Loxahatchee National Wildlife Refuge, Florida, United States - Lox_Sample_1.5 | ecosystem: Environmental > Terrestrial > Soil > Wetlands | place: USA: Florida...
GACATCCTCGACTACTACCCCTTGCTCGCGCCGGGCGGGGTCATCGCCTTCCACGATTTCCTGCCGCCGATCGACGATTGCAACCGGGAGGCGGTCTTCGCCCACCACGCCGGCAGCGAGCCAGGCATCCGGCGCGCCTGTACCGAGGTCCTGGAGCAGGACCACCACCTTTCGCCCATCGAGCTCCCCCTGCTCTACCCGACGGACCCCAGCCAGACCCAGCCGCAGCTCCCCATCATCCCCGGAGTGTTCTCGACCTTCCGCGCTTACCAAAAGCCGGCCTGAGCGAGAGGAGTTGGCTGGAAAGAGCGCCGGGCGACGGGCCGGGCCGCCCCTGGGCGAATGCCCTGGCGCGGCTCCCCCGGGACATCGCCAGGCTCGCTACAGTCTGCAGGGCCGTCGTGGTCGGAGAGCGAACTCTCCGGGCAGGCGGAGGAGCGTCGACCCCGAGGGCGACGTCCTCCGTCACCCGCGCCGCTGTGCCCGAAGGCACCGGTGCAAGGTGCCTCGGGACCTGCCCGCGGGCCCTTCATTCCATCCGCAGCTGCGGCCCTGCGTGGCAATCCCAGGCGTCGTCGAGTTCCACGATCGGATGACCCAGGCCCGCCTGGCGAAGCAGCGGGCGCAGCTTGCGCTCTGCCACCACCGCGTGCTGTGGCGTCAGCCCGGTGAACGGGCTGCCGGGCCGCCAGGCCGGCCACACGCTCTGGACGCGGGCCGCGCCCTCCTCCACCGCCCGGATGTAGGGCAGGTAGACGTTTCGCACCAGCGAGAGGGTGGGACGGTAGTACAGGTCCTTCGACGGGACGTGGAGCCCGGGTCGGACGGTGGCGAACCCGTGCGCATGGTAGAAGACGATGGGTTCGCTCCCGATGCTCGGCGCCCCGGAAGGCAGGGCGCCGATGGGTGCCCGCCCCTGGCTCCACAGGGCCGTGCCCACGCTCAGCCGGCGGGACTCCGAGACGGCATCGCATCGCGCCCGGAAGCTCGTGAGATACGTCTGGTCGGCGAACTTCCCATCCTCGAACCGGTTGAAGCACCACTCGAGGCATCGCTCCCGCCACCAGCGGAGAACTGCCCGGGCGCGCGGGTCGTTGCGGAACGCGACCATGCCCGCGTTGTACGGGCCACTCTGCGCCTCGAGAGGGGCGCACTCGGAGCTGAAGTTGTGCCGGTGGATGAGGACCGAGGCGCTCCCCAGCTCGTCGAGGAGCTGCCGCACGGGCGCGAAGAAGAACAGGTCGCCGTCCAGGTAGGTGAGAACCTCGATGGCCGGATCGCGCTCGAGGATCCCGAGCAGCAGGGTCGGCTTCAGGGTCCAGGAGTACTCCGCGACGGAACGGCCGGACCGCACCGCCGCGAGTTGCGGATCGGCCCCCTCCAGCGCTGCGACCGGAATCGGGACCACGGCCGGGTTCTTCAGCCGCGCGAGGACCGTCGCGGCCGTCTCGTCGAGGCAGGCAACCTGGAGGCGGTAGCTGCCCGGCTCGCAACGCTCGAGCGAGGCGATGAGGGCGAACAGCCGCGGCAGGTAGTTCCCGTCCGAAACCGTGCACAGCTCGTGCGACGGCCGGGCCGGGATCGCCGCCTTGGCCGCCATCCTCTCGAGCTCCAGCCGCAGAGCATCCCCCGCGGCGCCCGGGGGGAGGAGCATGGCCGCCTTTCGGAGCAAGGCCGGGCGGATGCCGCCCGCCCTCGCTTCCTCTTCCATGCGCTCGACGAGTCGTAGGAGGGCGGCCGGCCATCCCTCGCCCGGCGCTGCCGCTCGCTCCTTGGGCTGCGTGCAATTGGACATGGGTCCTCGCCAGGGCGGTGAGCAGGGGCCTTCCGGCGCATCGGCGCCACACCGGCGATGGCCTGCACCGTGCATGCCACCTTGCGGGGCCTCCCCTTGGGCCGGCTCACACGGTTCCCCTCCTCCGCGCGCCGCCTTCCTGACGCAGCACTCCACCGCTGCCACAGCTCGCCGGAAGGCCGCCGCACGATGCTGGGGCCCAGGGCCGCTCGGCGAGAGGTGCGTCCCCTGTCTGCAAGCGAGCGAGAACGGGACAGGGAACGAATCCGCCCCCGCCCGTCAACGCCTTGACGGGCCGGAGCATCTTCTCCGGTACGCCTCTTGAAGCGTCCCCATCCGGCCGCTCCCTCGCCGGAGCCAAAGACCTGCCCTTCGCCGCACCGCAGCAAGGAGCACCCCGCATGCCACGCACCTCCGTCCTCGTCCGCTGCTATCGCCAGGCCGAGTACCTGCCCGAGTCCATCGGCAGCGTGGCGGCCCAGGAACATCCGGATCTCGAGGTCGTGGTCGTCGACGACGGCAGCCCGGACGGCGTCCGCGAGGCCGTGGTCGCTCTCGCCCAGAAGAACCCACAGGTGAACCTCCGCCTCTTGAGCCAGGAGAACCAGGGACTCTCCGGCGCCCTCAACGCCGGCGTGCGGGCGGCCCTCGGCGAGCGAGTGATCTTCCTCGATGCCGATGACCAGCTCCTCCCGGGAGCCCTGGCCCGGCTCGAGGCGGCGCTCGACCATCGCCCCGACGCGGGCATCGCCTACGGGGACGTCGTGACCTTCGGTGGTCGGGAAGGAATCGTTCCCGCCGGCTCCTGGGACCCGGCCGCGCTCGCTCGCGCCAACCGCCTTCCCTATGCTTCCCTGTACCGCCGCGAGAATTGGCGGAGGGTGGGCGGATACCAGCGGAACCTCTCCTTCGGCTACGAGGACTGGGACTTCTGGGTGGCTTGCGCCGAACACGGCCTGGGCGCGGTGAAGGTGGACGGCCCCGTCCTCCGCTACCGCGTCAAGGCGGAGAGCGCTTGCACCCTGGCCGAGCGCCACCACGACCTTCTGCGGGCCCGGGTGATGCTGAACCACCCGCGGTTCTTCGCCGAGCCGGAGCTGCGAGCCGCGCGAACCTCCCTCGAGAGCCGGGTCGCCGAGCTGGTCCGGGAACGCCTGGCGGCCGGCGATCTGCCGGGTGCCCGGCGCGCACTGGCCGTCTCCGAGGAGAGATCCCTCGATCTTCCCGCGGTCGGCTACCACGAGGCGCCCTGGCGGTACCGGGTCACGGCCATCGTCTCCGCCTTCCGCTCCAGCCGCTACCTGCGAGGCTGCCTGCAGGACCTCACCGAGCAGACGCTGTTCGCCCGCGGGCAGCTGGAGATCGTGGTGGTGGACACCGGCTCGCCCGAGGACGAGGCAGCCATCGTCCGGGACTTCGCCGGGCCTCATCTCCGGTACCTGAGGACGCCGGAGCGGCGGACGCTCTACGCCGCCTGGAACCTGGGCATCCTCGCCGCGCAGGGCCGCTACCTCACCAACGCCAACGCCGACGACCGGCACCGCCCCGACGCGCTGGAGGTGATGGCCGACTCCCTCGACCGGCACCCCGAGGTCGCCCTGGTGTACGCCGACCAGATCTACTCGCAGCAAGAGAACGACACGCTCGCGACCACCCGCTCGCGACGACGCCGCCTCTGGCCGCCGTACTCCTACTCCGCCCTCCGCTCCCACTGCATGGTCGGCTGCCAGCCCATGTGGCGACGTGCCCTCCACGACCGGTACGGGACGTTCGACGCGACCCTCGCCTCGGCCGGCGACTGGGAGTTCTGGCTCCGCATCGGCAAGACCGAGCCCTTCCTCAAGATCCCCGAGGTCCTCGGACTCTACTACGAGAACCCAGCCGGGCTGGAGAACTCCCATCCCGCCTCGGCGGCGGAGGCGGAACGCGTCCGCGCCCGGCACGGGATCGCTCCGGCCGAGCGAGCCTCCTCCGGCTTCGAGACCTGGGTCAAGACGCCGCTCCCCGATGCCGCTCCCCCCGCCAAGCCCGCCGCCGCCCGGTCGACCTCGACCCGGGTCGCCCTGGCGGACGTGATCCGCGCCGGCTGAAGGCCGCCAGACGAGCGGGGTGCCGTCCCGCGCACTCCCTCCCGCTCACATCCCCATCGCGCTCGCCGCCCCGGTGGGAGGCGGCGGCAACGGCGCGGCGGCCAGGAGCTTCGCGGCCTGCGCGGCGTCGCGCTCCCCGAAGGCCCTCGGATGATTGAGGATGACGCGCGCACAGAGCTGGGCGTGGTGTTCCAGCGCACGCGATACCATGCTGCCCCCCTTCATCCGGTAGAAGAAGAGCGGGGCCCGGACGTGGACGGCCTCGAATCCCCCCAGAGAGGCTCCGATCCAGAAGTCCCAGTCCTCGTACCCGTACACCATGTTCGGGTTGTAGCCGCCGACGGCCTCCCACACCCTTCGCCGGAACAGGGAAGTGCAGCAGGCCCGGTTGCGCTGGCGCAGCGCCTCGAGCGAGAACGGCCCCATCTTCCAGATCTTCGCCTCGGCACCGAAGAGCACCACGTCGGTGAAGGCGATCGCCGCCCGGGGCGCCGCTGCCAGCGCGGCCACGGTGCGCTCGAGGAAGGTGGGGTGGATGGCGTCGTCCGCGTCGAGCGGCAGGATGAGCGAGCCCCGCGCCGCCTTGATCCCGGCGTTTCGCGCGGCGGCGAGGCCTCCGTTGCGCTGCCGGACCAGCCGGACGACCCGCGAAGGATGACGGGCCGCCAGCTCCCGGGCCGTGGCCACGGTCTCGTCCGGGCTGCCATCGTCGACCACGATCGCCTCCCAGCTCGTGAATGTCTGGGAGACCAGGCTCTGCACCGCACTACCGAGGAACTGGGCCTGGCGGTAGCAGGGGATCACCACCGAGACCGCGGGGGCCGCGGCCCCCTGGCCCGGGGACGGGTCCTTCGGCATGGTCATGGGCCGTGCTCAGGCGGCCGGCTGCACCGGCGTTCCCACCCGCGCCGCGGCAGCGGAGACCAGGGGATGTTGGGAGGTGCTGACCCAGGTCGAGCTGCCGGCCAAGAGCCGGTCCCAACCCGCCTCGTCCACCGGCGCCTCGGTGAGCAGAAAGTCCACCTTGGAGGCGCTGGCCGCGCTCCGGACGGCCTCGGGCGGATCGGAGAGGAAGGGCAGCGGGAGCGCCACCGCCACCGTGACCTGGGGGTTCGCACCCAGCCCCGCGAGGAGCGGCCCGATCACCTGCTTCCAGGAGTCCTGCGGGTCCGAGAGATCGGGGGCGATGAGCACCTTCGTGGCCTTGGACCCGCGCCAGGGGTCGGCCAGCGCCCGGGGAGCCGGCTTCCCGGCGGGCGCAGCGGGCCGGGCCGCGAGGAAGGCGCGCACGAGCCGCAGGTCCTCCAGGGCCGCCGCGGGGTTGCCCCCCAGGGCCTGGATGGCGTCGATCAGCACCTTCGAGGTGGGGGTCGGGTCGGTCTTGACCGCGATGGCCTCTTCGCTCACCCGGAAGCCCGCTTGCTCGATGGCGGCGAGCGCACTGCGCAGGGAGAGCGGCCGCGCCCCCGCCGCACCGGGCCAGCGCCCCTCCCCGAGCAGCCGCGCCAGCGTCGCCTCGTGAAGCGGGTTCGTCACCACGCAGACCAGCTGGGCGTCGTCCGCCAGCCAGCGGCGCAGATACGAGAGGCCGGAGCAGGGATCCTCGAACATCGACAGGTCCTCGACCACCGCCAGGTCGAAGTACCCGTGCGGATAGGGAAGCGGCGGCTCGACGTCCACCCCCACCCGGTAGACGGCGGTGAGGCGCGAGCGCGCCATCGCCACCGCCTGGGCGCGCGGCTCGAGCCCCACCACCTCGGCCGCCCCGGCCTGGAGCAGGGCGGCCCCGGCGACACCCTCGCCGCAGCCCACCACCAAGGTGCGTCGGCCGCGCGGCTGGGCGAGGGCCAGGAGGTCTTCCATGGAAGCGGGGGACGGGAGCGGTGGCAGCATCGATGGTCTCCGAGGCGTCTCGGGCTTCGCGACAGGTGGGGCGACGCCTCCCACCACCTGGCGCAAGAACGACGTGGCCGGACGGCAGGCGAAGGCCGCAAATCCGGCGGCGGCCCGCGCCCTTCGGGTAGCCGGATCGCCCGCCAGCGCCGCGCAGGTCTCGGCCAGATCCTCGTAGCGCGCAAAGGCGACGCCGTCCTCGTACGGCTCTTCCTCAGAGGGATCGGCACCGCGCTCCGAGACCACGCAGCGCCGGTTGGCGAGCAGGTAGGAGACCCGGGCGATCTCGAACACCTTGGCCCCGTAGAAGTGGACGTTGAGCACGAGCTTGGCCCGGGCGATGTACCGGTCCCGCTCCTCGCCGTAGACGCCGAACAGAGCCTCGACCCAAAGCCCGCGAGCCCGCAAGGCCTGCAGGACGGCGCTCCGGCGGGGGTTCATGCATCCGTAGAACAGGACGTCGATGTCCTCGACGGCCGGGGGGATGCGCGTCAGCTCCGGGACGTAGCCGATGGGCACCACCCTGGGACGGGGGAGCCCCAGCTCGGCATACCGCCCGGCGTTTCGCTCGCTGTAATCCCAGATCTCGTGCCGGCGAAACAGCTCGATGAGCGCCGGGGTCATCCAGCTCGAGCCCGCCTCGACCTGCTCCAGGTTGTAGAGGATGGCGTCCGGCGCGAGCGGCCGGGAGCTGGCCGGCAACAGGTTCGAGCCGAGTACGATGGGCCGGCGCCCCACGGGCGCACAGTCGTCGGTGAGGATCGAGTCGTGCCCGAGTGCGCCCAGGGCGTGCTGCAGGGTCTCGCCCACCTCGCGGAAGGCTCCGCTGTGGACGTAGCCCGGTGGCGAGACGATCGAGACCGCGAAGCGCGTCACGCGCCCCGGGCTTGCAACGGACGCGCCGCCCCTTGTCCTCGGGAATTCCTGGGCTTGGGCGGCCCGTCACCCCCCTGGCGCCAGGGTTCCGGCGACCTGGGTCGGCCGACCCCCGGCGTCCGCCCGGCCCCCGGCCGGGCGCCGCCAGTTCCCGACATGTGGCCCCGGGGAGCCTAGCCCTGGTCCCAGTTCACCCCGCGCATGTCGCCGGTGGAGATGAACTGCTGGTGCATCCCGAACGCCAGCGCCAAGGACTGCGGAGCTCGGCCCTGCACCCGGCGCAGGTACTCGCGCAGGACGGGCCGGTACCCGGGGTGGGCGCACCGCTCGATGATGAGCTCGGCCCGCTGGTGCGGGTCCTTGCCGCGCAGGTCGGCCACCCCCTGCTCGGTGGCCACCACGCTCACCGAGTGCTCGCTGTGGTCGACGTGGGCCACGAAGGGCACGATGGTGGAGATCTTCCCGCCCTTGGCGGTCGAGGGGCAGGAGAAGATGGACAGGTAGGCGTTGCGGGTGAAGTCCCCCGAGCCGCCGATGCCGTTCATCATCTGCCGGCCCAGGACGTGGGTGGAGTTGACGTTGCCGGTGAGGTCGATCTCCAGGGCGGTGTTCATGGAGATGATCCCCAGGCGGCGGACGATCTCCGGGTGGTTGCTGATCTCCTGCGGCCGTAACACCATCCGCTGGCGGAAGAAGTCCAGCTTGTCCGTGACCCGCCGCATCGCCTCCGGCGAGAGCGTCAGCGCGCAGGTGGAGGCGAAGCTGCAGCGCCCCTCCTCGAGCAGCCCCACCACCGAGTCCTGCAGCACCTCGGTGTACATCTGGAAGGCCGGGATCTCCCGGTGGCCGCCGATGGCCGCCAAGACCGAGTTGGCGATGTCCCCCACCCCGGACTGCAGCGGCAGGAAGGAGCGCGGGACGCGGCCGGCGTGCATCTCCCCCACCAGGAACTCGGCCACGTTGGTGCCGATCTGGCGCGTCTCCGGGGTGGGCTCGGAGAAGGGCGAGGTCTCGTCGGGCTGGTTGGACCTCACCACCCCCACGAGCTTGCGCCGATCGACGACCAGGATGGGCGAGCCGACCCGGTCGGACGGATCGTAGATGGGGATCTCCTGCCGGGCCGGCGGATCGGCCGGCTCGAAGACGTCGTGCATCCCCAGCAGGTCCGGGGAGTGCCACTCGTTCAGCTCGATGAGGATGCGGTCCGCCACCCGGGCGTAGGTGGGCGCGGCCCCCACGCTGCTCGTGAGCACGATCCCGCCCCCCCGGGTCAGATCGCAGGCCTCGAGCACCGCCCAGTGCACCTTGCCCAAGAAGCCGTAGCGGACCTGCTGCGGCAAGAGGGAGAGGTGCATGTCGACGAAGGCCACCTTGCCCTCGTTGATCTGCTTGCGCAGCACCGGATCCGACTGGTACGGCGTCCGGAAGCGGATGGCCTGGGCGGCGGCCAGGGCCCCGTCCAGCGATCGGCCGGTCGAGGCCCCGGTGAGCACCCCGATCTGGAAGGGCCGGCCGGCGGCATGCTCGACCTCGGCCCGCCGGGCGATGGCCGCGGGGATCACCTTGGGCGAGCCGGCCGGGGTGAACCCGGAGAAGCCCACCGTGTCCTCGTGGTGGATCAGGGCCGCCGCTTCGTCGGCGGTCAGGGAACTCATTCCGTTGTCGGCCATCACTTCCCCGGTTCGTAGGTGCTCTTCACGGACAGCTCGCGGAGCTGTCGGGCGTCGACGTCGCCTGGGGCGCCGGTCATGAGATCCGTGCCCTTCTGCGTCTTGGGCCAGGCCACCACGTCGCGCAACGACTCGGCGCCGGTGAGCAGCATCACCAGCCGGTCCATCCCCAGGGCGATGCCGCCGTGCGGCGGTGCCCCCATCTTGAGAGCGTCGAGGAGGAAGCCGAACTTCTGCCGCGCCTCCTCGTCGCTGATGCCCATGGCCTTGAAGACCCGGGCCTGCACGGCCGGATCGTGGAGGCGAATGGACCCGCCGCCGATCTCGAACCCGTTCAGGACGAGGTCGTAACGGTAGCAGTTGACCTTGCCCGGGTCGGATTCCAGGTACCCGAGGTCCTCGTCGTGCGGGCGGGTGAAGGCATGGTGGGCAGCGGCCCAGGTCCTCGTCTCCTCGTCGTACTCGAACAGGGGCGGGTCCACCACCCAGAGGAAGCGCCACTGTCCCCCGGACCCGTACTCGGGCACGAGCCCCATCCGCTTGGCCAGGTGCACCCGGAGGTTGGCCATGACCGTGTGAACCATGGCCTCCTTGCCGAACTGGAAGAGGAGCAGGTCGCCCGGCTGGGCGCCGGCCACCTCGTTCACCGCCTGGCGCAGCTCGGGAGTGATGGTCTTGGCGAAGGGCGACTGGGTCCACTCCCCCCCCTCGCCCACCTTGGCCCGGGCGAGGCCCCGCGCCCCCATCCCCTTCACGTACTCCTCGAGCTTGTCGACCTCCGTGCGGGAGAAGCCGGCGCTGGCCGGGACCCGCAGGGTCTTGACGATCCCGCCGGCCTTGACCGCCTCGTCGAGCAGCGGCACACCCCCGCCGCCGTGCTGGCGCACGAGCTCGGTGAGGACCACGTGCGGCATCTCGAAGCGCAGGTCCGGCTTGTCGTTGCCGTACCTGGCCATCGACTCGGCGAAGGGCATGCGCAGGAAGGGCCGGGGAACGTCCACCCCGAGAAGGTCCTTCCACAGCCGCACGATGAGCCCCTCGATGGCCGCGAAGACGTCGCCCTCCTCCACGAACGACATCTCCACGTCGATCTGGGTGAACTCCGGCTGCCGGTCGAGCCGGAGGTCCTCGTCCCGGAAGCAACGGACGATCTGAAAGTACCGGTCGAAGCCGGCCATCATGTAGAGCTGCTTGAAGAGCTGCGGGCTCTCGGCGAGAGCGTAGAACTTTCCCGGGTTGAGCCTCGAGGGGACGAGGAAGTTCCGCGCCCCGCCGGGCGTGTACTTCACCATGTAGGGCGTCTCCAGCTCCAGAAAGCCCTCCCCGGCGAAGTAGCTGCGGGTGATGTGGTTGGCCCGGGCCCGGGTGATGAGGGCCCGCTGCAAGGGCGCCCGGCGGAGATCCAGGTAGCGAAACTGGAGCCGCTTCTCCTCGCTCGTCTCGATCCGATCGTCGATGGGGAAGGGCGTCGGCTCGGACCGGTTGAAGATCTCGAGCTCCGTGGCGTGGATCTCGATCTCCCCGGTCTTGAGCTTCGGGTTCACGTTTCCGCCGCGCGAGACCACCCTTCCACGAAGGCCGACGCAGTACTCGAGCCGCAGCTCGCCCGCCAGGGCGTGCACGTCCGGCCGCACGTCCTCCTCGAAGACCACCTGGGTCAGCCCCTCCCGGTCGCGAAGGTCGATGAACACCGCCCCGCCGTGGTCCCGGCGATTGTTGACCCAGCCGAACAGCACCACCTCCTTGCCGATGTCGGCCTGGGTGAGCTCGCCACAGGAATGGGTCCGCTTCAGCTCGGTGATGAAACGGGGCACGTCCCGCGTCCTCCTGCTGGGGGAACGAGGAGCTAACACCGCAGAACCTCAAGCGTCAAGGAGCGATCCCGCCGCGGGGGGAAGCCCGGCGGCCGCGGTCTGGGAGGGGCGTCGCCCGCCGGTCAGCTTTTCCGTCGGGCACTGGAATTGTTGCCGCTTGTTCCCGCCCCGGCGCAG
>Ga0335071_10008855_pt1 | contig 10312 bp, 5 predicted proteins | sample Lox_Sample_15_FD_206724 | JGI IMG/M metagenome (GOLD analysis project Ga0335071, IMG submission 206724) | Soil microbial communities from Loxahatchee National Wildlife Refuge, Florida, United States - Lox_Sample_1.5 | ecosystem: Environmental > Terrestrial > Soil > Wetlands | place: USA: Florida...
AGATTGCCGGGTTCAGGGCAACTCACGCGTCTGGTTCCCAATGAAGGACAATCAGGGTACTACATCTCCAGGATCCCACGGGATCTGACGGAAGCTCTTCTCGGGGCCGGAGAGTGTTCGCTGAGAGAAAAGGAGGATCTGATCGCCAATCTCCAATGCCTCAGCCGGGCAGGTTCTGTATCGCCCATCGACATTGTCAAGTTGGGTGACAAGATACGCCCGTCAAACGACAGCTCTCTTGTTTCCTCCTGGATCGCTCTTTTGACCAATCTGAAATACACATATTCCCGCGGCGTTCAGGACACGGTCTTCTTTCCCTTCTTTGAATCACAGGCGTTGACGGTTCTGGAGAGATGTGGATACGCGCCGATTGCCGGGGAAAAGGAGACTGTCCCGGGCATGCGTTGGGGTGCGATGGAGCTCCTCTTTCACCGAAAGGATGTCCACAAGAGCTTTGCGAAAGTTGCGCGAGAGATGCTGAACGATCCGAACAGAACGTTGACATATGAGCAAGCACCATACGTGAACAATCTGGCATTCGACGAGGGGACAGACTCGCTTCAGATTGCGGTGCTGGAGAGACTTCGTCGAACAAGCAATGACGAGGAGCGCGCAGTCCTGGCGGGTGTTGCGGGGTATCACCGGGGAGAGTCGGCCAGACGAAGAAACCTTGACTTTGTCATGAGTCCGGGGCCGCAGCCCGTCGAGCGCTATGCAATCCTTGCACGAATCGACAGGGCGTTCCGGCGCGCGGGTGACACAGTGGGCCATCGTCAGTACATGATATGGCTCCATGATCACGAGAACGAGCTGAAGCCTCTCGTCCCGGCTGACCGGATTGAGACCTACTTCATGCCGCAGCTTGTGTGGAATCTGGGTGACGTCCCTTTCTTCGAAAGACTTTTCCCGCCCGGTCAGTATTCTCGCGGATTTCAGGATGAATACAAGGCGAACCTGGAATGGCTGAAGTTGAATGCCAGGCTCGAAGAGCGCTATGGCAACGAATTGCGCGAGTATCTGGCCCAATGGAATCATGCGCGGGCTGATTGAATCCACGCATGCCCTTGGAAGGGCTCTGATGGCCAGGAAAACCATTCCCAGAGGAGTGAATATGAGGACTCTTTTTCTTGTCGTACTCCTCGCGGTTCTCGTTGCTCTCAGCGGATGCGAGATTCTCGACTGGGGAGGGGCACAAGACAAGATTGGCCTGGGAGGTCGTCACGGAGTCAAACGACCAACATGAAGATCACCTCCACACGCTCATCTCACACCTTATCATCAATGAGGGAGTGCACAACAATGGTGCAACCTAAACGGAAAGCCCGTGCTCCGATTGTCGCTGTGGTCCTGATTCTCACGTTGTTTGTCACGAATGCAGCCTTGGCACAATTTGCCGGAACATGGGGGAAATGGGGAAAGTCGGTAGAAGACTACGAAGTGGGCGGTGATCCGACTGTTGCCCGGGGAACGGCAGGCGGCGGATTCATTCAATCGATAGTGCCGGAGCCGAGAGACTTCGGCACATTGTCCAACTCCGTAAAACCCGGACCCTTCATCGGCAAGCGTGTTCGTCTTTCGGGATTCATCAAGAGCGAAAACGTGAGGCAATGGGTGGGATTCTGGATGAGGGTCGACGGACCAAACGGGCACAGCGTGAGCTTCGACAATATGGAGTACAGACCAATTGTCGGGACAGCGGACTGGAAAAAGTACGATGTCGTCCTCGACGTACCGACGGGGAGCGTCAACATCGCCCTCGGGGTGCTCCTTGTGGGGAAGGGCAAGGCGTGGATTGACGGAGTGATATTCGATACGGTGAGCACGGACGTTCCAGTGACGACAATTGATCCGTTTGCGGACTACTATGCGGGGAGATTGTCGGATGCCGCAAAGGTGTTTCAGATGGCCGCCAGGAATAATCCGGAGGATCTCTATTCACGGCTCTTCTATTTCTTGTCACTCTACCGGAATGGACAAGTGAAAGAAGCGCAGGGTTACGTGACGAAGGTGGCGGATGATGTGAAGGAGGAGAAGTGGGTTGTGCCGGTGCTCCGTTTCTATGCCGGCAAGGTTTCGGAAAAGGAGCTCTTAGAAGCGGCGTCGAGCAAAGATTCGACGACCGACATCCAACAGAAGTGCGAGGCCTACTTCTACATCGGCATGGCGTATCTGTTGGACATGGAAGAGGCCCGGCTCTCTGAGCACCCAGGCCTCGCCAGGGCTAAAGAGTACTTTGAGAAGTGTGTTGCCACCGGGCAGACCGACTTCATTGAGTACAAAGGGGCACAGGTGGAGTTGGGGAAGGGCGGCAAGTAATTGAATCGAGCAGCCGGAGGTTCGTCTCGGTCGCCATGCCGCGGTCCCTGATCCGGACGCCGCCCGATTTGCGGTAGAGCGACTCCATTTTCAGCACGATCTGCTCGACCGTTTTCGAGTTGTGCCGGTTCCCCGGAGCTCTGTTTTCCCCCCCTGAAAGCCCTCAGCCTTGAACATCTCACCTGGAGTCCGTACTGTACGGGCCACAAGAGAAACCTTCGAAATGCCGATGTCCATTTCAGTGAGAGTGTTGACTCCGGTGCTTGCAGCGGTGGCCCTGTTCTCATTTCACGCAACGGCGCAGAATTATCGTACGTCAGGGGACACTCTGCGGTTCATCTGGAATCGCCACCGCGGCAACCCGGTTTTCCCTGCATCCGCCGGCACGTGGCGCGAATCGCAAACAGCCAATCCAGACCTGCTGCTGAAAGGGGGGACCTACTACATGTACTTCCGCGGTCAGCGGGGCGGGCACGACAGGATAGGAGTAGCGACAATCCCGCAAGAGAAGTTCGATGGCGTCACCTGGGAGATCCTCCCGGAGCCGGTCATTGACGTCGGCGGCCCCGGATCATGGGATGAGCGCCACGCCCTCGATCCCGCCTCGATCCTGGTGGGGGGGAAGGTCTTCCTGTACTACACGGGCTCCAGCCCTCTGGCTGACCGCGCGGTCTGTCTTGCCGTGTCGGACGACGGCGTCCACTTCAGAAAGTACGAACAGAACCCCGTGATCATCGGGGGTGCGCCGGAGGTGGTCTACCGCGACAGCGTCTTCTATCTCTACTTCTGGAGGCAGGTTCCGGAGAAGAGGGGGTTTGAGATCCATTATGCCACCTCACGTGATGGCTACCACTACAGCGAGCCTGCTCAATCGCTGGCTCTTCCTGTCGGGCCGGAGGGGACTTGGGACAGCTTTACAGTTGAGACACCGCGCATATTCTCTGAAGGGGGGCTGTACTACATGGTCTACTGCGGGTCAGATTGCAGCAAGGACTACCCGTTCAACGCGGGGCTCGCGACGTCAATAGACCTGGTCCACTGGACAAAGTATCCGACCAACCCGATTTTCAGCCGGGGTGACGAAGGCCAGTGGGACGAAGAAGCGATCTGGTTCACCACGGTGGAGAAGATCGGCAGCCGGTACTACATGTGGTACGAGGGATACGGTGGCGGGACTGCCCGCACGGAACCCTACGGGAGCTACCTCAAAGGCGGAAAATCACAGGTCGGCATGGCCACCCTGGACGCGCCTTACTTCTTCATACCGCCCGCCCGCTGAATCGTAGCCGCTGGAGTGCCTATTGTTTCACCTGAAATGTCGGGATCCGAAGAGCTGGCTCACAAGGAGAATGTCAGTTGGTTCTCGGTAAACTGCTCGATGAACGAATGTCTCGGAGACGAAGAATTACGCCTTTGAGACCCAAACGTCGGGATCGTCCGGCGTCTACGTGAGTGTGCCGGGTGTGTTCATGCCCGGGCACGGAGCAACTACTGAACGGCATGCGTACGCGTGGACTGGCACGGAGCAGGCGCCAGGCCTGTATCATCCTCTCAAGCAGATTGATCTCGACGACGACAACCCGCTATGCTCTGCCCAGCAGGTCACACGCTACGCTGACGATGTTCAATACGCTCGGCCAGCAAGTCGCTACTCTGCCCCTTACTTGAGGCTTGCGGTGACACGGTTCTGCGGGATCTTTCCGCTGGGGAAGCTTGTCAACGAGCGATCGCGGGAATCACAGCTTCCATCGAATCCGCCTCCTGAGTAAGGCGGTCCGTGAGACCCTGTTCATTAGGAAACATCTGAAGAATCGGCCAGGGGGATGAAATGAAATGTCAGGGGTGGGGGACAGGCTGCCACGGGGAAGAAGACCCCGAAATCTCGCCCGTCAGGAAAACGCCGGGCCGCGAGCGCCCGGAGAGGCTCCTCGATCAGCCGAAAGCCGGCAGTTGACTCAAAGAGACAGGGAAAGTGACGATCAGATTGTCCTTGCGGCTTTTCTTTGCGTGAGCCCATGCACGAGGCAGGATTGCCTCGATTCTCTGCAATGTCAAGTTAAGGAATTATGACGTTTGGGTGCGCGGCTTGATCAGGTCTTCTTTTTTCTTTATTGTTGGTCGCGTTCTGCCGCACACTCTCCTGACCGCCGCATGTCCTCGCCATCGCACGATACCGCCACGCTGAGATCCGAGGAAAGACGAGCCGGCGGAGTTCATTCCGGCAGACTCGGCCGGGCCGCCCAGTACATCATCGCGGCCGCCGGCGTGAGCATCGTCATCCTCGCGTGTGCCCCGTTTGCGGGGTTCCTGGGGTACCACAGCATCGGTCTCGTGCTTCTTGCAGGGATCACTTCGCTTTCCCTGTTCCTCGAGATCGGACCGGTCATCTTTGCGGCGTTGCTCAGTGCCGTGGGCTGGGACTTCTTCTTCATCCCGCCGATATACGACATCAGCCAGCACGGAGTGGAGGAGATCATCATCCTCATCATGTATTTCTGCGTTGCCGGAGCCATGGGAACGCTTACCAGCCGCGTGAGGAGGGAAGACCGCGCGCGGCGCAGGGCGCAGGAATCGGCCAACGCGCTTCTCTCGCTCACGCGCGATCTTTCGCACGCCGTATCCACCGATGATGTCGTGCACATGACCGTGCACAATATGGAGGCGTACTTCGGCGCGAAGGCCGCAGTCTGTCTCCTGCGGGAAGGGGAGGGGGGAGAGCTCATGCAGCACGCGGGAGGAACGTTTTCCCTCACTGAAGCAGAGATGGCTGCTGCACGCCGCGCGTGCGGGTCGGGGCAGTTCATTGTGAAGGAACAGGAGAACGACGAGGCGGCCGCGTATCTGCCGATCCTGGGCCCCCGGCGGCCCCTGGGCGTCATTGCCCTGCGCAGGGCGCACCGCCACGCCTCGTTTCCGCTGGACTCTCCCCTGATCGAGGCGTTCGCCAAACAGATTGCGGTCGCGATGGAACGCGAGTCGTTAACCGAGCGCCAGAAGAAGTCCGGTCTTATCGAGGAGTCCGAGCGCCTGTTCAAGACGCTGTTCAGTTCCCTTTCCCATGAAGTTCGCACACCCCTCTCCACGATCATCGGCGCGTCTGACAACCTGAACGAGCCGTTCATCGCGTCGGATGAGTTCCTGCGGGGAGAAACGGTACGTGAAATCCAGGGCGCGGCCGCGCGGCTCAACCGCGTGCTCGGAAATCTTCTTGATATGTCGCGCCTCGAGGCGGGCTTCCTGCGGCCAAATTTCGAATGGTGCGACATGAGTGACATTGTGACCGGGTGCGTCCGGACGGTCAGGGACGAGCTTGCCGGACACCCGGTGGAGCTTGACCTTCCCGGGAACGGTCCACTCGTGCGCGTTGATTCGGTGCTGATGGAACAGGTCGTCAGAAATCTCCTCATCAATGCCGCGATGTACACTCCTCCGGGCACGAAAATCACAGTGCGGGCCAGGCCGCTGGATACGCGCTATGTGATCGAGGTGGAGGACGCCGGGCCGGGAATCCCAGAGGGTGCGAGGAGCAAGGTCTTTGAAAAGTTCTTCCGTCTCCCGAATGCCAGGGCCGGGGGGACCGGACTCGGTCTCTCGATATGCAAGGGCGTTATCGAAGCGCATGACGGCATCATCAGCCTTGAAGCCGGCGCGGCGGGGGGCGCGCGGTTCGTCATTGCAGTGCCGCTGACCGACAGGAAGCTCCCGACAATAGACGACGAGGCATGAAACGACCTCAGACAGTACTGATCATCGACGACGAGGAGGGCATCAGGAGCTTTCTTGAGATAGCCTTCCGTGCGGGCGGCTTTGACGTCGTCCATGCCGCGACTGCCGGTGAGGGAATGGTGCAGTTCGCCGCACGGCAGCCGGCCGCTGTGATCCTGGACCTCGGACTGCCGGATGAGGACGGGAAGGACATATTGAACAGGATCCGGTGCGTGAGCGCGGTGCCGGTGGTCATCCTGTCCGTCCGCAGCTCCGAGCAGGAAATCATCGAGTGTCTCGATGCGGGTGCCGATGACTACATCGTGAAACCTTTTCGACCCGGCGAGCTGCTCGCCCGGCTGCGCAACGTGCTGCGGCGGCGCATGTCGACCGAGATCCCGCGTACGTATGCCATCGGGCGGCTCTCCATCGACCTTTCCGCCCGGACGATCCGGAAGGGAAGCGAACCGGTGAGGCTCACGGCCAAGGAATTCCAGCTTCTCGTGCTCTTTCTCGAGAATCTCGGGAAGGTCCTGACACACAAGTACATCTTGCGCAGGATCAGGGGCCCGGAGATGGCGTCGGACGTCGAGTACCTGCGCGTGTTCATCCGGTCACTGCGGAAGAAGCTGGAAGACGACCCGTCAGATCCGCAACTCTTCGTGACCGAATCCGGCATCGGCTATCGCCTCGTTCTGCCTGAAGGAAAGGGGACTCCGGAGGACTCCGCGGTTCCGTAGGAACCCGGCGAGGGGAGAGTAAAAAAAATGGGGCGGCGTTGACGCGCCGCCCCCGCAAACGTGAGAACTTGGTGATCTCTGCAGGATTGTGTCCTGCTGTTTGCATGCAAAATATACGATCCCTGCTGTGAAGATGCAAGACCCGCCCGTCCGGCATCCGGCCGAAGACTTAACAAATTCGTAACAAAAAGGACATTGCTTCTCAATGGTCCCATTGTACATTGGGGCGTTAATTTTTCATAAAGATCGTCCTCGTCAGCCGCACGAGTAACCTCGCAACGTGTTCAAGCTCACGCCGTCGGTGGAATCACGTTTCAGTCCTCGCCTGCCGCGGGGCGGGCACCGCCGGTCGGAAGGGGCTCAGGGTGCTGGCGCGCTCGGCAACAGAGAAATCTTGCTGATCTTCGAGGAGGAAGACTTGTCGTTTGATACTCCTGCTCCGATTTCTTCAGTAGGTCGTCCTCCCGCCGGTGCAGCGGGATCGTTCGCCGTCGTGATCCTCCTTGCGATTCTGTCTGCCCTCCCTGCCCGGTCGCAAACAGGCACAATTCACGGAACAATACACGACGCGAAGTCCGGCGAGGAGCTTGTTAGTGCCAACATCACAGTTGTCGGTACTCCGTGGGGGACGGTGTCAGACCTGAACGGTACCTACACGCTCCGGAGAATCCCCGCGTCCACGTGCAACGTTCGGGTCTCGCTTGTAGGTTACGTTTCACGGCTCATCAGGGATGTGACCGTGAAGGAGGGAGAGGCCTACCGGCTCGACGTGGAGCTCGACCAGGCGGTCATGAACGCCGAGGAGGTCGTCGTGACGGCCGAACGCCAGACCTCCACGGAGAGTGCGCTGCTCTCGGCGAGGAGGAAAGCGGCCAGCATCAGCGACGGCGTAAGCGTGGAGCAGATCAGAAGGACCCCCGACGCGACATCCGGCGACGCGCTGAAGCGCGTCGTGGGAGTCTCGATCGTGGACAACAAGTTCGCGTTCGTGCGGGGGATGACGGACCGGTACAGCGCGACGACGCTGGACGGAATTCAGGTGACGAGCACTGACAACGATATCCAGAGAAAGAGTTTCGCGTTTGACATGATTCCCGCGAATATGCTCGCCAATGCGGTGGTGACGAAGGCGGCCACGCCCGATCTGCCGGGAGATTTCAGCGGCGGACTCGTGCAGTTGTCCACGGTGGAGTTCCCCACGCAGCGTGTCCTCAAGGCGTCGCTGTCGGGTTCGTACAACAACATGACCACCACGCGATCCATCAAGCGGGCGCAGGGAGGCACGCGGGACTGGCTGGGGATGGACGACGGCAGCCGCAGTTTTCCCCAGGCGTACAGCACCTGGAACCCGCGGGGGACCTACGAGCTCGGGACGCTGCTTCCGAACTCCTGGGCGCCGAAGACCATCGCGGCCGCCCCGAACGGAGGCCTGAGTCTCACGATCGGTGATCAGATTCCCGGGGAGGACTCGCAGATCGGCTACATCGCGGCGCTCTCATACCGGACGGCGCTCCAGCGCACCGAGTTCAGCCAGAATTTCAGCTATCCCGATTACAGTGCGTTGAGCTCGAGCTCGGTGAAGGACGAATTCAGCGTCCTCTGGGGAGCGATCGTGAACGTGAGTTGGAAGTTCGGCGGACTGCATAAGATCAGCTTCAAGAACAACTACGACCGCAATGCTGCGGACCAGGCGACGGATCTCACGATCATCGATCCGAACGACACATACAAGCACACCGTGGAGTCCCTCTGGAAACAGCGTGGGATGTATCTCGGACAGCTTGACGGTGAACACAATTTTCCCGCCTTGGGAGGGGCGACGCTGGACTGGCAGTTCTCGTACTCGACCTCGCACGCCGAGGAGCCGGATCGCAGGGTGATCGTCTACCAGAAGGCGGCGACGCAACCCGACAGTGATCTGACCCTCAGTCTCGGACACCGCTACTGGTCCGACGCGAAAGAATATACCCGGACTGCCTCGGGCGCGCTGACATTTCCCCTGGCGGGTGTAAGACTGAAATGCGGTGTTTCGGGACTCTGGCGGCAGCTCTACTACGGAATGCGGTTCTACACGGTCGAGCTGGACAGGTATCGTCCCGGGGATCCGGTACTGCCGGATTACGCGCTCGCCTTCCTCCCGATCGACAGGATATTCGCCCCGGAGAATTTCGGGCCGCACAAAATGACCATGTCTCCCCTGTACGACGCCCACGATTCCTACACCGGCTCGCAGTCGCTGTACGCCGGGTATGCAATGGTCGATCTGCCGTTCGGTCTTTTTGGCGTTGATTTCCGGTTCGTCGGCGGGTGGCGGCTCGAGAACTCCGAGCAGCTTCTGCATACGTTCGATCAGCCGGACGGAGGAGCACCGTTTGTCGCGCGCGTTGCGAACGTCGACGTTCTCCCCTCCGACAATCTCACGTGGATCGCGTCGCCCGAGGTGAACCTCCGTCTCGCGTTCAACGAGTCCGTCAACCGTCCCGAGTTTCGCGAGCTCTCGACGACCTCTTTCTACGACTACACGCTCTTTGAAAACAACTTCGGCAATCCCAATCTGGTCCGTTCCCTCACGTGGAACTACGATGTCCGCCTGGAGTATTTCCCCAGGCCCGGCGAGGTGGTGGCGCTGAGCGCCTTCAACAAGGTCATCACACATCCGATCGAGCAGCGAATCCTCAGCGGGTCGAACCCGACCCGGACATGGTTTAACTCGGATCACGGAAACAACTACGGATGGGAGCTCGAACTGCGCAAGAGCCTGGGGTTCCTGGGCGCGTATCTCGGGAATTTCTCCCTTCTAGGCAACTATGCCCGGGTCTTCTCGGCCATCGACAATCCTCTCGCCTCGGGAGTTGTAGAGAAGCGGGAAATGCAGGGACAGTCACCCTATACCCTGAATCTGGGTATGCTCTTCAATGAGCCCTCGCTCGGGACGTCTGTCGCTCTGCTCTATTACGAATTCGGAGACAAGATGGATGCCGTGGGGGATGAGCGGTGGACCGACATCATCGAGGTCGCGCACGGCACGCTCGACCTTTCGGTGACGCAGGCGCTCCCGTTCAACACGGAGCTGAAATTCACCGTCAGGGACCTCGGCGCAGGCTATCACAGGTTCGAGACGCGCGGGGGACCCGGACATCCGTCCGTGCCGTACAAGCTGTCGTTCGGAGGATCGACGTTCGGGCTGCAGTTGAGCACGACGTTGTGATGGTGGGACCATGCTCCCGGGAATGTGACATGTCTGCGACCGGGAGGTGGGTGCGATAGAGCAGGCACGCTGGTGATGGATTACAGGGTGTTGACGCACCCGTTTCACAAACCTAAATGAGAACTTGGTGATCGCTGCGGAGGAATGTCCTGCTTTTTTTTGTACCGGTCCGCAGGCCCTTCTTCCGTCGGTGATCGGGGTGTTCTCGCAGAAAGGAGGGTATGCACCTCGCCGGACTCCGCTCATGGTGGTGCGAACGGGTGAGCACGTCCGCCGGACACACATCTCCCGGAATTTTGTGCACGTTGGTGTCACACTAACTCACCATGTAATTCACGGAAGG
>Ga0335071_10008856_pt1 | contig 10312 bp, 2 predicted proteins | sample Lox_Sample_15_FD_206724 | JGI IMG/M metagenome (GOLD analysis project Ga0335071, IMG submission 206724) | Soil microbial communities from Loxahatchee National Wildlife Refuge, Florida, United States - Lox_Sample_1.5 | ecosystem: Environmental > Terrestrial > Soil > Wetlands | place: USA: Florida...
CACCGTAGTACCTCTTATCGGCGATAAGAGGTACTACGGTGAGGCTCCGGCGAGGCTCCCGGGAAGTCCTGGTGCGGGGCGGGGGCAGCAGGAGGAGCGAGGGGCGGCGGTTTGGGGTGCAAAACCGGGTCGGAAGCAGTCGCGGAGACGCGGGAAACGGGCGAATGCCAAGATTTGGGGCGCCATCGAGCGTCCGCTCCTCCAGAGCAACGCCCAGGGAGCATTCCGTCGGGATGGGGGAAGAACCTGCGGCTGCTTGGGTAACCAATTGCCATTGCCGCACTTGCGATTACGACCGACATCAGGCCTGGGAGCGCAAGACTCGCTCGATTTGCGCGTCGTGGACGTCGAGCGCGGCCTCGGTCCAAATCAGATAATTGGCGCGGGCCATTTTCGTTTCGATGGGCCACTGGGCTTGGACACGCTGCTCGATTTGCTCGGGAGACCACCCTCGGGCAAGGAGGCGCTGCTGTTGGGTGGCCGCAGAGCAGGCGACACAGATGGTCGCATCCAACTCGGCTTCGGCTTTAGTCTCAAACAGGAGGGGGATCACGACCACAGCGAGCGGGCGGCCCTCGGTCCGCCAAGTCTCGATTTGAGCGCGCCAGCGCTCGCGAATACGGGGATGGAGAATGGCTTCGAGCCGTTGGCGGGCGGTGGCATCGGCAAAGACCAGCCGGGCGAGTTCCTCGCGGCGCAGTCGGCCATCCGGCCCGGCCATCTCGCGGCCAAACGCAGCGAGCACTTCCGCCAGGGCGGGCTGGCCGGGTTCGACCACCTCGCGCGCCAGGTCGTCCGTGTCCACCACGGGCACGCCGCGCGAGCGGAGGAGCCGCGCGGAAGTGGATTTACCCATGCCCACACCGCCGGTTAGACCGAGAACTTTCATCCCCACGGCCCGGGTCGCGCCGCCGACGTCAATGGCGCAAGGTCCGATAGTAGCGCTGCCGGGGAGCCGGCGTGGTCGTGTCGGTGAAGCTGAAGGTGCCGGTCGTGTTATTCGTGGTGCCGAGGGTCACCCAGGAAGCGAGATTGGTCGAGCCCTGGATGTCGTACACGTAATTGGGGCGGGCGGTCACCGTCAGCCGGAAATGGCTGCCGGCGAAGGCGCCGCTCAAAGTGGCCGGCCCATAGGCGGTCGTTGTTCCCTGGGCTGAATTATTGGCCGGCGCAAGGTCCTCTTCGTTGGCCGTCACGTTGACCGAATTGACGAGGGAACCGGCCGTGGAGGGGGTAGTCAGAATGATCACCTGCGCGGCGCTGCCGGCGGCGAGGCTGCCAAGATTGCACGTCACGCGGCCGCCGCCGGCGCTGGTGACGCTGCCTTGCGAGAGCGAGGCCGAAACGAAACTGGCTCCCGCCGGCAACAGATTCGTCAGCACCACCCCCGTGGCGGAGTCGGGGCCGGAGTTCGTCAGCGTGATCGTGTTTGTCAGCGTGCCGCCGACATCCACCGCCGCAGGAACGACCAGGCCGACCGCCAGGTCGTTCACTGGCCCCACCGTCACGACCGTCGAGAGGCTCAGGCTCCAGCCGCTGACGATGCTTCCGGCATCACCGACCGTGTCGTCGAACACATACAGCGACCAGGCGCCGTTCGGATCGTTCCAGTTCATGCCGGACAGGGCATACTGGTAGGATTTTGAGGGGGCGGTGCCGGGCAGAGCGACCGGCCCCTGGTAACTGCTCGGCTTGTAGGTGCCGCTGGTGATCAGGGTGGAGTTGGGCAAGGCGCCGGCGGCGGTGTCGTCGAAAGTCAGGTTGAGGTTGGTTACCGGGTAGCCCCCGCCCGTATGGGACATCACGAGCACATTCGTGCCGGCCGGGCTGACCAGCAGCACGTTGACGTCGTGCGGGAAGCTATGCGTCAGCCCATTCAGGCCGAGCGTGACTTTGCTGACCCGGCCGGTCAGGCCCGAGACATTGATGGTGGACGGGTAGGGCGCGGCGACGCCGTGGTCCGGAATGATGATCGCCGCTGAGTTAAAGATATTGGTCGCGCCGGGCGACCCGAACACGAACGCAACTGTGCCCAAGTTGTTGGTCACGCCAGGCCGCTCGTCCTGAAGCTGCAAAGTCGCGACGAGCGCCCCGCCGAGCACGGCGGGCGCTTTGAAGCCGAAGCTCCGACTGGCGGACGGGCCGCCATAGACGAGGGCGCCGTAGCTCTGCGGCCCGGTGGGGGCGGTGATGCCGTTGGTGGCCAGCAGGGCCGCCTTCAGATTGACCGTGTTCTGGGCGCCAATATTGGCGAGGGACAGGGACACGGTCACCGATTCGCCGGCATCAATCGCGCCGTTGACCGGCCCGCTCTCATAGGTGAGCACCGCGCCGGCGCTAATGATCCTGGGCGCCACGGGGTTGACGGTGGCGACGTAGGTGGAGGTGTGGGTGTTGCTGGCGGGATCGTACGAGCCCATGCTGAGGTTAACGGTATTGGTCATGAGCCCGGAAAGCGAGTTCGTGAGGACGATGCTGACGAGCGCGGTGGCATTGGACGCGAGGTCCCCCAGGGCACAGATGACGCTGCCGTTGGCGACCGTGAAGGTGCCGACGGTCGAACTGGAGTTGTTGGCAATGAACCCCGCCCCGGGCGGCAACGGTTGGGTCAGAGTGACGCCGAGGGCAGCGCCCGGGCCAAGGTTGGTGATCGCGACTGTATTGGTCAGATAATAGCCGACGTAAACCGGGTCCGGCGCCACCGACTGCGCCAGGGTGACGCTCGCAACCGGGCGGTTCACCGTGCTGGCGACGGCGACGGAGCTGTTGCCAGGATTAACGTCCGCTTCGTTGGCGCTGATGTTGGCAGTGTTGGTCAGGAGGGTGGTGTTCGAGCCCTGCGGAATTACCGCCGCCGTCGGGATTACCAACTCGGTCAGGGTGGCGTTCGTGCCGACCCCCAGATTCCCCAGGTTGGCGACCACGCCGGTTGCGTTGGTGGTAACAGCGCCCTGGGAGGCGGCAGCGGAGAGCAGGGTCACGCCGGCAGGCAGGACATTGGTGAACGCCACGGAAGTGGCGGTGTTCGGACCATTGTTGGTGACGGTAAAGGTGTACGTAAGCGTTCCCCCAGCCACGACGGGGTTGGGCGCGGCGACGGCGCTGAGGCCCAGGTCGGCGAGCTGGTTGACCGGCGTGAGCATGGTCAGCGCCAGGCTCCAGCCGTTGCTAATGGCACCGAAGTCGCCGCCCGAGTCATCGAACACGTAGAGCGCCCACCCGCCATTGGGATTCACGCCGTTGAACACGGAGAGCGCCGTCGGGTAAGGCCCCGCCGGGGCATTGGTTGGGAAACCACCCAAGCCCGGCGCCGGGCTGTAAGCGGCCGGCTGCCAGGTGCCCGAAATCAGCGTGCCGGCGTCAGGCAACGGCTGCGCCGCCGCGTCATCGAGGGTCAGGTTGATGCCAGCCGCCCCAGAGCCGGCGTGGGACATCAGCAGCGTCTTGGCGCCGCCGGGGGCCACCAGCAGCACGTTGATGTCATGCGTGTAAGAGTGGGTCAGATTGGACAGCGTCACCGTGACTTTGCCGAGCACGCCGGTGAGGTTGGAGACGGTCACGACCGCCGGATAGGGGCTGGCCGGGCCTGACGCCGGCGGGTACGGCGGGTTCGGGGCGGCGGGGTCCGGGATGGTGATGACATTGGTGTTGGCGAACACGTGAGTGTTGGGCAGGGTGAAGGTAAAGCTCACGGGCGGGTAAGTATTGGTGCCATCCTGGAGCTGGAGCGTCGGGCTGATCGTGCCACCGTTGGTGCCGCCGGCCGTGAAACTAAAGGGGCGACCGACCGGGAAGCCGCTGGGGAACAGAATGCCGTAGCTTTGCGGGTTGTTGGGCGCAACCGGCGTCACCCCATTGGTCGCCAACAAGGTCGCGACCAGATTCCGCGTGCTGCTGTTGCCGGCGTTCGCCAGGCGCAGACTGACGGTGACCGTTTCCCCCACGTCAATGGCGCCATTGGTCGGCCCGCTCTCGTAAGTCAAAGTGGCTCCGGCGGCGACGATGCTGGTGAAGGGCGCGGTCGCGACCGTCATTACGGTGGCGCTGTTATTGGCCGGATTGGGGTCGGCCTGCGCGCCGATCACCGTCGCCGTCGCGCTCAGCGTGCCGTTGGTGGTCGTGGCGGCAACGATGGTGAGGGTGGCCTTGGCGCCGCCGGGCACGGTCCCCAGATTCCAGAGCAGCGTGCTGTTCGAGATCGAGATGCTCCCTTGCGTGGGGGTGGTGGCCAGCACGGTGACGCTGGCCGGCAGGGCGTCGTTGACGGTGACGCTGGTGGCGTCGCTTGGGCCGAAGTTGGTTACCGAAATCGCGTACGTGATATTGCTGCCCGTCACCACCGGGTTCGGGTTGCCGACCAAACCGAGCGCCAGGTCGGACGCCGGGCCGATCACGGTGGCAACGCTCGCGGTGTTGTTGGCCGTAATCGGATCAAACTGGCCGCCGGCCACTGTCGTGGTCGCGGTGAGGGTCCCTTGCACTGTCGGCGTCGCGGTGATGGTGGCGGCGGCCCCCGCGCCCGACGTCAGGCCGGAGAGGTTCCAGAAGACCACGTTGCCCACCGTCGTGAACGTGCCCCGCGAGCCCGTGGCCGAGTGCAGCGTGAGGCCGGCGGGAAAGGCATTGGTCACCGTGATGCCGGTGGCGGAGCTCGGCCCGTAATTGGTTACCGTCACGGAATACGTCAGCGTGCCGCCGATCAAGGCGGGGCTCGGCGCGGCGGCCATCGTCACGGCGAGGTCCGCCGTCGCCGGATTGACACGCGTCGGCAGGATGACCGAATTGTTGAGCGGACTAAAGTCCGGTTGTTCCGAGCTCACGCTGGCGGACGAATAGATGGTGCCGGCGACCGTCGGCAACGCGACCACGGTCATTGTGGCGGTGCCGCGCGGCCCGATGCGGCCCAGGTTGAACGTGACGGCGCCGGCTCCTTCGGCGTAGGTCCCCTGCGAGGAAGACGCCGACACAAAGAGCACCCCGGCGGGGACCAGCAGGGTCGCGGTGGTGTTCGTGGCGGTGCCGGGGCCGTTGTTGGTCACCGCGATGCTGTAGGTCAAATTGTTTCCGGCAATGACCGGATTGGGCAGCGCCGTCATGCCCAGCGCCAAATCCGCGCCGGGGCACTCGCCCCCGCCATCCACGCACAGGGTCGGAGTGATGAACAGGGACCAGCATTGAATGGCGCCAATGTCAAAGAAGCCCGAGTCGGTGGCGCGGAGCTGCCAGGCGCCGTTGACATTGGTCCCGGACTTGCCGATGTAAACCGAGAGCGGCTGGTCGGGCTTGAACGATCCGACAAAGGGCGCGACGCCGGTGGCGATGGCCGTGGCCGCGTTATCATCGAAAGTGGTCCGCTGGGGGTCCGGGCTGCAGGCGATACCGTAATTCTGCCCGAACAGGCCGTTGTTGGCGGAGAGGACATTGCTGCTGCCATCCGGGGCGATCAGCTCGAGTTTCAGGTAGTAGTCGAAGGACTCCGGCACATACACGGACACGGTGACCCGGTTGACGGCGAAGGTGACGTTCGAGACGAGGATGGTGGAATTCGTCGTGCCCGGCGAGGGGATCGGGACGGAGGTGGAATTGTCGAAGCGGAACGGGCTGCCCGGCAAGCCGGTCGGCAGGCTGAATTGGAAAATCGTGACGGCCTGGTCACATTGCAAGAGCAGGGAGAACTGAATGGGGGTGCCGCAGACGAAGGCCGGCGACGTGCTGATTTTGAAAGCCGTCTGGTTGGTGGCGGAGCCGCCGATCGGGATGTTCGGGTAGGTCGAGGTGGCCTGGCCGATCGCCACCTCCGGGGTGGTGGTCGAGAGCGTGGCGCTGACGCCGGTGGCCATCGCGTTGCCGACATTGGCCAGCGTCACATTGAGGTTGTTGCACTCGTCGAAGTCAATGATGCCGTTGCCGTTGCCGCCGAAGACGTAATTGGACACGACGATCAGCGACGGTTTGGTAACGGGCGAGGCCAGCGCGTTGATCAGGTTGGTGCCCATCGGCGTGCCCCACCCGGTGCAGAGGTCGTAGCCGGGCACGGCGAAGTAGCGGTCGGGGCTGCCGGCCCACGTGTTATCCCCGGTCATAATGTCATGGAAGCAGGTTGGGAAAGCCGCGCCTTTGCCGATGGCGTAGAGGGCCGGGTTGAGAAAGCCGACGGGCGGTGTGCTCGCCGCCGCGGCCTGTTGATTGATCAAGGCGGTGAAGCCGGCCCACAGCGGCGTCGCAGCGCTGGTCCCGCCCACATTCTCCTCCTGGCCGTTGTCCGCCACCACAAAGACGTTGTCGGCGGTCAAGGCCACGTCGGGAATGTTGCGCATCGTGGCCGAACCCTGATTGGTGGTCATGTTGATGCCTTGCTGCCAGGTGGGAATCGCATAGGTCGGGCTGATGCCACCGCAGGTGCCGATGCCACCGCCCCAGTTCCAGACCGTTTCCGACAACCAGGCGCCGCCCGGGCCCGTGGTCGTCAGGGTGGTGCCCCCGACTTCCATGATGTAGGGGCTCTCGGCGGGGAAGGGGATGGCCCCGGTGAAGGCATCCGAATCCCCGCAAGCATTGAAGAAGGACTGGCCCTGGGCGGCCATTTGCAGAAAGATCTGGTCCCCCGCCGGGTCGGGCGGACCACCCCCCCACGAACAACTGAGCTGCCGCGACAGATTGTCGTCGGCCATACGGCTCAAGATATCCACCCACGGACTGGGATTGGGGGCCATATAGACGATGATGTTCGAGACCCCCGGCGCCATTGACATCACCGACTCAATATCCAGGCACACCTCGCCATTGCCAAACCCGGGCGCCCCGGTGGCGCCATCAATATAGACATTCTGCAACGGTACCTGCGCCAGGCCGGCCGTCGCCGCGTACTGGGCGATGTCACTGGGGTTATAGCCGTCGAACTGAAGCAGCCCGACGGACTGGCCCGCGCCGGTCAGCGTGGTGCCCGGGACATACGCGGCGCGGAAATCATTTCCCATGTAAGTGCCCCCGGGGCCGGACCCGATATTGGGCCGGAGCTTGGCCGAGAGGTTGAGGGGCTTCTTAATCATCATCGGATGCGGCAGGCTGTAGTCGCTCAGCCCGCTGATGTGGAGGACCGGCACGGCCAGGTCGAGGGACGGCTCCGCATCGGCGGAATAAAACGTTCGGCCTTCGGTGGGATGCTGATAACGGCGGAGCTTCAGGTGCAGCGCCCGTTCAATGTCTGCCACCCCGCCGCGCACGCTCAGCACGGCGCGGTTGGGGTGAGTCGCGGTAACCTCCAGACCGTGCGCGGCGGCAAAGGCGATGACGGCCTGATAGTCCGCTTCGGAGGGACCAAAGCTCCGGGCAAACTGCTCGGGGGTCAGAAACCGGCGATAGCTGGGACTGGCCGGGTCGTAAAGGTCGTGCAGCAGGTTGGTGAGCGCCTCCGGGTTGCGCAGCGGCAAGCCGATCGCGAGGTTCAAGCGTTGGTCCGCCGGCAGGGAGCCGACCGGCGTGAGCTGGGTCACCGCCACCGGCAGGTGGCCGTGCAGCACCTGCAGTTCCGCGGCGGACACCGGAATGGCAACCAGCACGCTCACGGACGCGCACAGCAGGGGCAACCAGCCCCCGTGTCTCAAAACCCTATGCATGGAGATCTTCATACTCAAATACTCAGTGTGGTGGTCGGCCCGCCGCCAGTGGCGCCGGCGCGGTGGTGTCGTCTCAACATAGTGCCAATCGCAAATAGGTTGTCTCGGGCGAGGCCGGCCTTAGGGCACGGCGCCGTGCAGGCGGAAGTATTTACGCCCGCTGCCGGCCGGGATCGTGACGACATTCTGCCCGACGCCATTGACTTGGGGCTGGGGGCTGGTCACGGTCGTCCAGACCACCGGCGGCTGCAGGCTGGTCGTGCTTTCGAGGTTGCAATTCCAGGGATTGACGGGCCAGGCGATGATGACACTGGTGCCAGAGTGCGACAGGCTCAATGGCAGCTCCGGCACGGTCGCCCAGCGCAAACGGAAGTACCGGTTGCCCGGTCCGATGGGCACGGTGATTGTCGTCTGCCCACTCGCAGTCTGCGACTCGATCGCATCGGTCACCGGCGTCCACACCGCAGGCGGGCGGAGATTCGTCGTGCTCTCCAAAATGTAGCTGCCCGGGCTGGCCGGCCAGGTGAGCGTCAGAACGCCGGGCCCGCGGGAGTACGTCAGTGGTACCAACTGAACAATGGTCTTGACCGACGCGGTATTGTTGGCCTTGAGCGGGTCAGTGATGCTGGAACTGCAAGTGGCGGTGTCGGTAATGGTCGCCGCCGCCGTGGGCTGGACGACAATGGTGGCGACGGTTCGTAAGCCGCTGTCGAGATTGCCGAGGTTGGTGAAGGTGACGGTCTGGTTGTTGAGCGTGTAGCCGGCAGGCGTGGCGGAGACGAAAGGCACCCCGGCCGGCAGTTGATTCACCAGGACGACCCCAGTCGCGGTTGCGGGCCCGGCGTTCGAGATGGTGATGGTGTAAGTCAAATCGCTCCCCACCACGAGCGGATTGGGAACGCCGATCAGGCTCAGCGCCAGGTCCGCCGTGGGCGAGACCACCGTCGCTGTAGCCGCGGCGCTCTTATCGCTCGGGTTATAGCTGGAGGGATCGGTCGTATCGGTCGCCACGGTAGCCGCGTTGGTAATTGTGCCGGTGACGGAGGTCTCGACGGTCAGGGCGAGGCTGGCGGAGTCCTGGTTGGTGAGCGAGGCGACGGTCCAGAGCAGCCGCCCGGCGCTGTTCGTAGCGACGAAGCCCTGTGACGCAACGGTGCTCACCAGGGCCGCGCCCGCCGGAAGCGTATTGGTAACGACGACGTTGGTGGCGCCGGAAGGGCCGTAATTGGTGACCGTGAGGGTAAAGGTAATGTTGCTAGTGGTGACGTACGGAGGAGGCGAAACGGTCATCGTCAGGCCGACGTCGGCGGAGGGCGCGACCGCGCCGGCAGTCGTGAGGTTCAGGACCCAGCCATTCGAAATGGCGCCGGCATTGCCCGCCGTGTCGTCAATGACGTAAAGCGACCAGTTGCCGTTGGGGTTAATGCCCTTAAAGGCCGACAGACCCGTGCCGTAGGGTCCGGGCGGCGTCAGCGCCGGCGGGAAGGGCGGCGTGGCCAGCGCGAAGGAAGTCGGCTGATTGGTGCCGGAAACTAGCTGGCTGAAGTGCGGCAGCAGATTCGAGGCCGCGTCGTCGAAGGTCAGGGTCACGTTGTTGGCCGTGTAGCTGCTCCCACATTTGGCCATCAGCATCGCTTTCCGGCCCGTGGCGGAGTCCGGGGTGGGAGGCGATACCAGCAGCACATCCACATCGCTCGGCCAGGTGTGGTTGAAGTTCGTCAGCGTCACGGTCACCCGTGAGACGAGGCCGCCGAGGCCGCCGACGCTGATCGTCGAGGGATAAGGGGTAGCGCTGGTGTTGTCATTGATGACAATCGTCGCCGGGTTAAAGTAGGTCGCCGCCGTCTTGCCGAGGGAGAAGCTGAAGGCAACGTGACCGAGATTGGCGGTGCCGTCCTGGAGTTGGAACGTCGGGGTGATGGTCTGGCCGTTGGTGCCGCTGGCCGTGAAGGTGAATGGCCGCGAGACCGAGGGTCCGCGAACCGCCAAGGCCCCATAGTTGGCCGGCGCGCTGGGCTTGGTGACGCCGTTGGTGACCAGGAGTGTGGCGACCAGGTTGGCGGTGTTCGTACCCACACTGTCGCGCAGCCCAAAGAGGACCGTCACCGTCTCGCCCGGGTCAATCGTGCCGTTGACGGGGCCGCTCTCCGAGACGAGCGCCGCGCCCGCCGGCACGATCAGGCTGCCGTCGGCTTCCGTCACCGTCAGCGTCGCCGCGCTGGGATTAACCACCACCGCATTGCCCACCACGTTGCCGAGGCTGAGCAGGACGGTGTGGTCGCCATCCACGACACCGTTGTCCTTAAGCAGCACCCCGAAGGTCTTGACGGTCTCACCCTTGGCGAAGATCAGGGTGCCGTTGGTCGGGAAATAATTGACGCCGGCATGGCCGGTGCCGTCCGCCGTCGCGAAGTCCACCGAGACCGTGCTGTTGGTGTAGTTGCTGCGCCGGACGGTAATGGTCGCCGAACCGCCGGTTTCGGGCACGCTGTAGGCGGAACTGGAGAAACTGAGCCCGGCGACATCGTCGGTGATCGTCACCGTCGCAAAGCTGGGCGGGATGAGTTGGGCGCCCGGCGTCTGGTTGGTGAGGATGATGCTGAACGTGCGGTTGCCGCGAACCTGGTTGTTCGGATTGATCGGCACAGTGAAGCTCTGGAGCGTGACCGTGTTGCTGAAGGTGAGCAAGCCGCTCG
>Ga0335071_10008860_pt1 | contig 10310 bp, 12 predicted proteins | sample Lox_Sample_15_FD_206724 | JGI IMG/M metagenome (GOLD analysis project Ga0335071, IMG submission 206724) | Soil microbial communities from Loxahatchee National Wildlife Refuge, Florida, United States - Lox_Sample_1.5 | ecosystem: Environmental > Terrestrial > Soil > Wetlands | place: USA...
CTTAGCGCCGTGGCTCAAGCGCCGCTTCTTCGACAACGTAGACCCAGATGCTACGGTCCATCGGTCGACCATTGACGATAATCCGATCAAGGAAGTGCGGGATACGTACCGGGCGCGCCTGGACATGATTCAGGACCAAGTTGCCCGCGATATTTACCGTTTCGGGCTCTGGGCGCTTGCGAAGGGCGTCATCTTCGGATGGGATGTTGTATCCGAATTGCCGGCGGCCGTCGACGCCATCTTTTATGGCGGGGACTTCGGCTATAGCGTCGACCCGGCCGCGCTCGTCAAGATCTACCGCAAGGCTAACGAATATTGGCTTGAGGAAATCATTTACCAGCCGGGCCTGACCAACCAGGACCTAGCCGCCCGGATGAAAAACGACGCCCGCTACGACAGGCGCCTCACGTCCTATTGGGATAGCGCCGAGCCCAAGAGCATCGAAGAGCTTTTCCGCGAAGGCATCAACGCGGTCCCGGCGCTCAAGGGCCAGGATAGCGTCCGCGCCGGAATCGACTTCCTCCGATCCGTCAAGGTCCATATTCTCGCGGGGTCGGAGAACATTATCAACGAGGCTCGGAAATACAGATACAAGACGGACAAGAACGGGGAGCCGCTGCCCGATCCCGTAGACTTCGACGATCACGCCATGAGCGCGGTCCGCTATGGCATTTATTCCGAGGCGAGACAGGCCGAGGCGATGGCCTGGATACCCGGACGGAGGTAACACCATGAAAAAGACTCTAGCCATCTTCGCCGCGGTACTGTTCGCCGTGGCCTTCGCCGCCGCCGACGTCGTCCAGGTCAAGACGGCCAACTATTCGATTGACGTGACGGACAACGGGACGACGATCCTGATGAACAGCACCTCGGCGCGGATTTTCTACCTGCCTTCGCTTGAGGCGTCCAGCATCGGATTCTCGGTCACTCTCGTAAAAGTGAATTCGGGTAATGTCACCGTGCAGGCGCCGGGGGCGGATTATATCGCCAATTCGGGCGTTGGTCAGTACGTCAGGAACACTACGGCCGGCGAAACCTATGCCTCCGTTACCCTCGTCCTTGGCTCCCTGAATCATTGGTATGTCCGGGCGGCCTCGGGAACGTGGGCTACGGATACTTCGGGCCTATCCTATGCCCTGACCGGAACGCCGACTTATACGAGCGTGACCGTCAGCGGCGGCACGGCGAGCACGGCCCTAACGCTCAATGCTTCAAAGGCCATTACCTCGTCTTCGACGACGGATACGGAGCTCGGGTACGTCCACAACGTAACGAGCGCGATTCAAACCCAAATCGACGCTAAGGCGCCGGCCGCCTCTCCCTCTTTCACCGGAACCGTGACGCTTCCAACCAGCTTGACCGGCTACGTAAAAGCATCTTCCGGAACCGTGTCAGCCGGATCTATCGCGGATGCGGATCTTCCCTCCACGATCAAGGGCGCCTCGATTTACAACGCCTCGAATGCGGCTCTTGCGGCCGACGGCGTCCTGACGACGACCATTCCGGCTGGCGTAGTGGGAATCGTGATGATTAAAGAGGCCACGGCGCTGAATCAGTATTTCCTCATGACGCCAACGGCCGTGGGCGGAGCCCTCATGACCAACGCGGCCTATACGGCGACGAAGGACAACTCCTCGACGATCAACGTCTATGTGGATTCTGGCGTCGTCAAGGTCCAGAACAAGACGGCCGGCGCGATCAACGTCAAGATCGGACTCGTCGGCTTCAACTAATCGAGGGATGCAAAGGATCGATCCCATGAATATCATCGACCGCGCGAGGTTCGTTCTCTTCGGCGACGTGCCGAGCGCCACGAAGAAGGCGAGCGGCGCGGTCGACGACCCTCTTGCCCGGACCATCCTCTTCGGACTCGGGCGCGCCGCTGTTTGGAGCCGGCAAGATTACCTGACCCTTGAGAAAGAGGGATATGAAAAGTGCATGGCCGTCTATTCCTGCGTGACGCTAATCGCGCGGACGGCGGCCGGAATCGAATTCAAGGCCATAGCCAAGGACGGATCGGACCTCGACACGCATCCGGTCCTGGACCTCCTCGCTCGCCCGAATCAATACGACGGGAAGCGGCAATTTCTGGCCAAGCGGTTCTCCTATTTGCTGCTCTCCGGGAATTCGTACATTCAGGCAGCGCGTACCGGGCCGTCGTTCCCGCCGGGAGCCCTTTTCCTTCCTATGCCTCACCGGATGTACATCGTCCCGGGCACCGGCGCCCAGCTCGTCGGCTCGTATGAATACCGATCCCAGACGGGCGCGATCCCGGTCCCGATCGCCGTTGAGGATATTCTCCATTCTCGGCTCTTTCATCCGACAGACGATTTCTACGGCCTGTCTCCATTGGCCGTAGCCGCCCGAGGCGTTGACGTGGCCAATATGGCCGCCGAATGGAATATGCGCCTGCTCCAAAACGACATGAGGCCGCCGGGCGTCCTGGCCACGGAGGGCGGATTGAGCCCCGAGCAGCGCGCACGTCTCGATGCCGTCTTGGCCGAATACCAGGGCTACGAGAACGCCGGAAAGCCCCTTGTCCTCGAAGGCGGTCTCAAGTGGCAGCAGATTTCGATGAATCCGAAGGATTTGGATTGGTTGAAGGCGTCGATCTTCAACAAGCGCGAGATCGCGGCCGTCTACAACATCGCTCCGGAGCTCATTGGTGATAGTCAGAGCAAGACTTACTCGAATTACCAGGAAGCGCGTCGGGCACTCTATACGGATACCGTGCTCCCGTTGATGTACGAATTCATCGACGAGCTCAACCGTTGGCTTTGCCCGATGTACAAGGACGGCGTGACGCTCGACATGGATAAGGACGCCATCGAGCTCTTGCAGGAGGACCGGAAAAATAAGTTCCTGTATATCTCCCAGGCCGATTTCATGAGCGTGAATGAGAAACGCGAGGCTTTGGGCATTGATCCCCTGGACGGTCCCGAGGGAGATTTGATCCTCGTCCCGAATACGCTGGTACCGCTCGATCAGGCGAGCACTCCGAAGCCGGCGCCGGTCATCGTGGCCCCGGGTCAGACGCCCCCTCCCGCGGCTCCGCAGAATCCGCCTCCGAAGCAACCGGTGCAGGCGCCCGCGGCCGTCCCGCCGAAAAAGTCATTCCGTGTCAAGGTCTCATGGGCGGCTCCCGAACAGAAGCGCGCCCTGTGGGATAACTTCGTCGCCCGCGTTGAGACGAAGGAAAAGGGATTGACTGGGATTGCACGCGCTTTCCTCAAGGAACAGGCCCAGCGCGTAGGCAAGACGCCGCACCACGTCAACCTCGTTTCCGAGGCCCGGGCATTTCATGCGGCCGTCATTCCCTGGGCCCTGGCCGCGGCGCAGCGCGCCGGGAACGCCGGAGCAAGGACGGCCAAGGGCGAGCTACCGGACATAGAGGAAAAGGTCGACCTGTTCAACCTGACGGACGAGCAGAAGCGCCATCTAGACGACATGATCCTCCGGAGCGGCACGAAGATTTCCGAGACGACTATGGCCTATGTCGTGGAAGAGCTGGCCCTAGCCGAGAAAGAGAATTGGACGACCGAGCAACTTACACAGGCCCTCATCCGGAAACTCGGCGACTTCGCGGGCTGGCGCTGCCGCCAGATCGCCCGGACCGAGACGGCGAAAGTGGAAAATGGCTTCCAGGTCGAAGGTTATAAACAGAACGAATATATCACTAAAAAAATATGGATATGCTCATTTGTCCCAGAATCACGCGAGGCGCACATGGAAGCCGATAGCCAAGAAGTCAGCTTAGACGAAGATTTTATTGTCGGCGGAGAGGCGATGTCTTACCCGGGAGATCCCAGAGGAAGCGCCGGTGAAGTCGTGAATTGTTTATGTACCACAGCGCCGGGCGTGGACTGAGGAGGCGTCATGCCAAAAGAGATTGAGTTCAAGGCGTTTCGTTTCAGCGTCAAAGAGATCACGGACGACGGCGAGTTCACCGGCTATCTGTCCGTCTTCGACAATGTCGACCTCGGCAAGGATCGCGTCCGGCACGGCGCCTTCAAAAAGACGCTCGCCGAGAATCATGTTTTCCCGCTGTTCTACGTTCACAACAGTGCAAAGATTCCGGCCGGCGACTTCACGGCCGAAGAGGATCAGCGCGGCCTCAAGATGAACGGCAAGCTGTACCTCTCGGATTTCGAGGGAAAGCCGCTCATGGAGCCTCGTCAGTTGCACATGGCGATGAAGCGGAAGGCCGTCACGGGCCTCTCAATGGGATACGAAACGATTAAAGAGAACACGGGGACGGACGGCGTGCGCGATCTGTCCGAAGTCCGGCTCTTCGAAGGCTCCGTCTGCCCGTGGCCGATGAACACGGAAGCCCGGGTGACGGATATCAAAAGCGAGACGAAGGCGGCCATCCCCTACCACGATTACGGCAAGGCGCCCGAGGGCGAGGCGTGGGACGGCCCGGCCGAGATAGCGAAGGCGTCGCCCGCTGACCTCAAGGCGATTTGCGCCTGGTACGACGCCGAAAACCCGGACGTGAAGTCCTCGTATAAGCTCCCGCACCACCATGCGGACGGGCACAAGGCCGTTTGGCGGGGCGTGGCCGCGGCGATGGGCGCGCTCCTCGGTAGCCGCGGCGGCGTGAGCATTCCCGAATCCGACCGGCGCGGGGTCTACGGGCACCTGGCCAAGCATTATGCGGAATTCAACAAGGAAGCGCCGGATTTCAAGACTCTAGACGAGCTTGAGCAGGAAATCAAATCCGGACAAATCATATCGGACGGAAGCGCGGAGCTGATCCGTCAATCTATCGAATCCCTGGAAGCACTCTTGAAAACCGACGAGCCGCAATCGGGCACTCGCGGACAGGAGCCGCTGTCGGATAGCGACCTCGCGCCTTTCTTCGAGGCCGCGAAGTCCGCGGTCGGAGAGATCGCCGGACTATTCCACAGATAAGGAGTCACTATGACCCCCGAAGAACTCAAAACCCAGCTCATCGAAGAGCAGAAGAAGGCCATCGTCGCCTTCCAGACGGCCAACGACGAGAAGCTCAAGGGCAAGATCGGCGAGACCGAGCTGAAGGCCGTCCAGGACAAGATCGAGGCCAAGCTCGCCGAGATCAACACGGCCATCGCCCGGCTCCAGGCCCCTCCGGCCGGCGGGCAGCAGAAACCCGAGGAGAAGAGCAAGTCCTGGTGGAGCGGCTTCCGGAAGGCGTTGCTCGGACAGAAGATGGACGAGAAGGAAAGCGCCGTCCATGCCGAATCCCGTGCCTGGGCCGGCCCGAGCGAGGGCAAGACCATGATGGTCTCGGACAACACGACCGGCGGCTACTATGCCCTGCCCGAGTTCGTCAACGACATGATCAAGATCGACGTGCTCTACTCGCCGATCCGGTCGCTGGCGCGCGTCCGGTCCACCACGAATCGGTCCGTCCAGATCCCGAAGAAGACCTCCTCGGCTTCCGCGTCGTGGGTCTCCGAAATCGGGACCCGGAGCGAAACGACCAATCCGAAGATCGGGCTCGAAGAGCTGCCCGTTCACGAGATGTTCGCGCTGGCCAAGGTCAGCCGCCAGGATCTCGAGGACGCGGCTTTCGATCTCCAGAGCTTCCTCCGCGACGAATTCGCGGAGCAGTTCGGCGTGGCCGAGGGCACGGCTTTCGTCAGCGGCAACGGCGTGGGCAAGCCCCAGGGCTTCCTCTCGCATCCGGACGTCACCGGCTTCACGGGCGTTACCACGAGCGCGAAGATCACGGCCGACGATCTGAAGTCCCTGTTCTACTCCCTCAACGACCGCTACGCCAAAAACGCGACCTGGGTCTGGAAGCGGTCCTCGACCCTGGCGATCTCCTTGCTCACCAACGCGACGACCGGCGCCTATCTGTGGCGCCCCGGCTTGGAGCTCGGCTCCCCCGGCAACGTGCTCGGCGCCCCCTTCGTGGAATGCGTCGATATGCCCGCCGAAGGATCGAGCTACAAGGCCGTCGCCATCGCCGACTGGCGCTCGTTCTACTACATCGTAGACCGGATCGTGATGGAGATCCTGGTCGATCCCTACAGCTCCAAGTCCACCGGCTCCGTCGAGATCAGCGCCCGGAAGCGCGTCGGCGGTCAGGTCGTCCTGGCCGAGGCCGGCAAGATCTACACGCTCAAGGCGTAACAGGAGGACAACGTGATCGACAAATATAACCAGGAATTGGGGCTCCTCTCCATCTACCCCGCCCTCTATGCCACGGCCCACAATGGCGACGCCTACGTCGACATCTCCGGCTACGAGGCGGTCCGCATCCAGATCTTCTCCGGGACCATCACGGACGGGACGCTGGCGACCTTCGAGCTCAAGGAGTCGGACGACCACTCGACCTTCACGGCCGTGGCCGACGCCGATCTTCTCGGCTCCGAGTCGACCTTCGCCGCCGCCGAGGACAACATCCTCAAGGAGTTCGGGTACATCGGCTCGAAGCGATACCTGCGCGTCGACCTGAAGAGCTACACGGGCTCCCCCGGCACGGGCGGCATCTTCGGCGCCATCGTTCTCCGCGCTCGGCCCCGGCACGTTCCGGTGACGCAGGTCACGGCGTAAGGCCGTAGGGTACGAGGCAGGTAACGTGCTTTCAAGCGGATGGGCGGTTCGGAGATTGTCCGGCCGCCCATCCGTTCCCTTAAGCCTGAAAGTGATCGGCCATATCAGGGGGAAGGAAGGAACCATGATTATACGGTTCAACATCGATTGGAACGGGAGCCTGGACGGAATCAATCCGTCTCAGTTCAAGAGCGGAGAAGAGGCCGAGATTCCTATGAGGATCGCGGCCGTGCTACTTGAAGACGGACGCGCATCCCTGCCGGCCGCGGCCAAGGCGATTCCCGCCGCCCCCGAGAATAAGATGCAGCCGGCGCCGGCGGCCAACAAGGCCGGGCGGCCGAGGAAGCTGAGATTATGAGCGTCCTATCGACTTCCTTGGTCACCCTCTCCGCTGCCCGGGCCTATTTGGGCAAGGCTGCTACGGATACCGGGGACGATCCGGTCATCGAAACGATCATCGACGCCGTGAGCGCGAAGTTCTCCAATTACTGCAATCGGGACTTCGCCCTGGCCACGGACGCGACGCTTTACCTGGACGGCAACGGGGCCGGCGTTCTCTGCCTGCCCAGATATCCGGTCGTCTCAATCGGGGCCTGCGTTGACGGCTTGAACACGCTGACGGTGGGAGACGATGAGGACCTAGATGATGTAATTCTCTACGAGAATGAGGGGATGCTCAAGCGCGTCGGAGCGGTTTGGATGAAGGGCCGGAAGAACGTCGTCCTGACATCATTCAAGGCCGGCTACGTTGTCCAAGGGACGACGCCGGGGACGGGAGAGACGGTACTGCCGGCGGACCTGAAGCTGGCGGCCCTCGTCCAGATAGCGGCCGATTTCCAGGCGTTCAAGAAGCGCGATTGGGGAGAAGTGAGCCGGACATTCCCGGATGGCAGCGTAACGCGCTCTCAGACGTCCGGGCTTCTCAAGGAAGTCCAAGATACGCTCGACCAATACAAGGACATCAGGATCTGAAATGCCCATCCGATTCAGCGCCGATTTTGGAGGGGCGATCCGCAAGACGCAGGAGCTCCTTGCCATTCCTTCGGCGTTCAAGAAAGTGATTACCGGATGGGGCTCGGATACTATCAAGATTCTTAAGCGTTCGGCTGCCGGGCTACAAAAAAGCCCCAAACATCCAGGCGGAGGGGCGCTGTCAAAAAATATCGGGATGGACATAAGCCAAGGCGGAGAGAGCTCATATAAGATCGCCCTGGGGACGGGAGTCGGCGGAACGAAGAGCGTCGTCTATGCCAGGATTCAAGACGAAGGCGGCACAATTCACAGCAAGGGCAAGAAATTGACCGTTCCGTTTCCCGGAGTTCAAGGGACAATCGCCAATCATCCAGGTGGGCGCTTTATTAAAGTTCATAATAAAACATTTTATATTCTCCAGACTATCAAAAAAGTCAGGGGAAAATGGACCGCTCCGATTGACTTCCTCTACATCCTCAAGGACGAAGTAACTTTGCCGCCTACGAATTGGTTTTCTGGCCCGATGGCACAGCGGATCGCCTACCTTGAGGCTATGGCCACGCCGGAATACGTCCTTGAAGAGGCCCGCAAGATTGCCGCGCTCGGCGGGTCGTCCGGGAAATACGGCCAAATGGATTAACCCATGTCCAGCCCCGCAACGCCCAATCGCCTGACGGTAATCAATCGGATCGTGACGGTTCTCTCTGCGATCACGGCCGGCGCGAATTACAACTATACCCCGAGCGCGGTCAATAAGAGATTCACGCATTGGAGGGAGTGCGTCGGGTTCCCGACCTATAGCGTCCATCTCATGGATTCCGAGAAGCCCGAATATGATGGAGACGAGCTCTATGCGGAGACATTTTACGTCTCGGTCAAGGGCATCGTCTCCGATACCACGGACACGGTCTCGGCGCTGGCCAAGGCCCTGACCGATATTCAAAAAGCCATCAACGACGACACGAAGCCCGGGGCCGGAGCGGGGACCCTTTCCACGCTCGCGGTCCAAGTTCGCATAGGCGAGTGGGAGACCGACGACGGCTATCTCTCACTCGAAGGATTCGGTTTCTTCGATCAGAAGATCATGGTCCAGCTCTCCGCGAATTATGGGGCGCTGTGACGGAGGACAACATGAGACAATTCGTATGGAAGGCGGACCAAACGCAGTCGCGCTACGGGATTCTCGAAAAAGGGAAGACCTACAACTTCGACCAATTTCCGGCGGGAGTGCCGGACCTGTGGATTTCCACGGGCCACGCGGAGCTCCTCGCGCCGGTTAAAAAGCCCAAAAAAGGCGAGGAGGAATAACTATCATGGCCACTCCCACTACGGCGGAAAAGCGATTCTTTGCGGCGGGTTTCAAAAAGGGTTCGACCTGGGGGACGGAAGTCGCCCTCGGCGCAACGGACGAGATCCTGTTCCAGAAAATGTCGGGGATGAATTTCAAGCAGGACTTCGAGTTCTCCGACGAGGCCGATGAAATCTTCTCCAAAGTCTTTACCCAGGGGAACGTCAAGGCTCCGGAGCCGGCGATCACGTCCAAGTTCCGATACGAGATGGGCGCGCTGGGCCGGATGATCGCCATGCTCTTCGGCACGGCGGGGACGCCTTCGACGGTTACGACGGGCGTCTACAAACATACCTTCCAATGGGCGGACACCACGGCCGGCCTGTTCGGCACTCTTGCGCGCGAGTATCCGGGGAAGGTTTATTCCATCCCGAGTTTCAAGCCGATGGAGCTCGGCCTGAAGTTGGACAAGGGTCAGATCGTGGCCGACGTCAAGGGGCGCGGAAATACGCTCATCGACGATAGCGCCGTCAACGGGGACACGCAGATGGCCGCGCTGACGGCGGCGAGCCGGGACGGCGCGAACATCGCCCTGTTCAATCAGGCCGCGTTCTATATGAACACCCAGAGCGGAGCTGACGCCACCGGGACGACCGCCCTCGTCATCAATGGATTCGACCCCCAATGGAAGCGGCCCCTCGACAGCGAATACATCGCCGGGTCACAGACGATCCGCGAGCCGCTGGACAACGGGACAAAGGGCGAGATCACGCTGAAGTTGAATTTCCCCCGGGCGGATTCGAGCGTAGCGATGGCCTTCCTGGCGACGATGAAAGCCGGGACCGTCCAGAAAGCGGTCATCACCTTCACGGGCGCGGTTATCTCGACCACGTATCACTACTACCTTAAGCTCTATTATCCGGGCCTCGTCCTGACCGACCCTGAGGTCTCGGACGATGACGTCCTGAAATACGGCCTCTCGATGAGGGCCATCGAGGCGGACTCGAATCCCACCGGCATGAGCTACAAGCGGCCCTACATCGAAATCGAGAACGTCCAGGCGACGGATTACCTCGGCTAAGGAGAGATCATGGCGAACATCAAAGAGACGATCCCGCTCAGCGAATGGCTGGAGTTCGATCTGGACACCGAGCTCCTGGAGGCGGCGCCGGACGGCCGGCGCATCCTCAAGCTCAGGGTCCGCCCGACGAATCTCATGTCGACCAACGACGCCGAGGACCGCGGCCGGATCAGCGCGATGATGACGGAGCTCGTGATCGACGCCGTTCAAGAATGGGATTTGGCGGAGGACGACAAGCCCGTCCCCTGCACGCTCCCGAACAAAAAGCGTTTCCTCCCGCTTCTGCTCGGGCAGCCGGTGAAGGGAAGCCGGATGGCCCTGGGGATAGAGATTATCGGCTACGCGGGGAACATCGAGAACTTCCTAAAAAAATAAACGCCTATGTGGAATGGTATGAGGATTGGGGTCACCAGGCGACGGATTGGT
>Ga0335071_10008862_pt1 | contig 10308 bp, 9 predicted proteins | sample Lox_Sample_15_FD_206724 | JGI IMG/M metagenome (GOLD analysis project Ga0335071, IMG submission 206724) | Soil microbial communities from Loxahatchee National Wildlife Refuge, Florida, United States - Lox_Sample_1.5 | ecosystem: Environmental > Terrestrial > Soil > Wetlands | place: USA: Florida...
TGCGGTTAACGAAAACTCCGACTACATGCCGACGCCGATTTCTCTGGCGCACAAGCTGACGCAGCGGCTCTCGCTGGTCCGCAAGAACGGCATGCTTCCCTTCCTTCGCCCCGACGGCAAATCCCAGGTCACAGTTGAATACGACGCGAACGGAAAAGTTCTCCGCGTGGATGCCGTCGTCATCTCGACGCAGCACGCCGAGACCGTGTCGAACGAGGAGTTGCGCTCGTCGATTCTCAAGCACGTGATCCAGGCCGTGATCCCCGCGAACCTGCTCGATGAGTACACGAAGTACCACATCAATCCCACGGGACGTTTCGTCATCGGCGGACCGATGGGCGACACCGGGCTGACCGGGCGCAAGATTATCGTCGACACCTACGGCGGCATGGGACGTCACGGTGGCGGGGCTTTTTCCGGAAAAGACCCGACCAAGGTCGATCGCTCCGCAGCCTACATGGCGCGGCACATTGCGAAGAACGTCGTGGCCGGCGGACTCGCCGAGCGCTGCGAAGTGCAGTTGGCCTATGCCATCGGCGTGGCCGATCCGGTCAGCGTGCTGGTCGAGACGTTCGGAACCGAGAAGGTGGATCCGGCGATCATCCCGGACATCATTCGCGCGCACTTCAAGCTGACGCCTCGCGGCATCATCGAGTCGCTGAACCTGCGGCGTCCTATATATAAGAAGACGGCGGCGTACGGCCACTTCGGCCGCAACGATGCGGATTTCACCTGGGAACTGACGGACAAGGCGGTAAAGCTGGCCAGCGATGCCGGCTTGCGCGAACCCGTGGGCGCGCGGAAATAGGGACCTCAGCGGCTAAAGCCGCGCGATTTTTCCGGACGGATTCGGCACGAGTAAAACTCGTGCCCTTCCCAAACCAGGTTCGGGATCCCACCCTACGAAAACTGCGTAGGGTGGGGCACCCTCTTCCGTCAAGTTTTCCGGGGAACCATGGTGTAATCCGGGGCTTGTCCCAAAGTCGTACATCGCTGCGGGAAATCGAGACGCTGACGTGTTCCCCAAAGTCGGGTATTCTGAGAAAATAAGTGCGGACGTCTATCATTCACCTGTACTCAACATTCAAAATCTGACCAGCTTCAGGCGCGCGCCGCGATGCGCAATCAGCACGAAGCACAGTTAAAAGAGGAAAAGTATGTCAACCGCCGCGATCAATTGCGACATCAAGAACATTGAACTGGCCGACCTCGGCAAGAAACGTATCGAGTGGGCGAACCAGTCGATGAAGGTTCTCCAGATCATCCGCAAGGAATTCATCAAGAACCAGCCGCTGACGGGCATCCGGGTTTCCGCCTGCCTGCACGTGACCGCCGAAACCGCGAACCTGGCCATCTGCCTGCGCGATGGCGGCGCCGAAGTGGTGCTTTGCGCGTCGAACCCGCTGTCGACTCAAGATGATGTTGCCGCGTCGCTCGTTCGCGACCACAACATCCCGGTCTTCGCCATCAAGGGTGAGGACAATGACACCTATTACCAGCACATTCTGGCGGCCATCGACCACAAGCCGCAGATCACCATGGACGACGGCGCCGACCTGGTTTCGCTGCTGCACACCAAGCGCACCGATGCGCTCGAAGGCGTGATTGGCGGGACGGAAGAGACCACCACGGGCGTCATCCGGCTGCGCGCCATGGCCAAGGAAGGCGTGCTGAAGTTCCCCATCGTCGCCGTCAACGACGCCGACACCAAGCACCTGTTCGATAACCGCTACGGCACCGGACAGTCGACGATCGATGGCATCATCCGCGCGACCAATTTCCTGCTCGCCGGATCGAAGTTCGTTGTGGCCGGCTACGGATGGTGCGGCCGCGGACTGGCTTCGCGCGCGCGCGGCGCTGGGGCGGAAGTCATCGTGACTGAAGTCGATCCGACGAAAGCGCTCGAAGCCGTAATGGACGGCTTCCGCGTGATGAGCATGAACGAAGCCGCCAAGCTCGGCGACGTTTTCTGCACCGTCACCGGCAACAAGAGCGTGCTGACCAAAGAACATTTCGCGCTGATGAAAGATGGCGCGATTATTTCGAACTCCGGACACTTCAATGTCGAGATCGACATCCCGGCGCTCGAGACCATGTCTTCGTCGAAGCGCACGACGCGCAATTTCGTCGAAGAGTACTCGCTGAAAGATGGACGCAAGATCAACCTGCTGGGCGAAGGCCGCCTCATCAACCTGGCGTCGGCGGAAGGGCATCCGGCCAGCGTGATGGATATGAGCTTCGCCGACCAGGCGCTCTCGGTCGAGTACATGGTGAAGAACGCGAAGAAGCTGGAAAAGAAAGTCTACAAAGTTCCCGACGAACTCGATAAGCGCGTCGCGAAACTGAAGCTCGAGTCCATGAGCATCAAGATCGACAAACTCACGCCGGAGCAGGAAGAGTATCTGGCGGGCTGGAGCGAGGGAACGTAAAAACGTTTTGTCATCCTGAGCGAAGGCGCTGCTTTTGCGCCTTAGTCGAAGGACCTGGGCGGCCCGATTGGTGCGCGAGCGAATGCGAGCAACAAAGCACCAAAGGGCCGCTTCCTTATTGGCGCATTTTGCCCGTCGAAGGACCTGAGCGAGCCGCGCAATGCGTCGCCTTTTTTGCGGCGCATTAAATGCGCGTTTGGCTCGCAACCTTGTCAGCCATCGGTAAGAACGTGTGGGGACGGGTCTTTGTGAGCCTGTCCTGAGTGAAGTCGAAGGATCCAAGCGGCCCGAAACATGGGGACAGACGGGACGTTCACCGGTTAATTCCGCATGGGGGCGGCTGTCGCAACATCGTTGTCGTTCCCGAAATGGGAATTTTGTTCTTACTTTCTTGTTTCTTGTGGCGATTTTTGTTGCGTTCTACTTAGTGGGCTGATCCTAAGAACCAAATGCCAAGCCATTAACCATGTTGTTTCTTATGTTTAGCTGTCATGACACAAACGTACGCCCGCTTTCGTCATCACGATATGTTCCTGCAGGAACATTTTTTCGGCCTCTAGGGATGGGGCAGCAAGGGGCGCTTGGCTTCCGCGACTTCCACTTCTTTCGCTTCCTTCTTGGCTTTGCGCCAGACGCTGGCGACGGCGATGGTCCAGAAGGGGACCATATCGACGCCGGGGACGAGCTTGGCGAAGAACGAGGGGAGGAATTCCCAGTGCCATCCGAGGAGGCGGACCATGACGGCGGCTACGCCAAAGTCGAGGAGGTCGTCGGCGGGCGAGAGCGCGCCTTCCACGACCATCGGCATGAGGACGATCTGGAGGGCGTCGGCGGCAAGCGCAACCAGCATGGCCGCTTTGAATTGCGGGCCGGGAGAGACGGTGATTTCGTCGTCGGGCATGGGCTCACGCTACTGACATGTTAGATGAGAGGGCGGTGAGGCGGGCTGCATTATTGCGAAGGCGTTTGAGATCACGCAGCGGCGGCTCTGGCCAGCCCGCCGCTGCGTTTTCGCGTGGGGGTGGAACATCGTTGGATCACGCGGGGGCGGCTCGAAGGCCGCCCTTCTCGGCGTGATCGGGGGGAGGGCCGCTAAGGCGCTACGCGGTAGCGCTCCTCAGCAACCCACAAGGCAACTTGTTCTTCCACAGAAAATCGTTCGGGGTTGGGGCGAACGAATCGGGAAGCGAGCGAAAAAGCGTGCACTTCGAGCGGCACGGTGAAGTGCGCGCGCGTCTTGAGGAAGGCCACGATCCAGTGCTCGGCGTAGCGTTCGAGGCCGAGCATTTCAATCTGGAGGGTGTGGACCAGCGCATGAAACAGGGCGCGCAATTCGAGATGCTGGTTGAAGACGATGACGTCCTGAAAAGTCACTGAGTCCATGTGGCTGATCTCGGGCAGGTTGTCGAAACCGAGCGCGCGGGCCTGGGTGTAGAAATCGGGCAGCGGGACACGGGCGCCCTTGAGTTCAAGCACGCGGACGCGGTCGAGCAGACCAGCGGAAAAATAAGGCGAGAGTGCAGACTTCGAACTTGCATCGATGGGCGAGGCCGCGGCGACGTAGTGGTCGCGCTGGCCGCGGAGATAATCGGCGAGCCAGGTTACGGCCTGCGCAATCATCTCGGGAGTGGCGAGAACAGGCGCTGGCGGCGCCGCGGCTTTGGAGATTTTTTCTTCGATGGCCGAATAGAAGTCGTTGAGGGCGCTGGCCGCTTCGGCGGACTTGCGGAGCACATCGCGGCGTCCAAACTGGATTAGCTGATCGGCAGTGTAGTGAAGGCGAAGCTGGTGCGTGGCGCAATGGGCGCTGAGAAGCTCCAACTGGGCGTGACGCAACTCGGAATTGAGACGCACGGTAGACGCACGCTCTTCCGCCGCTGGCTCCGACGATTGAGGTTGAACAGGCTGGCGGGAAGCCGCCTGACCGGCTTGCGAACTGCTTTGCGACATCGAAAGAAGAACTCCTGAATCACTTTCAGATAAGGAGGGGGAGGGGCCCAAAGCGATCCAGAATTATTTAAACATTGTTTCGTTAACTTTGTCAACGGAATTCATACTAAATCGTTATAGACGCGGTGACCAAGGAACAATGGCCATCTGGAATTATTGAAAAAGGCAACATTGCATCGGGGGAAAGGCTTGTCAGTGGCGGGCTTTGGATGTTATGTATACGGCGTCAATTATTTGAAGGAAAAACGGATTTCTCTCAAAGAAAATGCCACGGCACCCCGATCCCGACCTGGAAGAACGAATTCTGAAAGCAGCCCACACCCTTTGGATGCGAGGAGGGGAGAAGAGCCTGACCATGCGAGCGGTGGCTCGGGCGGCGCACACCAACACCCCCGCGGTGTACCGGCGGTTCAAAAACCGGCGCGACCTGCTGCGGGGCCTGCTGCAACGGATCGCGTTGCAGATTCGACAACACTTTGTGCAGGCACACTCGATTGAAGGAATGGCAGAAGCGTACGTGGACCGCGCGTTGCAGATTCCGCATGAGTATGAGTTGTTCTACTCGCACGCGTATGCGTTGACCACGGGAAGGGGCGGTGCACGGGTCACCGCCATCCGCGAAGCGCGCCCAAACTTTGGGCTGCTGGAAAGCCTGCTGGCGGACCGCCTCGGGGGAAAGGGCGAAGATCACACGCAACTGGCACTGGAAGTCTGGTCGCTTTTGCATGGCACCGTGATGCTGTTATTGCAGAAGGCGGTCCCAGCGGGACACGAAGAGGAAGTACGCCAGGCGTGCCGGGAAGGATTGAAGGCCTTGCTACAGTCGGCGGAAAAGAAGACGCAGCTGGCGGCGCAAGTCTAAGCACTGGTCGCGCAAACCGCAGATTCCCCAGACCCCCTCCCTAGCTTTATCTGAGACTTTCCTCATGTTCATCCCCGATTGTGATTGGGCTGGTCCGGAATCCTGCCGATAGGGTAGTTGAAGCCCGCGGACGGGACCGAAATACCGCAGCGGACCTTGAGGGAGAACGTGTGGGAAGTATGACGAAGATTCTACTCGTCGAAGACAGCAAGTTTCTGCGGCTGGCGACGGAACGGGCGCTCGGACGGGCAGGCTATGAAGTATGGAGTTCCGAGGATGGCCCGGATGCGCTGGAACAGGCGCGGAAAAAGAAACCGGACCTCATTTTGCTCGACATGCTTCTGCCCAAGATGACCGGGCCGGATGTGCTGAAGGCGCTAAAGAAGGATCCCGCGACGAAAGACATTGCGGTCGTAGCGTTTACGAGTCTGTCGCAGAAAAATGCGGGACGCCTGCAGCAGGATGGAGCCTTTGCCTTCCTGGACAAGGCGGAGTTGAGTTTGGAAAAGGGATCGGACACGCTGTTATCGGCGGTGGCGGGAATCGTCAAGAAGTTGAATCTGGAAGTGCCGGTGGGGGCAGGCCGTTAGTCATTGGGCGTTTGTCATCGGCCGCTTCGATGCACAGTGGGGCGGAGTACGCAAAATCCCGCAAACAGCGCGCGAGAAATGGGGCTGCCCTGGTGATGCATGGGAAACTGCTATGGGGTGAATTGGTAGATGGCGCCGTCGTTGCCGGTGCCTCCGTGGACTGTGGCGCCGTAGAAGTTTCCGGCCGTGTCGCGAATCATGCCGTTGTATGCGAACCCGGGGCTGGGCTTGCCGGGGAAACGATAGACCACGCTCTCAGTCCACTTCCCTGCCGATCCGCGAGCTATTTTGAAGATCACGCCGCAACTGCAGTTCGCGGCGCCGCCATCACTCGTGGTGCCGTAGAAATTTCCTGCCGAATCTGCGACCAGGCTGCTGATCGGGCTGGCGCCATCGGTGCCACCCTTAAAGCTGTAGAGAACACTTTCGGTCCACACACCGTTGTTGTGCGTGAGTTTGTAGACCGTGCCAACATCGTTAGCCCCGGCGTAATAAGTGGTGCCGTACAGATTGCCTAGTTTGTCAAAGACCACACCGCCGTACGGCAACGCGCCGTCGGGTTGATCTTGAAAGGCATAAAGAGTGGTGAGCGTCCAAGTTCCTTGCGAAGAAGAAATCTTGAAGACGGTGCCGAAGCCGGCAGCGCCGCCAACCGTGCAGACTCCATAAAGATTCCCGGCCGCATCCACGAGAAGTCGTCCGGCCGAGCCGCCACCACCGTCAGCGCCACCGGTAAAAGTGTGGACGACGCGAAAATGCCATCCGCCCGAACCATCGGGTGACATGCGATAAACCGTTCCCATGTTGCTCGCGCCTCCGGTGGGAGTGGTGCCGTAGAGATTGCCGCGTGCATCAAACGAGACCGGACTGCCGGGACCGGAGCCATCGGCACCACCGGTGAAAGCGTGAATGACACTCTGGGTCCAGGTGCCACCGTCATTGGCAAGCTTGAAAACTACGCCGCATCCGCCCTCGCAGGAGCCTCCGCCGCCGCCGGTGACGGCTGTGCCGTAGAGGTTCCCTTGCGCGTCGAGGGTGACGCCTTTGTAGGGCTCGCCGCCGTCACTGCCTCCGGTGAAGTTGTAGAGAACAGTGTGAACGCCGGCGGGTGTGACCTGAAAAACGGTGCCGCCACCGAAGGTGCCTCCCTGGACCGAGGTGCCGTAGAGATTGCCGGCGGAGTCCATAACGAGTTCAGTATCGGTGTATTCGCCGTCCGTACCGCCGGCGAAACTGTAGAGGAGCTTGGTGGTGCTCGCGGCAGCGGCTGTGGCCGCGGCCAGGAGAATGACGACTGCAAAAATTGTGCGGACGGACTGCCTGCTTCCCATGAGGGCCTCCGTAAGAGTCGGTTGGATCGAAGACAGGCTACGTCACCGGTAGCGGGGGATTACTGTACCACCGAAATGGTGCAAGCGAAACCTTGCGGACAAACTGCTATGATGATATCATGATATCATCATTAATTGGGGGCAAGGCTCCACATGGCACAACTGGTGGTTCGCAACATTGAAGATGGCGTTAAAATGCGGCTGCAAAGGCGGGCGCGGCGCAATGGTCGCAGCATGGAGGAAGAGGTGCGGGATATCTTGCGGAACGCTGCCAATGAATCGGAGAAGCCAGCGGCGGGATTAGGGACGCAGATCGCTGCCCTCTTTAAGGGAAAAGGCCACGATTTCGAGGTGGAGGAATTGCGAGGTCATCCCGTGCGGCCGGTCAAGTTCGATGAATAGTCGAGCATGATCATTCTTGACACCAACGTTCTCTCCGCACTTATGCGGAATGCGCCCGACCCGAGTGTTGTGGGGTGGATGGACCAGCAGCCTCAGAGTTCCCTCTGGACGAGCGCGATCACGATCCTTGAAATCCAGACGGGATTGCAAGTCATGCCGGCCGGACAAAGGAAGCTTTCATTGTCGCAAGATTTTGAACGACTGCTGGATCGGATGAACCATCGCATCGCGGGGTTCGACGAGCACGCAGCTCGATTGGCCGCAGAACTCACTGGCTCACGCCAGAAGAAAGGGCGCGTTATAGAGATTCGCGACACGATGATCGCTGGCATTGTCCTGGCGCATCGCGCCACTCTGGCGACGCGGAACACTACCCACTTTTCCGACATTTCGGCCAAGGTCGTTAACCCATGGTCGTAAGGAGTGGGCTATTTTGAGTCTTGCATTCGTGCCGAAGGTCAAAAGCCCTACATTTTTGATACTCTTATAAGGATCCTGCTGCGTACCGTCTTAAGCGGAAATCCCCGCAGTTCCTGAAGAAATTCAGAAGACCGATCGAAAGAAGAAGCCAGAACTATGCTTTCCGTCAGTAATGTATCGATGCGCTACGGCGCGAAGGTTTTGTTTGAAGAAGTGTCCACGGCGTTCACGCCGGGACGCCGCTATGGATTGACCGGGCCCAATGGCGCGGGCAAGTCCACGTTCATGAACCTGCTCAGCGGAGAACTGGAACCGCAGAAGGGGACGGTGGTGCGTCCGCGGAAGCTCAGCGTGCTAAGCCAGGACCAGTTTGCGTTTGATGCCTACAAGGTGATCGACACGGTCATCATGGGCAACAAGCGACTATGGGCGGCGATGCAGGAGCGCGACGCGATTTACGAAAAGCCGGAGATGACCGACGAAGACGGCATGAAGCTGGGCGAGTTGGAAGGGATTGTCGGCGAAGAGGATGGATATTCAGCCGAGAGCGATGCCGCGATTTTGCTGCAGGGGCTGGACATTGCCGACGAGTTGCATACGCGAAAGATGAGCGAGTTGCAGGGCGGACAGAAAGTGCGCGTGCTGCTGGCGCAGGCATTGTTCGGGCATCCGCAGGCGTTGCTGCTGGACGAACCGACGAACCACCTCGATCTAGACTCGATCCATTGGCTGCAGGGATTCCTGAATGTATACGATGGCGTGCTGATCACCATTTCGCACGACCGGCACTTCCTGAACAGCATTTGCACGCACATCGCGGACATCGACTACGAAACCATCATCACTTATACGGGCTCCTACGACGACATGGTGGTGGCGAAGACGCAGGTGCGCTCGCAAGTCGAGTCGCAGAATGCGCAACGCGAAAAGAAGATTGCGCAGTTGAATGAGTTCATTGCGCGGTTTGCGGCCGGAACGCGATCGAGCCAGGTACAGTCGCGGCGCAAGGAAGTGGAACGCCTGCAGGTGACGGAACTGGCGAAGTCGAACATCCAGCGTCCCTTCATCAAGTTCGAGCAGAAGCGGCCATCGGGCAAGCACATTCTGGAAATCGAACATCTCAGCAAGGCGTACGGCGAGAAGCAAGTGATTCGCGACTTCACGGCGAGCATCACTCGTGGCGAGAAGATAGCTCTGATGGGGCGGAACGGCGCCGGGAAAACGACGCTGCTGAATGCATTGCTGGCCAATTCTCCGACGACTCCGGAAGCGGAGTTGCGCAAGACGAGCGGATACGAGGGGAAGTTCGTCGACGGCGGTAAGGTGATCTGGGGACATGAAGCGTCGATTGGATATTTTGCGCAGGATCATCGCAGCCTGATTGAAACGGGAACCACGGCGATCGAGTGGCTGCACCAGTGGGATCCGATGGCGGTGACCGAAGAACTGCGGGGCATCCTCGGACAGATGCTGTTTCAGCGGGACGAAGCGACGAAGTCGACTTCCGTGCTGTCGGGCGGCGAAGCTGCGCGGTTGCTGTTCTGCAAGCTAATGCTGCAGAAGCCAAACGTGCTGGTGCTGGACGAACCGACGAACCATCTGGACCTGGAAGCGATCAACGCTTTGAACATTGCGCTGCAGCGGTACCAGGGAACGGTGTTTCTCGTGACCCACGACCATGATTTGATCGACGAAGTGGCGACGCGGATCTGGCACTTCGAGACCGATCACAAGATTACAGACTTCAAGGGGACGTACGAGGAGTACCAGGCGGCCGTGGTGGCAGTGTAGGAGATCAGCCGTTAGTCGTCGCCGTTGGCATCTTAGCCAGGCTTTTGGTCCGCGGAACGAACGAATGCGTCTGCCCCTGCATTGACCGTTTTGCACCAATTTTTGGGCATGTGAATTAACCGGGTTCTCCACAGGTTTTCACAGCCTTACCTGTTGCGTTGATTGGGGTAGGCCGGGGATAATGACAAGGTCGTCCTGCGCTGGGCGTAGGACGTGGGTGTTGCCGTGTACAGCCGAGCTGATCTACTCCGAATACTTCACATCACACCGCGCCAACTCGCGAATTGGGAGCGGCTCGGGCTGGTGACGTCCGCCGAAGGCTACACGTTCTCCGACCTGCTGGAAATCAAAAAAGTGCGGGATCTGTGCGCGGCGAGCGTGCGTCCGCAGATGATTCGCGAGTCGCTGGAAGCGATGCGCAAGCAGAATGCCGGCGTGGAGAAACCGCTGCTGGAAGCGGGTGCGTGGACAACGAAGAAACATCGCGTGGCCTTCCGGCATGATGGCAAGTTGCTGGAGCCGATCGCGGGACA
>Ga0335071_10008863_pt1 | contig 10308 bp, 8 predicted proteins | sample Lox_Sample_15_FD_206724 | JGI IMG/M metagenome (GOLD analysis project Ga0335071, IMG submission 206724) | Soil microbial communities from Loxahatchee National Wildlife Refuge, Florida, United States - Lox_Sample_1.5 | ecosystem: Environmental > Terrestrial > Soil > Wetlands | place: USA: Florida...
CCCAGAAATCCAGGATTACCACCTTGCCGGTGTAGCTGGAGGAAGCGACCAGGACACCGTAAGGATCGGGCATCGTCCAGGCTGGCGCCGGTTGCAGTGGTGGCGCCGGCGCCTCAACCACCGAAAGCCGCACGCTGCCTGAAAGCCCGTCGTATCCGTCCACCGCAATCTGGTAAGTCTGGTTCGAGACCGCGTTGAAGACCACCTGGCTGGTGTAATCGCTTGCGTCCGGGTTGTCATCATTGCTCGCGACGGTGGTCAAGGCCGAAACCGATGTCCCAGTATAGACCCCAAGGATGGTGTCGAAGCTGCTCCCGGCGGTGCTGATCGTAGCCCTGTCGCTACGCGGCGCGGTCCACGACCACCAGACCGACGCGCCACCGCTGTTACCGGCGTGATAGGGTTCGCCGGCTTCCCGCGTCGCCCCGACATTGCTGCCCGTGACGACCGGGTTGGTGCCGGTGATGACGATGCGGTTGGCGAACAGGTCGTTCGCCGGCTGGGCTGGGCTGGGCGATGCGCCAAAGGCAACCAGCGCCGCAATGCCCAAGGCGAATTCCGATCGGGGATGTGTAATCATAAGCCGGCTGGTGAGAGGGTTGTTAATTCGAGGCTGGCGGCGACCGAAGGTCCCACTCCAACTCCGCGAGCGCTCGTTTCAGATGATTCATCGGGCCACTGCCCAACCGAGAGCGAATCCAAAAAACCACTAAGCTCGAACGCACTTGCCGATTCCGACTCTCTGGCCGAACAGAACCGAAACGCACTAAAATGTCAAGACTTCTGCGAGCTCCTGGTATAAATATTGGCGTCGCGGTTTTGCAGAAATTGCGTACGCTTGGGCAAGAAAAATGAAGCTGCCGCTCACCACCAAACCGGAACGTCCAGAGTTCCCGTGCCCCACCACCAAGATCGCAGAGCGTCTTGTCGCCTGGTTCGGCCAGCACGCGCGGGGCCTGCCCTGGCGCCGCACGCGCGAACCTTACGCCATTTGGGTTTCGGAGATTATGCTCCAGCAGACCCAGGTCAAAACCGTCATTCCGTATTGGGAGCGGTGGATGCGGGAGCTGCCGGATGTCCGCGCGCTCGCGCGCGCGAAAGCGCAGAAGCTGCATAAACTCTGGGAGGGCTTGGGCTACTACAGGCGGGTGCGGAATCTGCAGCAAGCGGCCCAGGTGATTGTGGAAAGGCACGGAGCCAAGTTCCCATCGGGCTACGAGGCCATCCTGGCTTTGCCGGGCGTCGGGCGCTATACGGCGGGCGCCATCGCGAGTATTGCCTTCCATCAACCGCGGCCGATCCTCGACGGGAATGTGATGCGGGTATTGACGCGGGTGTTCGGCATTGCCGGGGATCCCCGCGGAAAGGTGGTCAACGCTCGCTTGTGGAGTTTGGCCGAAGAGTTGGTCCGGGCCGCGGCCGAGTCCAATGCAGGGCAGGGCTGCTTACCGGCTCCGCCGGCCGGGCTAAACGGAAGCGGCTCACCCGGGTGCTCGCAGCTTAACCAGGCGCTAATGGAGTTGGGCGCGCTCATCTGCACGCCGCGGATTCCGCGGTGCGACGCGTGCCCGCTGGCCAAGAACTGCCGCGCTTTGGCGCAGGGCACGGTCGGGAAACTGCCGGCCTTGGGTCCGCGGCCGCGGCCAACGCCGCGCCATTTTGTGGCTTTGGTGGCGGAGCGACGGGGCCGGTTCCTGGTCCGCCAACGACCGGCGGGGAGCGTCAACGCCCACTTGTGGGAGTTTCCGAACGTCGAGGTTGACCGGAAATCATCTGCCACCCTGAGCCGGATGACCGAGCGAGAGCTGCGCACAAACCCACCGAACGGTTTAAACGAAGTGCGAGGCTTGCGAAAGTTGGCCGAGGGCTCCGGGCCGGTCACTGGCTGGCAGTATCTCGGCACTATCCGCCATTCCATTACCCGCTACCGCATTCGCCTGGATGTCTTCTTCGCCACAATTCCACCCGGCTCGCGCGGGCCGACCTCCGCGGGACGTTGGTGTGCTTTGTCGATGCTCGGACGGCTTCCGTTCGCCAGTGCCCACAAGCAGATCCTCCAGCGATTGAGCCTTCGGTCGACCGCGCCAGAGCCCGGTGCCGCCAAAAAATTCCGTGCCAAGCCGCGTCTCCCGGGTGTAGTCTGCGCGGGATGAAAAAAAGCATCTCCCGACGTTCAGCATTACGCAAGGTCACCGGTGGAACAGTCGCGCTGGCTGCTGCCGCCCATCTTTCCAACCGCCTCGCCGCGGCTGAAGCCGCCGCCGGGCCGGCCCTCAAAGGCCGCATCCGCCATTCGGTCTGCCGCTGGTGCTACAGCAAGATCCCGCTCGAGGATCTCTGCCAGGCTTCCAAGGACATCGGCCTGGAGTCCATTGACCTCGTTGAGGTCAAAGATTTCCCGGTGCTCAAAAAGCACGGGCTGACCTGCGCGATGGTGACGGGAGTGCCGGGCGGCATCGTCAGCGGGCTCAACCGGCCGGAGCACCACGACCGGATCGTGAAATTCTTCGAGGAGACCTTGCCGGCCTGCGCCGACTTTGGCGCGCCGAACGCGATTTGCTTCTCCGGCAATCGCGCGGGGATGGGCGATGACCAGGGATTGGAGAACTGCGCGGCCTGCTTGAAACGCATCGTGCCGATCGCCGAGAAGCACGGCGTCACCGTCTGCATGGAATTGCTCAACAGCAAGCGCAACCATAAGGATTACATGTGCGACCATTCCGTGTGGGGCGTCGCGTTGTGCAAGAAGGTCGGCTCCGAGCGCTTCAAGCTGCTCTACGACATTTACCACATGCAGATCATGGAGGGGGACATGATCGACACCATCCGGGAGAATCATCAATGCTTTGCCCACTATCACACCGGCGGCGTGCCCGGGCGGGCTGAGATCGACGAAACGCAGGAGATCAACTACCCGGCGGTAATGAAAGCCATTGTCGAGACAGGGTTCAAAGGCTTCGTGGCGCAGGAATTCGTGCCGAAGCGGCCGGACGCGTTGGCGTCGCTAAAGCAGGGCGTGTTGATTTGCGACGTTTAGGGGAAGCCGCGGGTCAAGACTTTCGCCCGGAGATTTCGGATTCGACAAGCCATCGGCGCCGGATCAAGTTGGGCCATTAGCCGTGCTGCAAGGTGGTGAAGATATACAGCAGCAAACCAACGATCACCAGGCCCAGGGCCAAACCGACGATCAGAAAGATCTGGTTGACCCGGTTGGTCTTTCTTGAAAACCCTGCGCCCTTGTCCAACCCGGTGCCGTGCCCTTCGAGTTCGCTGCGTTTCACTCCACCGGCGATCACCGTCGTGCGGTCGAAGTGCTGTTTCGCGGCCGCCGCCGCGGCGGCGGCCTCCTCGGCTTCGAGTCGAAGCTCCACCTGACCCAGGCGCAGGATCTGACCGGGTTTGAGCACCTTCTCGGTGATCTGTTCCCCGCTGATGAAAGTGCCGTTGGTGGAATTGAGGTCGTGGACGATCACCTCGCCGCTCCGCAGCAAGATTTCGCAGTGATGGCTCGAGACCGAAGCCTCCGCGATGGGAAAAGTGTTATCATCTACCCGGCCTACGGTGGTCTTATCAACCTTCAACTCACAGGTGCGCCCCGTCATGCCTGAACTGAGGACCACGAGTTTTAGCATAAATCACTCAAGCCAGTTCGATTATGTTCCCGGGGCTGAGCGAGTCAACCAGGATCTTGCGGGAACGGAGGCGAGGGAGGCGAGGCGGGGTCGGTCACCGCGGGAACCCCCGGGCACGCTAAAGCGTGCACACCGAGCGCACTTGTTCGGTATCCACGCTTTAGCGTGTTCGACCCTTCATGAAGCATTGCCTGGAATTGCTGCGCGGACCCGGTGCGGGCTTCGGGAGGTGCCTGATGCTGGTTGAGCCAATGGCGCCCGGGCACGCTGAAGCGTGGGCACCACGCGCCTATTGCCGGACGGTGGCCTGGAACGTCCGCTGGAGCTGCGCGACGAGTTTATCGTGAGCGGCGTTGGCTTCTGCGTCCGTGAGGGTCCGCTCGGCGCTGCGATAGGTGAAGGCGTACGCGACGCTCTTTTGGCCCGGCGGCACATTCTGGCCTCGGAACACGTCAAAGAGTTCGACCGACTCCAGGTTCGCCGGCTTGGCCTGTTTGACGGCTTGTAACACCGCGTCATGCGACGTGGCCTCCGGCACGAGCATGGCGACGTCGCGGCGGATGGCCGGGTAGGCAGGCAGCGCGCGGAAGGACCTGGCTGCATTCCGGCGCGCCAGCAATTGGTCGAGGTCCAGCTCGGCGAGCACTACTGGATCGCGCAGGTCGTGTTGCCTGGCCAAGGTCGGCAGGACCAGGCCGAAGTGGCCGAGATGAAGCTTGCCCAGTTGGATCGTGGCGGATTCCAGAAACAGCGCTGTGCTCGCAGCCTGTCGCACGTAGCTCAGACCGCGCAGTCCGAATTGCTCGCAGAATTCCTCAAGGAAGCCTTTGAGGTCGTAGAGGTCGAACCTGGCCTCGCGAGCATCTCCCGACCAGAAGAGCGGCTGGCGGCGACCCGTGAGGGCGAAGGCGAGCGAACGATTCTCGCGCAAGGCTCCTCCGTTGTCGGCCTGCGCGCTAAAGACCCGGCCGATCTCGAACAGGGCCACATCGGGACAGTTATGGTTGAGATTATGGCGCAGGGCGTCCAACAGACCCGGCAGCAGACTCGGGCGCAGGACATTCATATCGCCGCTCAGCGGGTTGGCCAGCGGCGCCAGGCCATCGATGGAAACGAGCTTGGCGGCGGTATCCGAAATCAGCGTTTGGCCCTGAGCTTCATTCAGTCCCAGTCCCGTGAGGAGACGGCGCACCTCGGCGAGCTGATCATGGACTGCGTCGTGCGGGTTCGAGCCAACGGCCCCGCGCGGGGGCGTGGCCGGAATCTTGTCCACACCGTACAAGCGAGCGATTTCTTCGATCAGGTCAATTTCGCGTTTGAGGTCCACGCGAAAGGTCGGGACGCGGAACGTGGCGGGCTCGGGCGGTCCGGGCGGGGCGTCCACCGGCCGCGGTTTCCGGCGCGAAACGTGCAGTTCCAGTTGGGCAAGATAGATCTCAATTTGCCCGACCGACAGTTCAATCCCGAGCAGTTCCTGAACCTTATGGTGCCGGAGCCTGATCTCCTTGGGCTCAACCGGATTGGGGTAGGCGTCCACCGCTCCGGGAGCCAGGGCGCCGCCGGCCGTTTCCAGAATTAACTGCGCCGCCCGGCGGCTGGCCCAATCGCAGATCCCCACATCGCTGCCTCGTTCGAAGCGGTAGGACGATTCCGTGCGGAGGTCGAGTTTTTTTGAGGTCGCGCGGATGTTCTGCGGCTTGAAGCAAGCGCTTTCGATCAGGACATCGACGGTGTCGGAGTTGATCTCGGTGTTCCGGCCGCCCATGATGCCGGCCAGGGCCACCGGCTTGGTTTCGTCGGCGATCAGCAACGTTTGAGCCGTGAGCGTGCGCTCCTGCCCATCGAGCGTCACGAACTTCTCACCCTCGCTGGCGCGGCGAACGACGATCGTGGGCTGGCTCGGGGCCGAGGCGTCGGCCCTACGATGCAAGAGGTGGTAATCGAAAGCATGCAGCGGCTGGCCCACTTCAAGCATCACGTAATTGGTGACATCCACGACGTTGCTGATGCTGCGAACGCCCACTTTCTCCAGCGTGTTCCGCAGCCAATCCGGGCTGGGAGCGATTTTCACGCCCGTGATCACCCGGGCGGTGTAACGCGGACACAGGTCAGGGTCCTCGATCCGGACGGCGACGAGGTCGGCAGCGCTGCGCGACGCAGAACGGGTCAGCCCGGCATTTGTCGGCTTCGGGTCTGCGAGCTCCGGCAGTTTCAGCGGGTTCGCCGTCAACGCGGCGATTTCCCGCGCGATGCCGATGACGCTGTTGAGGTCCGGACGGTTCGGCGTGATCTCAAGGTCATAGACCACGTCGCTGCCGGAGCGGCCAAGGTACTCCGCGAACGGCTGGCCGACCGGAGCGTCCGCGCGCAGGATCAGCAGGCCATCGACTTGGTCGGGCAGCCCCAACTCCTGGGGCGAGCACATCATGCCGTGCGACTCGACGCCCCGAATCTTGCCGACCTCGATGGTGAACGGTGGCTCGCCGGGTTTGGCGGGCAAACTGTGGCCGGGAAGGATCAGCGGGACCTTGTCGCCCACCTTGAAATTGTGCGCACCGCACACGATCTGGCGTTCACCTTTGCCGTCATTGACCCGGCACACGGAGAGCTTGTCCGCGTTGGGATGTTTGTCGCTGGTCAGGACCTGGGCCACGACGATCCCCTCGAATTCACCGCCCAGTTTCTGCACCCCTTCGACCTCGAGGCCGAGCATGGTCAGCCGTTCGGCGAGCTCCTCCGGCGACCAATCGAATTCGACGTATTGCTTAAGCCAATTGAGGGTGACTTTCATTTCAAAACTGTTTCAGAAAGCGCAAGTCGTTTTCGTAGAAGAGACGGATGTCATTGATGCCGTACCGGATCATCGCAATACGCTCGATGCCGAACCCGAACGCCCAGCCTGTCCAGACCTCGGGATCGTAGCCGACATTCTCGAACACCTGCGGGTGGACCATGCCGCAACCGGCTATTTCCAGCCATTCTTTGCCCATCTTGCGCGTCAGCGCGCTGCTGAAATCGATCTCGAAACTCGGCTCGGTGTAGCTGAAATAGTGCGGGCGGAAACGGATGCGGGTTTCCGGTCCCATCAGTTCTCTAAAGACGAACTCGACGGTGCCTTTGAGGTCGCCGACCGTGACGCCCCGATCCACGTACAGCCCTTCAACCTGGTGGAAGGTCGGGTTATGGGTGGCATCGGCGTTGTCGCGCCGGTACACGCGCCCGGGAACGATAATCCGCACCGGCGGCGACTGCTTTTCCATCACCCGGATTTGCACCGACGAGGTATGCGTCCGCAGCAACAACGCGGCTTGCGATTTGCCGGTTTCCACCTTCTGCCTTCCGCACTCCGCACTCAAATAAAACGTGTCCTGGGTATCGCGCGCCGGGTGGTCCGCGGGCGTGTTCAATGCATCGAAGCAATGGTATTCGTCCTCCACCTCCGGGCCGTCGGCGACGACAAACCCGAGCTTCCGGAAGCTGCGCACGATGTCTTCCGTAACCTGGGTGAGCGGGTGGAGTCTGCCCAGGCTGCGGCGGCGTCCCGGGAGCGTGAAGTCCGAAGGCTCTTTTGGCAGGGCCGCGCGGAGTTCGAGTTCGGCGCGGCGTTCGCCGAGGGCGGCCTCGAGGGCGGCTTTGGCCGCGTTAACGGCTTTGCCCGCCGCTGGTTTTTCCTCCTTCGGCAGGGCGCCGAGTTGTTTCAACAGCGCGGTGAACTTGCCATTCGCGCCGAGTGAATTGACGCGCGCCTGTTCGAGGGCGGCCAGGTCCGCCGCCGCGCGGAACTCCGCCAGGGCGGCTTCCCGCAAGGGTTCGATTTGGTCGATGAATCCGGGCATAAGGCTTTGAATCCGGCGCGAAAAAAGCAAATGGGCGTCCATTGCTGGCCGCCCATGCCTTCTTCGAAAATCAAAAAAACCGAAGAGCGCTACGCCTTCACGCCTTTGGCCTTCAAGGCGTCCTGGGCGACCTTGATGAGCTGGCTAAACGCGGCCGCGTCGGTGGCGGCGAGATCCGCCAGCACCTTGCGGTCGAGAGCGACCTTGGCGGCTTTGAGGCCTTCCATAAAGCGGCTGTAAGTGGTGCCGGCGGCGCGGACGGCGGCATTGATGCGGACCTGCCACAGCGCGCGGAAGTTGCGTTTCTTGGCGCGGCGGTCGCGGAAGGCGTAAGCGCGGCCGTGATCGATGGCATCCGAGGCGTAGCGGTAAAGTTTCGAGCGCCGCATCCGGAAGCCTTTGGCGGCCCGGATCATCCGCGTGCGTCGTTTGCGGGAAGCGGCGGCGTTGGTGACTCGCATGGTAAGGAGAACGGTAAAGGGTTAACGCTGTGGGCCGGTCAGTGGCTGAAGGGGAGACTCTGTTTGATGCGATATTCGTCCGTGGGATGGACGCTGGTGGCGCCCCGCAGGCCCCGCCGGCGCTTCGGAGTCTTGGTCTGGCACAGATGGCGGCGGCCCGCGCTGGTGCGCAGCACTTTGCCGCCCGCCGTGATCTTGAACCGCTTGGCGGCCGACTTCTTGGTCTTGATGCCTTTTGGACGTCGCATAAAAATCAATCAGCTTTCTTTCAAAAGAGCGCGCAATATAGAGGGCTGACGCGACCGAAGCAAGCGCTTTTTGCACCTTTTATTGCTTGCCGTCGGGCGCGGCGAGGTCTATGAATATCCCCGGTGCCGGAGCGTAGCTCAGCCTGGCTAGAGCACTTGGTTTGGGACCAAGACGTCGCAGGTTCAAATCCTGTCGCTCCGACCACCTCACGCCATTTTCCGCTTGTGCTCTCCCCCATCGGACGGTACCTAAAAGCGCATGCCGGTGCATCTCCGACCGATCTCACGGCGCGAGTTTCTCGCGCGTTCACTCATCGGCGCGGCCGGTCTGGCCGCCGGGCCCGCCAGCTTCGCCGCCTCGAAGTCTGCCGACAAGGATTCCTGGGCGCTGCTCTCGGACATCCATCTGGCCGCCGACCGCAATCTAGTCGCGCGCGGCGTCAACATGACCGAGCATTTCCTCACCGCCTCCAAGGAACTGCTCGCGCTCCCGCGGCGCCCCGCCGGCGTTTTTATCCTCGGCGACTGCGCTTACAATAGCGGGGAGAGCGGCGATTACGGCGTGGTGTCCGACCTGCTGGACACCATCCGCGCCGACCGGATGCCGGTGCACCTGGCCCTGGGCAACCATGATAACCGCCAGCGCTTTTGGCAGGCGTTCGCGGCCGAGAAAGCCGCCAAGCGGCCGCTGGCGGATCGCCAGGCGTCTTTATTGCGCACCCCGCGCGCGAATTGGTTCGTCCTCGATTCGCTCGAGCAGACGGCGACGACCCCCGGCTCACTCGGCCCCGCGCAATTGGACTGGCTGGCGCAAGCGCTGGACGCCAACAAGCGCAAGCCCGCGGTGGTGATGGTGCATCACAATCTCACCGCGGATGTCGGATTCGGTCTCAAAGACACCGCGGCTTTTTTGGATGTGATGCGCCCGCGTCCGCAGGTCAAAGCTTGCATCTATGGCCACACGCACACCTGGAAAGTCGAACAAGACCCCAGCGGCATCCATTTGGTCAACCTGCCGGCGGTCGCGTACGTGTTCCATCCGGGCGATCCCTCGGGCTGGGTGCATGGCCGGTTGGGGCCGGAGGGGATGGAACTGGAGCTGCGCTGCATCGATCAAACGCACAAGAACCACGGCCAGGTCGTAAAACTGGCGTGGCGCGCCTAAAGCCCATGACCACACGGACCGTTTTGCTGCTGGCACTGCTGTCGCTGCCCGGCGTCTGCCGCGCAGCGGGTGGTACTCTGACGCTCACAGCGGTCAACCCGCTGCCGTTGGCTCGCCCGAACCAAACCCTCGAGGTATCCGCCAAGGACCTCGCCCCGCTGGGCGAGGCGGACTTGCGCCGGATCCATATCAAGGCGGACGGCAAAGAAGTCTTGTGCCAGGCGGTGGATACGGATTTTGACGCGTATCACCGGCCGGACATCGTCATTTTCCAAACCGACTTTGCCCCCGGCGAGACGAAGACGTTCACGGTTTCCGTCGGCTCCCGGCACGTTTACCGCAAGGAACAGTTCAAAGCTCACGGGCGATTTGTGCGGGAGCGTTTCGATGATTTCGCCTGGGAAAATGATCGGGTTGCCCATCGGATGTATGGCCGGGCGCTGGAAACCTGGGCCGGCGAGCCCCTCACCAGCAGCGCCGTCGATATCTGGACCAAGCGCGTGCCGCAAATGGTGATCGACGAGTGGTACATGGTCGACAATTACCATAACGATACCGGCCAGGGCGCGGATTTCTACTCAGCCGGCGCGACTCGCGGCTGCGGTGGCACCGGAGTATGGTCGGACGGCAAACTCTGGGTGTCGAAGAACTTTGTGGACACACGCGTCCTGGCCGACGGCCCCATCCGGGTCCTGTTTGAGCTGGTTTATGAGCCGTTTGACGTCAATGGTTCCAAGGTGGCCGAGGTCAAACGCATTACGCTGGACGCCGGCAGCAACCTCGACCACTTCCAGAGCTTCTTTCGGCCGCAAGGCGACTCCGGGCCACTCACGACCGGCGTCGGCCTGAAAAAAGTGGCTGGCGAGCATAAAGAATTCAAGGCCGACCAGGGCTGGATGGTGAGCTGGGAGAAAGTGGAAAAATACCAGGGCATGCAGGGCGTTGCACTGGTGATGGACCCCAAGG
>Ga0335071_10008864_pt1 | contig 10308 bp, 10 predicted proteins | sample Lox_Sample_15_FD_206724 | JGI IMG/M metagenome (GOLD analysis project Ga0335071, IMG submission 206724) | Soil microbial communities from Loxahatchee National Wildlife Refuge, Florida, United States - Lox_Sample_1.5 | ecosystem: Environmental > Terrestrial > Soil > Wetlands | place: USA...
CGTTGCACCTCCGCCTGCACGGCTCCCTGTTCGGGTCCTTCCTCGCGATCGCCGTCGCTTCGATGATCGTGGGTAACCTCCTCGCGCTCTTTCAGACCAATCTGAAGCGGATTCTCGCCTACTCCTCCATCGCCCACCTCGGCTATCTGCTGGTGGCGTTCCTGGCCGGCGGCCAGTGGGCGCTGACGGCGGCCACCTTTTATCTGGTGGCCTATTTCGTCACCACGTTGGCCGCCTTCGGCGTGGTGAGCGTCCTCTCCGACGGCGAGCGGGACCGGGATACCCTGGAGGAGTACCGCGGCCTGTTCTGGCAGCACCCGTGGCTGGCGGGGGTCATGACCGTCGCACTCCTCTCCTTGGCGGGGATTCCGCTGACGGCCGGATTCATCGGCAAATTCTATCTCGTGGCGGCAGGCGCGGCGAACGCGCTCTGGGTGGGGGTCTTCGTTCTGGTCCTGACCAGCGCCATCGGACTGTTCTATTACCTGCGGATCGTTGTCGCCATGGCGACCCCGCCCGGCGCGGGCGCGCTTCCGATCCGGGTGCCCACCGTGACCTGGGCAGGCAGCCTCGCCCTAACGGTGCTCGCACTGCTTTTACTCGGGCTGGGCATTTATCCGGCCCCGCTCATCCGGATGATTCACGGCGCGGTCGGATCGCTCGGATGAGGGTCTCCGGGCGCCTGGCGACCAGAATGCGGTCTCAACCGTGCACGCCGGTTGCCATCGAACAATCGTGCCGGTTGGTGATTCGAATCCAGCCCCGGGAAGGGATCGGGCTCCACTCCCGGGCGAAGCGCTCGGGGATCGCCATGCGCCCCGCGCGGGCCGATATGCGGGTCGACTGCCGCGAGTCGTTCGAAGGCAGTCCAGCGGATGACTCTGAGACTTTGCTCCTCGACGTGATTGCGGGGAACCAGACGTTCTTCGTACGGGCCGACTAGGAAGAAGCGGCCGGGCCCATCCTCATGGCGATTCTCGAGGTCTGGTAGGCAGCTGTTGCCCACCACTGTGATGGAAGAAGAGAGGAAGGCCGCGTAAGCGAGCGGCGAGTCGGCGGGACCCATGGATTTTTGGCGTGAATTTGCCGGCCCCAACGCCGCAGCCGTCCTCGAGCTGTACGCGCGCTTCCGCCAGAACCCCCAGGCGGTCGACGAGGCGAGCCGGCGCTTCTTCCGCGACTGGACGCCTCCAGAGGCGACGACACCGGCCGGCCGCGCGGGCGCGTCGGTCATGGGGGCGGTCAACCTTGCCCTCGCGATCCGCTCGTTCGGCCACCTCGCCGCACGGCTCGACCCGCTCGGGAGCCCGCCGCCTGGCGACCCGGAGTTGGCCCCCGAGGCGCACGGGATCACTGAGGCAGATCTCCGCCGCCTCCCCGCCAACCTGATCGATGGGCCGGCGGCCGAGGGGGCCCGCAACGCGCTCGAGGCGCTCGAGGCCGTGCGCGCGGTCTACACCGGAACGACCGGTTATGGGTATGGCCACATCCATGTTCCGGCGGAGCGCGCTTGGCTTCGCCAGGCAGCGGAATCCGGCCGTTTTCGCCCGCCGCGAGATCCGATCGATCCGCAGCATCTGCTCGAACGCTTGACCCAAATCGAGTGCCTCGAGCGTTTCCTGCACAAGAGCTTTCCTGGCCGGACACGCTTCTCGCTGGAAGGCCTGGATATGCTTGTCCCGATCCTGGACGAACTGATCGGCGGCGGCGCCGAAGCGGGCGTCCGGCATGTCCTGATCGGCATGGCGCACCGCGGTCGGCTGAACGTGCTGGCACACGTCCTGGGCAAACCGGTGGCTCAGATCCTGGCCGAATTCAAGGATCCCGCGGCGCGCAACTTCACGATCCGTGAGGACTTGAGCTGGACCGGTGACGTAACGTACCACCTGGGGGCGCGGCGCGCGATCCGCGACGGGCCGGGCGTGATCGTCACGATCACGCTGCCCCCCAACCCCAGCCATCTGGAACTGATCAACCCGATTGTGGAGGGGATGGCCCGCGCGGCGGCGGAGGCGGCACAGCAGCCCGGAGCGCCCGTCATCGATCCGGGCGTCGCGCTCCCGATCCTGATCCACGGCGACGCGGCGTTTCCCGGTCAGGGCATCGTGGCCGAGACGCTCAATCTGTCACGGTTGGCGGGCTACCGCGCCGGCGGCACCATCCATGTGATCGCCAATAACCAGCTCGGGTACACGACCGATCCCGGCGCGGAGCGCAGCACGCTCTACGCCAGCGATCTCGCCAAGGGGTTCGAGATCCCGATTATCCATGTGAACGCCGACGACCCCGAGGCCTGCCTCGAGGCCGCCCGGCTCGCCGGGGCCTACCGAGCCCGCTTTCAGAAAGACTTTCTGATCGATCTCGTCGGTTATCGCCGCTTCGGGCACAACGAGGGCGATGAGCCGGCGTTCACGCAGCCCCGCATGTACCAGGCGATTGCCGCCCACCCGTCGGTGCGTACCCTCTGGGCGCAAGCGCTCGTGGACCGGGGCCTGATCCCACCGGATCGCCCGGCGACGTTGGTCGACCAGCAGCTCCGGGCGCTTCAGCAGGCGCTCGAGTCGTTGCATGCCGAACAGGAGCTGGCGGCCGCTTCGCCCGTGTCCCCCCCCCGGGGCTTGGCCCGCCACGTCCAGACCGCCGTCCCCGCAGACCGACTGCAGCGGCTGCGCGCCGCACTGGCGGCCCGGCCGGCCGATTTTACACCGCACCCGAAGCTGCTGCGGGTCCTCGAGCGGCGGTACCGTCCGCTGGCGCTGGACGAGCACGCCCTTGATTGGGGTGCGACCGAGGAGTTGGCCCTCGCCTCGATCGTGGAAGATGGCGTGCCGATCCGGCTGACCGGCGAGGATGTCGAGCGGGGCACGTTCGGGCATCGCCATGCCGTCCTCCACGACGAGAAGACAGGGCACCGCTTTGTCCCGCTCCAGCACCTCCCACAGGCCCGCGCCGCATATGCGGTCTACAACAGCCCCCTGACGGAGAACGCCGCCGTGGGCTTCGAGTACGGCTACAACATCCAGAGCCGGACTCGTTTGGTGATTTGGGAAGCACAGTACGGCGACTTTCTCAACATGGCCCAGCCGGTCCTCGACGAGTTCCTCCTGTCGGCGCGCGCCAAATGGGGGCAGACGCCGTCCCTGGTTCTGCTCTTGCCGCACGGTTTCGAAGGTCAGGGGCCCGACCACTCCAGCGCCCGGCCGGAGCGTTTGCTGCAGCTTGCTGCGGAGATCAACCTGCGGCTTGCTAACTGTACGACGGCCGGCCAGTACTTCCACCTGCTCCGGCGTCAGGCCGCCCTGCTCGCCTCCGATCCGTTGCCGCTCCTGATCTTGACCCCGAAGAGCCTGCTCCGGCAGCGAGATACTTTTACCTCACTGCGGGAGCTCAGTGAGGGGCATTGGCAGCCGGTCCTGGACGATCCGAAGCAGCCTGACGCGACCCGCCTGCTGCTCTGCAGCGGCAAGGTGTACTTCGATCTGCTGGCCAGTCCAAAGCGAGATGGCGCCGTAGCGATCGCCCGCATCGAGCAGCTCTATCCGTTTCCGGAGGAAGAGGTCGCCTCTCTCCTGGCCCGCTATCCACGGCTCGAGGAAGCGGTGTGGGTCCAGGAAGAACCTGAAAACATGGGCGCCTGGTCGACTGTCTCGGGATTACTGTCAGGCCTGCTCGGCGGGTGCGCTCGGTTGCGCTTGGTCGCGCGCCCGCCCAACTCCAGCCCCGCCGAGGGCTCGACGGCCTGGCACACCAAGGTGCAGCGCGCATTGACGGCACGGGCCTTCGGCGTCGTAGACGTCTAACGAGGTCGCCATGTCAGAGATCCTGGTTCCTGAGATGGGTGAGTCGGTTGCCAGTGCCCGCGTTGCGCGCTGGCGCAAGCAGGAAGGTGAACCGGTCGCCGCGGGCGAGGTGGTGGTTGAACTCGAGACCGAGAAGGTCGATCTCGAAGTCACGGCCGAGCGGGCAGGCATTCTCCAGACCATCCATCATCACGAAGGGGACGAGGTCCGGACCGGTGAGCCGCTCGGCACTGTCGGGGACGCCGTGCCGGAGGCGGCACCCGCGCCGCCTCGGTCCGGAGCGGCCGGTTCGCCGCCAATGGACGAGCCCGCGGCTGCTCAAGCACCGCAGCGGTCGGGAATGCCGCCAGCCCTGGCCGAACCGACCGATGGTCGCCAACCGCCCCAAGGACAGGGCGCGGCACCGCCGCCAGTCCCGCCGACGTTCCCAGACCGGGAGGAGCGTGTCCGCCTCTCGCGTCGGAGGCAGACGATCGCACGGCGGCTGGTCGAAGCGCAACACACCGCCGCCATGCTGACCACGTTCAACGAGATCGACATGGGCGCGATCGGGGACCTGCGCAGGCGGCGCAAGCAGGAATTCTTGAACCGGCACGGCGTCAGCCTGGGCATCACGGGCTTCTTCGTGAAGGCGGCGGTCGCCGCGCTCAAGGCGTTCCCCCCGCTGAACGCGGAACTGGACGACGAACTGATCCTGAAGCGCCACTACGACATCGGCGTGGCGGTGGGGGCCGAGGGGGGCCTCGTCGTTCCCGTCCTGCGGGACGCGGACCGGATGAGTCTGGCCGAGATCGAGCGTGCCATCAAAGCGGCTGCCGAGAAGGCGGCAACGAATAGCCTGTCTGTCGAGGACCTCCGCGGCGGGACGTTCACGATCACCAATGGCGGCGTGTTTGGCTCCCTGCTCAGCACCCCGATCTTGAACCCACCGCAGGTGGGCATCTTGGGCATGCATACAATCCAGGAGCGGCCGGTGGCCAGGGGAGGCCAAGTGGCGATCCATCCCATGATGTACGTGGCCCTGAGCTACGATCATCGCATCGTGGACGGTCGCGAGGCGGTACAGTTTCTGATGCGCGTGAAGGGGCTCATAGAAACCCCCGAAGACCTCTTGCTCGACGCATAAGGGGTGTTTGGCGAAACGGAACGTAGCGGTCGTTAGTGCTGGAAAACACCAACAGCATCCACGATGACATCCGTCGTCAATTGCGCTATGGTTTTTCGTTCATCTGTCTCGAGAGTTGCGCTGCGAGGAAGACAGCGACCACTCGCCCGCGACCTTGGCGGCGCACATCGCCGCGCCCATCTGTGCCGCCGCCTTTGTGCGCGAGCGCGGCCAGCAACCCACGGCGCAGTACCTCGAAGAGTACGCTCACTTTCTGGAGGTCCACCTCGAACCGTAGACGGTGACCACGGAGGGTTCCCTGGTCCCCGGTATTCGCCGCGACTTCATTCGCCTTCATCCCGCGGACGCGCACAACCCCCAGCCCGATGAAGACCCCAACCATGGGGTCCTGGAGCTGCGCAATCAACCGCCGGGGGCGCCCACCCTGTTTCCGGGCAAGGACATCGTGGATGCGGGGTTCCTGGAGCTGGTGCGCTACGGCATCCGCCAGCCGGGCGATCCCCCGGTCGAGGATTCGCTCTGCGTGGTGGACGCGGTCCTCCGGGTGGATACGCTCGTCGGGCCCTGCTGGCGACGGTACAACCATGACGGCTATGGGCAGCGGACAGATGGCGGGCCCTACCAGGGCTGGGGTGGGGATACGGACACGCCTGACCGGTGCTGACGGGCGAGCGCGGGCAGTACGAGTTGGCGACGGGGCGCGAGGTGCGGCCGTATCTCCGAGACATGGAGGGCTTTGCCACGTCGACCCACATGCTGCCCGAGCAGGTCTGGGCGTTGCCGGACCAGCCCAGGGTCCACATGAGGGTGGGCCGTCTCACCGGAGGCTGTGTTCCGCAAAAATGATATTTGGTCAGGCTGCTGGCCTCTCGATGCTCGGCGCATGCTGCACGGCCTGGGCAAACAGATCCCGGACCCGCGCCGCACCGACCCCGACGAACATCTCGACGAAGTCCGAGCCGCTGAGGCTAAAGAACGGCACCTTGGCCTCCCCTGCCACGGCTTTCGCCAGCAGGGTCTTGCCGGTCCCGGGCACCCCGACCAAGAGCACGCCCTTGGGGATCTTCCCGCCCAGCCGCCGGAAGCGTTCCGGCGTCTTCAAGAACTCGACGACTTCAACGAGTTCCGTCTTGGCCTCGTCGATGCCTGCCACATCGGCGAAGGTCACCCCTGTGTCCTTCTGAACATAGACCTCGGCCTTGCTCTTTCCGATCGCCATGAGCTCGCCCATGCCGCCGCCCATTTTCTTCATGGCATAGCGCCAGAGGAGGAAGAAAATCCCCATGGGGAGCAGCCAGCCCAGGACGGTCGGCAGCCACGTGCTCGTCACCTCCCCCCGGAAGTTGACCTTGGCTTCCTGGAGGTCGTGGACGAGCGCCGGGTCGTCCACCCGGACTGTCTGGATGGGCTGGTCGCCGGGCCCGGCCTTGGTCAGAGCCGCGACACGGTTCGGGGGGGGCAGGCCCGCGAGCCCGTCCACCTTCAGGCGCCCCGTGATGACCTGGGCGCCGATCGCCACGTCGCTGATCTTCCCCTTCTCCACCAAGGTCTTGAACTCCCCATAGGAGAGGGTCGCGACGTGCGGCGCTGCGACATAGTCCCGCACCGCCATCACGAGGAGAAACGCGACCAGAAAGTACCAGAGGGAGGCGATGTGCTTTTTGCCCATGATGTCCTACCCTCCCGAAAGACGGGGTATCCGGTCCGGTGCCTGCCGACCTGCGCAGTCTTGCACCCGCCGGGCCCCTGCCGGTTGGCGCAATGGGCGCTGCAGCCATCGCGGGGCCCCCACTATTCTGCTGCCCCTGTGAGACAAACGGGGGTGAGCGCAGGATCCCGCGCTCACCCCCGTTTGTCACGCTGCCCGCCCCGAGCTACCCCTGCGGCGCGCGCGGCATCTCGATCCCGACGAACAAGGTGGCGTCCTTGCGGTGGATCTGGAACAGGGTGGCCGCCCCCGCTTTCTCGCCTTGCAGGGCCTGCCGGAGATCGGCGACGCTCGTGACGGGCTTCCGGTTGACCTGCGTGATCACGTCGCCGGGCTGAATCCCGGCATCCGCCGCGGCACTCCCGTCTTGGACGTCGGTCACCACGAGCCCCGTGGTGACCCCCTGCACCCCGGCCGCCTGGGCCAGTTGCGGGGTGAGCGGCTGCACGGTCAACCCTAACTGCTCCCGGCTGGGGGCGGCCGCGACCGGCTGCTGGGCGGGCAGGGCCGCAATCTGGGCCGTCAGGGTCAGCGACTTGCCGTTCCGGAGGATCTGCAGGGCCGCGGGCTGGCCGATGGGCGTCTCCGCCACGAGCAGCGGCAGATCGCTGGCCCGCTCGATCGCATGGCCGGCGTACTGCACGATCACGTCCCCGGGCTGCACTCCGGCCTTCTGGGCGGGGGAATGGGGCAGGACCTGGCCCACCAGGGCCCCCTGGTCCTTCGGCAGCTGCAGGGCCGTGGCCAGCTCCGGGGTGACGGGCTGGATGCTCACCCCGAGCCAGCCGCGGGTGACGTGGCCTTGGGCCTGGAGCTGCGGTAGGATGCTCTTCGCCAGGTTCACCGGGATGGCGAAGCCGATGCCCATCGAGCCCCCGCTCTGGGAGAAGATAGCGGTGTTGATGCCGATCACTTCCCCGCTGCTATTGACGAGCGGGCCGCCCGAGTTGCCCGGGTTGATGGAGGCGTCGGTCTGGATGAAGTTGTCGTAGGGGCCCTCCCCGATCACGCGGCCCTTGGCCGAGACGATCCCGGTGGTCACGGTGCCCTGCAGGCCGAAGGGGTTGCCGATGGCCGCGACCGGCTGGCCCACCTGGAGCGCGTCCGAGTTCCCGAACGGCAGGACGGGCAGGTTGCTCGCATCGATCTTGAGCAGGGCGAGATCCGTCTGCTTGTCCCGGCCGATCACCTGCGCCGGGAAGGTCCGGCCGTCCGCCAGCTTCACCTTGATCTCGGTGGCCCCGTCGACCACGTGGTTGTTGGTCACGATGTAGCCGTCCGCCCGGACGATGAAGCCCGACCCCAGGCTCTCCGCCACGCGGCTCGGGGGCTGGGTGCCGAAGAACTGCTTGAAGAAGTCCCGCATCTCCGGGGGGACCCCCTGGAGCGGGTTCGGGGTCTTCACCACCTGGCGCGTGCTGATGTTCACCACCGCGGCGGTGTCGGTCTTCGCGACATTAACCCAGGGGGTCGTGGCGGGCGCGGGAGCCGGGCCTTCCGTCCACAGCGCCCCGGACGGGCTGGCGGCCGTGTGCGATACGATCAGGGCGATTGCGGCCCCGGCAACTAGCAGGACGGCATAGCTGAGCAAGCGTGATTTCCCCTTCCACATGGCGTGCACTCCTTTCGCCGCGACTCTCTCCCGCCCACAGGGTGGGTCGGCGGGCCGCGGCCATCCGTTCTGGTTCGTCTTCAGTCACGAGCTGGTCCGCCACTCCTTCGGACCGAGGGCCCTTCGCATTCGCCTCGGTTCGGGCGGCACGCGATCCGCATTGCCCCTCGACGAATGCTCCTCGTTCTCCCATGGTTCTCATTCTGCCTGAGATAGATGTGAACGGCATTAGGCCTCCATGAAATCTTCTTAATGGAGCTCCCATTCTTCTCCGGGTGGCGCCATCCGGCCAATCCCTGGGCTCTCCAACCCACTGCCGTTAGTGTGCCAAGGCATGGCCTGCCCCGTTGGAGGACATCCTCCGACTCCACTGGACGACCATTCCAACGAGATGCACGCGATCTCCGTCCGCTTCAATGGCCAGAAAGCATCTCGATCCGGATGACGCCGAGCGGCATATGTCATCGTCACCACTACCATTCCGTATCCCTTGGCCATGCGGCTCCCTGCCTCTCGGCCTGTTTGAGCACGCCCGCGACCTGCGCCCCTTCCGGTTTCCACACGAAGCGAGCGTTTGCCAGATCACCCATCACGACACGATCCATTCATCCTTGCGTCGCGGATGCGCCAGGCGGCGACATGCTCCGAACCGAGCCCTGACACTCCCTACCGGCGCAGTCTCCGCGTCGCGCGAGCGACCTGCGGGTACCAAGCGGAGCGTCTGTGCTCTCGGATGTGTTCACTACCCGGTGGATACATTTGGCAGGCGGAGGCCGCGACCACCTGATTGACGGCGCAGAATCTCTCCGGGGGGAGAAAGAGACGCCACATGTGTATCGTGTATGGATACGTTTGGCACATCCAAGCCCGCCTGATACATGGAATGCGTCTCCCGCGCGGGCAGCCTCCCCTGCGCCGTCATCCGCCAGTAAACCGCTGTCTCGACATCGTCGCTCTGCGCGGGCCGGGTCCGGCGAGGAGTGCTGACGGTGGAAGCAGGGCCCGCTGCGCCGTTCGGCGTTGCGTGGATAGGATACACGCTCCGGTGACACCCAGATTGCCGTCGCCCCCCTGGAAGCCAGTGCAGCCGTTCGCGGGAACACGACCGGACCGGCTCGCCCAGCCCATGGAAGACGCTTCCGGTTCTTGCCGACTCCGCGCTGCCGTTGTGCAGACGTAGCCGCGAGCACCATTCCTGCCGTGGGCGGATCGCCGGGGAATTCGCGCCCCGCGCACTGGTTCACGCCACGGCCTGCAAGCGCGAGCTCTGCGATCGCACGTCCGAATTGATCCTATGATGCGATGCGGCGGATCTCGCCAACCAGCGGCCCGGCCTGCCGATTGGTCACCGTCTGCGCGACCAAGATGTCCGTCGGAGTCACCGGCCGCCCGTAGTAGGCCTGATTGAGCGCGGTGCGGACAGCCACGACGGACCCGGAGACCGACACCCCGGCGTAGAGGCCCTTGCTCATGACGTAGCTCACGATGTCCGCGCTGAGGTTCTCGGTCGCGGCGGCCGCGCCCAACCCCATGGGCCCCAGCGCCACGCCGGCGTCCGCTCCGAGCTTGGCGCTGGTGGACTGCAGCGCAGCCCGCCCCCGATCGGTCAGCGCCACGAGCAGGACCTCGGACGCTTCGCCGCCGGCCTGGAGCCCGAAGCTCATCTCCCCCATGGTATAGAAGGCGGGGTCACTCCAGGTATTTGCGCCGCGGCGCGCCAGCACGATGCCGGTGCCGCCCGCCGCCCCAAACACAAAGGCACCTTCCAGTACTTGCGGGAAGATGGCCACGGCTTGTGCGCGCCGCAGAAGCGTGCGGACCGGGTCGCCCATCTGCGCGTTGGTCAGAAAGTCATTGAGGGCCATTCGGGAGCGGACGACGAGATCTTGGGCCTCCCGCATGTCTGCCGTCCGTTCTTGCCCATTGGGTGTCCCACTCGACGCAGCGATCGCGGGCGCGTTGGCGGAGACCAGCATCGTGACGAGCACGAGGGACACGAGCCCCCGCCGCGCAAGGACACAACTCGTTGGGGTATGGATCTTTGACATGGGTTCCTCCTTTA
>Ga0335071_10008865_pt1 | contig 10306 bp, 9 predicted proteins | sample Lox_Sample_15_FD_206724 | JGI IMG/M metagenome (GOLD analysis project Ga0335071, IMG submission 206724) | Soil microbial communities from Loxahatchee National Wildlife Refuge, Florida, United States - Lox_Sample_1.5 | ecosystem: Environmental > Terrestrial > Soil > Wetlands | place: USA: Florida...
TGCATTTTTTTATAGGCTGTGAGAAGATCAAAAAGAGCTCTTCCCCTGAGTGCGTTGCGGTCAGAATAACCAGTTAACCGGGCAAGAAGCTGGGAGGGGACAAGCCCAAGGCGTTCCATCCGTCCCATGATATAGGGCATATCGAACTCGACAAAGTTCCACCCTGACAGGATATCCGGATCACGCCTTGCTATGTATGCTGCAAACTCCCTGAGCATCGTTGTCTCGTTATCGAAAATGCAAATCGTGTGAGACTCCTTGCGGAAACAGCCGTTTGATAGACCCCCCTGTTCTTGCTTATCCTCGATTTCCTGAGAAGCCCCTTTTCCAAAATACAAAAATGTCGTGTAGTCTTTTTCAAATGAATCGTAGCAGGTAATGCAAAGAATTGCATCACGCTGGGGATCAGGAAACCCCCGCTCGTCTTCGCATTCGATATCAACCATGCAATACCGGGCCGGGGCGTCAACTACAGCCGGCCGCAGGTCACGATAATCAACAGTTATCGAGGGGGCTGCCATTCCTCCGGTAAGACCGCAATCTATCATGAACCTGGTCGCAAACGGGATATCAGCCTCGAAGTGACGGTACTGTTCCCGGGCATCCCGGACATCAGTCGGCTGCTGTGTGTAAAGCCGGCGGAGTGGTTCGCCCCTGATGGACTGGTACACTTTTTCGAGCTCTACGGTCACTGTCGCCGGTGGCGTTCTCGCCATGGCATCGTCAGAGGGCACATAGAAGTAGGGCCGGAACCCGGTCACATCGATCCTTATGGCATTTCCTGTCTTATCACGCCCAAATACGTGGATTACCGGGCCTCCGGCAGCCTTGCTGTACTCTACCTGATTTATGGCGATATTTATTTCTGGATCTGGCACCGGTGAGGAAAAAGAATCGAGCGTGCAGGTCCGGTCTCCGCATGCGGAGGGATCAGGACCTGACATATCATCCCACCGCTGTCTTGCACAGTTCACCGACAAACCGGGCTGCCGCGCCCAGTTTCTCCTGCTCCCATGCATCCAGGTCCCACTCTTCGATCGAACAGATGCCGTTCTTGCCAACTTTGACCGGAACTCCTAAAGAACAGTCCTTCATCCCATATTCCCCGTCAAGGATAGCCGAACATGCGAGCAGATCGCGCGAGTCGGTTGCAATAGCATTTACAAGCATTGCAATATGGTATGCCGGGCCAAAGACGGTCCCTCCTTTACCCTTGATAATCTGCATACTTGATGCTTTGAGTCCGGTTAGGATCTCCTCCCTGAGAGGTATAGAAGTAGTTCCTGGAAGGCGGGAAAAAACCGGTACCTGGTAATCGCCGTGTTCACCGAGAATCCACGGAGTTCCGGAAATCCCTTTTTCCCTGAGGGCAACGCCGAATCGCGCACTGTCCAGTTGGCCGCCAAACCCAATACATCTCTCTCTATCGAGCCCTGCTTTTATACTCAGGTAGTAGTTGTTGACGTCCATGGGGTTTGTGACAGTAATAAGCACACCGGAAAACCCGTGGAGCAGGTTCATGCAGGTATTGAGAACAGGAATGTTAGCCCCAAGAAGGTCAGCCCTTGTCTTCACAGTCGGATCTCTTGGAAGGCCTGCGGCAAAAATACAGATATCCGCTTGTTTCACGAGCCTGGTATCCGAGCTGATAGGAATATCAAGGCCGGTCTGGACGAGATCGAGAACCTGGGCATTAAGCAGGTCATGAGCCGTGTCATAGACAACAAGCTCATCAATAATACCAAGAATTGACGATACATATGCTGCCTCACCCCCAATCCTTCCGGTCCCGAGCACAGCTAGCCGCGTCATTTTCGTTACAATATGGGTATCCTAATAATTAATAACGACCATTTTCTGATGGATGGTCACGATTCGGCCGGGTCCGGTGAAGGCTGGCGGGGTTACGCTTGAAAATCACCTGATTCTGGCAGCTGGCATCTTGGGAACGACGGGAGCGTCCCTTTCCCGGATGTTATCTCTCGGTGCTGGGGGCGTAGTTACCAAGTCGATTGGGCCCGTTGCAAAAGACGGCCACCCCGGTCCCTGCCTTGTTGCGCTGGATGACGGGCTTTTAAACGCGATGGGCCTTCCCAACCCCTCAAAGGATTTTACCGAAGAGATGGCAGCACTCGCACGGCGTCCTGTTGTTGTCAGTATATTCGGGGGGACTCCGGAGGAGTTTGGTGAAGTAGCTGGTTGGTTCGCTGGAACTGCTGCTGGATTTGAGCTGAACCTGTCCTGCCCCCATGCTGAAGGATACGGTTCTGCTATCGGGACAGACCCAGCGCTCGTTGAAGCATGCACGCGTGCTGTGTCAAAGACCGGTCTTCCGGTCTGGGTCAAACTTACCCCAAACGTCACCGATATTTCACTCATCGGGCAGGCTGCAGAACGAGGAGGGGCGACAGCACTTGTCGCGATTAATACACTTAAAGCGATGCGGATTTCAACCGGATTGCGAAAACCGGTTCTTGGGAATAAGTTCGGGGGACTTTCAGGGCCTGTTGTCTTTCCTATCGCAGTCCGATGCGTGTATGAACTTTTTGAGTGTTGCAAAATTCCCATTATCGGATGTGGGGGGATTTCTACTGCAGACAATGTCATCGAGATGATGATGGCAGGGGCAAGTGCCGTCGAAATCGGGAGTGCAGTTTACCGTGACGTGAAAGTCTTCGAGACCATTAAGACCGAACTATACGCAAAAGAAGGTGCAGCGCCTGAAGAGATTGTGGGGTGTGCCCATGGATGAGGAACTTCCGGCGACAGTAAAAATAACCCGGATTAAACGGGAAACATCGACGATCCGGACCTTCTTCTTTGACCGCCAGTTTACATTTTTGCCAGGGCAATTCGTGATGGTATGGGTGCCTGGCATCGATGAGGTTCCAATGGCACTTTCGTCCGAAAGCAGCATTACCGTCCAAAACGTTGGCGACGCTACTGCAGCGCTTTTTGGACTGCAAGCGGGGGATTTGATCGGAATTCGTGGTCCTTTTGGGAATGGATTTACAAAAGGCGAGAAGGTCCTTGCGGTTGCCGGAGGTGTTGGCGCGGCTCCTCTCCTGCCGCTTGCGCGGTCCGACTGCGTGATGACACTTTTGCTGGGGGCACGGACGGAGAATGAGCTTCTTTTTGTCGATTTACTCGATGAATGCACAGATGTCATGATTGCAACTGATGACGGAACTTTGGGCCACCATGGGTTTGTAACAGAACTTCTTGACGAACTGAACCTTGGCGCTTACGACCGGATAGCAGTCTGTGGCCCTGAACCGATGATGCGTGCCGTGCTTTTGAAGATCGAAGAGAAAGGCATTGCTCACCGGGCGGAATTCTCGCTGCACCGGTACATGAAATGCGGCATGGGCGTGTGCGGCTCCTGCTGCATAGACCCCTCAGGTCTCAGGACATGCCGTGATGGACCAGTCTTCTCTGGCGATTTCTTATTGAAAAGCGAATTTGGGAATTATACACGCACTGCAAGCGGCAGAAAAAAGAAATTCTAACTATTTTTTTTAATCAACATTGCCCGATTGGTCGGATATTTTAGTGGCGATCTCATCATTAAATTGTACTAGAAATACTAACTCCTCATTTTTTTAAAAACCGGCTAGTTTTATTTCGGAATGGTTATTGCCCTTATTTGGAAAATGTCTTTTGTTATGGTCTCTGGGCAGAAACATGAGTGCTCGTCACCTTGGCATCCGGAGTGGAAATAATTGGATCTAAGGATTTTCCCTGTTGTGTTAGTTGTGCTCTTATCCCTCGTTTTGGCTGTCGCGGCGGAAACTTCTGTTCAGCCGGCTCCGATCCAAACAACTCAGATAACTGCAGATTACAGCGACTATCTGACCGGGCAGGTCAATCCAACTCCCGCGGTGGACGAGAACCAGGACCCGGTCATGAATCTGAGCGACGATGAAATGGATGCGATGCAGCGTGAGATAGATGCCATGCCGGTCTATTCTGCACCAAGTTCATCCCCACTCATTTCCCGAGGATCGCTGAGTTTGCTTCCGGACCTCCCTTATGTCCCAAAAGAGCGATCGCAGCGTCAATGCAGCGATTGTTGGGTATGGTCTTCTACGGGGGCAATTGAGATTGAACATACGATCAAGTCGGGGATCCGCGACCGGCTCTCTATCCAGTACCTTAACGATAACTACGGAAATGGCCCTCAGGGCCAGGATTCAGGGTGTTGCCCAGGCTCTGTTGGCTCATTCGTTAAGTGGTACAGAAATAACACCCATGCAATGATAGTTGTCCCCTGGTCTAACTCTAATGCCGCGTTTGCAGCACACCAGAGCTGCAATTCCCCGATGCCGGCATCGGGTGCTATCCCACTTCAGCCCTCATACAAGCTTGCCGACCTTTCAGCATCGACGGTTAGTACCTTTGGGGTGGAAAAAATTGCTGCAATCAACAACATCAAGAGTGCGCTAAATAATGGTTTACCGGTACTCTATGCCTTTAACTATAATACTGACGATATGAAAACCTTCAAAAGCTGGTGGCACAACCAACCTGAAACTGCCGTCTTTGACCCATCCCGGTTCGCAAGTGACGGTGGTGGAGCTGCCCACCTGACATTAATAGTTGGTTACGATGATATAACGGATCCGAAAAACCCGTACTGGCTTGTAGTAAACAGTTGGGGTGCCCCGCCAAACCGCCCGGATGGTACCTTCCGTATTTCGATGAACATGAATTACAATGCTCCGGTCAGTGGAAAACAAAAGGCCAATGTTGTCCAGCAGCAATCTTTCCATATCATTGACGCGAGTTTTGCCGACTCAGGGCAAAACGTGTCACCAGTTCTGCCATCACCTGAGTCGACGCCGCGGTTGGATCTTGGGATACTTCCCGTTTTTTGTGCAATTTGTATGAGTGGTGTTCTGCTGGTACGGAAAAGAAGAGAGCAGAAGTAGTCTGGTTTTTGGTTGGAAAGGGAATTTGGTCCAATTTATTATTTTTTTAAAAGGTGTCTTCTTTTCTATTGCTTGTTGTCGCTTATCGTCCTGAACCGGTACGCTCCCTTGGGAACAATAATTTCAAACCGGGCTCCCTTTCCAAGAACTCCCACTTCCCGGATGCTTATGCCAGTAATGCTCAGGATCTCTTCTGTTAAAAAGAGGCCGTACCCGGTATTCCGGTAATATTCACGCCTGAATATGCGTTCTTTCGCGATATCAGGCACCCCTGCGCCGTCATCCTCAGCGATAAGTTTCAGAGAGTCAGGGGATTCGATATAAGTGAATCGTATGCGGGTCGCTTTCTCTCCGTGGCGGATCGTATTGTCGACAAGGTTGTAGAAGACCTTCGAGAGAAGAAGGTCGGCATAAATCTCAAGACCGTCAAGATCCTGCTCAATCCTTATACCTTCCAGATCCAGATCAACGACAGATTCGGTGATCGTTGATCCGACCGGCTGCCACTGGGGTGCTCCTGCCCCAATATCCTGGTAATCGCGGGTAAAGCGAATCTGTGTCTGGATTAACTGGGTAATCTGTTCGATTTTTTTGAGGTTTGCGACGACTTCCGGATCGGTGACAACCTCTTCGGTAAGCGAAAGGTACATGACGAGCGCTGTAATCTGGTTAAGAATGTCATGACGGGTGATAGATGAGAGCGTATTGAGTTTTCTGTTTGCAAGCTGGATTGCGGTCTCAAACCGCTTGCGTTCCTGTATCTCAGCTTTGAGCTCTTCGTTTGCACGAAGGAGCTCCTCAGTCCTTTCCTTGACCCTGATTTCAAGGTCATCACGGGCCTTCTGGATGACCCGCTCCGCCATCTTCCGCTCAGTTATATCGATTGCCGAACAAATGACGACGTCATCCTGCCCAAGTGATGCTGAGATCAGGAACTGCCGGACCATGCCGTCACGTGTGTGGAAGAGGAGCTCAAAATCCCCGGACTGGTGCTGGGACCGAATCCTGCCAAGGAATGTATCGCGATCCACGGATTCGATCAGGACACGGGAAAGATCCTTTTCGACAAGGTCCTCCCGCTCGAACTTAAGCATTCGGGCAAATTTGACGTTAAGGTCAAGAATTTTCAGGCTTTGGAGATCAAACGTGAAAATGCCGGCTTGCGAGTTCTCAAAGATTCCCCGGTATTTTCGCTCCTCTGCCCTCAGCCCCTCTGCAAATGAAGAGGTCACTACGCCAATCGTAATGAAAATTACAAACCATGCTGTCGAAACCGCAACCCGGTTCGGGTCGAAGCCCGAGAAGTGGTAGACAAGGAGCATATATATTGTCGAGAGACCGACGGAAAAGAGAACGCCCCGGTTCGGGTAGAAATACACAAAAAGAATGATTGGCAGGAAATAGAGGAACGGGAAGACGTCATAGATTCCGTGAGTTAAGGAGAATATTGTCGAATAAACCGCCGCAACTATTGTGAGGACAATTGTGAACGCCCAATAAAGCTCACGTCTGGTGGCGGGAAGCATTATTTATCTACCTTCTCTCCTTTTCTCCGGTCCTGGGAAATCATCTGGCTCTCAAAACGGCGGTGTTCAAGGATTTCTGCCCGTAATTCCTCATTGATGCGCTCAAGATCGGCGGTCCTTGCACGTACCTGATCTTCAAGCTCATCGAGAGTCCTCCTTATCTCCTCGTCGATTATTGCACTGCCCGTGAGGTCGATTGCTGAACAAAGTACCTTGTCATTCGCGACCATTATCGGAGCGACAGCAAACCGCAGGATTGTGCCATCATGGGAGCGAAAGAGAGCCTCGACCTCATGGTCAGGGATTTTTGCCTGTGTCTCTTCTATAAACCGGTTGCGCTCACGATCATCAGGCCAAATTGCAGAAAGCGTTTTTCCAACCAGTTCTTTTCTGCCGTACCTCAACCATTTGGCACACTTGGAATTAACCTCAAGGATTTGCGTTGTTCGGGGATCAAAACAGAATATTCCATCCTGAGTGTTATCGAGGATATTTTTGATGCGGTTCTTTTCTTCAAGAAGCCGGTTTGCATACGAGGAAGCAACGACTCCTATTGTGATAAAAATCGCAAACCATGCAGTTGATATTGCGATATTTGTTGCGTTGGAGAATCCAAGGACATAGATTATGCCGATATAGAGGATGCTGATGCCAAGGGAAAACATCACTGCCCGGCGGGGATAGAAATACACGCACAGGATTATTGGCAAGATATAAAGGAATGGGAAGACTTCGAAAATCCCGTGGGTCATCGAGAAGATGGACGTCAGAATGGCACCGATGCTTGACGCGAAGATGATAAATAGGCGGAGGATCTCCTCGTTTTCACTGGAGAGCTGGTCCATGTTCGTATATGTCCCTACCGGCCCGGTCCGCAAAGCAGGTATATAGTATAGTCGGTGATCTCATCGCATATATCTTTGTCAGGTATACAGAGCAGGCAGAGTTACACCGTTCGATTTATAAAAAAACCGGAATTGTCAAATTTTCGGTTCCGGATCCTGGCGGGTTGTTTTTCCATTAATTCGTTCAAGTTCCTCTATCTTGTTGATGTTGGTGAATGTTGAAAGATCCGGGTCGAATGCCTTCAATTCATCGACCGGCACATAGCAGGTGTTAAGACTCCGCACCATTGTCCGGAGCGACAGGGACTCGTGGCTTTCGAGATAATTGATAAGTGCCTCTCTCCGGTATACCGCGTGAAGGGGTTCAAGCATTTCATTGTTCCAGCAGGGAATTACTGCATCACAGTCGTTGATCCGATCGAACAGGTTTTGCACGACACTTGGGCTTATACAGGGCATGTCGCAGGCGGAAACAAAAATGTAATCCCCGGTAGCGGCGAGAGCACCCGCATGCAGGCCGCCGACCGGGCCGAGATCCTGCCGGATATCCGGAATGCACTGGATCCCTTTCATCGATCTAAAGCGCCTGCACTGGTCGGGATCGCGGGCTACAAGGATAATTTCATCAACAACTTTTTCCAGCGAATCGATCAGTATTGAAATAAATGTCCTTCCATGAAAGGTGAAAAAATACTTCTCCTTTCCTTCCGCTCTCCGGGCTGCTCCCCCGACAAGGACGATGGCAGATCGTGTGCACGCCATCTACGCTGATCCTCCCGATTCACGGAAGCGGATCAGATCCGCGATGCATGCATTTACCGGGGTAGGAATTCCATGTCCCCGGCCTTTTTCAACAATTGCGCCGTTGAGAAAATCGATCTCGGTTATACGTCCCCGCGTGAGATCCTGGAGCATTGAAGAATGATGGCCGGCCGTTGCGGGCAGCTGGATATCATGGAGGTATGTAAGGTACTCCTCCGGTGTTTTCCAAGGCAGTGGTACACCTTCAGCGGCAATAACCGGAAACGCCTCACGAACAATGCTTTCAATGATCCGCCATGCTGTCGGTGCCGCAAGTTTTCCATACGGTACGCCCATGATAGCCCCGAGGGGGTTAAGGGCACAATTATAGAGGGTTTTTCCCCAAAGTTCTGATCGAATTCCGGGGCTTTCCGCAACATTCATTCCGGCACTCCTGATAACACTGACAATGGTCCGGACAGGATCATCAAGACCTGAAGGGAACCGCCCAAGCTTAAGGGGACCTGCTTCGACGGAAACGTGAACGGCAGCGTCGCCACGCCACTCAAAACCGGTAATGATCATTCCGCCGATTACACGACTGGTGTACTTACTGATTATTTCTTCATTGCCGATGCCGTTCTGAAGGCTGATTGTCTCACAGTCCTTTATCACGCCGGCAAATTGCCGGCAGATGGATTCAGTATCCTGCGACTTGGACGTGATAAAAATATAGTCAAATCGTGTTTGATCAGGGATATTTTCCCCGATGCTGAACCGGTACGTCTTTTCACCCCAGATACCGGTCATGCGAAACCCTTCTTTTGTAATGGCATCAGCAGTTGTTTTTCTGCACACTGCATGCACCTGAGATACCGTTGAGAGTTTAGCGGCTACGGAAAGTCCAACCGCACCAGCACCGAGGATTAAAATTCGCATAGAAATCGTGTACTGCTCATAAATCTAGAATTTCATAACGTATAGGTATTATTCCTCAGGAGGATTATGAGATTCCATTTTCTTTTTGTGTTTCTTTTCCATCGCAAGCAGATCTACCTTTATCTCTACCGGGGGTGTAAACCCGCCGATTCCCGATGCCGCAACAACCCGGTGACAGGGAATAACAAGGGCTGTCGGGTTGCGGGCCATAGCCTGGCCCACGACACGAGGAGAAGTTCCGACCGATGCAGCAATCTCACCGTACGTAGCGGTTTTTCCGTAGGGAATTTTCTTAACAGCACGATAGATATCGCTATACACGCCGGTATTTTGTGTGGCAATTGTATCGAGGATTGTGGGATCTTCCGGGTGACCCGCGCAATATTTTCTGATCACGGGTGGCACATCACCGTCAATCCCTGTAGTGGCAAACGTGACCCGGTGAACAGTGGAACCCTTCCACCATACCCGGACATACCATAGACCAAATCTACATGACCCGCTCTTCAACTCTCTTCCATCCTGGGATAGCAACATTTTCATTTCCATTTTGCAACAACCTCATTAAATTGATCTGAAGTGCATTCTACTATCTCTTCCCTAATCCAAGCCGGTAGCGCCTGGCGAACCCGGTTTTCAAGGAAACGCTTTTCGCCAAGGACGAGTACCCCCCGATCCTCAGGAGTCCGGAGCACCCTGCCGAGTGCCTGGAGTGACCTGTTAATTGCAGGGAGTGTATAGCACAGAAATTCGCCTTCTTCTCCAAATTTATGGCGGAAGTATTCAATGGTCATTTTGCGGACACGGTTGAACGGGGCAAGAGGAAGACCGATGACCATGGCGCCGTTGAGCATTTCACCGCGATAATCTAAACCCTCGCTCCATTTGCCTCCTGCAACAGCGAAGATAACCCCCGATTTTCCCTGTTTTGGCAGTATAAGAAATTCTGAGAGGGCGGCACTGGCTTCGGAAGCATCGCGAGGCTCGACAAAGATTTTTTTTCCCCGGATGTGTGGTACAGCCATTCCCGCAAACGTCTCAAGGATCTGGTAGCTGGGGAAATATATGGCAAGGTTCCCCTTTACCGCGGAAAATGCACGGATATATCCCACAATACGGTCGTTATTCTGCCTGTTCTGCCGCATGGAGTAAGCGGTTGTGATATCGGACGCTCCGCAGACAAGCCTGTTGGATTTTGGGAATGCATTGGGGAGCGACATCGCCTTTACTGCAAGGTCGCCGAAATAGTATTTTTTGAAACTCTCTACCGGAGATAGCGTTCCTGAGATGAGGACGCAGCAAGCATGAATACTGCAGATTTCCT
>Ga0335071_10008867_pt1 | contig 10304 bp, 6 predicted proteins | sample Lox_Sample_15_FD_206724 | JGI IMG/M metagenome (GOLD analysis project Ga0335071, IMG submission 206724) | Soil microbial communities from Loxahatchee National Wildlife Refuge, Florida, United States - Lox_Sample_1.5 | ecosystem: Environmental > Terrestrial > Soil > Wetlands | place: USA: Florida...
CACCTTTGGCTACCTGCTCGAGGACGCGGAGGTGGCGCTGGTGGCGGCGGGCAGCCTGGCCGCGGAGCTCTCGGTGGTGGCCGAGGCCCTGCGGGGCGAGGGGATCCGGGCCGGCGTCCTGGGAATCCGGGCCTACCGCCCCTTCCCGCGCGAGGCGGTGCGGGCCGCCCTGGCCGGCAAGCGGCTCTGCCAGGTCTTCGACAAGGCGGTGAGCTACGGGCACGAGGGGCCCATCTGCTCCGACCTGCGCGGCGCGCTGGCCGGCGTCGCCGGAGCCCCGCCCGTCTTCGGGGCCATCGTCGGCCTGGGCGGCCGGGACGTGACCACCGCCACGCTGGCCGGCGCCGTCCGCCGCGCCGTGGCCGACCTCGTCGCCGGCGTGCGCGACCGCCCCGAGGAGTGGGTCGACCTGCGGCTGTGAGGCCTCCATGACCAAGCTCATCGACCTCCCCACCCAGGAGCACCTCCTCCCCGGCAATCGGGCCTGCGCCGGCTGCGCCCTGGGCATCGGCCTGCGCTCCATCCTCAAGGCGCTCGAAGGCAAGGTGGTCATGACCGTGCCGGCGAGCTGCCTCACCGTCTTCGGCGGCATGTACCCCACCACCTCGGTGACCGTGCCCTGGCTCAACGTCGCCTTCCCCGCCACCGCCGCCGCGGCCGCCGGGCTGGCCGCCGGGCTGCGGGCCACCGGCCGGGCCGGCGAGATGACCGTGCTGGCCATGGCCGGCGACGGCGGCACCGCCGACATCGGGCTGCAGGGGCTCTCCGGCGCCGCCGAGCGCAACGACGACTTCATCTACGTCTGCTACGACAACGAGGCGTACATGAACACCGGGACGCAGCGCTCGGGCTCCACCCCGGCCCGCGCCCGCACCACCACCACCACCCTGGGCAAGCGGGAGAACCCCAAGGACGTCCCCCGCATCATGGAGGCCCACGGCGTCCCCTACGTGGCCTCCACCTCGGCGGTCTACCCCGACGACGTCTACGACAAGCTGGTGAAGGCCCGGGGCATGACCGGCCTGCGCTATGTGCACATGAGCACTCCCTGCCCGTCGGGCTGGGCCTTCGACCCCAAGGACTCGGTGCGGCTGGGCCAGGCGGCGGTGGACGCGGGGCTGGTGGTTCTCTACGAGATCGAGCGCGGCGCCTTCCGCCTCACCGGGCGTTCCAGGGTGCTGGCCCGCCGGGGGGCGCTCAAGCCGGTGAAGGAGTACCTGCAGGCGCAGGGACGCTTCCAGGGGCTCTCGCCCGAGGAGGTGGCCGAGGTCCAGGGCTGGGTCGACCGGCGCTGGGCGGAGTACCTCCGCCGCGACGCCGAGGGGCCGAGCGCCTGAGGGCTGCGGAGCCGGGTCAGGGCGGGGGCGGCCCGGCACGGCGCTGCCCGCCGGAGGGCGTCGGCGGCCAGGCGCGTGACCACCGAGACCGGCCAGGCCTCCGGGTCGCGGACGGCCGCGCGGTCGGCCTGCTGCCAGCGGACTCTCAGGCGCGAGATCCTCGGCGTCCCCGACGCCGCCGAGCCCGCGGTTGGACACGCCGAAGAGGCGCGGCCGTGGCCCCGGACGCCTCCCGCGCCATGCGCGTCTTGGAGGACTATGTCCGCTCCACCGGCCCCGACCCGGCGCTGCTCGAGGAGGGGGAGGGATGGCGAAGGGCCAGCCACCGGTGCTCGACGCCGGTTGGGCGTCGAGGCACCCGGCAGCCTCGCTGCCGGCGGCGGGGGCGGCACCCCGCGCCGGGGGCCTCGTCTCCTCGTCGCGGGCGGACCCGCTGGCTAGGTTCCGGGGCAGTTCGATTCCCCGGTCCAGGCCGTTCCGATCCCGGTACCGCACAGCAAGGGGGCGAGAGCCGCCTCGATGTCGGAAGGCACCGTGGGGATGTTGCTCGCGGCGAGGTCGGGGACGAAGGCGCCGAAGTTGTACGGGTTCAGGATGGAGCCGCTCGACACCGAGGGCAGCGTACCGAAGGCGCCGCCGCAGGAGGTGGTGCAGACCCCCGAGACCATCGGCCCGCAGGAGTAGGTCCCGGAGACGGGCGCCCCGCTGGCCTCCTCCAGGAACATCCAGGGATCGGAGGGGACGTCGGCGATGGGGTCCGCTGCGGTGAGCGACACCTGGTGGCAGACCGCCCCGAGGGAGTTCGTGCCGGTCGGGAGCTGGGTGTTCCCTCCCCCGGTGCCGGTGGGCATGGTGCCGCCGGAGTCGCCGACCGCTTCCGCGTCCACGCGGCTGTACAGGCTTCCGGAGGCCCGATACCAGCGGCCCACCGTCAAGGCATCGGAGTAGAGCGTCGGGGGAGAGCCCTCCCCGGCGTACGGCGGGCAGAAGAGGATGACCTCGTCGACGAACGCCATCGCACCCCCGCCACCGCCCTCCGAGCCGGTGTAGCCGACGTGCGAGAGGATGCCGCTGCGAGCGCCGTGGTTGGCCTCGCCGGCGGCGATCTGGGCCGCGGTCAGCGCCGGCACGAAGTCGGTGAAGGTGAAGCCGAGCACGCGCCGGAAGGGGTTGGGCTTGCTCGGGTCCTTGGTGAAGTCGACGTTGACCTGGAATGTCCCGGTGGCCTTCTCGTCGGGGTCGACGGCATTCAGCGAGGTGAAGTCGAAGAGCACCGGGGAGCCGCTGGGGCTGGCCACGTCGAAGCCGGCGCCGCTCGCGGTGGCCAGCGCGGTCAAGTCCAGGGTCGAGGAGAAGATGGTGGTGCAGGTCGGGCAGGTTCCTCCGCTGCAGGACCCGAAGGTCGGGGCCGGCGTCGCCCCCAGCTCGCACTGGTGGATTTGGGAGGCCGGAGTGCTGGAGGGCTGGATGTAGACCTGGGTGAGGTACCGCTCCCCGCCGCCGGGGGCTGCGCTCTTCTGCCAGGTCAAGGTGAGCGGATAGCCCGCGAACACCGTGTCGGCCGGATCGATGGTGCAGCTGATCTGGGTGGGGGCGGACTTGCTGTCGACGGTGCAGCTCGGGCTTCCGTCGAGGGCCTTCGGGTGCCGGATGATCTCCCTGATCCGATCCATCATCTTGTGGGTGTGGACGTTCAGGATGTCGCTGATCTCGTAGGTGCGCTGGAAGAGCGCCGGGTGGCACTGGTCGGCGCTGACCTCGGCGGCGGCCGAGGCCGGAGCCCCGGTGCGGTCGCTGACCGCGACCGCACCGGTCACCTCGATGTCGGTCAGGCTTGCGTTCGGCACCGTGGTGGGCGTGGCGGAGGTCCAGTCCGAGGGGGGAGCCGCGGTGCCTGCGCCGCCCCCGCCGCTGCTGCCGCCTCCACAGGCGAGGATCCATGCGCTGCCCAGTGCTGCGCCAACGGCTGCGTGTGACAGCTTGCGACCGCTCATGTGGCGTCTCCCTTGCTCCGCGAGGGTTGCTTCGAGCGACTCTGCCGCGTGCGAGCGCTTCCGGCGCCCGGCCCGGAACCGCCACCGCGACGGTCCGGGCCGGCGAGCCCTCGGCTCGAGGGAAGGGCGAGCTCCACGAGCCGCATCCCACCATCGCCTCGCACGTCGCCTCCCAACACCGAGCGCCGGCGTTTGTTGCACGCCCGGCCCGTTGGGTCGGCCGATGAGCTCACGAGAGGGCAGGGAGCGGAGCGCGGCTGACCGACACCGCTGCACCGCCGGCCCCGGCCGAGCCCCAAGCGAGGGCTTACCGGCCCGTCGGGGCCGCTCCCCGCCGGGAGAGCTCCGCCTCCGCCTCCAGCGAGTCCCGTCCCCCGCGGACGAGCGGGTTGGCGGCATAGGCCCGCTCCAGCCACTCCCTGGCCTTCACCCCGTCCCCCGCCAGCGCCGATAGGCGCGCGCGCAGCGCCCAGCTCTCGGGCGCCCCGAGGTCGCGCCCCGCCATCCCCTGGAGCGCCTCGAGCCCGCCCCGCGCGGCCTCGGCGGCCCTCCCCGCCTCGCCGCGCTCGCGCAGCCAGGCGGCGCGCTCTGCGGCGCAGCGGGCGAGGAGCAGGGGAGCACGCCCCGGAGCGCCGGGGTGGCCCGCCAGGAAGGCCCGCAGGGCCTCTTCCGCCTGGCGCAGGGGACCGGACGGATCCCGGTCATGGGAGGCGTCCCACCGCGCCTCGGAGAGCGGGAGCGCGGCCCAGGTCACCTCCCCCGCCTCGTCTCGGCCCGTCTCGCCCGGCGCCGGGGCCAGGAGGCGCCGGGCCTGGAGGAGCGCTGGCCCCGGGTCCTCCCCGGCGAGCGCCAGGCTGAGGGCCCGGGCGGCCCAGTGCCGGCCGGCGGCGCTGCGCAGCCCCGGCGTGTCAGGCTGGCCGGCCGAGGCCTCGTCCAGGGCGACGCGCGTGCCCGCGAGCTCGTCCCGGGGATCGGCGCCCATGTCCCGGAGCAGCTCCGCGGCCGACGCGCCCGCGGAAAGGAGCGCGGTCGAGAGCGCCACGTGCCCCGGCAGGGCGCGGTGGGCCTCCTCCAGCTCGGCCAGTGCCCGCTCCAGCTCCGGCCGCGGGTCGCGCCCCGCCAGCCAGCTCTCCTGGGCCAGCGCCAGCAGCGCCTCACCCACGTCCTGGCGCATGAGGGCCGAGCCGCGGAGCTCGAGGTGGAGGTACTCCTCGCCGGCCTCGACGACCTGGCGCAGGGCGCGCTCGGCCGGCTTCCCCTGCGCGGAGAGAACCGCCGCCTCGGCGCCGTGGATCCATGCCTGGGCGCGGAGCACGTCGGGATCCCGCGGCGCCACGGCCGCCGCCCGCTGTGCCGCGGCCAGCCCCTCCGAGAGGGGCGCTTGCGCCTCCGGCCCATGCCCCTTCAGCGCCATGGCCTCGGCGAACAGCGCCCGGACCAGCGCCGCCAGGGTCCTGGCCTGGCCCCCGTCCCCCGCCACCGCGCGCCGGTAGAGCGCCGCGGCCTCGCGGGCCAGGCCGACCACCTCGGCCGGCGCCGCGAGGTAGGCGTAGCTTGCCTGGTGCATGAGCAGGTCGCCGCGCAGGGCCGGGATGCGCGGGTCGTCGTGCAGCAGCACCTCGGCCCGGTCCAGCGCCCGCCGGGCCCGGGCCACCTCCTCGGCGGGCTGGCGCCCCATCACCGCCAGCGCGCTCACCCGCCGGAGGGCCAGCGAGGCGCGAGCCAGGGCGATCTCCGGGTCGCTCTGCCCCCAGCGCTGCGCCTCCTCCAGGATCTCCCCGGCCCGGGTCAGGCGAGCCATCCCCTCCTCGTGGCGGCCCTCCACGACGAGCCGGTTCCCCTCCTCCAGATGGGCCTCCGCCTCCAGGGTGAGGGCCTCGTAGCGCTGCGGATCTGCGGCCAGCGCCTCGGCGGCACGAGCCCGCGCCTCGTCGTACCGCTCCTCCAGCAGCGCGATGGAGGCGTGGATGGAGGCGGCCCGCCAGCCCTCCCCGCCCGCCAGCGCCAGGTAGCGCTCCGCCGGCTGGCGCAGCTCCCTCCGGAGCGCAGCGAGCCGCTCCTCGCGCACCGCCGGCTCGAGCGTGTCCCAGGCCCCCCGGTACGCCTGGCGGTACTCGGCGGCCAGCACCTCCCCCAGCCCCTCGGCCACCCGCGGGACGCGGAACCCCGCCTCCCAGGCCCGCTCGTAGGCCGCCCGGGCTGCCGGCAGGTCCCCCAGGAGCTGCAGCCCCTTGCCCAGCGCGAAGTTCGCCGGCCCGCCGCCGCGCGCGGCCTCGGGCCGGAGGGCCTCCGCCTGCGCCCGCAGCCGCGCCAGCGCCGGCTCGAGGTCGTGCGGCGGCGAAAGGTGCTCCATGCGGATCTGCGCCTCCATGGCCTCGCCCAGGGCGCCCAGCCGGGCGGCCTCCCAGGCCTGGAGCACCGAGCGCCGCTCGGCCAGCGCCGTCCACAGGGCCGCCGCCAGCACTGCGGCCACAGCGACGCCCAGGGCGCGAGCCGCGGTCCGGTTGCGACGGGACCAGGCCAGGGCCCGCACCGCCAAGGTGGGTGCCCGCGCGCTGACCGGCTCGCCGCGCTGGAAGCGGGCCAGGTCCTCGGCGAAGGCCACGGCGCTGGGGTAGCGATCCCCCGGGTCCCTCTCCATGGCCTTGCCCACCACCAGCCTGAGCGGGGCCGGCACCTCGTCCGGCAGCGGCGGGGGAGGCTCCCCGCCCAGGCGCCGGAGCCCGGCCGCCCCGTCCAGACCGGCCTGGTGAGGCGGCCGCCCGGCCAGCACCGCGTAGAGCGTCGCCCCGAGCCCGTAGACGTCGTCGGCCGGGCCGGCCAGGCCGGTCCCCAGGACCTGTTCCGGGCTCATGAAGGCGAGCGTCCCGGCCAGGATCCCGGACCGGGTCAGCCCCGGCTCCTCGCCGCGCGCCAGGCCGAAGTCGGAGACCAGCGCGCGCAGGGCGCCCGGCCCCTGTTCCACGAGGACGTTGGCGGGCTTCACGTCGCGGTGCACCAGCCCCTGGAGGTGGGCGGCGTGGACCCCCTGCGCCGCCTGCCGGACCAGCTCCACGCGATCGGCCGGGGGCAGGGCCGGCGCAAGGTCCGCGAGCGTCCGGCCCTCCACCAGCTGGAGCACGAGGCACGCCCGGCCCCCCAGCGTCCCCGCCTCGTACACCTGCACGACGTGGGGGTGCTCGACCCGCGCCTGGAGCCGCCCCTCCAGCAGGAGCCGCTCCGCCTCCCGGCGATCGCTGCCGCGGAGGAACTTCACCGCCACGGCCCGCTCCAGGGCCCGGTCCCAACCGCAGTGGACCTCTCCCATCCCGCCCTCGCCCAGAAGCCCGCGGAGCACGATGCGGCCGTCCAGCTCGGCGGCCTCGCCGCTCACGGGCGCGCCTCCCGTGGCGCGCCCGTGCGCCGCTCCACCTCGGCGAGCTCCCCACGGCAGGCGCGGGAAGAGCCTTGCCTGCGCCCCTGGACCCCTGCGCCCTCCCAGGCGAGGGTGGGCCGGGACGAGGCCAGGGCGCTCCCCGCGCCGGGGCGCGAGGGGACCCCGCCCCGAGCCTCGCGGTCCGGGTGGGGCGCCACGGCGGCATGCGGGTGGCCGGGCCTCGAGCGACCGCGCCGCCCTCCCCACGCCAGGCTCTCTCCGATCCGGCGGTGGCCCGGCACCCGGCTGCCCGGGTCCGGGGAGACGGTCTGCGTCCAGTCGGCCACCTATCCACTCCTCGGGCAGCGTCGGTCGCGCAGGAGCCGAGCCTGGCCCGTCGGGGAGGCGGAGAACAGCGGGCGCGCCCGGCCGCGGGTCAGAACGTCCCCGGCATGTCTTGCGCTTCGGGCGTGCCCGGGACCCGCGCCAGGAGCTGGTCCACCCTCGGCAAGGAGGCGCGCGCGCCGACCGCCGCAGCGGGGGGGCAGGTGCCGTGCTCCACGAAGTAGAGGGCCGCGGCGGTGGACGCCTCGTCCGCCGAGTCCTGGGCGTGGCCGAGATCGTCGGCCGCGGCGCAGAGCCCGGCGTTCGAGGTCGCATCGGGGAGCCCCGCGAAGTAGTCGGCGTTGCCGGCGTTGTTCACCATCCGGAAGGAGACGAGGAAGAGCTCGGAACCGCATCCGGAGAGCGGGAAGACGATCTGCCCGACCGGCTTGCCGTAGGTGGTCGCGCCCACGAAGGCCAGGGTGGAGGCGCTGCCGTAGGCGTCGAGGGCGTTGGGTACCAGCTCGCTCGCCGAGGCGCTCGCCCCGGTGGTCACGAAGGCGACGCGCTCGAAGCTGCCACCGGCTCCGCTGGGGTCGATCGCGAAGGGGTGGTGCTCGTCCTCGCCGGCGTGGTGGGCGTTGTAGTCGAGGTCGTACATCTTCTGGCCGGCGAGGCCCTTCCCGGCGAGGAGATCGGCCAACACCTCGGCCGTCTCCAGGAGCCCGCCGCCGTTGTAGCGGACGTCGACCACCACGTCCTTCACGCCCTGGGACCCGAAGTCGGTGAAGGCGGCGCGCAGCGCGCTCTCGGCCGGCTCGACGAAGGTCCGGAGCTGGACGTAGCCGGTCGTGCCCTGCACCCAATGCGAGGGCACCGGATCGACGTCGTAGGCGGTGCTGACCATGGTCCGGATCACCGGGTCCGAGGCGCCCCGTGGCAGGACCTGGAAGGCCCTGGCCACCCCGGCCAGGCCGCCCGCCGAGATGAGCGCGTTCACCTCGTCGGTGGTGAGGCTGGCCACCTCGGCGAGGCTCCCTGGGTCCGGGCCCGCCGCCAGGATCTCGTCGCCGCGGGCGAACCCGGCCGAGGCGGCCGCCGACCCCGCGAAGACCTGCTTGACCAGGACCTGCGCCGAGGGCGGCGACCCCTGCTCGAGCAGGCTGAAGCCGAACCCGATGGCCTGGGCCTGGGAGAAGTACATCTGGTACTGCGCGTCCGACATGAGGTAGCTCCAGCCGCGGTCGAAGCCCTCGGCCCGGGCGTCGGCGGTGAGGATGTCCAGGAAGGACTGGGGGTCCAGGCCGGCGTAGTCCGGGAGCGACACCGCCGGCAGGAGGTCCTGGTACAGGTACCAGTCCTGGGCGATGGCCAGGATGTCGGCCTTGCCCTGCCCCTCGTCGCAGGTGCTGCCACTTCCCGAGCAGGCGACGAGGGCGGACGCGAGGAGCGCGGCTGCGAGCGGTCGGCGCACGGAGGCCTCCGGGTGTGGCCAGGACGGTACCACGGCCGGCACCTCGGCACCTCGGCCGCGCCCCGCCTACGTCCCGGCGGTGGCCTTCATCCGCCGGCGCGGGGCCGGCGCCTCGGCGGGGGGGCTCTCCGCCTCGCGCTCCACCGAGAGCAGGTAGCGCTGGAACACGCTCCCGGCTGCTCCCAGGGCGGAGGCGTCGATCCCGAACCGGCACAGGCGGACCGAGTGCCGGTGGAAGTCGTACCGCCCGGCGTGGGCCTCCATCGAGGCCAGCGCCGACTTCACCAGCGGGTCGCCGAGCTGGACCAGCGGACCGCCCAGGACCATCACCGCCGGGTTGAAGCCGTTGGCCAGGTTCTGGAGGAGGATGCCCAGGTACTCCCCGGCGCGGCGGGCCGCTCGCTGGGTGGCGCGGTCGCCCGCCGCCAGCCGCTCGAGGAGAGCCTGGATGGAGAGGACCGGGTTGTCCCGCCCGGTCACCTCCCGGCTCACCGCACGCTGGGAGACGAAGGTCTCGGCGCAGCCCCGCCGGCCGCAGGCGCACAGCGGGCCGCCGCGCTGGAGGATGGTGTGGCCCACCTCTCCGGCGATGCCGTCCTGCCCCAGGTAGAGGCGATCGGAGAGCACGATGCCGCCGCCCAGCCCCACCCCGATGGCCAGGTAGATGAGCGGGCCGGAGTGGTGCTCGGCCCCGAACACGTACTCGGAGAGGGCCGCCGCCTTGGCATCGTTGATGACCGCGACCTCCAGGCGGCCGCAGCCGGCCTCGGCCAGGCGCGTCGCGAGGAGGGACTGGATTCCCACCCCGTGCCAGCCGATGTTGGGCGCGAAGCGGAGCACGCCGCCCTGCACGTCCACCATCCCGGGCACCGCCACCCCCAGGCCCAAGACCCGGCGTCCACCCGCCACCAGCGCCGCGTGGGTGCTGGCCACCATCGCCGAGAGGGTCTTGAGCGATCGCCCCACCTCCCGGTGCTTGTAGGGCACGAGTCGGGACTGGAACAGCTCGCCCTGGAGGTTGCAGGCGACCACGTTCAGGTAGTCGACCCCCACCTCGGCCCCCAGCAGGCCGATGTGGTCGGGGTCGAGGGTGAGGGGAGAGGGCCGCCGGCCCACCCCCTGGCCGCGGGCCGGAGCGTTCTGGTGCAGCCACCCCTCGTCGATGAGCTCCTGCACCAGCATCCCCACCGTGGTCTTGGTGAGGCCGGTGCGGACGGCCAGGTCGACACGCGACAGCCCCGGTTCGGCCTTGACCAGGCGCACCAGGGCCATGCGGTTGATCCGCTTGAGCAGGCTCTGGTCGCCGGTCATGTGCGGCACGCGGTCGGTGTTGCTCCCCTAGAGGGTGAGGGCCCGGGGCCCCCGGGCCCACGCTAGCAGAACCGGTTCAGGAGGTTCTCCAGCAGCTCCTGCCGGCCGGAGACGGGCGCCACGTCCACGTTTCGCTCCAGGACCCGCTTCGACAGGGCCTCGAGCCCGGTGGCACCGGAGAGGATCTCCTTGCCCAGCGGACCGCTCCATCCCTGGTAGCGCGCCTTCACCGCCTGGGCCAGCCGGCCATCCTGGATCACCTGCTCGGCGGCGAGCAGCGCCCGGGCGGTCACGTCCATGGCCCCCAGGTGCGCGTGGAAGAGGTCGACCGGCTCGAACGACTGCCGGCGCACCTTGGCGTCGAAGTTGAACCCACCGGTGGTGAACCCGCCGCCCTGCAGGATCAGGTAGAGGGGGATGACCATGTCGGCGGCCACGTTGGGGAACTGGTCGGTGTCCCAGCCCAGCAGGGTGTCGCCGCGGTTCATGTCCACCGAGCCGAAGATCCC
>Ga0335071_10008868_pt1 | contig 10304 bp, 10 predicted proteins | sample Lox_Sample_15_FD_206724 | JGI IMG/M metagenome (GOLD analysis project Ga0335071, IMG submission 206724) | Soil microbial communities from Loxahatchee National Wildlife Refuge, Florida, United States - Lox_Sample_1.5 | ecosystem: Environmental > Terrestrial > Soil > Wetlands | place: USA...
CGCAAGGGACGTGCCCACTGTGGAGACCTGGAGGACGTCTGTTTCGCGCGACTTGGTGCAATCGACCTTGGGATTTGAAGGGGACGGCGAGTTTTCAGACCATAACGCGTCCAGGATCCGGGCAGGGTCGGGTTGACTGCCCGCTACTTCGTTGTCCCCTGCGCAGGCAGCGGCGCGTCCGACCGGTCCGGTCCGCGACTCAGCACGAGTGCTGCGGGGAGCACCAAATCGGCGGCCACCGCCGCGTGCGGCCGAGGCCGGCGCCGCCCAACCGGGGGCGGCCCCGTAACGCAGCTGTCACGCCTGCTAGATGCCGGCGCTGTGAGTGGGAGGGACTTGAACCCCCAACCTACAGGTTCGAAGCCTGCTGTTCACCGGGTTCAAAGGAGTTAGCCCGCGTCAGGCGGCGTCTACTCCATTGACGCAGTTCGTTTGTTTCTACCCGGCGTGAGAGGCTCGTGCCCGGCGATGCGCTCGACTTCTGGCGGGTCGAGGCCGTCGAGCCCGACGCGCTCCTCCACCTTGCCGCCGAGATGAAGCTGCCGGGCCGAGCGTGGCTCCAGTTCGAGGTGGAGCCGGACGGCGAGGGGTCGCTGCTGCGCCAGACGGCGATCTTCGACCCGCGCGGACTCTCTGGCCTGGCGTACTGGTACGCGCTCTACCCTCTGCACCAGCTCGTCTTCGCCGGAATGCTCCCCGGGATCGTCGAGGCCATGCCGGGTGGGCCGACGCGCTGCGACGCGCCGCCGGTCCCGGACGCGCGATAGGCCCCCGGCGCTCCGGGATCAGAGCTCAGGCTTCTCGAAGAGGAGATGGGTCACGAGCCACTCCTCTCCGCCGCGCCAGGCCCAAAGCTCCGCGCAAGCCAGGAAGAAGATCCGCCAGTAGGCCCACCACTTCCGCTCCTGGCCAGTGCCGTAGGTCTCGCGCAGGACCCGCCGCACCTCCGTGCGGCTGCGGTCCATGTTCCGGACCCAGGCCTCGGCCGTCTTCTGGTAGTGCCGCCCCGAGAGCGCCCAGTGGTCGACCACACGCAGGTCGCGCTGGAAGTACAGGAGGAGGTCGTGGGAGGGCATCTGGCCTCCCGTGAAGAAGTGCCGGGTCATCCAGTCGCCCTCGCCCCGGTCCTCGTACGGGTAGGCGGCCTGGGAATGGCTGAAGACGTGGACGAACAGCCGGCCGCGCGGCTCGAGCCACGAGGCGATGCGGCCGAGCAGCGCCTCGTAGTTGCGCATGTGCTCGAACATCTCGACCGACACCACGCGGTCGAACCTCTCGGCGCTGGCGAAGCGGTTCATGTCGGCGGTGACGACCGTGACGTTGCCGAGACCCCGCCGCGCGGCCTCGGCGTCGATGTGCGCCTTCTGGCTGGAGGAGTTGGAGACGGCCGTGATGCGGCTCCCGGGGTAGCGCTCGGCCATCCACAGCGTGAGCGACCCCCACCCGCAGCCGAGCTCGAGGATCCGCTGGCCGTCGGCGACCCCGGCCCGCTCGCAGGTCAGCTGCAGCATGGACTCCTCGGCCGTGTCGAGGTCCGAGACGTCCTCGGGCCAGTGGGCGCAGGAGTACTTGAGGCGCCGGCCGAGCACGAGCTGGAAGAAGGCCGCCGGCACCTCGTAGTGCTGCTCGTTCGCGGCCTGCGTCTCGACGGCGATGGGGCTTCTGCGGAGCTGGCGGACCCACTCCATCAGCCGCGCCTGTCGGGCCGCGGCCCCGCCTTGCGACTCCGTGCGGACGCGCTCGCGGATCAGCCAACGGATCCCGAGCCGGATGAGCGGATCGGGAAGGAGGTCCATCTCCAGGACGGGGTCGAGCCAGCTCATCGTGCCTCGAAGGGGGCCGCGTCGGGGCGATCGGTCGGGCCCGACCCCGAGCGTCGCAGGCGGGCCTCGGCCGACCGCAAGAGGGGCAGAAGGGCCTGGTAGACGACGAGAACGACGATCGGCAGGACGGCCGTCCAGCCGAGGACGCCATGCAGCCCGCTCACCGCGAAGCGTTCGAGGCTCCCCAGCGGCCCGGCCGAAGCGCTGGCCGCCAGCGGCGCTGCCCAGAATGTCGCCGGCGGGGCTCCCGTCAGCCGCTCTCCCAGGTGCACCAGGGGGAGGACGAGCGCGAGTTGCAGCGGGTAGGCGGCCCAGTTGGCGACCTGGAGCACGGGAAGGTTCAGGCGCAGCGCCGAGCCAAGGGCGAGGCCCAGGAGCGTCGTCGCGCCGACGACGGGGAAGAGGCCCACCGCCACCCCGAAGGCGAGCGCGAGCGCGATCCCCTCCGGCGTCAGCCCCTGCCGGAGAGACGCCGTGACCGGGGCGGCCACTCGCTCGTTCCACGACCTCCGCAGCACGTCCCGCTCCTCAGGCCGCCACGGACCGCTGCGCGGGGAGCCCGCGCAGGCTCGAGTTCCCCGGTCGGGCAGGCCCTCGTGGACCGGTTCAAGCATGGTTGGCCTCCACTGATCCGGCCCCCGGTGCGGGGTCACTCCCGTCCGCTTGATTCATAATCTACTCAAAACATAACATAATACGGTGACCTGGCCACGAGGGTTCGGCGCGACTTGTCAAAGAACGGCACTTCGTCTGATGGGTCGACTGGACGAGGAAACGAACGGCTGAGCAACAGAGCCGGTGGTCGGCTGGCCGCCGCTGCTGCTTGAGGAGGCCCTACCGGCGGTGTAGCTGCCCCCACTTCTTGGTGCTCTCCGACAGACGGACCGCCGCTCCGTTCGGATTCGATGCAAAAACTATTCAAACACTGAACCTCGACCGGGTGGACCCCGTACCCTCACGCAAAGGCGCCTGGCTCCATCCGGGCGCCAGGAGGATAAGGAGGAATCTCATGAGCATTCGAACCGGTCTGATCGCCGCGGCGGCGGCGGTGTGCCTCGTTACCGCGGCGCACGCCGAGGGCATCCAGGGCCGCTGGTCGGTGGGACTGCAGGGCGGGAGCGACATCGAGCTCTCGGGCAACGTCCACGAGGGCGGCAGCGGCACCGTGCTTCAGTTGCCCACGAACGTGACCGCGAAGTCGTTCAAGGACGTCTATAGCCCGAGCTTCCGCGCGCAGCTGTCGATCGGCTACGGCGTGGGCCAGCGCAGCGAGCTGTCGCTGCGCGGCAGCTACTACACGATGTCGTCCAACACGCTGCAGGTCGGGACCGTCGCCGGCCTCCCGCTCAACGCCGATTTCGCCGAGTACAAGGAGTGGGGCGTGGAGGGCGTCTTCCGCCAGTACCTCTCCGATGGCCGCGTCAAGCCCTACGTCGCCGGCGTGGCCGGTGTCCGCTTCTTGAGCAAGCTCCCCTCGACCTTCAGCGTCCCCGAGGCGAGCGTGGTGCTGCCGAACGTTCCCTTCTATGACAAGTCGACGGTCGGTGTGTTCGGGGCGGACCTCGGCCTCGCGTACGCGATCAGCAGGAACGCGGAGATCGGCATCGAGACCGGCCCGCGCTACCAGACGAAGCCGAGCCGCCTGAACGGCCTCGCGGGGACGGGCCTCGAGTCGATCAACGACACGGGCTCGCGCTGGTCGATGCCGGTACTGGCCACCGTGACGTTCCGGTTCTGAGGCCCTGGGCCCGGGCGTGACGACGAGGGCCGGGGGTTGACCCCGGCCCTCGTCGTCGAAGTTCGGTCAGCCTCCGCATTTGTCCCCGGTCGTCGCAACGAGACGCCAAGCCAGGGCGCGTCGCCGCGCGCAGGAGGAACGAGGCTCGTTCACGCCTCGTGCTCCTCACGTCGGCTCGTTGGGGTGTCGAAGGTGCCGCCGAGGGCCTCGGCCACCCTCATCCCCGACATCAGCCCGTCTTCGAGCCGGCGCGGCCGCTGTCGCCGGGGGCGACTTCCCCGTCAGTGGTCTGTGGTGGAGGTGCCGTGGGGAACGCGCGCGACGATGACGGTGGCGTCGTCGCCGCGGGGGCCGGGCCCGCGGAACGCGTCGACGGCGTCGTGCACGGCGGCGGCGATCGTCTCCGCGGACTCGTCCCGGCGCGCCCGGACGACGGCGGCGAGACGGTCGCTCCCGAAGTCCGAGCCGGCCGCGTCCTCCGCCTCCGTGATCCCGTCGGTGTAGAAGACGAAGACGTCGCCCGCGTCGAAGGGGGCGGCCGCGGTGCGGAAGCCGAGGTCGTGGGTCAGCAGCCCCACGGCCGGCCCTCCCGGCTCGAGCCAGGCAGCCTCCCCGGCCCGAGCGCGCAGGTGCAGGGCCGGCGGGTGGCCGGCGTTCGCGTAGACCATCTGCCGTCCGCCTGGATCGAGGACGCCGTAGAAGAGCGTGAAGTACGAGGCCGGAGGCAGGTTGTCGAGGAAGGTCGCGTCCAGCTCGCGCACGATCTCGGCGATCGGGAGCCGGCGCGCGGCCAGGGTGCGGAGGGCAATCTTCACCGCCGGCATGATCAGCGCGGCCGGAAGGCCCTTGCCCGCCACGTCCGCGACGACGACCGCGAGCTTGCCCCCGTCGAGTGGTATGAAGTCGTAGTAGTCGCCGCCCACCACCTTCGCGGGGTAGGTGCGCGCCGCCAGGTCGAGGGGGCCCACGGGCGGCCGGTGCTGCTCCAGCAGGTGCTGCTGGACGGCGGCCGCCATCTCGACCTCGCGCACCAGCTCGTCCCGCTGGGTCCGGGCGGTCTGGAAGAAGAGGGAGCGGGCGGCGCCCAGGCGGCGCAGCGACATCACCACCCCCAGGAAGACCGCGACCAGCGCCCAGTCGAGCGCAAGGCGCCCCCAGCTCGACTGCTGCACCGGGTTGTGCCACTGCCGCAGCCCAACGCACAGGGCGAGAAGGCCGAGGAACACGGGCCAGCGGTGGGTGAGGGCGCTGTAGCTCATGGGGATGAGGTAGAGGAAACCGAGGGACCCGTCGGGCACCAGGAAACGGTCGGCGGCCGCGATGGCCACGATCGACAGGGCGATCAGCACGGACTCGACGCCCCGGATGCTGCGCTCGACGTCGGCGAGCCCTCGCGCCCCTCCCGCCGTCGGGCCGTCCGAGTATGGGTCGTGCCCGTGCCGCTGAGGCCCCACGCGCATCCCGGAGGAGATCGCCCTTCGGTCGGCCTGCTCGCGACCTAGGCGCCGTCGCGGCTGACGATGGCGGCGGTGCTCGTCAGCTCGTCGAGCAGCGCGAGAGACGCTTGCCCGCTCATGGTGAACGGGTTCAGGACCGGGCTCTCCGAGAAGCGAAGGATGATGCTCAGGTTGACCCGGTTCAGGTTCACGCTGCCCATTCGCCAGCTGGCGAAGCGGCGTTCGGCGATCTCGGCGTAGTCGAGCAGGGTGACGTCGCGGTGGCGCGGGTCGCGGACGATGGCGCCGTAGAGCGTGTTCACCTCGGCGCGAGCGCCCTCCAGCACCTGGATGAACAGGTTGCCCTGGGGGTAGGTGCAGAGGATGCCCGTGATGCCGTGCTCGAGGTTGTACTTCTGGGAGCGCTCGAGGATCGAGGCGACGAACGCGTCGTCGATCGCGCCGTCGGCGCGGCTTGCGTAGAGAAGGCGTACCAGCATGTCTCGTTTCGCCCTCAGTCCTTCTGATCGGTCACCAGCGAGAGGAACTCCCGGCGCAGGTCGGGGTTCTTGAGAAAGGAGCCGCGCATGATGCTGTTGGTCATCTTGGAGTCCATGTCCTTGACGCCGCGCCACTGCATGCAGTAGTGATCCGCCTTCATCACGATCGCGAGGCCGTCCGGCTGCATCTTGTCGTGCAGGAGCTCGGCGAGCTGGGCGATCGCCTCCTCCTGGATCTGCGGCCGCGTCATGACCCACTCCACCAGGCGGGCGTACTTCGAGAGGCCGATCAGGGCGGAGTTCTCGTTCGGCATCACGCCGACCCAGACCCGTCCGATGATCGGGCACAGGTGGTGCGAGCAGGCGCTTCGCACCATGACCGGGCCCACGATCATGAGCTCGTTCAGACGGCGCACGTTCGGGAACTCGGTCACCGGAGGCTGAGGCACGTAGCGGCCGGCGAAGACCTCCATGAGGTACATCTTGGCCACCCGCCGGGCGGTGTCCTGCGTGTTGTGGTCGCTCTCGGTGTCGATCACCAGAGCTCGCAGCACCTCGTCGACCTTGCCCGCGACCTCGAGCCGCAGCTGCTCGAGCTCCCCTTCCTCGATGTAGGCAGAGATGTTGTCGTTCGCGTTGAAGCGGGCGCGCGCATTCCGGATGCGCTCCCGGATGCGGTCCGCCACGGGTGTGCGGCCGTCGCCGACCTCGTTCCCGGGCCCGGCCGCCTCCGCCCCCACCCCGGTCCGAGTCGCCATGGAAAGTACTCTCCCTGAAGCTCGCAGCCTAGCATGCCCTCAGCTTCCCAACCGCGCCGCCAGCAGTCCGCAGGCCGCCGTCACCCCGGTCAGCACGATCCCCCAGCCCAGGTCCGCGGCGGCCGGGGTGAAGATCCATCTCTCGAGCAGGGCGTAGTTGGTGAAGGCGTAGGTGCCGTAGGCCAGGGCGCCCAAGGCCGCGCCGTTCACAACCGCCGTGCGCACGCCACCCGAAGCGAGCGCGGGCAGGACCGCGAAGAAGACGATCCCCGCCGCGTAGGTCAGGTAGAAGACGAGGGCGGCGCCAAGCTGTGGATGGCTGCGAAGGAGAGTCCCGAGCTGTTGGCGGTACATGGGGCGCACGACTCGGACGATCCAGATCATGTCGATGACCAGGAGCGCGAACAGCGTGCCGGCAAACGCCTTGGCGAAGGCCATGACATCCTCCCGGGATGAGGCTCGACGGCGGAGGGCTCCCAGCTCATCGCCCGGGCGGCGGCGGCGTACGGCGACCGGCCGGCCCTCCGCGCTCGGCGTGGCGGCCAGTGGGTCACCTGGACGTGGCGCCAGCACCGTGCGCTGGTTTTCCGCGCGGCGCGCGCGCTGGTGGGGCTCGGGGTGCGGCCGGGCGAGAGCGTGGCCATCATGGGCCGGAGCCGCCCGGAGTGGTTCTGGGCCGACCTGGGAGCCATCCACGCCGGGGCGGTGCCTGTGGGCATCTACACCAACACGTCGCCGTCGACGTCGGCGTAGCGCGTCTCCGAGGGCACGCGCCCGAACTCCCCGTCCCAGCCGTAGAGCGACGGCACGTAGGAGACCGCCCCCGTCCCCGCGTCGTCGCGGTAGTCGAAGGTGTCGTCCCCGATCTTCCACAAGGTGGGCCTCGACTACGTCTCCTGCTCGCCCTAGCGGGTGCCGATCGCTCGGCTGGCGGCGGCGCAGGCCCAGCTCGAGTCGAAGGCGAGCGACTAGTCACCTGAGGGGTCCCGGTCGCGTTCGTTGGCCGGGACCCCGAAGGACCTCCGGGGGCCACGGGAAGCCCCCAAGGCACCCCCGGGAGCCCACGCCCCTCAGACGCACCATCCCCGGATTGGCGTGCAGCCGGACCTGCCCCGACGCGTAGCCGGCGCAGACTCGGGCCGTCGTCGGGATGTCTGAGCGCGAGGACTGGCTTCCCATCGTGCCGGCGGATGACGACCTCGCGTGAGATCGGCTGGAATGGGGCCGACTGGTAGCGCCGCTCGAAGCTGTGGCGGAATTGGGGCTGACCGTTATCGCGTTCCGATCTGACGCCCGCGCAGGAGCGCTTGGCGCGAGAGATAGCCGACGCCATGCGGCGGGAGGCCGTGCTCGCGGCTCACGCAGCCTAGCGGCTTAGTTGTCCGTCCTGGCTCTAGCGTAGGCGCGCCAGCAGCGGATCTCATCCTCCTGGGCTGGCCGCCGTCCCGTCAGAAGGCCAGCGTCACCGCCGCCGCGGCGCTAGGGGGCCTCGCGCCCCTCCAAGCCATCCCGCAGAGACGCTTTCCTCTGCCGCGGTGGGCCCCCTGCCCCAGTCGCCGCGAAAGGAAATCCCTATCGGTCGGCTCAGTCCTCGATCCCGACGCGTGACTGTCAGGCGGCGGCAGGCCTGCGGAGAGCGAGCCACACGAAGAGGGCCACGAACGCGACGGCCGTTGTCCCAAGGCCGTCGAGCCAGCGGTCGAGCCCGCTCGCCATGCGACAGCGACGCCGGCCGTCCGGGTCCGTCTCGCACAGCACCGTCACCGGCTGGCCGCGCTCCCAGCGGTGGAAGCTCGAGACGTAGATCGTGTGCGCGGGGTCGTCCGGGCCGAGGTCCAGTGTCACCGCGCGCTTTTCCACCGCGGTGACGGTGGCGCGCAGCTCGGTGCCTCCCCGGCCGAACGCCGCCTGCCGGCCGAGGGCGAGCGACGCGACGGCCCCCAAGGCCACGGCCGCGATCAGAGCCACGCGGCGAAGGAGCCTCTGCCCGTCCTGCTCCAGTCGCGGGCTCGACGCGAACGGCGTCTCGGGCTCGGGCCTGGTCTCGGCTTCGGCCTCGGCCGCGCGCTCTTCCGCGGTCGGGACGTCGCCGCCGAGAGCCAGGCCGACCACCTGCGCCGCGCGCACCGCGAGGGAATCGTCGCCGGGAGCGTGAGGCGCAACCTTCGGCCCGGCCTGCCGCGCCCGCTCGGCGCTGAGGCGCCCGGGCTCGACCGGCACCTCGAACTCCGCCACGTAGTCCAGCCCCCGGCGCGCCGAAGAGGCGAGGAGACTCCAGACGATGTCGCCCGGGGACCCCGGATGCACTCCGGTCTTCGGCTTGGGCCGTCGGCCCGACGGCAGGCCGTCTTCCGGAATGGCGAACCGGAACGGGATGCCCGCTGCTGCGCCCGCGGGATCGAGCTCCAGCGACCGCTCCCAGAGGTGCTCGGTCGCCGTGCCGCCCTGGGACGGATGGCCTGGGCTGGACGAGCGGTGACGCCAGTCGCAGCGCAGGCGCAGCGTGATCGGGGCCTGCAGCGCGTCCGGGTTGGCGATGCGCAGCGTGCCCACGAGCGCCTCGCCGAGCCTGGGCCGGTTCGCCTCGACCACGGAGGTTCCGAAGAGCCGGTACCTCCTCCCGTGCATGTAGGCGCGAACCAGGAAGAACACGCCGAGGACGAGCGCCACGAAAGCGAAGAAATGGGGGACGGGCGCGAAGTCCGGCGATCGCGGATCGAGCATGCCGCTCCTGCCGAGCCCGTAGAAGCCGCCGGCGACGAAGGCGACGGCGACGCCAACGCAGAACAGTGCCGCCTTGAGCAGCACCGCCGACTCGTCGCCCTGCTCAGCCTCGACGCAGACACCCGGCTCGGTGGCTCTCACCATCACTGCGCTCCTTGGGCACGGGCCAGGCCGTCGACTCGGCCCGCCTTCGTCCTGGTTCGGGGGTTTCTGTGCCGAGAGTACCACTCGGCGCCTGCCAGCAGCGCTACGCTCCTCGAGTGCTGGCCGTCGTCGTCCTCGGAATCCTGGCGGCAGGGAGCCCCGGCTCGCGTCGAGGTGCCGAGCCAGAGAGCGCCGAGTCACTCGGCGCAGTGGTCGCGCAGTACCGCAGCGCCGACCACGGCAGCGCGGTGGCGACGGTTGAGCTCTGGAGCCGAGGCGAGCTCGAATCGCAGGCCGAGACCCTGCCGGGGGCGGCGCAGCCTGCGCGGCAGGCGGGACCTTTGTGACGAAGCACTCTTCGCGGCGGGAACGAGCGAGCATGCCGGGGCGCGATCGGGGCTCCGAGCGCCTGGCAAGGGCGTCCAGGCGAACCGGTCCGGTCTGGTCTAAGCTGCGAAGCGCGCGCTACGGAGCTGGTTCCGCATGGTCTCCGCCCGCCCGCGGTTCAGGCCGACACTCACCCGCACCTTCTTCGGACCGCAGACCGACGTTGTGGGCCTGGCGACGCGAGGGCCGCTTCCCCGAGGCCGTGCGAATCGGGCCGAACAGCATTCGCTGGCGTGAGTCGGACGTCCGCGCCTGGCTGGCCAGCAGACCTGCAGGTTAGGGGACCCCCGCGCCGGCCTACGGCCGCTGCGGCGGCCCGGGCCGCGCCACGAAGCGGTGCGTAAAGTCCTCGTCTACGGCCCAGGCCTCGCGGATGCCGCGCTTCTCCATGATCAGGAAGCTCAGGCAGTCCACGATGCTGTAGCTCTTGTCGCGGTGCCTCTCGAAGTACGCGAAGGCCTCCAGCTCTTCCTCGGCGGAGGCGTGGTGCACCTGGCCGAAGACGCCGGCGTGGAGCTGGCGGCCGACCTGCACCGCGAGATCGTGGCGGATCCCGGGGTCGCGGTGGCCGCGCCTGCTCACCAGGGTGATCGTCTCAGCGACGACGTGGTTCGTCGTGAGAAGGAAGTCGGCGAGCCGCTGGCCACGGTGCGCTTCCAGGACCTCGGCGACGCGGGCGTGGTCCCTGTCGTCGGCGCTGACGTACGCGAAGAGGAAGCCGTGTCGAGGAAGATCACTCGCTCTCGTAGAGGTACTTGTCGTGCTGCTCAGCCGTGTCCACCGGTGCACCCTTG
>Ga0335071_10008869_pt1 | contig 10303 bp, 6 predicted proteins | sample Lox_Sample_15_FD_206724 | JGI IMG/M metagenome (GOLD analysis project Ga0335071, IMG submission 206724) | Soil microbial communities from Loxahatchee National Wildlife Refuge, Florida, United States - Lox_Sample_1.5 | ecosystem: Environmental > Terrestrial > Soil > Wetlands | place: USA: Florida...
GATTACTGCGGGTTGTTTTCTTGGTCATGGCTCTTAGCTCCTTTCGAAAAATTTGTTAAGAGCTTATCAAGAGCAACCCGTGTTTTGTATCACCTACATAGGATCTTACGGTCGGGCCTATTCTGTGCCGGCGCTTCGCGCCTCAATGATTCCGATTTTGGGATGGCGCCGGGTTTTGAGACAGGCTCCTTAGAGCCGTCCTCACGGAATTTTCCATCCAAGTGTAAAAAATATGCGGCATTAAGCGTCCTCGCTCTTGTTCTCCAACCTGAAAACACATGTATCCGAGAAATGCTCGAAGGTATTTCGAGCAAAAATCCGGCATTTGGCTGTACAATCCCTCTCATCATCATCGGCAAACAACGCGATCGTGAGGCGAAACCATGGCAGACATTGACGGCAGCAACGGACAGAGAACGGAATTCAGCGCAGTGGGTCGAGCAAACGTGCCCGGCCGGCTTTCGTATACCATTGCCACAGGCAGAGCCAAGTTCGGCACGGATGTTGTCCTGCCGGACATGCTCCACGCCAAGTTCCTGAGAAGCCCCTATGGCCGGGTCAAAATCAAAAGCATGGACATCAGCAAAGCAAAGGCGATAGAGGGCGTTGTGGATGTCCTTACCTGGGACGATCCGGATGTCAAAGCCGTAGACAAAGCCATGGCCGATGCGGAAATCAAGCCCATGGCCGGAATCAGGGGATCCTTGGTCCCCAATGAAGCGGAAACGGAAGACGAAGAGATCGGCGCGGTTGTGGTTGCCGTGACGCCGGATATTTGCGATGAGGCGCTCAGACAGATCAAAGTGGAATGGGATGTGCTGCCTAGCCTCGTGGATGCCAGGGACGGATTGAAATCCGACGCGCCTGTCATCAGGCACGACCCAAAAGGCCTGGCCTCGAATTTCGCTACTGGGGATGTGGAGGCCGGTTTCAAAGCGGCCGATCATATCGTCGAATTTGACTGGGGGCATTCCCGCACCGCCTCTCATATACCGAATCCAAACGGGAGCGTCGCCTGGTGGGCGCAGGATCCGTGGGGGGTCGAGGGCCCAACCCTATATATCGAAGGCATATGCCCTACGTGGGGCGCGTTTCAGCTGCGACCGATGTACAACGTCACTTTCGACAAGCTCCATCGCAGCACGCTGTTTCAGGGCGGAAAGTACTGCGACTGGATCATTCGCCGCTCCCAACTCATCACACCGCTGCTGGCCAGGAGAGCAGGGAAGCCTGTCCGATGCGTGAACCTGAGGCAAAACGACTACTATCCCGCGAACCCGCAGCGATATTCGCACACAAAGATCGGGTTCAAAAAGGATGGAACGATTACGGCTGTCGAAGAAAGCACGATCGGCGATCAGGGATCTCCGGACGAAACAGCCTCTTCCATGGGAGCGTTCGAAGCCAGGTTCAGCCCCTTCAATACCACGCGATGCGTCAATCTGAAGGGCCAGTTCCAGGCGGTATTCACCAACTCGGGGCGCAATACGCTTAGCCAGACCTCGCCATTTAACTGGGACTCCATGACCATTGCCGAACAGATCATTGCGGAAAAACTCGGCATAGATCCGACGGATGTCGCGCTCAAGAATGTCCATGGACCTTCGTCCCAGACTGATCCGGGCGTGCCTCCCAGCCTGCAAATGTGTATTGAAAAAGGCAAAAAAGCCATGAATTGGAAGTGGCATCCCGCCGGAGGCAGGAAGCTCCCGGACGGCAGGCTCCACGGATTGAGCTTCCGATATGCCCTGTCGCCGCGGCATGCCAACCAGCCGTATACCGCGACGGTGACGATTCAGGGAGACAACAAAGTGTATGTGCCGCTCAAAGGTCCCTGGTGCGGCGTCTACTCTGCGGACGCCTGTGCGCTGGTGGTCGCCGAGGAGCTGGGCGCAAAAGTGGAAGACGTGATTCTACTCTATGATCAGAAGGCCATCTTCACTCCTGTCGGGGGAGGGAGCGACGGCACCACTGCATCTTCGTGGGTGATGAAAGAGGCCGCAGTGGCCTGCAAAAAGACGCTCCTGCAGCTGGCTGCTCCAAAGTTCAAGGCCCGACCGGAAGATCTTGATACCAAGGACACGAGGGTGTTTCTGAAGTCCGATCCGAGCAAATCCTTCCCGTTCGGCAAATTCATCGCGGACGAAGGGTTCGGCGATCACGATCTGGACATTACCGCAACATTCTTCGGCAGGCCGCCGGTCACAACGTGGAGCCAGGGGGGGCATATCCTCGATGTCATGAACACCAGCTTCTGCGAAGTGGCGGTGGATCCGGAAACCGGCGGAGTCGAAGTCACAAAGTTTGTGGTTGTTTGCGATCCCGGGAAAGTGCTCCGGATGACCTCGTTCGAAGGCCAGCTGCATCAGGCAATGTTTTTCAGCCAGGGCGGATTGTCGGAAGAGTTCATTTACGACAAGGCGACTGGCGTCAAACTCAGCACGAACATGCTCGAATATAAGAAACCGACGATTCTCGATTTCGGGCCGATCGAGACGGGTGCCGTCGAGACCCGCGGCGGAAACGCGTGCTATGGCGCGTCCGGCATCAGCCACTGCATGGCCGCTCCGCTGCTTCCCGTCTGCGCCGTAGCAAATGCTATAGGAAAGTGGATTGCTCCACCCGTCACTCCGGACAAGGTGTTGAAAGCTCTGGGCAAGTGTTAGACTGCTCGAAGAGGAGATAGAAATGATACGAAGGCTACTGTTGTTGAATGTCCTGCTGGCGGCCGCGGCCCTGATCCTTTCGGGCGTCGTACCATTGCAGGCCCAGCGCGATCCCGCCGCTTCCCGGGGCAAGTTGATTACCGTCCTGAATCCGGCCGTCACGGAAAAGCTGGCGGTGCGGGTGCCGTTGACGCCCCGGTTGGCCACGCTGGAAGGCAAAACCATCTACATCGTGGACATGAACTACGAAGGGATGGAAGGCACTCCCGTGCTCGGGGAAGTGCAGAGATGGTTTGCGAAAAACATGCCCGGAGTAAAAACCATTCTCAAGCTCAAGGGCGGCAGCTACGTTGCGGACGATCCTGCGCTCTGGAAGGAGATCGCCACCAACAAGGGAAATGGAGTCATTCTCGGCGTTGCCGGCTGATGGGGATGTCTCGCGGCCGTGAGCCGCTTTGCCGGAACCCTGGAAAAACAGTATGGCATCCCCACCGTATCGCTATCGAACGAAAACATCGTGTCCTTCGGAATTGGGGCTCATTTCAAATATAGCACCGGGATGCCTCTCCGTTTCGTCGGAGTGCCGTATCCGTTTACAGGCATTCAGAAAGAAATGCTGCAATCCTATCTCGAAGGAAAAGACAGAGTCAGCGGCAAGCCCCTGATGCAGGCGATCGTCGACTGTCTGACGAAACCTCTAACCGCCGAGGAAAAGAAGTCCGGGAACCCGGCAGAGGCTGCGGGCGAACCCAGATATCTGCCTGCCGACACGGAAGACAATCTGCAACGCCTGTTCAAGGATCGGGGCTGGACGGATTTCAACCCGATCATACTTCCTACCGAGGAGAGAGTGGCTGCGATGCTGAAAGGCACCAGCCACAAGCCGAATGAGTTGATCAAAAAGGAATCCGGAACTTTCGGGACGAACCGCCCGTTCACGGTGGAAAAGATTGCCATCATCGCGGTCATGGCGGGCGCCAAACCCGAATACTTCCCGGTGATCCTGGCGCTGTCCAGCCAGGTTCCCTATATGGATTCCACCACATCGAATGCATGCATGGTGCTGATCAACGGGCCGATACGCAAACAGATTAAGATGAATTCGGGTGAGGGTGCGCTGGGTCCGACGGCGGAGGCAAATTCCGTCATCGGCCGGGCCATGACTCTAATCCACAGCATCATCCAGGGTTACCAGGAAGGCGTGAGCGGCTTCTCCTCCCTGAGCAGCCCGCTGCGCTACAACAACGTGACCATTGCGGAAAACGAGGAATCTCTTCCGGAGGGATGGAAGCCTGTCCATGTGCAGATGGGATATAAGCCTGAAGACAGCGTCCTTTCGATGTTTTCTGGCTGGAATTTCGTGAACTGTTCGGGTTCGGTTGTGGAGCATTATGCGCCACAGCTTTTGATGCGCGATTTCACGCGAGTTCTGGCGGCGACCGGAGCGGCAACGATTCTTATGGATCCGTCCGTTGCGAAACTGCTCAAAAACACCCAGGGATTTCAAACCAAAGAGGCGCTTTCCGAATGGCTCTCGAAGAATGCGGAAGTGCCCGCGGGAGTTTATTGGGCTAATTCCATCGTCTCCGGAATGATGGGGCCTCTCGGCAAGCAGGGCCTCGAGCCATATTCCGGCTGGCAGAAAGTTTCGAGCGATACATTGATCAAACACCTTCCTAACCCGCGAAACATCCACACGATCGTGGTGGGAGGAGAGACGGCAAGTGTCTGGTTCATCACCGACTTCATGACCGGCAAAGGTGTATCGATCGATGCCTGGAAGTAATTCCGGGGTTAGCCGCCGGCGGCTAAGGGCCTGTGAGCACAATCCACATGAGATGAATGGGTTTCATCAAATTCCTCCTCTATTGATTAGCGAATGGATAGAAAAAGCTGGCTGTTTATGCTGCAGCGGGCACATTGCGATGCAATATGATTTCAATGGCCTAAACGCGGCATTTTTATTGCCGCGTTGTAAGCGTAAGAGTCAACGAACCGCTTCAGGCGACTCCCAGTCTTCCCTTGGCAGCCATCGCGTCGGCGATTCTTTTCAGTCCGAAGTCTTCCAGCGTCTTTCGGGTCGGCCAGCCGTGTTCCTTGTCCCAGCCTTCCAGCGCATAGTAGTGGGTTTTAAAGTCGTCCACACCCTTCCGGTCCAGATACATATCGGGGGCCGCATCGTTACGCCATTTGCCATTCTCGTAAATGGGAACACCGCCGTAGACCGCCACGCCCGAAGCCCCCGGCTTATACATATAGGGGAAAAAGTCTTCCATCTGCCGGCTTCTTCCGTGCATCACGCGGATGGCGCGCTCCAGGTTCCAGATCTTCTGGCCAATTCTCATCGTGTCGGCGAACGAATCCTGCTTTCCTGTGACAGCTTTGTAATACATCATTTCTATTTCGGGGCTATCACCGCTCAATTCGGGGAGCAACATCTCACACAGCGCCATGGACTCGTTCCAGAAGCCCGTAAAATGCCGGCTCCAGGCCACCTGCTTTGCCTTATGCGGAGAATAGATGCCGGTCTTCCAGGCCTCTTCGCCCTTCCATGTATAGTTGAACATGAAGATATCGTCGGTATATGGAATCGTCTTCTTGGATAGCTTCGTTAGAGACTCTTCCAGGGTTATGCCACCTCGAGGAGTTCCGACAGGCGCCATGAATCCATGCCAGGTTTGATCTCCCGCTCCAAGTATGTAGCCATATGCCCAATCCACCCAAGGCATTGTCCAATGGCTTGTAGCTCCCCATGCGGGAAGACGCAAGGCGCCGCTGTCCCGGTCAATTTCCAGCCGTCCCCATTTCTGAGCGGCCCGGCAGCAACCTTCGGCCAGAGCATCGCCAATCCCGGCGCGCCGGGCAATGGCCTCCAGTAAAGCTAGGCGAAAACTCAGTTCACCCCATTGATCCATAGGCAACGGCGCCGAATCAATCTGCTTTCCCGGACCCAGCAGTCCCTGCTCTTTCAGGTATTGGAGATACCAGCCAAGGCCGGAATCTACCGGCACCTTCCCGTGGAAAAACTCCGGCGCGCCGGCAATCTGCGTCGACATCGCGTGGAAATGAGCCGACCAACTGCTGAGGCCGTATTTTATCAAGGCTTCGGCCGCCAAGTCTGAGGCCCCCGGAGTCTTGGCGCCGGAGAGCCATCCCTGACAGGCGCACATGGTTTCGCCGCCATTATAGTTGCTTCTGCGCCGGTCGCCGCGCAGGCAAGGCATGCAGGACGCCGCCCCGGGCCCGGAAGCGAAACCGATGGCTCCCATCTGGTTGGCTTGCATGTGGCGAAGCCTGGTATCGACGACGCCTTTTGGATCCGACACCTGTACGCTGCCTGTCCCTGTTACGCTGATCGCTTTCAGATTCTTGGCCCCGAAGACTGCGGCGTGGCCGCCGATCCGAGCACTGACCCCGCTGCCGGTGATTAGAGCGGCGAGTCGTGACTTTGTCTCGCCTATCGGACCGATACAGACGATCTGTGGGCGGGCTGTGGTATAGGTGTTCCCGATCTCTTGCCATTCTTCACCAAAGCGTGTTCTTCCGCCCACCATCGACGTAATTTTGGCTTGCGTCTCCCACGTGTCCAGGCCCCAAAGCTCCTTGGCGTCTTCGATCTTCACCTGGTCGTTAATGATGTTGATCCATACCGGTCTTTCGGCTCTGCCTTCCACAACAACTCCGTCCCAGCCGGCGAGCTTCAAGCTAGTGCCAAACCTGCCGCCGAGATTGCCCCGCCAGAACTCGCAGGTGGGAAATGTCTCCGGGGACAGCCCGCAAACGCTGGTTCTTCCCCCGCTCGGAACGCCGGTGGCCGCGAAAGGACCGGTCATGAGAGGAATGACATTCCGGGGATCGAAGGCATCCTTCAGATCCCATTCGCCCGGAGCTACTGCCAGATCCCAGAAGATGGCCGTTCCCATTCCGTAGCCGCCGCCAAATTCCTCGTACTTGGCAGTGTCGATGGTGCCGATTTCCTTGGTCGACAGATTAACTCTCAGTATTTTTCCCACGTATCCGTTAGACATCGTCCTTCTCCTTCTCGATGAAAGTCCCCGCGAGCTGCCGATAGTTGGAATGAATCCCTTTTTATCAAAAAGCCGTTTCCTTTCGAGCCGTCCCTGGTGATTTCGACAAGATGTTTTATTCCACCTCTCCAGAGTATTCTGATGCGATTTTACTACAGATTGGGATAAAAAATGGAATATTCGGGTTCGGGAAATTGGGCGGAGGGTTTATTTGGCCCTGAAAACCCAATGAGGTTGCTCAATCCCCTCTCGGTGGGTATGATGGTTCCCAAACAAACACTAATACGCTTTGAATCACTAAACTTTGTTGCAGAAAAGAGGAGATGATCATGCGGATGAAATTATTTGCCGTCGCTGTGATCGCGCTTTTGCTTCTGGTCGCTGCGGCCTGTCAAAACACAACCTCTGAGAAAACCGCTCCCAAGGGCAGCGCCCCCGAGAGCGCCGTATCACAGAGCACTTGCGACCGCGCGTGCCTGGAAGGTTACGTCGATAAATACATGGACGCGATGCTTGCCCATGATCCGGGCAAGACGCTTTTTGACCAAAACTGCAGGTTTACTGAGAACGGAGTGCAGCTGCCGTTTGGCAATGAGGGGCTTTGGGCCAGCATGGTCGGGAAGGGAACATATAAATTTTATGTTCCCGACGTTGAAACTCAGCAGGTCGCGTATATCGGGACGGCCCGGGAAGAAACCGCGAAGCCCGGAGTGGGCAACCCGGTCGTCGTCGCGCTTCGCCTGAAGATAAAAAACGGGCTTATCGCCGAAGCAGAGCAGATCGTCATCCGGCCGGAGAGCAGCCTTTTCGATCCGAACCGGAAACCCGTGCCGTCGGCCGCGGAAAACATTGAAAAAATGGGATCGCCGCATCCGGTTTTCAGGGAAGTGATTCCTCCCGCAGAGAGACCTTCGCGGGAAGAGATGATCAAGACCGCCAATATGTATTTTTCGGGATTACAGAGAAACGACGGGAAAGGGGTCTATCCCTTTTCCGACGACTGCGATCGCTATGAGAACGGCGGTCGTGCCACCAACGTTCCGTTAAGGCCCGGACAGAAAAGGCCGGATTCCACCAAAGAGACTGTGTATTCGAGTGCGTGGGGCTGCAAGGAGCAATTTCAGTCCGGTCTCATGCATTTTGTTTCGCGAATCCGCGATCGCAGGTTTGTGGCGGTGGACCGCGAACGCGGAGTTGTTTTCACTTTCAACTTCTTTGATCATGGCGCAGGCAAGACCCGATACTTTAAGACTCCCGACGGCCGGGACGTGGTTGCAGGGCCCACGGAGCCATGGACCTGGCAGCAAGCGGAACTATTCAAGATCGAGAAGGGAAATATCCGCCGGATTGAAGCCGTTCTGCAACGATGCCCGTACGGGATGAACTCAGGCTGGAGCTCTTACGAGCAGGGAATGTCGGAGGGGATTCAGAGCATTAAGTAATTGACGGTTGGCGAACCCCGACCGTAAAACAACGCCACGGATTCCACGGATTTTTGGCGGATGGATTCATAGGATTATAAACTTATCTGTGTAATCCGTGTGAATCCGTGGTTTGCTTTTTGCAGTCGAGACTGACCAAATGTTAAGGAATCTCTGACTCACTGCGCTAGCGGCGGATCCCCCATTTGGACTTGTCAACCGAATAGGCCGCGCCATCGACCTCGGGCGGCAAAGCTTCCCAAAAGAATCGAACAGTGGCGATCTTAAGAGCTCCCTTATCGTCCAGCTTCAGCTCGTAGAGCGGCAAGTAATTCTTCTTCACCTTGACTCTGTTGGTTCCCGTTTCAAAGATTGTCGCCTCCAGAAATGCTACTGCGACCATCTTCTTCTCGTCGACGAAAACATCGTGCACGATGAACCTCTCATAGTCAGCCGGATGGCCCGTCAGCATGGTATAGAAAGCTTCTCTTCCGGTAATGGCGTGCTGAGGCCCACCGAAGACATACATATAAGGGATGAAGGTGAAATTCGGGGCGAAGTATGTGTCCATCCGATGGACAGTTTTTGCATTCTGTGCGCTGGCATTATATTCGGCAAAATAGGCATTCATCCACTTCACGATCTCGTCATGCGTCAGCTTTATGGGCTCGTTTCCCGATCGCCGCGCTGATTCCGGTCGGTTGGAAATTGCCTGTGTGGCCGATGGACTTGTGGATTTATGTTCCTGGGCTTTTAGTGCGCTGCCGGTATTGGCGAAAACAATTACCGCTGCGAGAAATAAAGTTCTCCCTGTCATTGAGCGATCTCCCCTTTGATTGATTTCTCGATTGTATCATCAGAGCTTTCTCAATCCAGTATTGTTATGAATCTGCCTCGGCCAGCGGAATCGCGGAAGATCCAAAATCGCTTAGGATGCGTGTGCGTTTCAGCTTACAATGCCCAGAGGTTTTTGGGGATCGTCCCGGAATCAACATAGGTTTTATCTACACAGCAGGATGGCTCGTATGACCAGTTATATCGATTGTGCCTCTGAATTCCCTGATCGGGTATCGCGTGAACGGCGCGCCGTTCTGAAGTGGGCTATGATGGCAGGCGGCGCGGCGCTGGCGAGTGTGACACGAGATCCACAATCTTTTGCGGGAAGCAGGGATGCCAGGGAAGAGAATGCCCAGGCATCCGTGGAGCGCGCCACGCGCGGCATGCCTGCGCCCCGCATCAAAGATGTCAAGGTCATTGAAGTCGGCGGAGGCGGCATCAACGATTTCACCGTCGTGAAGGTGACCACCGACCAGGCCGGACTTTATGGATATGGTTGCGCGACCGCCACGTTTCCGGGAGGGCGATCCAAACTTGTAGCCGGGGCGGTCGAACAGTACCTGAAGCCGCTCGTCACGGGACGCACTACGGACCGCATCGAGCAAATCTGGCAACTCTGCTATATGAGTTCCTATTATAAAAACGACACCATTCTGAACTGCGCGATCGGCGGGGTGTGTGACGCGCTGTGGGATATCAAGGGACGCCAGGCCGGAATGCCCGTGTACCAGCTGGTCGGCGGCAAGTGCCGCGAAGCGGCCGACATTTACTTGCACGCAAACATGGGAGTTAAGGACCCGGGCAAACAGCTGGTCGAAAACTCCATGCCGCTCGTCAAACAGGGTTGCCGCAACCTGCTCGTTGCGATGTTTCAGTGGGATGGCACTACCAACAACCTGTTCGGCCAGCCCAAATTCGATGACGGTTCGACGGCGTTCGATCGGGACAAGGTAACGCGCAAGATGCTCTCTGCCCTGGAGACCTTCAGGAAAGAAATGCCGCCCGAGATCGGACTGGCCGTCGATGTGCATTCTCTATTGGATAGCGTCCGCGCGGTCCAATTCTGCAAGGATGTCGAGCGTTTCCGGCTGTTCTACTGCGAGGACCTGTTCGCGCCCGAGGAAGCAGGCCATTACAGGATTGTGCGGCAGCAATGCACGACCCCGCTGGCGGTCGGCGAGCTGTGGAATAACCCGCATGAATGGAGGCCGCTCATCCAGGAACGCCAGATCGACTACATCCGCCATCACGTATCCCACATCGGCGGTTTTACAGCCGCGCGTAAAATTGCCACATTTGCCGAAAACTTCGAGGTGAAGTTTGCCTGGCACGGCGCTCCGAATTCCCCTGT
>Ga0335071_10008870_pt1 | contig 10303 bp, 8 predicted proteins | sample Lox_Sample_15_FD_206724 | JGI IMG/M metagenome (GOLD analysis project Ga0335071, IMG submission 206724) | Soil microbial communities from Loxahatchee National Wildlife Refuge, Florida, United States - Lox_Sample_1.5 | ecosystem: Environmental > Terrestrial > Soil > Wetlands | place: USA: Florida...
TGGGGACAGGCACGATGATCGTGCTGGATGACCATACGTGTCCGGTGGGTATGGCATGGAACATGACGAAGTTTTTCGCGCGTGAATCCTGCGGCTTCTGCACGCCCTGCTGGAGCGGGCTGGGTTGCGCAGAACGAATTTTGCGGTCGATGGAAGACGGCCAGGGAAAGCCGGGCGACCTCGACAAGCTTGCGTCTCAAGCCAACATGTGGAGTCCCGGGAACACGTTCTGCGCACTCGCGCCCGGGGCCGCAGATCCACTGCAAACCGCTATGAAATACTTTCGCGCCGATTTTGAGCGCCACATCACTGAGCACCGCTGCCCCTGGAGATAAGTATGGCCACCGTCTACGTTGACAACAAACCTTGCCTGATGGACCCCGAGGAAAACTTACTCCACGGGTGTCTGTCGCAGGGCTTTGACCTGCCGTACTTCTGCTGGCATCCGGCTTTGGGGTCGGTGGGCGCTTGCCGCCAGTGCGCGGTGAAACTCTTCAAGGATGAGCACGATTCGCAGGGGAAAATCGTGATGTCCTGCATGACGCCGGCTGCGGAGGGTACACGAATCTCCATCGCGGATGCGGAGGCTAGCGCCTTCCGCGCGGGCGTCATTGAAGGACTCATGCTGAATCACCCGCATGACTGCCCGGTGTGCGATGAAGGCGGCGAGTGCCATCTGCAGGACATGACCGTCATGACCGGTCATGACTACCGGCGCTACGAATTCGACAAGCGCACGTTTCGCAACCAGAACTTGGGCCCGCTGGTGAATCATGAGGCGAACCGATGCATCCAGTGTTACCGCTGCGTGCGCTATTACCGCGACTACGCGGGCGGCAAAGATTTGAACGCTTTCGCCTCGCGCAACACAGTGTTCTTCGGCCGGAGCGAAGACGGTGTCCTGGAGAATGAGTTCAGCGGAAACCTCGTTGAAATCTGTCCGACGGGCGTATTCACCGATAAAACCCTGAAGCACCATTACGCACGCAAGTGGGACCAGCAGTTCGCTCCGTCGGTCTGCGTCCATTGTGCTCTGGGCTGCAACATCGATGCCGGTGAGCGCTATGGCACTCTGCGGCGCATCGTCAATCGCTACAACCACGAAGTGAACGGTTACTTCCTGTGTGACCGGGGGCGGTTTGGCTATGAGTTCGTGAACAGCGAACGACGGCTTCGGCAACCGCTGCTGAACCACTATCCCGTCTCTGTCGAGGCGGCTCGGAATCACCTGAATGAACGGGCCACCAGCGACGGAGTGATCGGTATCGGCTCGCCGCGCGCTTCGCTGGAAGCGAATTTTGCTCTACGGACACTTGTGGGCCAGGAGCGGTTCTATTCGGGGATGGCCGATGCTCAAGCAGAGCTGGCTGGCCGCATGATCGAGATTCTGCGCCGTGGTCCCATGCGGACGCCCACATTGCGCGAAATCGAGGAGTGTGACGCGGTGTTCATTCTGGGCGAGGATCTCACCAGTGTCGCCCCCAGAATGGCGCTGTCTCTCCGGCAGTCGGTGCGCCAGCAACCCATGGAGATTGCCAGGCGAGCGAACGTCCCGTTGTGGATGGATCACGGAGTGCGGGACGCACTGCAGGACGCAAAGGGCCCGCTGTATATTGCGACCCCGTACGCCACTCGACTCGACGAGGTTGCTACGGCGACATTCCACGGCGCACCCGATGATCTGGCCCGACTAGGCTTCGCCGTGGCCCACGCGCTCGATCCGCAGGCGCCCTCGGCCCAGGATTTCCCGCTGGCCGCTGAAATTGCAAACGCCCTGAAAACAGCTAAGAGGCCCGTGGTGATTTCCGGCATGAGTTGCTGCAGCCAGGCCGTCATGGAAGCAGCTGCCAATGTGGCGATGGCAGCCAACGCGGTACTCAGCTTAACAGCCCCCGAATGCAACACCGTAGGCGCGGCTCTAATGGGCGGATCTCCGCTCGCGGCGGCCTTTGGAGCCGTCAAGAACGGACGCGCGGACACGGTGATTATCCTGGAGAACGATCTCTATCGGCGTGCGCCCGCAGCCGAAGTGGATGCCTTTTTCGCTGCCGCCAAACACGTGATCGTCCTCGATCACCTGGCCAACCCGACTGCCGAAAAAGCGGAGTTGCAACTTCCGGCCGGGACCTTCGCGGAATCCGACGGGACATTCATCAGCAGCGAAGGACGTGCCCAGAGATTCTTCCAGGTCTTCACGCCGCAGACCGACGTTCTCGCAAGCTGGCGCTGGTTGAAGCCGGATCGCTGGCAGAACCTCGACGATGTACTTGCGGCTCTGTCGAGGGCATTGCCCGAACTCGCACCGGCGTGCTATGCCGCGCCCTCGGCCGCGTTTCGAATTGCCGGAGCCAAAATCCCGCGCTCGCCGCACCGCGAGAGTGGACGAACCGCCGTGCTCGTCAACATCGATATCTCCGAGCCGAAGACACCTGAGGATCCCGATTCGGCGCTGTCTTTCTCAATGGAAGGAACGCCGGACAAACCTCCCGCAGCTCTTATCCCGTTCTTCTGGTCGCCCGGCTGGAATTCCATTCAGGCGACCAATACATATCAAAAGGAACCAGGCGGACCTTTGCGTGGCGGCGATGCCGGGGTCCGGATGTTCGAGCCCGCAGCCGCCAATCGTCAGGCATGGTTCAGTGCCATCCCGCCGGCGTTCGAGCCGCGCGAAGGTGAGTGGCTGCTGCTGCCCATGTATCACTTCATCGGCTCCGAGGAATTAAGTCTGGCTGCGCGAGGACTTGCAGAACTGGCGACGACGCCCCACGTGACCGTCAACTGCGCTGATCTGGCCGAGGGCACGGAAGTCGAAGTGACTTGCGCGAGCGGTACCTTCCGTCTTCCAGTACGGCTCCGATCTGAACTTCCGCGAGGCATTGCGTGCTTGTCTGCCGGAATCGGACCGCTGACCGGGGTCACCATGCCCGCGTGGGGCAAGATCGAAAGGGCGAAATGACAAGTCCATATCCGCTTCTTTCGATCCTCGGCATCGTGATTGCGGCTCTGACCATCGCGGCCTCTCTCATCTATGTAGAGCGCCGGTTGCTTGCCCTCTGGCAAGACCGTTATGGCCCGAACCGCACCGGGCCGTTCGGTCTCCTGCAGGTTGTCGCCGACGCCATCAAGATCTTCATGAAGGAGGACTGGGTCCCTCCGTTCGTCGACAAACCTGTTTTCATTCTCGCCCCGGCCGTCATCTTTGTGACGGTGCTCATGTCTTTCGCAGTGATTCCGGTAGCGCCGGGAATCATCGTTTCCGATCTGAACATCGGTCTGCTGTTCTTTCTCGCCATGTCGTCACTGGGGGTTTACAGCGTCGTCCTCGCCGGATGGTCCTCCGACAACAAGTACGCCCTCCTTGGCGGGATGCGGGCCGCAGCCCAGATGCTGAGCTATGAAGTCTTCATGGGTCTTTCACTCATGGGAGTAGTGATCCTGGCCGGGTCGTTCAGCTTGCCGACGATTGTCGAAGCGCAAAGGAAAATCTGGTTCGTGATTCCGCAATTTCCTGGCTTCGCCTTGTTTCTGATCGCCGGTTTCGCCGAAACGCGCCGCATTCCCTTCGACCTCTCGGAAGCCGAAAGCGAACTCGTGGCAGGCTATCACTCTGAATACTCGGGGATGAAGTTCGGCATGTTTTTTGTTGGAGAGTACATGGGAATCACCTTGATTTCGGCGATGATTTCAGTTCTTTTTTTCGGGGGCTGGCTGGGGCCGGTTCTGCCCGGAGTGGTCTGGTTTCTGATCAAGACCTTCGTCTTCATTTCATTCTTTGTTCTTGTGCGGGCGGCGTTGCCTCGCCCGCGATTCGATCAACTCATGTCCTGGGGCTGGAAAGTGATGTTGCCCCTGGCGCTGGCCAACGTGCTGCTGGCCGGCGCGGCGGTCCTGTTGTGGAGTTAATCAATGTTTAGCATGCTTCGATCGATGTGGTACGTGTTCCTCCACGCCTTCCAAAGGAGGGTCACGGTTCAATACCCGGAGGAGAAGCCGTATCTCGCGCCACGCTACCGCGGCAGGATCGTCTTGTCTCGCGATCCGGACGGCGAGGAACGCTGTGTGGCGTGCAACCTGTGCGCGGTTGCCTGTCCGGTCGGCTGTATCGCGCTACAGCCGACCGAGGACGAAAACGGGCGGCGGTATCCGGACTTCTTCCGCATCAACTTCTCGCGCTGCATCTTTTGCGGCTATTGCGAAGAGGCCTGCCCGACCTACGCCATCCAATTGACGCCGGACTTCGAGATGGGCGAGTTTCACCGGCAGAACCTCGTCTACGAAAAGCAAGACCTGCTGATCGATGGGCCAGGCAAGTATCCGGGCTATAACTTCTGGCGCACAGCCGGAGTCGCGATTGGCGGAAAGGATAAAGGCGAGGCGGCGCACGAATCACCGCCCGTTGACGTGCATTCACTGTTGCCGTGAGGTCGAAATGGAACCAACTTTTTACATTGCGGGTGCAGTCGCCATTGTTTCGACGATCGTGATGCTGACGCGTCTGAACCTGGTTCACGCGCTTCTGCACCTGATCGTATCGTTGCTCGCCGTGGCGGTAGATTTCTTCGTGCTAGGCGCGCCCTTTGCTGCGGCGCTCGAAGCCATCGTCTACGCAGGCGCCATCATGGTGCTCTTCCTGTTCGTGGTAATGATGCTCAACATCGGAAGGCACGCCGCGGAAATAGAGCGACAGTGGCTGACACCGGGGATCTGGACTGGCCCTGTGATTCTGGCCTGCATCCTCATTATCGAAGTCGTCTATTTGGCGCGGGGCGCATCCCCAGGTCTGGGCACGGGCGCCACTGGACCGAAGGAAGTAGGGATCGCCCTGTTTGGTCCTTACATGATCGGTGTGGAGCTAGCCTCCATGCTCTTGCTGGCGGGGTTGGTGGGTACATATCACCTGGGCTTCCGCAAAACCAAACAATCGGAGATTCAACGTGACACAGATACCCATGAGGGACGGGCTGATACTGGCGGGGATCTTGTTTTCGCTGGGACTGACAGGTCTGCTCGTACGACGTAACTTGATTTTCGTGCTGATGTCGCTGGAGGTCATGCTCAATGCGGCGGGTCTGGCATTCGTGGTCGCCGGGTCTCGATGGCATCAGCCGGACGGCCAGGTAATGTTTGTGTTCATTCTGACCATGGCAGCTGCAGAAGTGGCCGTAGGACTAGCGCTGGTCCTGCAGATCTATCACCGGTTCAAATCTATTGATGTGGACGCGCTCAGCGAGATGAGGGGATAACGTGCTTAGGTTATTGTGGTTCATTCCGGCGCTACCTTTCGTCAGCAGTACCTTGCTCATTCTGTTTGGGTCAAGGTTGTCTCGGAGAGCCGTTGCTGCATTAGGCGTGGGGTCCATCGGACTCTCGGCCCTGGTTACGGCTCTGATCGCGGCCAGCTTTGTAGCCGCCCCTCCGGCCGGTAACGCCTACGCACAGGTTCTTTGGACCTGGATCAGTGTCGCGGGCTTCCAGCCGCAGATGGCACTGTATCTGGATGCGCTCTCGCTCGTGATGGTTCTGGTGGTTACGTTTGTTGGCTTCCTAATCCATATTTATGCCGCCGAGTTCATGATCGAAGACGGGAGCTATAGCCGCTACTTCGCTTACATGAACCTGTTCGTCGCGTCAATGCTCACGCTGCTGCTTGGAAACAATCTTCTCCTTCTCTTACTCGGATGGGAGGGTGTGGGATTGTGCAGCTATTTGCTGATCGGCTTCTGGTACCGCGATCCGGCGAACGGCCGGGCGGCGCGAAAGGCGTTCATCGTAACGCGCGTCGGGGATTGCGCGATGATGGTCGCATTGTTCTTGCTGTTCACGAAGCTGGGCACGCTGCAGATTCAGGAGTTGATGCAGCGCGCTTCGGCCGCGTGGCCCTCGGGATCCACCTACGCCCTTGTGGCGGCTCTTTTACTCCTGGGCGGTGCGGTGGGCAAGTCGGCACAGATTCCGTTGCAGGTATGGTTACCCGATGCGATGGCCGGTCCGACGCCAACCAGTGCGCTTATTCACGCAGCCACAATGGTGACGGCGGGCGTCTATTTGATAGCGCGCACGCACGTTCTCTTCTCCCTGGCTCCAGCCGCGCAGTCGGTCGTTGCAGTTGTAGGCGCGACCACCCTGCTGCTTGCCGGCTTTAGCGCCCTCACGCAGTACGATATCAAGCGCATTCTGGCGTATTCCACTATCAGCCAAATTGGTTACATGTTCCTCGCGTTGGGTGTAGGTGCGTGGCAAGCTGCCATGTTCCACTTCTTCACCCACGCGTTTTTCAAGGCTCTTTTGTTCCTCGGCGCGGGCGTGATCATCAACGCGGTCCACGACGAGCACAGCATCTTCCGGATGGGCGGGCTGCGAAAAGAATTACCGGTGGCTTTCTGGACATTTCTGGCAGGAGGTTGTGCGTTAGCGGGGTTGCCGTTTATCACTGCCGGGTTTTTCAGCAAAGACCTGATCATCTGGCAAGCGTGGTCGGCCCAAAGCGGACATCCGGCGCTTTGGATGGCTGGGATGCTCGGCGCAGGATTGACCTCGCTGTATACCTTTCGGCTGATTTTCCGCGTCTTCTTTGGCCCGCTGGGTACGCCCGTGACGAAGCGGCCAGGCTATGCAATGAAAGTTCCTCTTGTCATCCTCGCAGTTTTCGCCATCGCGGGCGGATCTCTGAAAGGGCCGTTGCTTGCGTTTCTGCATTCGGCACTGCCGTCGACGATCGAAGGGCGCGTGGGCGGCTTGACGGAAGCGAGCTCGGAGGCGATTGCCGGAATCGTGTTCTTCGTCGGACTGTATCTTGCTTATGTCTTCCACCTCCAGAAACGGAGCCTCTCGGACTCGCTGGTCACGAACCCGATTGGTCGTGCTCTCGACCAATGGTGGTTTGCCGGCTGGGGCTTCGACTGGATTTACGACAAGGCGCTCGTGCAGCCATTTATCTGGGCGTCCAACGTAAACAAGAGCGATTTCGTAGACGCATTCTACACCGGAGTCGGGCGCACAGCTGAGGCGTCGTATCGCTGGCTGAGCGGCACCGAAACCGGTCGCGTGCGCTGGTACGCCACAGCAATGGCTGCGGGGTCAGTGCTGTTTATAGCGGTGGTGCTGCTTTGGTAATCATGGTGATCTTCGTATGATTCTGATCTTCCTAATCATCGTTCTCTTGATTGCCGGTATTCTCGCCGGAATATCGGCGCGCTGGAGCACGTACCTGCCGCGATGGATCTCACTGGCCGCACTCGCCGTAGATCTTGTCCTTGCGGCGCGTATCTGGGCCGGCCGGTCGTTAAGCGGTTCGAGCGCCTGGTACGACGAGGTGGACCGGAATTGGGTGCCGAGCTTCGGCATTCACTTTCATCTTGCAGTCGACGGCCTTAGCCTGCTGATGCTGATGCTCACGTTCTTCCTCGGCCTCATCGCAGTGTCGTGTTCCTGGACCGAAATCCGCGAGAAGATCGGCTTTTTTCATTTCAATCTGATGTGGGTGCTGGCCGGAATCGTGAGTGTGTTCCTGGCTATGGACCTGTTCCTGTTCTACTTCGCCTGGGAATTAATGCTCATCCCGATGTACTTCCTCATCGTCGTCTGGGGACACGAACGGCGCGTGTACGCGGCGACGAAGTTTTTCCTGTTCACACAGTGCAGCGGCTTGCTGATGCTGATCGCGATTCTGGCGCTGTACTTTATGCACCACCAGTCCACGGGCGTTTACACCTTCGAATATTCGGAACTCCTGGGCACAACACTCAGCAGCCGCGCGGAACTCGCGATCATGCTGGGCTTTTTCGTCGCTTTTGCGGTGAAACTGCCGGTAGTGCCCCTGCATACCTGGCTGCCGGATGCTCACACCGAAGCACCCACAGCGGGAAGCGTCATCCTGGCGGGATTACTGTTGAAGACGGGTGGATACGGTCTACTGCGCTTCGTGATCCCGCTGTTTCCGCGCGCTGCCCATCAGTTCACTCCTGTGGCATTGGCACTCGCCGTTATCGGGATAATTTACGGCGCCGTCATGGCTTTCTCGCAGATGGACCTCAAGCGCCTGGTTGCCTACACCAGCGTCAGCCACCTGGGCTTTGTGTTGCTCGGTATCTTCTCGTGGAACCCGCTCGGGCTTCAGGGCGCGATCATGACGATGATCTGTCATGGGCTGAGCACGGGCGCACTCTTCGTCTTGGTCGGCGGTTTGCAGGAACGGATGCACACCCGGGATATGAACCGCATGGGTGGCCTCTGGGCTGTCGTGCCGCACCTGAGCGCTGCGGCGCTCTTCTTCAGCCTGGCCTCACTTGGGCTGCCCGGCCTGGGGGACTTCGTCGGCGAGTTCCTCGTGTTGCTCGGATCCTATAAGGTCAGCGTTACTCTCACGGCGGTCGCCACTGTCGGAATTCTCGCATCCACCTTCTACGCGTTGCGGATGGTGCAGCGTGCTTTTTTCGGCCCGAACACAAATTCTTGGCGACTGCCTGACCTCACACGTCGCGAGGGACTCATTATGGCCGTGATGATCCTAGGCCTGCTCTGGCTGGGACTCTATCCGCAACCGGTCCTCAATACCTTCGCGCCGGCTATTGACAGCTTACAGCGTGAGGTTCAGATGCCGGCCGCGGCCCTTAGGACACAGCCATGAACGCCACCGATACACTTGCCCTCCTTCCACTGCTCCTGATCGCAGGGACCGCAGTTATGGTCATGCTGGGCATCGCCGTGAAGCGGAGTCACGAGCTGACGGCCGGGCTGACGGTCAGCGGCCTCGCCGCTTCTTTCATCTCTGTCTTCGCGGTTGCTCCGCTGGCTCCGCGGCAAGTGACCTCGCTGTTGCTTATCGACAGGTATGCTCTGTTCTACCTGGGGCTGATCATTTCTTCCGCCGCGGCCGTTGCAGTGCTGTCCTACCAATATTTCGCGAAACACGACGGCCAACGCGAAGAACTCTATCTGTTGCTGGTTTTGGCGACCCTGGGATGCGGGGTGCTGGTGACCAGCGTCCATTTTGCATCGTTTCTTCTCGGCCTCGAGGTTCTGAGCATTTCGCTGTATGGCATGGTTGCGTTCTTCACGGACCGTGATCAGGCACTCGAAGCTGGTATCAAGTACCTGATCCTTGCCTCGGCCTCGTCCGCGTTCCTTCTCTTCGGCATGGCGCTCATTTATGCCGATACCGGCACGATCGCGTTTTCGAGCATCCGGTATCTTTCTCTGGATAGGACCAACCTCGTGCTCCTGTTGCCGGGTATCGCACTCAGCGTTACTGGCATAGGATTCAAGCTCGGCGTGGTGCCCTTCCATCTGTGGACACCGGACGTATATCAGGGGGCACCGGCGCCAGTGTCGGCTTTCGTGGCGACCACATCCAAAGCCGCGGTCGTGGCGCTGATGCTGCGCTATCTGGTGGCCGGGACTCAGCAGTCTAAGGCGGTCTTCTTGCTGTTCTCGGTCGTTGCGGTCGCCTCGATGTTTGCGGGCAATCTACTTGCGCTCCGACAGAACAATGTAAAGCGCATTCTGGCCTACTCGTCGATTGCGCACTTTGGATACATCCTGGTGGCGTTTCTGGCCGCGACAACTATGGCGGCTGGCGCCGTGGCCTTCTATCTCGTGGGGTATACCGTAACCATCCTCACGGCTTTCGGCGTCATCACGGTCCTCTCGACTTCAGAGGCCGACGCCGACGATCTCGAAGATTACCGCGGTCTCTTCTGGCGGAAGCCGGCGCTCGCCGGCGTCTTCACCGCCGCGCTGCTCTCGCTCGCCGGAATCCCCGCCACCATGGGTTTCGTCGGGAAGTTCTGTATCCTCGCCTCCGGCGCGGATGCCTCGGCCTGGCCGCTGATTATTGTCCTCGCTCTCACCAGCGTTATCGGCCTGTTCTATTACCTGCGCGTCGTGGTTGCGCTCTTCTCAGCAGTGCCGGAGCGTCCGTCTTCGCTACAAAGACTCGGGTGGAGCAGCACTTTTGTCCTCGGTGGACTCGCGGTGCTGCTCATATGGTTTGGCGTGTACCCCGCGCCGCTGCTCAATATTATCCGGGCAACGATAGGTGGGCTCAATTGATGTGTGTCCGCGAAATCGTTGGACAACGGGGTATAGACAAGGGCTGCGACGGTCAATAAAGACCGAACCTATAACCGCGTCGGCTCACTCGCAGGAGCAGGCGACATTCGACAAGGAAAAAGAGGAGTAATTCGATGGAGTATCAAACGATCAATCCTTTCACAGAGGAACTAATCAAAACCTTTCCAATGCACACGGACGCGCAGTTGGAGGAAATCATTGCCAAAGCCGAATCCGTGTTTAAGAACGACTG
>Ga0335071_10008871_pt1 | contig 10302 bp, 7 predicted proteins | sample Lox_Sample_15_FD_206724 | JGI IMG/M metagenome (GOLD analysis project Ga0335071, IMG submission 206724) | Soil microbial communities from Loxahatchee National Wildlife Refuge, Florida, United States - Lox_Sample_1.5 | ecosystem: Environmental > Terrestrial > Soil > Wetlands | place: USA: Florida...
ATTGACAACGGCCTCCATTCCTTCTCTTCCCAGGTAGTCGATCACCGCGAGAGCGCCCGCGACAGGGCCGCCAGGGCGTGTCCCGGCAAGGGTAAATTCCTGTTTCACCGACAGGTACGGGGTGTCTATCGAGAGTGCGCAGAGCATGTCCTTTTCCCTTACGAGGAGGCATCCGGTGGGGATCGTGCTCATTCCCATCTTGTGGGGATCGACCGCAACACTGCTGACCCCCGGCACGGCAAAATCAAAAGGCTTTGGTTTCTCAAGAAACGGGATTACGAGCCCACCGAAAGCCGCATCCACGTGAAAGAATATATCGTGATCCGAGGCTATTTCCCCGAGTTTTTCAATCGGATCGATCATCCCGTATTCGGTACCTCCCGCCACACCGACGAGACAACAGGTATTGTCATCGATTGCATCGGCGGCAGCTTCGGGGTCCATCCGGTACTGGTCATCGAGGGGGACCCTGCGGGCCTCCATGCACAGCATGTCACAGGCCTTTTTGAAAGAAAAATGGGCTGATTCCGGGAGGACGACGTTCGGTCTCCCTGTATGGCTGCACGTTTTCGCAATCCTTAAGGCCTGGATATTAGATTCGGTCCCGCCCGACGTTGAATAGCCATAGGCGTCCGGCTCGTGGAACAGAGTCCCCAGACGGGAAACAAGGGCTTGTTCCAGGTCCGATGTCCCGGGAAACAACCCTGGATCCCCGAGGTTCGTCTCCATGAAAAGGTTATGTGCCCGTACAGCTACCGGATGAGGAATAGTACACATGGAACTGAGGATAAAGTCATGACTCGTATCCTCCCCCTTTTTCTTTAAAAGGAAAGAGAAGAGATCCTCTTCGGTACAACCCTTCTCATGCATTACGGGCTCTCGCACTGTCGAGGATAATGCGCTGCTCTGTCCGGGCAACGGTCTCCCGGATCTTTGCTATCGCATCGATATTAGCCGATACGCTTGTGATCCCGTGCTCGACGAGCCACTCCACCATTGCCGGCTCCGACCCTGCCTGTCCGCAAATCGAGCACTCCACACCGTGTTTCCTGCAGACCTGGATTGTATCATGGATGAGCCTGAGCACTGCCGGGTGCTTGGGCTGGTACATATCAGCCACATTCTCATTGTTACGATCGATAGCAAGAGTATACTGGATCAGGTCGTTGGTCCCAAACGATGCGAACCTGATCCCGGCTTTGATAAAATCCTCGATGAGAATTGCACTGCTGGGAATTTCGACCATCACACCGAGAGTTGCATGGTCCACATCGACGCCCCAGCCCTGCATCATCTTCTTTGCTGCGACGAACTGGTCCGGGTGAGAGACCATGGGAAACATGACACCAAGGTTGTCGTACCCCTGCTCCCATAGCCTTTTGAATGCTTCAACCTGAAGCCTGAACTGGTCCGGGCTCTGGAGGTCGCGGCGGATCCCACGCCACCCGAGCATCGGGTTGTGTTCGATCGGTTCGTTCTCCCCCCCGGCCATATTCCTGAATTCATCGGTCGGGGCGTCAAGGGTCCTCACCCATACCGTCTTTCCGTAAAAGGCATCGAGGACGACCTTGATGCCGTCGTAAAGTTCCTGGACAAAGTCCTCTTCTTTGTGGTTCGTAATAAACCATCCAGGGGTCTTACTCAGGCCAAGGATTAGATGTTCGATCCTTAACAGCCCCACGCCATCAGCCCCGGTAGCTGCAGCGCGTGCCGCTGCTTCGGGAATGGAGACGTTCACCTTAACCGACGTCGCGGTGATGATCGGGGAAGCCACCACTGCTGCCTGAGACTTTTCAGCCGGTCGGGCGGTTTGCAGTGCACCTTCGTATACAAAGCCCTTCTCGCCATCGACGGTGACAAGCTGGCCGGGTTTCAGTACCGCGGTGGCTTTCTTTGTCCCGACGACGGCAGGGGTGCCGAGTTCACGGCTCACGATCGCTGCATGGCAGGTCATGCCTCCTTCGTCGGTAACAATAGCTGCGACCTTCCGCATCGCCGGGACCATGTCGGGATTGGTCATTTTCGTGACCATGATATCACCTTCCTTAACCTCGCTCGTGTCCTTTGCGTCGCGTACGATCACAACGGCCCCCGTGGCGATCCCCGGTGAAGCCCCCTGCCCCTGGACAAGGATCACTCCGGCCGAACCAGCTTTTGCAGCAGTCTCTGTGCCCTTGGACTTTATCGTCGTTATCGGTCTCGACTGGAGTATGAAAAACGAGCTGCCTACGATGGACCATTCGACGTCCTGGGGGATGCCGTAATGGTTTTCTGCTATCTTCCCAAACATCGCAAGTTTTGCAACTTCTTCATCGGAAAGGACCTGTAAGTCCTGTCTGTCCGAAGGGACCGGGACGAGTTTGGTACCATGAGTCCCTTCCGCTATGATCTCGATCTTTTTATTTGCAATGAGACGGTCGACGACCTTCCCGGTCCTCTGGTCGAAGACATATTTATCGGGAGAGACCGATCCCGAGACGACCGATTCGCCAAGGCCCCACGAACCTTCAATAATAGTAAGGGGTTCGCCGGTCACGGGGTGCGTCGTGAACATTACCCCCGCCTTTTCCGAATTCACCAGCTGCTGTACGACAACGGCGATATTCACGCCACGGTCATCGAACCCCTGCTTTGCACGGTAGTAAATTGCCCGGGCACCGTAAAGGGAAGCCCAGCACATCTGGATTGCTTTGAGAAGGTTATCGGTACCTTTGATATTGAGGTAGGTCTCCTGCTGACCCGCAAAACTGGCATCAGGCAGGTCTTCGGCAGTAGCGCTCGATCTTACCGCGACGATCAAACCGCCCTCGTCCATTCTCTGGTATGCAAGCCTGATATTTTCCTGTAAGGAAGAAGGCATAGAAACCCGCAAAACTGCTTCTTTCGCCTTCTCGGCAGCCTGTTCGAGTGCATGGTTATCTTCAACGTTCAGGTTTTCGAAATTTTCGAAAATCGAATCTTCGAGACCCGTTTCGATGAGAAACCTTCGGAAAGCGTGACTCGTCACAACGAAAGCCCTCGGGACAGGCAGCCCGATTACTGCCATCTCTCCGAGGGATGCTCCCTTCCCCCCTACTGCAGCGATGTCCTCTTTCCTGATCTCCTCAAGCCACAGAATATCTGGCAATTCCTTCATGCAAGCACCACTATAATCTCATCGTTCCTTTGTAAATATTTGTTCATCAGGAATAATCCGGAGAAATCCCCCGGTCGGCGATTGTCGGGCCGCCGAGAAAAACAATTGAATAGGTACAGTGCTGATATGTTATGGGTTTTAGTGTGAAATACCGGATACTTGTGAGCGATCCCCTGTCCGAAGAAGGGCTCTCGCTTTTACGGGAGAAGGCCGTCGTGGATGAGAAAACGGATCTCAGGGAAGACGAGCTTATTGCGATTATCGGGAATTACGATGCCCTGCTTGTCAGGAGCGGCACTGAGGTCACTGCAAAAATTATTGAAGCAGGCACCGGCCTTAAATTTATTGGAAGAGCAGGGGCGGGCGTTGATAACATCGATATGGACGCAGCGACCCGGAAGGGAATAATCGTTGCAAATGCTCCCGAAGGAAACACCCTTGCTGCAACTGAACATACCATGGCCATGATGCTTTCCCTGGCACGAAATATTCCGCAGGCGAACGCCTCTCTCCGTTCGAAGCAATGGAAACGTTCCAAATTCATGGGAGTAGAACTTAATGAAAAAGTCCTCGGTATCGTCGGCCTCGGGCGGATAGGGCGGGAAGTCTCCAAGAGGGCGAGCGCCCTTGGAATGCATATCGTCGGTTACGACCCTTTCATCAGCAAGGAGCGGGCTGCGCAGATGGGTGTGGACTCCCTGTCGGTCGAAGAGCTGTTCAGGGTGGCTGATGTAATCACCGTTCACACGCCGCTCATCAAGGAGACCCGCCACATCATCAACGAGAAGAGCATAGCAACGATGAAAGACGGGGTCAGGATCATTAACTGTGCCCGTGGGGGTATCATTGACGAAAAAGCCCTGTACGATGCCGTGAAATCAGGAAAGGTCTCCGGGGCGGCACTCGACGTCTTCGAGAACGAACCGCCCCTGGAATCACCTCTTCTCGACCTCGAGCAGGTAATTGTAACCCCTCACCTCGGTGCCAGCACGGTCGAGGCACAGACCAATGTCGCAGTCTCCATTGCAAAACAATGTATCTCTGTCCTCGAAGGCGGTTCGGCAAAATATATCGTGAATGCCCCAATCGTCCCCCAGGACCAGCAGGACGTTATAGAACCGTTTGCAAACCTCGCTGAAAAGATGGGAAGGTTCCTCGTCCAGCTGGTGGAAGGCAGGCTTGAAAAAGTGGAGATCGTGTATGGCGGGGAATTGTCCCAATTGAATGCAAATACCCGGTTCATCACGAGACTTGCCCTCAAAGGTCTCCTCGACCCCATTCTCCAGGTGCCGGTCAACCTGGTGAACGCGGAGTTTATCGCAAAAGAGAGGGGGATCGTGTTCTCCGAGACTATCACCGATGATGCCCACGGGTTTAAGAACCTGATCACGCTCAACATCAAAACCGACACGATGGCAGAGACAATGAGCGGGACGGTTTTCTTCAGGGGACGGAGCCGGATCGTTGCATTAGGGGGCTATACCATGGATATGGTCCCTGAAGGTTACGTAATCGTTTCCCGGCACCTTGACAAGCCCGGTGTTATCGGAAGGGCGTCGACAATCCTCGGTCAGGCGAATATCAATATCGCAGGAATGCAGGTAGGAAGGATCAATCCCGGAGAAGAGGCAATCATGGTGTTGAACGTCGATTCCGAGGTGCCTTCCGAAATAATGGACGAGATCAGGGCCAAGGTAGGGATATTTACCGCGAAATTCGCGAAGCTGTGACCGCTGCCCATTCCCGAAAAAATCAATTTATTCACGTGGATCGGTACTGGAGAAATCCACGGCATTTTTTTTGGTTATTCAATGTCTGTTTTAATTCTGTTGAATTCCTCATTCAATCTTAATTTATCAGATACGACCCAAAGGGTTTTCACATCTCCCCTGCCTCACCCTCAGTGGAATGGCCTTTGGGCTGGGTTGATCCCAGTCAAGTCACTATCCCAACCGGGGTCGCCGCAGCGGCGGGGCGGAGCCCCGGGAGCGTCATATATCGCAATTTTCGTTTAATTGCGTCAGAAAGACATTAAGAACTATCAAACATTGCCCGCACTCGGTTTTTAATAGTTATTCCTCATGTCGATTCCCCATGGCTGCGTATTGACGTTTGCGCGTCCATTTGAAAAAGAGAATTTTTTAATAATAAGATGACTCACATTAATGAGCATCCACAATTTATTACGGGCCCGTGGTCTAGCTGGCTATGACGTCGCCTTGACATGGCGGAGGTCAGGAGTTCGAATCTCCTCGAGCCCATTTTTATTATCACTATTCAGGCTCGCATCTGAGGATGCGAGCCCTACCATTTTACATGCGCCAAAGAACGCAGCCTCAAGTGAATTTACACGTTTTTTTAGGTTCTTTGTCAGAAAACACTCTTGTATTGGGCCTTTTGTTGTTCCTTGTTGTGCAACATGTTGCGCATCATTAAAAACTATGGTGATAGCTTTCTTGTCCTTGATACGTCGTGTCATAAAGTGTTACAGAGTGCCCTATTAGAATTCTGTAATCGTGTGGGAGCCTTACCAGTGGGTATGTAGTTCCGGTTCTGGATGTTGGTTTTCCTATCTTAGTCGAACCTATAGATCTCATGCTGCTCATGTTCGGGTTTTAATGTCAGGGTTTATTTATCGGTTTATTCAGGTAAGTGGAATGGATTTGATATAAGATGAATTGAGAATCTTTTCCCGCAGACCTTGTGGTAGCCACTTCGGATATAACCCCGATGAAGAAGACCCAAAAACACTCAAATTATAATATTCAAGCTTTTGCACCGTCTCTTCATTGGTAGATAATCCAATTTTTGTTGAAAATATTTTTTGAAGATCACTTGGCTGAAAAGTTTGATAATTTTTTAAGGTTTCAAAATCCTGGGTATTCCATTCAGCCCAGACCACTCCGTGTGCAAATCCAATCTGTACGTTTAGAATAAAGGCCGCTAGCAGAATGGCCACAATAAAACCCAAAAGAGCACAATTAATACATCTCTGTGACTCCCAAGGGTTTGGTATTAACCCTTTTTCTGGCGTTTTTTCGGATTGTGATATTTCCCTTGTATCTCGTGATACTGTGGCTAGTACTAATCCGTATAACCCTACCACAAAAATAAAAATACTCGGGTATTGGCGCACTGCAGGAAGAAAAAATATATTTCCTGCGGGTCCAAATGCAACGTTATCACCGGATCGTGCAAGTACTAACGCAATAGTAACAAGGGTAGCATACATCAGGATGGTCAACCATATACTGGTCTCTTGAGAACGGATTTGATCTCTGTTCAAATAGAGGACATAAATGAGGAGGATTAACAATATAAGGCCGAATCCAAGGGCTCCTCCAATATCGTGAACAATATTAGAGCCGATTACCTCAATAAAAATAATACATTTTTGAATTGGATACTGAAAAAAAGCAGAGAAAAAAGCCATATATTCCCCATATCCATGTTGGCCTTTAGATGGGAAACCAAGGATCAGATAATTGAGGACAATTAATGCTGAATATATGATAGTCCACGATGACATGAGAAGATTTTTTTTATTTTTATTCGAGAGCCACAACTGGAATAACCCGGCAGGCATGAGGAAAAGGCCGGCCGACCATGAGAACATCCCCACTATTGCAGAAAAAAGAGCTGTAAAAAAGAACATATCAAAACCATTGCATTTGTGGATGGAATATACCATACATGCCATTGCAAAAAGACAGAGTGATGATGAGAGAAGAATACCCCATAGATATGCACTAATAAGATAAAAATTGAAAAAAAACAGATTCAAAGGGAATATATAAACGCTGCTTGGACGGAGTCCGGGAATTTCGTATTTAATCATAATCCAGATAATGAGAAATGTCAGTACATAAAATAAATAACCTATATTTGCCTCTAAAATAGTGTTAAATCTGGATAAAGTCATTATTACAAATGAAAGTAAATGGAAGAAAATTGGTCTATGATCATTATTCAAAGCAAAAAAATCGGAAAATGTTAGCGTTCCCTCCTGGAAATGAAGGATTGCTGGCAGTTCAACACGAAATTGGTCCTGGAAGGGGACATTCACAGCAAATAGATTAATAAATATAAATCCCGACACAATTGGTAAAAGATTAATCAGGGTAAGAAGAATCGTAATTTGTCGTTTGGAGAAATAATTATGGATCATTCAATTCATCTTTTCTGGTTATCGGTTAATTTATAGTTTGATATTTGGATCTATTACTTATCGTGGGATGAGACAAGACGTTACCTGTCGTGGGATCATTCCGTGTGATTCCTGATTTTATACCGAAGACTTTATTAAAGATTTATGAGAATCGTAAATTACTGGTTGGAAAATGGTTTTTTCTGTCAGACGAAGGTGGTGTCTTAAATCAAATCCCAAAATGTATAAGCATTTGTTCCATTGATTACAGTGTTATTCATAGCGTTCACGGGTATGATATTCGCAGATCGGAATATCCCTGCGACTCCAGAAATCCAGGATATTTCAACATCGACCTCTGTACTGGCACAGGGGACAGTACCTGAAACCGATTCACTTGCGTGGACCACAGGTGCGAACCTGACCGTGTTGTGTGTCGGTGACCACACTTTCCAAACCATGTCAGGTATTAACCTAGCTCATCCGTTTCAAGTCTCCCTGCCATAACAACTTCGAATGTTTTCGTTCGATCTAACCCTCTTCTCTGTCATTTCTTCTCCATATTCTCGATTATCAGACCGTTCCGGAGCAACACAATATATAGAGTGTCATGAGGAGGATGAATTCCTTTAACACTCTCGATTTTCTGTTCGACCAGCATTGCACCGACTTTATACTCTTTGTACGACTTAAGGATAAGAACAACAACGCATGCCAAAGGTTGTGAGGCCAATACTGAAAGGAAAAGGAAATGAATGCCGAATTGAAGGGCCATATTACCCGGAACCGGCAATAGAGATGTTCAAATATTTTCGGTTTCCGGTTATGCATCTTACAAAATCTGATATGCGCGTGAACTCAGAAGAATATGGTTTTTTTGATATAATGCGATTGACCTGGTTTTGTCATAACCCTAAACATGGGTTGCCGTGCGGAAAATGCCTGCCGTGTCGGATGGCTCCGGCGACCGGCCTTGATTATGTCTTTTACCAGGAAGGCGTCAGAGATAAGATCAATCGAGTGCAGGACAAGTTCTTCTCATGCCTATTGAAATAAACCAAACGATTGTTTTCATGCCCCGGGTGAAGATCCTGCTGGTAATAGGGAAACAGATGTAATCAGAGTACTAATTCAGCATCAGGGAACCTGAAACCCGGTCTAATATGAGATTGACATCCGAAATGTCCTGGCCTCTCATTTCCGCCCACCCGGATTACCGGTAAAATTTCAATGTATTGTGCGGAATTTCTCTGTCTTTTATGCCCTGAGGGTTTATAATATGTGCACCATAAAGAGAGGAAATAATGCATAATACACGGAAGCAAGGGAATTTAATGCACCATCGTGATTTATCCTGATACAGGTCTCGATCACCAATACGCGTCCCTGTTGCGGGATCCCGCTTCCATTCCGGGAAGAAACCTGGTTATTTTTTGTTTCAGCCCTGCATAAGGTACCATTGTACAGGATATACCATCCTTCGGAACCAGAGGCAGTAACCCATGTGGGATTATGATGCATCGGATATTTCCGCTTTTTTTCACTTTTTTTTGTCGTTAACCGTTATCCCGATCCAAAAGACAAAATGTACACCAGACCCCTGAATTTTTATGGGTGAACGATTGTATCTGAGAGTATGGCATACCGGTGCGCAAAGCACCTCGGCGGGAAGATTGTTCTTGAAAACGTGTCCGCGGCCGAATCTGACGATTATGTCAAACGACAATGCAGTGAATATTTTGAAATCTCTCCTGATGTTACAGTTTTTCGGGATACCCTTGTATCATTGTCCTGTCCGATGCTGACAGGAGTCAAAACCAACAGGAGGAAGGTCCTCATCCCGTTTTTCAAACGATGTTCGGGATATGTTCTCATCGAAATTACCGTGTCGAAGAAGGATCTTGCGAAGTTTCTGTCTCTCCGCACGAAAGCCCTGCCATAGACTGCCCCCACTTCCTACCCGCAAATTCTCCCGATGCCTGGTATGAAATGACAGATCCCCCGCTAACTCATCCTTCCGGCCGTTTGGAATAACTGCGGGGAGTGCCGCAGGAAAAGGCGTTTTGACAGTCCCAACCCGCGCTCCCGCCCTTCAAATTCCCAAGGTGACGGGTTTTCCGGGCATTGGGAAACACGGGTCCGACATCGGGTCAAACGATAAAAATCCCAAGTATTAAGCTTAATTATTGAATATAAGCCTTTTTTGTTCGATTTTAGATAATGCTTTATGCTTGTTGACTCTTTTCGGAAACAGAAGTGATGACACATACCAAATTGGAATCGGGGTGTGAATTTTACCCCCACGACCATAATAATTTATATACAAGGAGATTAAACAAAAGGAATAAGGTGCACCGGTTCCGCGGGCGACGCCTGCCTGAATACCGCCTTAAGATCAAGGTGGCATCAATAGGGGCGATATTACAGGCAACCTATTGCGGGGGCGGTTGATCGGTACACCTAAATGTGATAATACATTCTTGATAAAAAGCTATCGAATCTAATCTGACACCTGTACGACATGGGTCAGATTAAATCTCTTTAATATGAGACATTTTATAAACAAAGTTCTCCTGATAGGTTTTTTAGTATTTGAGAGAATATTATTCGTTTTCCCTGCAACTGGTCCTTATCATTATAGATAAATATATGCGATTTGATTAAATACCAGGACCTGGGTTGTGTATGAATTGCCGGAAGATACCTCTGTTATATGAATAAAGGAAACCATGTACCCTTCTGAGATGGTCTCATGAGATTTCGGCAATATTCTCTCATCCTGGCGTTGTCCGCGTGGTGCGCTTTGATCGGTGTCGTTTGTGCAGCAGCAGACTGCGGCTGCGGCGGACTTCCCGATTCCAGTCCTCCCTCAGGGTGGTCAGATGCAGGCAATTCGGCAATGAGCAGTTACTCGGGGTTCGGTGGAACGGGCAGTGGTTCGGGGACAGGTAATTCGTATTCAGACCAGGGAAACACCGGGTCCGGCACTTCCGGTGGAGACGGCGCGGGACCTTCCTCA
>Ga0335071_10008872_pt1 | contig 10302 bp, 7 predicted proteins | sample Lox_Sample_15_FD_206724 | JGI IMG/M metagenome (GOLD analysis project Ga0335071, IMG submission 206724) | Soil microbial communities from Loxahatchee National Wildlife Refuge, Florida, United States - Lox_Sample_1.5 | ecosystem: Environmental > Terrestrial > Soil > Wetlands | place: USA: Florida...
TCTCCTGAAGAGCACCGTTCTCCCCTAGGGCAGGGTCCCCGTCTGGCAGGGTGTTGCGCAGGGCAACCCGCGGGCAATAGAACCGGGCGGTGCGCAGGCTCTGGTCGTGGTGGCCGTGGCGACGTACGGCGGCCCCGGCCGCGGCTCCGGCCGCCGAACCCGCGTCATCCGCCGTGGCGACGCCGTCGAAGGTGGAGGTGACCGTGGACCAGTCGACGGCCGTCGGATCACGCGGGCTGCGCGGAAGACCGCTCAAGGGGATCGCCGACATCCGGACGTACTTCCGGACGAACACGCGCCCGATCTTCTTCGTCGGCCCGACCGCCTTCAACCTGCTCGGGATCGACCGGTGGGTCCGCAACTTCGAGTACCTCGTCTACTACGACTCCTGGGACGGCGCCCGCCCCCGCGTCTTCACGCCGAGGAACAAGCCCTACGTCGCCTTCGAGAGCAGCGAGGAGATCAACAACTACCTGCTGCGCGACCCCGAGGTGCAGGCGCACGTGGCCAGCCGCGTGGGATCAGCGAAGGAGCCTCCCCTGGTCGCGATGGTGTTCTTCGACGCGGAGACCGAGGAGATCTGCCGGGAGCTGGGCTACGAGCTGATCCTCCCCCCCGACGCGCTGCGCCGGCACCTGGACTCCAAGATCGTCACGACCCGCCTCGGGGAGGAGGCCGGCGCGCCGTCGGTCCCGAACGTGCTCGGCCGCGCCGACAGCTACGCCCAGCTGTCCAAGCTGGCCGCCGACGCAGGACTGGGGTCGGACCTGGTCGTGCAGACCCCGTACGGCGACTCCGGCAAGACCACGTTCTTCATCACCAAGAAGTCGGACTGGGACCGCAACGCCGAGGACATGGTCGGCGAGGAGCTCAAGGTGATGAAGCGCATCAACAACCGCGCCGTCGCCGTCGAGGCCGTCAATACCCGCCACGGCACCGTGGTCGGCCCGTTCATGACCGACCTCACTGGCTATCCGGAGCTCACCCCGTACAAGGGCGGCTGGTGCGGCAACGACCTGTTCCCCGAGGCGTTGTCCGAGCAGCACCGGGCGACCGCGATCGAGCACGTACGCCGTCTCGGTGACCGCCTCCGTCGGGAGGGCTACCGCGGGTTCTTCGAGGTCGACGTCCTCGTCGACCTCGACTCCGACGAGGTCTACCTCGGCGAGCTCAACCCGCGCATCTCCGGTGCGTCGTCGATGACGAACACGACGGCAGGCGCCTACGCCGACATCCCCCTCTTCCTCTTCCACCTGCTCGAGTTCATGGACGTCGAGTACGTCGTCGACGTCGACGAGATCAACGAACGGTGGCGCGACCTGGCGGCCGTCGACGTCTGGTCGCAGCTGATCATGAAGGAGCCCGGCAAGGACGTCGAGCGCATCCTGGACGCTCCGCGGACGGGCACGTACCGGCTCGACGTCGATGGCGCGCTGACCTTCGACCGGGTGACCAACGACTGGCACGAGATCACCCACGAGGACGAGTGCTTCTTCCTGCGCGTCTACGGGCCCGGCGACTACCGATTCAAAGGCGCCGACCTGGGCATCCTCGTCACCAAGGGCCGGATGCAGACCGCCGACGGCCTCACCGAGCGCTGCCGTCGCTACATCACCGGGATCCGCTCGATGTACCAGTGCGAGGCGCTCGCGGCTCCGCCGACGGTGGTCCCGATCGGATACGTCAAGTAGGCAGCGGGCTACCGCTCAGGCGTGGCCGCGGGACCGGCCCTCGACCAGACCGCTCGGCCCGGTCGGCCACGCGGCACTCACGTCCACCGGGCTCAGCCCGGCCAGGTGGCGCCCGGCGGCGGTGAAGGCGCGGATCGTGTCGACCAGGTACGGCACGTCCTGCGGACGTGGCCAGGTCGACAGCTTGACGGCGACGGTCCGGGTGCTGCGGTCCACGAGGACCATCTGGCCGTGGATCCCCAGGCACAGCAGTACGTCGCCGGACAGCCCTGGGGTGAACCAGAACTGGTTGCGGTACCAGCCGCCGATGAGGACCGAGTCGGAGTCCGACGAGGCGAAGGCGTGCCGGGTGTCCGCGTCGATGCGCCAGGAGTCGCGCAGCCACTGCTCCGGAACGATCGGCCGCCCGCTGACCCGGCCCTCGTCCATGAGCAGCTGCCCGAAGCGGGCCAGGTCGCGTGCCGTCGCGGACACGCCCCCGTCGTGGATCGCCGACCCGACGCCGTCGCAGGTGATGTCGGCGTCGAACTCGGCGCCCATCGGTGCCCAGATCAGCGTCGAGATCAGCTCGGCCATCCGGGTCCCGGCCGCACGCTCGCAGACCCAGCCGAGCATGTCGGTGTCCGCCGAGCGATAGACGAAGCCACCGCCGTGTGGGCCGTCGGACCCAAGCGTGGTCAGGTAGCGGTACATGCCGTGCGAGCTGTGCTCGTCGTCGGGTCGCCACCCCATGTGGCGTTCCATGACGCGCACCTCGGCCTCGGGGTCGAGGTAGGCCTCGCTGAAGGCCACGCCGGTGCGCATGTCGAGCAGGTTGCGGACCGTCGCGCCGTCATACCCGGAACCTTTGATCTCGGGCACGTAGTCGGTGACGGGAGCCTCGGTGTCCAGCCGGCCGTGGTCGGCGAGGATGCCCGCCACGCAGCCGACGATGGACTTCGACACCGACATCAGCAGGTGCGGCGACTCCGGGCGCATCCCACCGTAGTAGCGCTCCAGGACCACCCGACCGTCGTGGAGGACGACGACCGCGTCGGTCCACGTGTCGGCGAGGACCTCTTCGACCGTCGACCGGCCCGCGGCCAGGCGGGTCACACCTACCTCGTCCAGGGAGGGCGGGTTCGGGTGCCAGGGCAGCGTCCTCGGCTGCTGGCCTCGCGCGATCCGGTGGGTGGGGATGATCTCGCGAAGGTGCGTGAACGACCACCGGTTGAACGGCGGGTCCTGCCAGTTGGCCAGCGTCACCAGGGAGTCCGGGGCGGGCGGGAATCCCGCCATCAGGTCGTCGGCGCACATGTCACGACCAGTATCGGCCCTGGGGTCCCCTTCTTGAGGAAGCCCCCTGTGTGCTGCGCCACGTGTCCCTCGGCGTTCCCGAGCCTGACGTCGCTCCGTACGGGCGATCCGTCGTGACCGGTCGTGCGGTGGCTAGCCTTGGCGTGACCAGCCGGCCCTCATCCGCGTCCGGGCCTGGCGGAGGTGCTCGATGACGCAGGAGTCGGAGCCCGCGCAGAAGGTGCTGTTCCTCAACCCGCGGTCCGGGGGTGGCAGGGCGGGGCGCCTCCATCTGGCGAAGCGGTGCCGCGACCTGGGTGTGCGTCCGGTCGTCCTCGGTCCGACGGACGACCTGCGGCAGCTTGCCCAACAGGCGCTCGACGGCGGCGCAACCGTGCTCGGCATGGCCGGCGGCGACGGATCGCAGGCTGCCCTGGCATCGGTCGCGAGTCGCCACGCGATCCCTCTTGTCGTCGTGCCCACGGGGACGCGCAACCACTTCGCGCTGGACCTCGGCCTCGATCCCGACGACCCGACGGAGGCCCTCCAGGCGTTCGTCGACGGCGTGGACGTGACGGTCGACCTCGGCGAGGTGAACGGCCGTGGGTTCGTCAACAACGCGTCGGCTGGTATCTACGGGTCCATCGTCCAGTCGCCTGAGTATCGAGACGCGAAGCTGCGGACGAGTCTGGAGGCGTTGCCCGAGATGCTGGACCCGCGGCAGCCGGAGCCCGACCTGCGGTTCACCCTCCCGTCGGGGCAGCGGGCGAGGAGTGCCCAGGTGATCCTGGTGTCCAACAACCCCTACCGGCTCCCCGCGCCGCATGGGGCGGCGCGGCCGCGTCTGGACGGGGGAGTCCTCGGTGTGGTGGCGGTCATGCTGCCGCGGCTGAACGACGTCGACGCAGTCGCGCGTCTCGAGGGGGTCGGCGAACGGCGCCCCCCGCCCGGATTCGAGGAGTGGACGGCGCGGGAGTTCGAGGTCGACTCGGGGGCACCGATCGATCTGGGCATCGACGGCGAGGCCGCGACACTGGACCCGCCGCTGCACTTCACGACCAGGCCCGGCGCCCTCGTGGTGCGCCTCCCGCGCGCCGCGCGCGAGCGGGCCGAGGCCGGCCGGGCGGGCCCCCTCCCTTCGCCCCTGGAACTGCCGGACCTGCTCCGGCTCATTGTCGTCTCGCCGCGGCCGCCCAGTTCAGCCGGTGACGCACCCGAGCCGTCGGCAGGCCCGAGGGCCGCTGGGGCGGTGGGACGGCGGCTTCGCCACCTGATCAGCGGCTGGGACGGCCGCGTCTACGAGGCGCTCGCCGATTCGCGGACGAGCGCCCTCGACCGGCCCATGCGAGGGATCGCCCGCTTCGCCGACCACTCCAAGCCCTGGCTCGTCAGCGCCGCCCTCATGGCCGTCGCCGGGCCGCGCGGACGCCGGGCCGCACTGGCCGGGCTCGCCGCCGTCGGCGTCACCTCCCTTGTCGTCAACCAGCCACTGAAGTGGGCAGGGGGCCGGCGCCGCCCCGACCGAGTGGCGGCTGGCGTGCCGCGGTCGCGATGGGTGCCCATTCCGGAGTCCACGTCCTTCCCCTCCGGCCACGCCGCGTCGGCCGCCGCGTTCGCGACGGCGGCCGGCCATGTGCTGCCGCTGCTGCGTGGGCCTCTGGGGGCGGCCGCGGCCGCGGTGTGCCTGTCTCGCGTGTACACCGGCGTCCACTACCCCAGCGACGTGGTGGCGGGCGCGCTCATCGGCGCGAGTGTCGGCCGCGTGACCTCGATGCTCGTGGCTCGTGCCTACGCGAGCCCGAGCGCTCGTCGACTGGGGTGAGTGACGGGACTCGAACCCGCGACACCCGGGACCACAACCCGGTGCTCTACCAGCTGAGCTACACCCACCATGAAGCGCCGGGGGCGCGCCCCCGGCAGGGTCAGCAGTGTACGGGACCTCGTGGCCGGCTCAGCCAGGCGTTTCGCCGCTGTCCTCGGCCGACACCGTCTCCGACCCGAGGCTCGACCCGATGGCCCGAGCCGTCTCGGAGTCCGGGCCGGGCGCCGGCACGAAGATGGCGGCCCGGTAGTAGCGCAGCTCCTCGATGGACTCGCGGATGTCGGCGAGCGCCCGGTGACCGCCGTTCTTCGCGGGCGCGTGGAAGTACGCCCGCGGGTACCACCGGCGCGCCAGCTCCTTGATCGAGCTCACGTCCACGATCCGGTAGTGCAGGTGCGCGTCGACAGCGGGCAGGTCACGGGCCAGGAACCCGCGGTCGGTGGCGACGGAGTTGCCCGCCAGGGGCGCGCGGCGCGGCTCGGGCACGTACTCGCGCAGGTACGTCAGCACGCGCGCCTCGGCCTCCTCGAGTGTCACGCCCTGGGCGAGCTCGTCGAGCAGCCCCGACGAGGTGTGCATCACCCGGACCACCTCGGGCATGGTCTCCAGTGCCGAGTCGGGCGGCTTGATGACGACGTCGACCCCTTCGCCGAGCACGTTCAGCTCGTCGTCGGTGACCAGCGCGGCGATCTCGATGAGCGCGTCACGTTCCAGGTCGAGACCCGTCATCTCGCAGTCGATCCACACCAAGGGGGGGTTCACGCCCTCCAGCCTAGGGAAGATCAGACCAGTCGCTGCGTCCACACGAGTGCGCTCGCCGCACCGAGCACCGCGATGAGCAGCGCCAGGCCGGAGAAGATCGCGGTCACGTCGTGGGTCCGCACGACGTAGGCCACGTCGCGACCGATCTGGTGATAGATGGAGCCCAGCTGGCCGGAGGTGTGCGCGTCGAAGGTCTTCCCCGAGCTCTCGGCGGCGATGCGCGCCATGGTCTGCGGGTCGTAGGGCACCGGTACGTCCTGCCCGCCGACGTTCACGCTGCCGCCGGAGGTCCCGAACGCGATGGTGTCGATCGGCACCCTGGCGGCCTTGGCCTGCTGCGCGGCGGCGTCGGCCGCGGCGGTCGGCGACAGGTTGCCGTCGCCGACGGTCGGCGTACCGTCGCTCATCAGCACGATGACGGCGGGCACCGGCTTGCCGGAGGAGCTCTTCGGCATCCCCTCGATGGCCGACAGGGCGGTCTGGATCCCCGCCGCGGTGGCGGTCCCTTCGCCCACCTGAAGGGCCCCGATGGCCGACAGCAGGCTGGCCTTGTCCCTGGTCGGCGGGACGAGGAGGCGGGCGCTGCCGTCGAAGGTGACCAGGCCCACCTGGACCCCCTTGGGCAGCTTCTCGACGAAGTCCCTCGCCTCGTTCTCCGCGGCCTGCAGCCGGCTCGGTGAGACGTCGGTGGACGACATCGACGCCGAGGTGTCGAGCGTCAGCATGATCGTCGCCCGGTCGCGCGGCGTCCGCATGGCCATCGCCGGCTGCGCGAAGGCGAGGACCAGCACCGTCAGCGCGAGCAGCAGCGAGGCCGCGGGCACGTGCCGCTGCCAGCCGGAGCGCTTCGGGGCGACGGAGTCCAGCAGGTCGAGGCTGGTGAAGCGCACGACCTGGGCGTGCCGACACCGCTGCATGACCAGGTAGGCCACGAGCAGCGCGATCGGCGCCGCCAGGAGGACGAGGCGCCAGGCGGACTGGAAGGTCATCGGGGGGTCCCTACGGCGGTGAAGTGGTGGGCGGACAGTCGGCGCCGGTCGGCCGGGATGGTGGCGCGCATCCGGCTGTGGCGCATGGCGTAGGTGAGGGTCGCGGTGAGCCAGTCGTCGGCGGTGGACAGATGCAGGTAGCCGGCTCCGGCGGCGTGGATGCGGCGGGCGATCTCGGCGGTACGCGCCGCCGCGGCGTCGGCGTAGCGCGCGCGGAGCGCCTTCGACCTCGTCTGGACATAGCGCTGGCGGCCCGTCTCGGTGTCGACCACGCCGAGGATGCCCACGTCGGGCAGGGTCAGCTCGCGCGGGTCGGTGACGTGGACCGCGACCACCTGGTGGCGCTGGGCCAGTGCCCGCAGCGGGCGCGCCCAGTCGTCGGTGCCGAGGAAGTCGGAGAGCACCACGACCTGGCTGCGCCGGGCCTGGCCGACGAGCAGCCGGCGCATCGCAGCGGCGAGGTCGGCGTCGGGAGAGGGCGCGCCGTCGCGTCGCGGGCTGTCGTAGAGCGTCGAGAGCGTGGCCATGAGCCAGGTACGTCCGCTGCGCGGCGGCGTGGCGAGCAGCGTGTCGCCCCCGGCGAGGACCAGGCCGAGCCGGTTGTGTCCGCGCACGGTGAGCATGCCGAAGGCCGCTGCCGCCCCGAGCACGACGTCGCGCTTCTCCGCCCGGGCGGTGCCGAAGTCCAGGCTCGCCGAACGGTCGGCCACGAGCCAGGTGTCGATCTCGCGCTCGGCCTCGGTGGTGCGCACGTGGGTCTCTGCCGAGCGCGCCGTGAGGTTCCAGTCGATGAGGCGGGCGTCGTCGCCTGGCTGGTAGGCGCGGGCGCCGGCCCGCTCGCTGCCCGGACCCAGCTGCACCGTCTGGTGGTCGCCGGAGGCGCTGCCGTCGAGCCGGCGCAGCACCTCCAGCTCCAGCCGGCGCAGCACCGAGGCGCGCGCCGCGACCTCGGCGACGCCCGGCGCGCCCGGACGGGCGTCGTTGCTCATCCGGCGGCCTGGGTCGGGGCGGGGCCGTACACGACCGGGGCCGGCACGGTGTCGTGACGGGTCGCGACGCGGGGCGCCGGGACGTGGGTGAGCACGCGGCGGACGACCTCGTCCGGGTGGATGCCCTCGGCGAGGGCGTCGTAGGACAGCGACACACGGTGACGCAGCACCTCGGGGGCCACGTCGTAGACGTCCTGCGGGACGACGAAGCGCCGGCCACGCATGACCGCGAGGGCCCGGGCTGAGGCGATGAGACCGAGCGTGCCTCGCGGGCTGGACCCCAGCGAGACGAGCCGGTCCAGCTCCTCCAGGCCCCAGGGGCCCGGCTCACGGGTGGTCATGACCAGGCGCACGGCGTAGTCCTGCACGGCGTGGTGCACGAAGACGCCGCGGACCACGTCCTGCAGGACGGCCAGCTGCTCGAGGGAGAGGACCTGGGAGACCGCGGGGACGCCGCCGCTCATGCGCAGCGCGATCGCGCTCTCCTCCTGGTAGGTCGGCTGCGGGACGACGACGTGCATGAGGAACCGGTCGCGCTGGGCCTCCGGCAGGGCGTACACGCCCTCGGACTCGATCGGGTTCTGGGTGGCGAGGACCAGGAACGGCGACGGCAGGGCACGAGTCGTCCCGCCCACGGTCACCTGACGCTCGGCCATCGCCTCGAGCAGGGCCGACTGCACCTTCGCCGGCGCGCGGTTGATCTCGTCGGCCAGGACCACGTTGGCGAAGATGGGACCCCACTCGATGTCGAAGTCCTCCCGTGAGGGGCGCCAGATCCGGGTGCCGACGAGGTCGGCGGGGACCAGGTCAGGGGTGAACTGGATGCGGGCGAACTGGCCGCCGACGACCTTGGACAGCGTCGACACGGTCAGCGTCTTGGCCAGACCGGGGAAGCCCTCGATGAGGCAGTGGCCGCCTGCGAGCAGGCAGACCATCACCCGCTCGACGAGCCGGTCCTGCCCGACGACGACGCGCTTGACCTGGAACATCGCGTCCTCCAGCAGCGCCGCGTGCTCCGAGCCGGGGACCGGCGAGCCGGGCGAGGCTGCCTGGTACGTCGGCTGCGGCTGCTGGGGGGCGTACTGCTGCGGGGCCGGGTAGTCCTGTGGGGCGTACTGCTGCGGGGCAGGGGCCTGCTGGGTGGGTCGGGCCTCGGACGGGCTGGCGTCGGTCGAGCTCACGCGGTGCTCCTCAGGCATCGGGAGTTGCACGGTTGGCTGGGTGGAGGGCTGGGGCTGCGGGACGGGTGACCGGGAGGGCTGGGGCTCCCACGGGTCCACCGGGATCGCCTGGGTCATCCGACCGGCCCTTCGCCGAGGGTGACCGTCTCGGTGTGGCTGTTGCCGAACGGGTCGGTCCAGCTCACCGAGACCTTGTCGCCGGGGTGGTGCTTGGTCAACGCCGTGTGCAGGGCGTCCGCCGAGCTGACGGTCTGGCCGCCGAGGGCGGTGATGACGCTGCCGGAGACGATCCCGGCCTTGTCCGCCGCCGTGCCGGGCGTGACCGCGGCGACGGGCACGCCGTTGACCGAGGCGCCGCCGAAGCCGTTGGTCGCGATGCTCACGCCGAGGAACGCGCTGCCGCCGATGTGCACGGTGCTCGAAGACTTGCCGGCGATGATCTGCTTGGCGATCGCGGACGCGGTGTTGATCGGGACGGCGAAGCCCTGGCTGGCCGTGGACTGGAAGCTGTTGGACTCGGCGCCCGCCGTGATGACGCCGATGATCTTGCCATCGGAGCTGGCGAGCGCGCCGCCGGAGTCGCCGGCCTGGATCCCGGCGTCGGTCTCGATGAGGCCGGAGAGCTGCTCGGACGTGCCGTCCGCCTCGTCCTGGGCGGTGATCGACTTGTTCAGGCCGGTCACGGTTCCGGTGGCCACGCTCGGCGTGCCGCCGACCCCGCCGGCGTTGCCGACGCCGACCACGTCGTCGCCGATCTTGACCGTCGAGGAGTCGCCGAGCGGCGCGACGGTCAGACCCGAGGCGTCGGCGAGCTTGATGACGGCGATGTCGTGCGTGGCGTCGTAGCCCAGCACGCTCGCGTGGTAGGTCTTGCCGGTCGCGACGACCGTGACGGTCATCGACGTCGAGCCGGCTACCACGTGGTGGTTGGTGAGCACGAGGCCGTCGCTGCTGAGGATGATCCCGGTCCCTGCGCCCTCGCTGCCGTCGTAGCCGATGCTCGAGACGATGTCGACCAAGCCCGGGGTGACCGCGGCGGCTGCCGCGTTGGTGGAGGTGCCCCCGTTATGGCTCTGCGAGCCCGAGCCACCCTGGCCGGTGCTGCCCTGACCTTGGGAGCCCTGACCCTGGGAACCCTGACCCTGGGAGCCGGTCCCGCCCTGGCCCAGCCCGTTCTGGTCGCTGCCGCCCTGGCCAGTGCTGCCCTGACCGCTACCGCCCTGGCTCTGCGAGCCGCTGCCGTTCGAGCCCCCGAAGCCGGGCGTGCTCGGGGCCGTCGAGGGGGTCAGCGGGGCGGTGATGTTCGGGGTGTTCGCGGCCGTGGGCTGCGAGGAGTGCCGCGGGATCGCGCCGGTGACCAGCGCCCCGAGGACGAGGAGAGCGACGAGCACGGCGGCGCCGGCGGCCATCAGGGCGCGCTTCGACGGACCCTGCGGGGCGGGCGGTGTGGGGGTCGCCGGGACCTCGGGCGCGGCGACCGTGGTCGTGGGCCAGGTCGCGGCCTGGGTACCCGGGTCTCCCCAGAGCGGGGAGGTCCAGTCGTCCTGCCGGGGGTCCGTGGGGGTCCCCGAGGGCCAGGGGCTGCTCATCTCA
>Ga0335071_10008874_pt1 | contig 10298 bp, 12 predicted proteins | sample Lox_Sample_15_FD_206724 | JGI IMG/M metagenome (GOLD analysis project Ga0335071, IMG submission 206724) | Soil microbial communities from Loxahatchee National Wildlife Refuge, Florida, United States - Lox_Sample_1.5 | ecosystem: Environmental > Terrestrial > Soil > Wetlands | place: USA...
GTATGCCGGAGCCTATGAACACGTTCTTAACTCCCGGCAACGCTTCAACGGCTTTTAATAAATCAATCAGCCTGCCATGGTCCTTATTCAGGCTGGGGCAGGCCTGAGGGTACAGGCAGAGCTTATCCTGGCAGGCCCCGTATTTCGCCTGCTTCTCGCAGCCCAGCATGTACATGTCCGCCGTCGGGCCGCCGATGTCGGTGATGGTGCCCTTGAATTCGGGCATCTTCACAAGCTTTCTTACCTCTTCTAATATGGACTCCTTACTGCGGCTCTGGACGATGCGCCCCTGGTGGTTCGTGATGGCGCAGAATGCACAGCCGCCGAAACAGCCCCTGTGACTGGTTATCGAAAAGCGTACCGTGCGCAGCGCGGGGATCTCTTCTTTATAGGAAGGATGGGGCCGGCGGGTATATGGCAGGCCATAGACGTGGTCGAGCTCTGCCATCGTCATAGGCATCGGAGGCGGGTTCTGGACGATGATCGTTTTAGGGTGGCGCTGCACGACGACACGGCCGTAGAACGGGTCCTGCTCGTCAGAATACGCCTTGAACGCAAGGGCATAGGCCCTTTTATCGGACGAGACGTTTTTATAATCTGGAAGCTCCACAAAACTTTCGATATCCAGCCCCCGGGTCTTCGTGGACGTGCCCCGGATGCCTTTTATATCTCCGATATCTTTGCCATCGTTGAGCTCGCTTATCACTTCTATGATCGGCTTTTCAGCCATGCCATAGACTAAAAGGTCGGCGGGAGCGTCTGCAAGGATCGACTGTCTCACCTTATCGTCCCAGTAATCGTAGTGGGCGAAGCGGCGCAGGCTGGCTTCGATGCCGCCGATGATAATGGGCTTCGTCTTAAAGGTCTCGCGGATACGGTTACAGTAGACGAGGACGGCGCGGTCCGGCCGGAGGCCGCCTTTGCCCCCTGGAGCATAGTCGTCTTCCGTGCGGATACGCTTATTAGCAGTGTAATTATTGACCATCGAGTCCACGTTGCCGGACGAAACACAGAAGCAGAGCCGGGGCTCTCCCAGGACATCAAAGGACTTTTTATCCGTATAGTCGGGTATCGCGATCATTCCTACGCGAAAGCCCGCATCCTCCAGCACCCGGCCGATGAGGGCCGATCCAAAGGCAGGATGGTCGACGTAAGCGTCTCCGCTAACGATGATGACGTCGCATTGTTCCCAGCCGAGATTTTTCATTTCATCCCGGGACATGGGTAAAAATAGTTCGGCCGGTCTTTTTTTCATTATGGGCAATAGGGCCCTGATTCTAGAAAAATCTTATCTGCGACAATGCCATTAATATAACTGAACAGATCAGGGTGACTGGAGAATATTATTCTTATCGATATACCCATGGTTCATGTACGTGTGGTTATACTCGACTTCGATGGTAGCTCCATGGTCTTTTAGCGTCTCATTCTCGGAATAAGAATAGGAATCGCCGGGCTTCAGAATGATAGCCCGCTGGTTAAGCCGCATGACGACGTTACCATCCATATCGATACCATAGATATAGGCCTGGTCGGCATTCACGGGAAACGAGTACACGCCATAGAGCTTATTACCCGTTCCTTCACCAAAATTGCCCTGCAGCGTAAGTACATCGCCGAAGACCATCTTCAGCGAAGTATTGATGGGGAAATCGACCTTGCCGTTTATCTGTTTTGTGTTCTCGTTGTACCAGTACGTGGGAAAGTTCACGGACCTGAATGGCGCTTCGCCCTGAATAATGGTACCGTTCGCGGACATATAGTGCTCTAAAAAGACTACCTTCGACGCCTGCCTGGAGGCCGGAACTTGCTGTGAAATGGCCGGCAATGACGCCGATATCAGGAATAGTAAGACGATAAATAGGGCTTTTGCTCTGCGATCCATGGTCCCCGCCAATAATGAAACGGTGAGGGCGGAAAAATATTTTTTCAAATGAAAATACGAAGGCCGGCGTTTTATGCGGCGTTTTATCCGCCACAAAGCAGAAGAATCCAATTTATTGATAAGCAATATATAAAAACAGAACTGGTTATTTTAATATCGGTGGTAATATAAATCTAACCAGGCGGAACGTTGAGCTCGTGAGACAGATCGCCGCAGGGCTGCTCGTCGTATATGTGGCGATAATCGTCCTGGCTACGATGACGTCGAACGGACTTATCGATAAGCAGACCGCCTACGCGATCCAGACCACGCTTGATCTGCCTACGGCGATCACTCTGGTGGCTTTCACGGCGCTCTCAATTAAGCTAGAGTTCGATAAGCCTAAATACAGGCAGATCCAGAAAACAACGAACTATGATGCCATTTTAATCGTCGTCAGCGCCTTAGTCATCCTGGCGCTCATATACATAAAATATTTCACATGACAGGCTGCCCGCCTCAAGACTCATATGACTAGACAAAAGGGTAGACGACTCAAATTTGATAATAGTTGGAGTCAAACTTAATTAATAATGTCAGTATTAAACGTTTATCTATTCTTTTTTATGTAAATACCCAGAGCATCGAAAATACGCCAAATTATACCTAGATAAAAGGCCATAAATATTAAAATAACAATGATAATTAAAGCAAGAATTCCAAAGACTCCAAAACAGCATGTTAAACCACATAATGAATATGCCGGGTTTGCGGTTACTACTTGCATACTATAATGAGTTAGTGCTAATCTTAAAATAAACTTTAGCTTTATCTGCTATATATAAAGTAAATTCCATTATGGAAAATTAATATTAATTAATCAATTGTTTTTATGTTATCCGCCTCAGTTAATCAGAGGATTTAAACGTTAAAATAACTATATATATCTATTAAAAATATATAATCCTTTGTATACCGAAGACTTAATAAGCGACATATACATACCCAAATATAAAAAGTATTGAGAAAGGGTATGATAATATGTCAGAAGATACGATATCTGTAATTGCAATTCCGGATACAACCCTGGTCCAGAAACAAATAGCGCCAGAAATAAAAGAATTACCTATTGAAGAACTTTCAGAAAATATTTCGGGGTTTTTGCTCAAGTTCGGTAAAGTTATGGATGGGATTCCAGATAGTATAGGTGATTTCAAGATCGATTCCATGTCTGTTTCTCTCGGTGTATCCGTCGATGGAACCGTATCGATTTTCGGAATCGGCGGGAGTGTAGGCGGTCAGGCTAGTATTACCATCACTCTCAATAAAAAATAGAATATTTAATTATATATTATAATTTATTTTTATAAAGAAGATTAACGTACAGCATTTATAATTTCGATTGAACATTAGCCTAATAATATACAGGGATTTTTACGTCAGCCGCCTCAGGACTCATAGGGCTCATCACTGATCAGAGACCTTTTATCATCATTGGCGGAGTTGCTCGATGAATTCGACTGCCGCTGCATATGGGTCTTCGACATTGTATATACTTCTTCCCACGATGACAAAATCGGCGCCGGCTTCGACGGCCTTGCGCGCATCGCCGCCCTGCGCACCGACACCGGGTGCTAAGATCTTCATATTTTCTGCCCTGCGGCGAATCTCTGCCAGCCGCTCAGGCCTCGTTGCGGGGGCGATAATGCCTGAAGCGCCCGACTTAAGGGCCAGGTCCACGAGCTCGAAGGCGTGGGCTTGCATGAAATCGAGTGCACCGGGATGGCTCATCTCGGTAACGACGTAAACGTCCCGCCCGAACTTGTTAGCGACATCGACACATGCCTCGACGCTGTCGCTCCCGACGAAGCCCTGGCAGATGATGCCGTCGGCGCCTGCCTCGAACGCCTCGCGGCAGATGAGAGAGTTCGTGTTCGGAATGTCGGCTACTTTAAAATCAGCGATGACACTGGCATATTTTTTAATGTCCTTAATGATGCCCAGGCCGCAGGAGAGCACGAGCGGATAATTCACTTTTATCGCGTCCACCGCACCGCCGAGCTTTTGGGCGATGGCAAGAGCTTCCTCGCGATCTGTCACATCCAGCGCTATGATCAGCCTGGTCCGGGGAGTCAGCGTCATTCAACAGCTTAAATGTCCATATCAATATTAATGCTTATGGCTCCATGAGCCCCCGTATCATTTAACGGAGGGCTCATTCATGTAGACGATGATGGCTTTACCCTTTACATTACTCATGTTCTTCGCGATGGCGATGGCATCGTAAAGGCCTCCCAGGTCATCTACAAGCCCCATCTCTTTAGCGGTTGTGCCCGTGTATATTCTGCCGTCCGCGATATCCCGGACCTTATCGACCGGCAGGTTCCGGCCTTTAGCGACATTCTGGACGAAACGGTCGTAGCTCTCGTTAATGACGGCGTTCACATAGCTTTTTTCATTGTCCGTCAGGCCGCGCCAGTCCGATCCCATGTCCTTGAAATTGCCGGACTTCGCCACGTAGACGGTGACGCCCTGCTCATCGTATGCTTTGGATTTATTTTTAAAGGTCCATATGACCCCAATGCTGCCCGTAAAAGTGTCCGGGTTGGCTACAATGCGGTTTGCCTGCGACGATATATAATAGGCGGCGGACGTAGCCATATCGCCCATCGATATCACGACCGGTTTCACGGCCCGCGTCTTGTTCATCTGGGATATGATCTCCTCCGCGGCGACTGGCGTGCCGCCCGGCGAATTGACGCGCAGCACGATGGCCTTGACGTCCGGGTCTTCTGTCGCGCTCCGCATACACTTCACGATATCACTGGAGAAGGCCGAGCCGGCGCCCGCATCGGCGCTCTTATCCGCGACCATCTGGCCATCCACGTAGATGACTGCGATCTTACTGGCCTTACCGCCGCCCAGCACGTTCGCGATATCTCCTGGTATGACGGACTGGTGGGCCATGCCGGCATAGGCAGACCAGATGATGGCCCCGGCCATCACACATATTAATACGAATGCGACGCTCAACATCAGACGGCTTCGGTGAGAAGAAAGGAGTAACTTATCTTTATCCAATGAACCACCCCGTAAAAATAATAGCTTAATTATATAATAAATGTTTTTAGACTCTTCCGCGTTTTTTAGGTAAAAATACGCTTGGTATGCTTTCTTCGAGATGCCCGGATAAAAACCTATTTTATAATTTTAACCGTGCTAGTGCCATATCGTCCCGTGCCATGATAACGCCGCACTTCGGACAATTGGCCAGGAAGTAAAAATATGGGACTTTGGATATGCCGGGCTCCGGGCCGTTCATATGCCCGATGCGCAGCGTGATGCAGCCGCATTCCTCACACTTGAGAGAGACTACGACGGGCAGAGGTACGAGCATAATAGGACGTATGCGATATCTATCCAGTATCATATTTATAACCGGCGTATTACGGTGTAATAGTGGATAATCAGTTGTTAATAGCGCGCTGGCCGTGAGAAAAACATGCTTCATATACAGACTTAAGAGATCTAAGTAGCGGTCGGTTATTTTAGCCTGTCGCAGTAAATCAAAGATGGCGCCGGGAAAAACGACGCGAGCTCGCGAAAAACGTAATAGCCACGAGAGTGGCAAGCTTATTAACCACAATATTGGTTTTTTAGTTTTTACAAACTTATTTTTTTACAAAGAGTAACTTAATCGTTTATGAGTGTTTTAATGGGGATTAATAGGATAATTCATGAAATAGAGTAAAATATTTAAGAATTAAAAATATAAAAAGCCCGTTTATAATGCCCTTGCCCAAGGTAAAATATATCCGCAGATAAGGCATATATGAAAGTGCCTGACATCGAGCCTTTAAGAGAGGGCGCAGGGATGGCAGAGCGGCTAATGCGGCAGACTGCAGATCTGTTTTTTGGGAGTTCAACTCTCCCTCCCTGCACTAACACTTTTATTCCCGTAATGTTCATAGTATAATGATATCTATGGCAGGCAAATGTCCGCAGGTGGAGCCCGAAGAGCGCTTCGTGGCCGTCAGATTTCCGGAGTACGTCCTGGAATTTTTAGAGAAAGAGAGCGAAGAGTCCGGGGCGACGGTGAGCGACGTTGTAATCCGTATCGTCGCTGACTACGTGCGGTCGGAAAAGGGGAATTGCGGCTGATGGTGGAGGCGGGACCCGGGCAATATCGTATGGTGGGTGTGGATATAAGGGGGGTTAATCACCTGGGCCCCAAGCCTTAGTATGTTATATGTATAATTACATATTTAAAACTTTCTATTATGTAATTGCACATAAAACCTAATAACCCTAAAAGAAAGATATTATGGTAAAATGGCGGAGGCGTCTGCCCCCGCATATGTCTGCTAAAACGGACCTTAAAAGGTCCGTCCAGATTACAAATGGTTTTTAAGCGCGCTTACTTTTCGGAAGACTTACCGCGCTCGATGAGCTCTCTTACCTTCTGGCCTCCCTTGTGACCGATCTCCCGGTAAAACTCGGGGCCGTGCCTCTCCTTGGTGGTGGTGCCACCGCGTCTTCCTGCCTCTCTTACACTAATGTCTCCTTTCGATTCCTTTTTCGCCATAGATAATCACTAAAAAGAAAATCTATATGCGTGTTTATAAGAATATGCCAAATTAAACAAGAGAAAATAAAAAAAAGGAAAAAGAAATGTACGATTTATCTTCTATTTTTTGGATGTCTTGGACTTGGGAAGCTTGAAAAGATCCCGGGGGTTCCTCTCGAGTTCGCTGTACTCCAGGTTAGTGGTGCCAAGCTTCTCGACGTTGGCCTTGTAGATCTTTCCGCCCTTGTCCTTGGCGGCCTCCTTTATCCAGGCCGGGGCACTGGCGGGCACGGTCACAAGCTCTCTCTTGCCCTGGAAATAGTGCAGCTTCTTGGTGCCCTTCTCCCTCAAGATGATACTCGTGATGCCGCGGTTGGCGACCTTAAGGGCCGCGTCCCTCGGCTGGGCGCCGCTGTATGTGCCTATCTCTTCACCTTTCTCATTAATCAGTCCGAAATTTTTCTTCTCTCTGTCTGCCGTAATCTTGGCCTCCTCTAAAGCATACGTATGAAACCGGCTAATATTTAACGGTTTTTGTCTTCCCGCTGAAAAAATGGGCGAATAACGCCGAAAAATCGCAACAGCGTGGGGATAGCGCCCGTTTTCCAACGGCCCCGCCCGATAACACCAAAAAACTTTTATTCGTATTTTTTACTCTCGGTCGGGAAATCGCCGGTGACCCAGCAGGAGTTGCTCTTCCTGAACGCGATCTCCTCGCGCTGTAGCAGGTCGTCGGCCATTTTGTCGCCCAGCCCCATCTTTTTATATTCCACCTGAAGCTGCCTTTTCCGGCGCTCCCAGCGGGCGCTTATGTCTTTTAGGTCCCGTACCGCTTTTTCCTGGAGCGCGGAGGTGCTGCAGCCGGAAGCATCTCGTAATCCGGCCTGCACGAAAATATCCTTAGAATGGACGGGTTTTTGAGGAGTTTTTTTTACTTGGGGCAGGGCTGGCCTGACCGGCGTGGCCCCGCCGCTGATTACCTGGCCGCCCAGCGCCGCGCACTTCGCCTCGAACTCCTTCCGGAAGTCCTCGTTATTCGAGTTTATGAACAGCGTCATCGGCTGGTTTTCGGAAAAGGAGTCGTCCATGATCATCTCCATGACACTCCTGTCAATAAAGACGCCGTCCCCCGTAGCCTCGTTCACCCAGCCGCTCTTCTTATCGTCCCAGGACATGCCGTATTTTTTTATGATCTGCTTGATCTTCAGCTTGTTCTCAGAATAGGTCTTATGCGGAAAAATGACTGTTATCATATGTATCGGGCTGCACGTAATCAAAAGACGTGCAGCACCTTATACTTTATCAGGCCAGGAATTCGGAGAGGCCGATCTCATTCCTCAGATACGGGTAGAAGGACCAGGCGGCCGGTATCTCGATGTCCTGGGCCTCGCTCTTTACGTGTGCCTGCCACTGGGCATAGAGCGTGCTGAAATCCGTCCCCGTGGTCTCGGCGAACGCTTTCTCGTAGCTGGTCTCCTTCGATTTCATCATTTTTACCACTTCATCCATACCGTACTTGTCCGTTATGAACTTGATCAGGCTGTATGACTGCATGTAGCCGTTCTTGGTGACGTTATAGTTCTCACTGTTAACGGCGCTCGCGATCTCCTTTGGAGTCAGGAACCCCTGGCTTAATATGTATTTGGATACTTTCATATCACTGAATGGCTCGTGGGAGAAGACCATGCAGGTGCCTTCTTCCATCCATGAGAAGTCTTTTGAGTCCTTTGCCGCCAGTATATTGTTTAAGCCCAGGTGGCATATTTCGTGTTCAGCGACGACTTTTAATGATTTCTTATCGTTACAGCTTTGCTCCCGGAGGACGATAGAGCTGGACTTATTGCTCCAGGCCGAGAACGCCTCGACGTGCTCCCCCACCTGGTCCATTGTCTTCTTACCCACGACGAGCACTTTTATATAGACGGGGCAGGTGCCCAGGTACCCGTTGATCTCTTTGTAAGCGCTCTCCAGTGTCTGCCCTACGCCGTTCTGGCTATCCGCCATTGACGGGTCCGCGAAATAGACCTCGAAGTGTCTCGTCCTTTCGCCCACCGTCATGGCGTTAGCCGACCCCGCCAGCAGGAGTAGTAATATACAAATAACTGCCATCCACCCTTTCATAAACAGCCATAAGACCTCGATTTATATATCCTGTTATACAAAAATGAGCGGCTACCGGAGGCGCCAGCGAGCAAGACGACTGCATAGCTAATGGCGAGCCGGTGAAATCAGAAAAATAAAAATAGGTGCAAAATATCTTAGGACTACGAAAGCGCATGAAAAAAAGAAAGCTGGAAATGCTGCTGGAGCAGGTCAAGGGCTTCGACTCCCCGGACGTGCGGCGGGAGCAATATGCAACGCCGGCAGTCGTCGCGTCCGAGCTCCTCTATTTCGCCTACATGAGCGGCGATCTTGAAGGAAGCGTCGTAGACCTTGGGTGCGGCACGGGCATGCTGGCCATCGGCGCCGGCCTGCTCGGAACAAAAAAGATTATAGGCATTGACAGCGATATACGTGCGCTAGAAATAGCGAAGAAAAACGCGAGCCAGCTCGACGTGGACATAGCATGGGTTTGCTGCGACGTGAGAGACTTTTGCGGACGTTTCGACACGGTGGTCATGAACCCGCCCTTTGGAGCGCAAGAAAAAGGGAACGACAGGCCCTTTTTGGACAAAGCCCTGGAAATCGGCAAGGCCATTTACACCATACACAATGCCGGCTCCGCCGATTTTGTCAGGGGCTTCATCGAAGGCAGAGGCAACATAACCGATATCGTCGCATTAAAGTTCCCCATCCGGCACACCTTTAAGTTCCACACGAAAGAGATCGCATATATTGACGTCGAGCTTTATAGAATACTGAGCAATGAAAAGTAATGCAGGGAAGAATATGCCAGAGATTGGAGATTTTGTAATACCCGGCGATATGATTGGCACATCCGAGGAGTTTCTGCCGGGCAAAGGCACTTACGAGGATAGAGGCAACATCTATGCCATCATGACCGGCCGCCTGACCTATAATAAGAAGGAGAGAAGCGTCGCAGTGGACCCCGTCACGAACATCCCGCCCACGCCGAAGGAGGGGGATATCGTTATCGGCCGCGTCACGGACATTAAGGGCTCCGTAGCGCTCGTCGAGCTATCCCGGATCAAGGGCCATCTGGACCGGGAGATCGCCGGCAACACGCAGGCCGCGATCCACATTTCAAATGTGAAAGACTCGTACGTGCAGGACCTGGCCCGGGAGTTCGGGTACCAGGACATCGTCAAGGCGAAGGTCATCGATACCAAGAACATGCGCCTGTCCACGGTCGACAAGAATTTAGGCGTGCTGACATCCCAGTGCCCTCGCTGTAAAGTAAATCTGGTCTTCGAGAACGGTAAGCTTAAATGCCCGAAGTGCGAGAAGAGGGAGTCCAGAAAATTATCGTCCGATTACGGCAAAGGCATAATTTAAGGTGAATTTCATGGAGATCAAGGTATTAAACAAGACCGACACCGAGATCGAGGTCGAGATCAAGGGCGAGGACCACACGCTGATGAACGCGCTGAAAGCCGCCCTGTTAAAGGATAAGGCCGTAAAGGTCGCCACCTATGACATCGTATACCCCGGGATCAGCAACCCGATCCTCTATGTTCGGACGACCAAGTCCGAGGACCCGATCGACGCATTGAAAAAGGCGTCGAAGGACCTGGCTGGCGAGTGCGAGACATTTATAGACCTGTTCAAGAAAAAAGCAAAGATCAGGGTATAATTTTTCGCCTCTTTTTTATATTATTTTCATCTTTATGGGCGATATCGTAGTATTACGGCTCGGCCACAGGCCGGAAAGGGACGCCCGTGTGACCACGCATGTGGGCCTGACCT
>Ga0335071_10008875_pt1 | contig 10296 bp, 8 predicted proteins | sample Lox_Sample_15_FD_206724 | JGI IMG/M metagenome (GOLD analysis project Ga0335071, IMG submission 206724) | Soil microbial communities from Loxahatchee National Wildlife Refuge, Florida, United States - Lox_Sample_1.5 | ecosystem: Environmental > Terrestrial > Soil > Wetlands | place: USA: Florida...
CCGCACGCGCCGGCGGCTCCTCCATCAGGAGCACGTGGAGCTCGCCGAAGCGGGCGGCGGGCGGCAGCGGATCCGCCCCGCTCGTGTACACGCCGTCGCTGACGAGCAGGCCGCAGCGCCCGGGGTCCCGGCCGCGCTGGAGCTCGGCATGGCCGAGCCGAAGTGCGGCCGCGATGTCCGTCCCGCCGCCGCACGGCACCGCGAGCATGCGGCGGACCAGCTCGGCCGGCTCGACCTCCTCGCCGAAGCGGAGCACGCTGCGCGCGCGGTCGGCGAACAGCACCACGGCGAGGTCGCCGGGCCGCAGCTTCAGCGCGAGCACCGCCGCGGCGACCGCGCCGAGCGCCATCTTCTCCCCGGCCATGCTCAGCGAGGTGTCGAGCATCAGCACCACCTGGTGCCGTCGGTCGGCGCGCCGCTGCACGATCAGGTCGCCGGGCTCCGGGTGAGGCTTGCCGAGCAGGTTCTCCACGGTGGCCTCCACGTCGAGGTCGCCGCCCCACGGCTCGAGCAGCGGCTCGCGGACGATCCTGGTCGCGGCCTTCACGGGGCCGACCAGGCGAGCGGCCCGCCGCAGCACGGCCGCTGCCGCCAGCTGTTGCGCGCACAGATACGCGCGCTCGCCGGCGTAGCTGAGCGCGCCCGCGCTCAGGTCGCCGGCGAGTCTCCAGGCGTCCAGCTCGTCGGGCGCCGTGCAGAGATGCTCCGCCAGCGCGCGGCGGTCCTCGAGCGTGCACGCCGCCGGCTCCGGCGTCGCCCGGGTGCGCTCGTCTTCCCGGCCGGCCTGCGGCAGCCGCGCCTCCTTGCGCCCGCGCGAGGACTCCTCGCCGCCCCAGATGAGAGGCGCCGCGTCCTCCGGGTCGGCGCCCTGCTCGACGACCAGCTCGACGAGCTCGTCGAGCACGCCGGGGAGCGCCGCGCTCGCGTCCCGCAGGTCCACACGGGTGGCCAGCGCCGCCTGCGCGGCCGCACGCATGCCAGCGGCGAGCGACGTCTCTGCGGCGGCGCGCGGCCGTGGGGACGGCCCCGTCCCGGCGGAGCGCACCCGGCTCGCCGGCGAGAGGCCGCCCGCCTGCGCCTCGGCGATCTGCACCAGCGAGATCGCGCCGCGCACGGACGCACCCCGGCGCACGGCCGGGTGCACCCGCGTGCCACGCACGACGCGCACGGCCATACGCACCAGCGCCTCGTCCCCGCACCCCGTCGCGGCGGCCACGATCCGTTCCTCCTCGGCCGCCGTCTGACAGTCGACCGTGAGGTGCTCGAACCGGTCGCGGAGGGCCTCGGAAAGGTGACCGGTCGCCACGTAGTCCGCGGGGTTCTGCGTGGCGACCACCCGGAACCCGCCGGCCGCCCGCACCAAGCCGAGGTGCGGCACCTCCACCAGCCCCTCGTCCAGGGCCGGCAGCAGCAGGTTCTGCGCCCCCTCCGGCAGCCGGTTCAGCTCGTTCAGGAACAGGACGCGGCCTTCGCGCATGGCGCGCACGAGGGGACCGGCGACGAACGCCCCCTCCCGGTAGCCCAGTCGCAGCACCAGCGGCGGGTCGAACCAGCCGGCGAGGCGGCTCTCCGAGAACCGGTCGTCACCGTCGATGCGGATGGTCCCTCGCCCCAGGCGGTGACACGCGGCGATGGCGAGTGTGGTCTTGCCGGACCCTACCGGCCCCTCGAGCAACAGATGCCGGCCGCCCTCGAGGACGGCGCAGGCGGCGGCCAGCTCTCGCTCGCGTCCGATCATCGGACCGACAGTAGCACGCTCAGGTGGCCAGGAACCTGCCGCCGGACGACCCTTGCGCCCGCGGCAGGTCGTCGGTGATCTCGTAGTAGTCCCCCGCCTGTGACAGCCAGACGTGCCCGGCGGCATGCAGGCCCGTGGGCGGATCCAGCGTCCCGGCGGACACGTACACGAAGTCCTGACCCCGGGGGTCCCAGAACAGGCTCGAGCCGCAGACGCGGCAGAACCCCCGATGGACGCGCGGTGTCTCGTCGGTCTCCGACCGGTACCAGGTGAGCGCGTGATCCTCCAGCAGTTCCAGATCCTCGCGCCGCGCCGACGCGTAGGCCGAGACGTGGCCGTGCGTGCGCCGGCACTTCTCGCAATGGCAGTACAGGACGTCGCGCAGCCCGCCGCGGACGCGATAGCGCACCCCGCCGCACAGGCACCGTCCCGTCCGCGTTTCGTCACACACGGAGTCCCCCTCTCCTATGATAGCCGTGTTGCCTACGACACAGGCTCACTCACTTCCAAGCAGTATCGCGCAGTTTCGCACACCACGCAAGAGGTGGGACTGGGTCGAGCACGCCGCCCCGCGTCCGTCGGAGCGGCGCTCAGACCTCGAAGGCGAACCCGAACCCCGGCCCCTGCTCCGCGAGCGGCACGAGAGGGCTGGGCGGCACGCCCGCGTGGGCCACGCCGTGGTACTCACGCGGCGCCACGTCGTTGGGTCCGTCCGGGTAGAGCAGGCTTGCGAGCGCCTGGATCTGGTCGCGGCCGACGCCCAGCTCGAACTGGCCGCCGCCGTACAGCTCCGTGCCGGCGGCCTGCGCGCGCTCCACGCAGTCGAGCAGCGCGCCCACGCCCCCGAACCGCGATGGCTTGATGTTGAGGTGCCGCAGCACGTAGCCCCCGCACCCGGCGCCGCAGACCTCGGCTACGCGCCGAGTCACTTCGCCCACATCGTCCCAGGAGTGGATCGGCGCGTCGAAGCTGAACCGCGCCTCCTGCCCGCGCAGCGCCTCGCGCGCGGGGCCCTCGAGCGCCGGGTCCTCCAGCACCGTGTCCGGGAACACCTCGCTCACCAGCCGGTACTGCTCCGCGTCGGGCGGGTTGTCGACCGGCGAGCCCTCGTAGAACGCCTTGAAGTCGAGCTGGCGCACGCGTTCGGTCGCGGCGATCTCCCGCATCAGCCGCTCGTCCCATTCCGGCGTCGGGTCGAGCTTGAACTCGAGCTGCGGCTGGACGGCCAGCCACGGCTTGATGTCGAGACGGGTGCTGAGGACGAAGCGCACCGGCCTGTACTGCCGCCCGAGGGCCGTGCCGAGGCTGAGCTTCTGCTGCCGGAGGGCGAGGTCGAGGGCGGCGCTCTCGAAGGCCCAGCGCCGGTACGGGCGGAAGAACTCCTCGCCGGGCGGCCTGGCCGGGAACAGGTCCAGGCCGCCCAGATGTCGCGAGAACCCGTCCAGGGTCCACTCTCCGGCCAGCGGCAAGGTCGCCGGGTAGTCGCCGTGGTCCTCGGCCGCGTAGGTCACATCTTCCCCGCGGCCCTCCAGCCCGCCACCGGCGAGCACGATCTCTGTGGTCACACGGCGGAACCCGCTGGAGACGTCCAGCTCGTGGTGCTCGGTCCGGTACCCGTCGACCTCGAGCCCGAGCCCCGCCAGCCGCCGGTACAGCCGCCCGGGTGCGTCGTCCGTCACTGCCCCACCTGCCTTGCTTTGGCGTGCGCCCATCGCGCACCGCCTCCTGCGGCGCTTCTACCCCCGGCGGCGCGACCACAAGCCGCCCATCCCCCGGTGCGAGAGCCGCGGGCACGACCGTAGCGGTCTCTGGCATACTGGAGTCCCGTGGGCGACCTCCCCTACATCGGTATCTCCACGAGCGCGTACGCCGCGGAGCTGCTCCCGGCCGCGCTCGAGCGCATCGCCGCGCTCGCGCCGGCCGCGGAGATCCGCTCGTTCGGCATGCACACGCTCCTGAGCAAGCGCAACCGCGCCGAGGCGCAGAAGGCCGGCCTGTGGTACTCCGTCCACGGCCCGTTCGGCTCCACCGGCATCTGGGACCCGGACGAGACCGAGCGCTGCAAGGTGCTCGATGAGCACCGCCGCCATCTGGAGGCGAGCGCGGAGATCGGCGCGCACCTCTACGTGGTCCACCCTGATTGGCGCCCGGAGGTCCTGCCGCGCGACCCCGCCGTGCTCGCCGCCCTCGACCGCTCGTTCGAGACGCTGCTCGCGTGGCGCGACGAGCTGGGCGTCGAGGTCGCGGTCGAGAACATGCCCGGGGCCGGCCACTCGCACTTCACGCACCCCGGCGACCTGGACCTGCGTGGGCTGGGGCTCATCCTGGACGTCGGCCACGCCAGCATCAGCGGCTGCCTGGACGACTGGCTGGACGACCCGCACGCGCCCTTGCGTCATCTCCACGTGCACGACAACCACGGCGAGGGCGACCACGACGACCCCCACATGGGCCTCGGCGAGGGTGTCGTGGACGCGGCGGCCGTCATGGCCGTCGCGAGACGGGCGGGCGCCTCCGTCATGCTGGAGCACGACTCCGACGCGTCGGTGCGGACGAGCCTCGCCCACCTGCGGGCGCTCGGCCTGCTCTGACTCCCGGCCGGCCGCGACCGACGACGGGCCGGCCGGCGCGCGGCTCCGCCGCGCGGGGAGCGCCGCGCGTTACCGCGCCAGCGCGGCGCCCGTCTCGTACGCGCGCGCCCGCAGCGCCTCGTCGTGCTCCGCGCTCTCGGGGTCGTTCGCGTTGGGGCACACGATGTTGCCCACCCACTCGAACCCGAACGACGGATACATCGCCGCGGTGTACTCGAAGTACGAGTCGTAGGCGTGCACGTCGTCCAGGCTCTGGGTATACACGGTGACGAGCTTCTTGCTGCCGAACCGCGGCCGGCTGTCCGTGTCCATCAGCGGGAACAGGCGGTCGTAGAGGTTCTTGACCGGCCCGGTCATCTGCATCATGTAGATCGGCGAGCCGATCACCACCGCGTCCGCGGTCTTGACCTGCTGCAGCGCCTCTCGGACCTCGTCGTTGATCACGCAGTCAGGCTGCATGCGGCAGCCGAAGCAGCCCTGGCAGGCCATGAACTTCATCTTGAACAGCGTGTAGTACTTGACCTGGGCGCCGAGCTCGCGAGCGCCCTTGGCGACCAGGTCCAGGATCGTCGTCGTGTTGCCGTCCTTTCGCGGACTGCCGTTGAACACCACGATCTCGCTCATGCCGCACGTCGCCTTCCCGGCGCGCCACGGCGCGCCGCCGCTCACTCACAGGGTCCGAGAGGGATGGTCCCGACGGTGCCCTCCCCCTCCGCGCCCTGCTGCTCCAGGATCCGGCCGAGCCTAGAGCTCGATGAAGCCCAGGTTCTTGGAGTCGTCGACGAGGACGGTGGCCGCGTACTTCTTGCCGTCGGCGTCCACCTCGAGCTCGTACTCGCCGTACTCGAGGCCGTCGAACTTGAACTCGCCGAAGAAGTTGGTGGTCCGGGTGGCGAGGTGGGCGGTGTCGCCGCCGTCCGCCAGGCCGGAGCCGGCGCCGTCGCAGGCGATGCCGCCCTCCTTCGACGTCAGGGTCACCGTCGCGCCCTCGCAGCAGTCGCCGTCCACGAGCACGCCGGCGGTGATGAAGTCGAGCGTGTACCTGTACAGGTTCTTGTACAGCGTGTGCGGTCTGGTGCCGAGGCCCGGCAGGTAGGCCTGCAGCTTCTCGGCGGCGATCTTCTGCTCCATCTCTTCCGGCTCGACGAGGTAGGTCGCCATGGCTTCGGTGGGGCAGCTGTGCGTGCACCGGGTCGTGCACGGGGTCCAGCTCGGGTCGTCGAGCAGGTGCGCGCAGAAGATGCACTTCTGCGGCACGTCTTTCTCCTCGTTCCACCAGATCGCGTGGTACGGGCACGACTGGACGAGGTCCTTCTGGCCCTTGGCCTTCTCCATGTCGATCAGGACGATGCCGTCGTCGCGCTTGGAGATGGCGCCGTCGGAGGCTTCGATGCACGGCGCCTCCTCGCACTGCTGGCAGGGCACCGGCAGGTACGCCACGTCGTTGCGCGCGTACTGGCCGCGCTCGCGCCGCAGGATATCCACCCAGCGGTGTCCGTGGCGGGGCTGGGCGTAGGTGTAGCCCGGCCAGTCGTTGCCGACGAACTCGTCCTTGTCGGCCATGAAGCAGTTGTTGCAGTCGTGGCACCTGGCCACGTCGATGACTTTGTACCATTGCTTCATCCCGGTGGCTCCTTTCAGGCCTCGGAGAACGACGGGGTCGACGCACGCGGTGGGATCTCGTGGATACCGCCGTCCCACTTCTCGATCTCGATCTGAGCGGTGTTCGGGGCCATCGCCGACGCGTACTTCGACATGAACCGGTCGGGCGACAGGATGTTCATGCACCCGCCGCGGTCGGCCGACAGGCCCGGCTTGCCCAGCGGGTCGTAGACCGCGCAGGACTCGTAGGTGTGCACCGTGCCGGGCTGGACGCGCTCGCCCACCTGGGCGCAGACGATGACCGAGCCGCGGTCGTTGAAGGCGCGCACCAGGTCGCCGCTCCTGATGCCGCGCGCCTCGGCGTCGACCGAGTTCATGCGCACGATCCAGTAGTACCAGCCGTCGACCAGGACGCGGTGGTCCCTGATGTCGTTCATGAAGCTGTCCTTGCCGTCACCCATGGTATGGAACGAGAAGCGCGGGTGCGGCGAGAGCATGCCGAGCGGGTACTTCTCGGCGAGCGGGCTGTGGTGGCTCTCCCAGGCGGGCACGTAGGTGTGCATGGCGGGGCGGTACGCGTCGACGTAGCCGGAGTCCTCGAAGTTCTTGATGCTCGAGGCGATGAACTCGACCTTGCCGGTGCGCGTCTGCAGGCCCTTGCGACCGACCTGGTTGTTCAGACGCGGGCCCCAGTCGGGGGTGTCCTTCTCGCGGTCCTCGGCGAACCAGCGCAGCGCCGGGGTCTTCCTGCGCTCCGGGTTGTCCGGCACGATGAAGTAGCCCTTCTCCTTGAACTCGGCGAAGGTCATGTGCTTGGGCATGTCGGTGGCGTTGTAGTACTGCTCTATCCAGTCGAGCTCGTCCTTGCCCTCCGTGTACATCGGGCCGATGCCGAGCTTCTCGGCGATCATCGCGTAGATGTGGTAGTCCGACTTGCTCTCACCCACGGGCTCGATGCACTTGGCCTGCAACGAGATGACGCGGTGGTTGCACTGGCCGTAGGTGTCGGGGATGTAGCCGGAGCAGTTGGCGAACTCGCTGATGTCCCAGCGCTCGAAGTTCGTGCACGCCGGCAGGATGACGTCGGCGAACGGCACCTCGCCCTCGAACCAGATGGACTGGCTCACGACGAACTCGAGGCTCTCGTCGGTGTACATGCGGGCGTAACGGTTGGTGGCCGTCATGGTGCCGATCCACGGGCCGCCGTACTTCCACAGCATCTTGATCTTCGGGTAGCCCGGGGCCGGGTACTCGTACATGTGCATCTGGTGCTGGATGTCGCCGCCGGCGAAGCCCTTGCCGGCCCATTTGTACTCGCCGTCCATGATGCACTCCGGCACCCTGAGGCGCGGGATGTGCTGGCCGGCGGCCGTGTTGATGTTCGACGGGCTCGGGAAGGTGGTCTTGCCGTCGAACATGCGCCAGGCGAACTTGAAGCCGGCGGCGGAGTTCTCGCAGTCGCCGGAGATGCCGCCCTCGGCGTACCCCGGGAAGTAGAAGTCGTAGTCGACTGGGGTGCCCTGGGTGGTCGAGTAGATGTTGCTGCCGGGCTTGCCCATGCCCTGCATGGTCGCGAGCGCGATCATGCCGCGCGCCCACTCGATGCCGTGCGAGGCGCGGCAGGCGCCGCCCCAGCCGCCGAGGCCGCCGGCGGCGAGCATGGTCTGGCGCTTGGCCCACTCGCGGGCGAGCGCGCGGATCTCGCAGGCGGGCACGCCGGACTCGGCCTCCGCCCACTCGCACGTCTTGGGCACGCCGTCGGTCTTGCCGAGCACGTAGTCGGCCCACTCGTCGAAGCCGTGGGCGTGCGTGGCGACGTACTCCTTGTCGTACGTCCCTTCGTTCAGCCACGTGTAGGCGATGGCGAAGGAGAGGGCGTGGTCTGTGCCGATCTTCGGCGAGAACCACTTGTCGCCGATGAGGCCGGCGGTGTGGTTGTAGAACGGGTCGATGAAGACCATCTTGATGCCGAGGTCCTTCATCCAGAAGCGGCGCGGCGTGGACTCGTGCGCCGAGTAGATGCCGGTGTTGGTCTCGGGGTCCGACGACCAGAAGACGATCATCTCGGTGTTCTGGAGGCAGTCCTCGAGCAGGTCGTATTGCTCGGGGTTGCCGAGGCGCCAGCTGAACCCCCACATGTGCATGCCGCCCCAGTGCCAGCCCTCCCAGCTGTCCGGGTTATGGTCGGCGTAGGTGAAGCCCATCATGTTCATGAAGCGGAAGTAGGTGCTGTGGCGATAGCCCACGTTGCCCCACATGTGGTGGGAGCTCGGGCTGGAGAGGATCGCCGCAGGGCCCGCCTCGTGCTTCACGCGGTTGATCTCGGCGACCACGATATCGGTGGCCTCGTCCCAGGAGATGGGCTCGTAGCCGCTGATGCCGCGATTCTGGAGGTTGCGCTCGCCGTTGGGATCGAAGTCCACGCGCTTGAGTGGCGTCATGATTCGCTTGCCCGAGTAGATCATCGATTTGAAGCCGGCGGTGTAGACGGAGTACGAGGTCTTGCGAGGCGGCTGGAAGGTCTGACCGCGCGCCTCGATCTTCCAAGACGCCGCGTCGACGGCGTCGTCCAGGTCCATCGGCGTGATGCGGATGATCTTGCCGTCCTTGACGTAAACGAAGACCGGTCCTCCGGTCGACGAGTTCGTCAGTCGGACTTCCTCTCCCATCTGGTCCTCTCCTTCGTTCTGCAGGCGTTGGCCGAACGTCTGGCTTTTCAGCGAGGGGAGCTCCAGGAGGACGGACCGCCGGCTGTCATCCAACACCGACGCCTCGTCCACCCCAGCGACGGCGTCCAGCGACGCGCGTGGACCCCTCCCCCGGGGTCCACCCAGTACCGGCCGCGCAAGGCGCGCGTCCGAACTGTTCGCATCGTGGACATTCTTATCACAATGCGGACATGCTAGTCGCACGCCGCGCGCGTGTCAAGGCGTTCGCGGTTGGTCCGGCACGACGAGCCGGGAGCGGCGGACGCGCGCCCCCGCCGCCCGATGCCTCGGCGCCCCTGTCAGCTCTCGAGCACCTCGATGAGCTCTTCCTTCATCTCGCGCAGGCGCGTGGAGACGAGGGCGGCCAGCTTCTTCATGACCTGGTAACCGGCCTCCGGCTCGCGCAGCAAGATGGCCTCGATCTCATCGGCGGACACCGCGAGCACGACGCTGTCCTCGAGCGCGTACGCCTCCGCCACGTACACATGCGGCGCGACCAGGGAAGACCACCCGGAGAGAGCGTACTGGCCCACCTCGACTACCTCGATGACCTTGCCGGCCGGCGTCGCCAGCCGGATGGCCAGACGCCCGCTCTCCACCACGAACAGGCTGTGCGCGACGGTGTCCTGGTCGAACAGTGCCTCACCGCCACGAAGCGTCACCGCGCGGCAGTGGTCGGCGAGTGAGGCGATCTGCGCCTCACTCAGAGGCTCCAGCAGCTCGCAATGTGCGAGGGTGCTCTCGACGTCAAGGTCGGCGCTCGGCGGTCTCATGTCCTCCCCCTCTGGTAGACAGCGGCCACTCGCTTGAGTTCTACCCGAGCGGAGCGCGACGGAGCGGCGCGGCGCCGTTCCCGCCACGCCACGCCGGAGGCAGGCTCCCGGCCTCAGGGGCGAGGGAGCCCGAGCAGTTCGGATCTGACGTTGCGCAGGCGCACGGAGATGTCTCCGGCGAGGAGCTTGACGACTTCGTACCCGGCGAACGGCTCCAGGAGGAAGACGTCCTCGGCCGCGGCTGCCGGGATGACGAGGACCGTGGCGTCCTCCACAGCGATGGCCCCGGCCACATATTGGTGCGGGGCGATCAGGGACGACCAGCCGCACACGTGGTACGGCCCGGCATCGAACACGTCGACCCCGTCCCCAGCGGGCGTGGAGAACCGCACGGCGACCCTTCCGTGGGCGACCACGAAGAGGTCCAGAGCATCGTCGTTCTGCGCGAACAGCACCTCGCCCGCCCGCAGGGGACGAGTCGTGACGCACGCGGCGAGCTCGCTGATCTGCCGGTCACTGAGCGGGCGGAAGAGCTCGCACCGGCGCAGGGTGGTCTCGATGGAGAGGTCGGTGGTGGGCGGTCTCATGTCATCCCCCTCGAGTAGACAGCGACGCTCTTCACACTGTACCCGCCGGAGGCCACGACGGGCAGCGACGGAGGCGTGAGGTCCTCATCTCTCTGATACACTCCCTCGGGTGCCGCTTGGCGCTCCCACGCTCACGTCAACGACCGAAAGCGCACGCCATGAGCCAGTCTTTCAGCTACACGGGCACCAGCGACTACATCGCCGCACCCGACCTCATGCAGACAGTCAACGTCTCCGTGCAGCTCAGCCGCCCGCTGCTCATCAAGGGCGAGCCGGGTACCGGCAAGACCATGCTCG
>Ga0335071_10008876_pt1 | contig 10295 bp, 8 predicted proteins | sample Lox_Sample_15_FD_206724 | JGI IMG/M metagenome (GOLD analysis project Ga0335071, IMG submission 206724) | Soil microbial communities from Loxahatchee National Wildlife Refuge, Florida, United States - Lox_Sample_1.5 | ecosystem: Environmental > Terrestrial > Soil > Wetlands | place: USA: Florida...
TGAAGCGGACCCCAGATGTCATTCCCCGAGCAACTTTTCAATAAAGCCCTGCTTCCTGGGATTGGGAGGGACATTCTCCCTCGGCATGCCCAATAACACCACAGTGATATTGTCATGACCGCCGCGCTCGTTGGCCTTGCCCACCAAATCCTCCGCCATCGATTTCAAATTACTGCGCGTACTGATGACATGCAATATTTCATCGTCCCAGACCAAATCGGTCAAGCCATCTGTGCATAGCAGAAGAATATCGCCGCGGCGGAGCCGCATGCCCTGATTTTTTGTGGCCACCTCTGCCGATTCCCCCGGATTAAAGTACAGGCGAAAATCCACGCCGGGTAATTCTACGGAACCCAGATGTCGTCGAATGACATGCACGTTGGGGTGATTGCGCGCTTCATCAGGTGTGATAATGCCCTTCTCGATCGCCTCCTGAACCCAGGAATGGTCCACCGTCAGGCGGTGGATTTCCTGATCCCGGACCAGATAGATGCGTGAATCGCCAACGTAACCGGTATACAACCGATCCTCCCCCACCCACACGCACACACAAGTGGCCCCCATCCCTTGTTGGTCATCCTTGCTTGCAGAGCGAGAGGCGATTGCCTCACTTGCCGCATCAATCGCCGACTGGATGATCCCGACCGGATCCCGGCCATTGCTTTCCGCCACTTTCTGGCCGATGTAGTTGACGGCCAATTCCGCGGCGACTTCACCTGCACGGTGCCCACCGATCCCATCCGCCACCACCGCAAACACGACCGGGCGTCCCTCATCGTTTGTGAAAGATGCGATGGCATAGCGGTCTTCATTATTCTTGCCGCTTCGACCGGCGTGGCTCAGGGCTGCTACGTTCAGGTGGGCGCGTTGGGTGCGATTCATACCACGGTGTTTTCTTTCTTTATCTTGGGTTCCTTGGCAGGTAAAGAATTCTTGATCTGGAATCGGAAGGCAAGCTGTCCAAAGTGTATCACATCCCCATTACGGAGTGTGTGCCCCTCTTTTCCTATCGGGTCATAATTGATCCAGGTTCCAGCGACGGTACCCTCATCCCGAACATGAAAAGCGCCATCTTCGGTTTGCGTTATACGGGCATGACGCGGCGCGATCGACCGGTCATTCAAAACGACATTGGATTGCGACGGGTCGCTTCCAAAAGTAATTTCGTCCCCGGTCAGCGGGATGGGATGACCGGTCATCGGTTCAAGAACCTGTCCTGCCTGGGCCGGTGCTGGAGACACAGGCGAGCCAGTCGAAGGCACAGCATAAAGGCGGATGAGAAATGCCGGCGCGTTGACCGATTTGAGGCGTCCAGTGCGGGGTCGGGCCCGCTTCTTTTTCTCCACTGCAGCCGATTCAAGCGTGACCATCACCGGCTGCGTGAGAGGGTCAGCATTGACGCGGCGGGCGCTGCGTGCATTGGCAAGCGCCAATTGCAGGCGCGTAATCAAGAAAATCAGCAGCAAGACGACGCCTGCAAATATGATCGCGCCGTAGGTGATGGTCTGGCGATACTTTGCGAACAACGCAGCCATTCCGCGCGGTGCCTGATTCACCGTGAAGGTTACGGGAATTTCCATGCTGGTCTTCTTCTGTCCGAGCGTATCCACCGCTTCCACCGCGATCTTATGTACGCCGCTCTCCGTGACGCCGCTGACATCCCACGTGAATTTATCGAAAGGGGGTTTCGTGTTTTGCGCCACAGCCTGACCATCCACATATAAAGTGGTGCCGGTCAACGGCCGTTTATGCCCATCCGGAAACTCGACGATGATATCTATCTCCTGGGCTTTCGGCAAAAGGATCTGTGTATTATATGGATCATCGGCAGGCGGCTGGCGCGTAATCTGCAGAGGAGGCGAGACTAGAATCGGATTCGGAGGCTCAATATCCACCGTCAGGGTCTGCTCGCCGGATTTCATCTGCAGGCTGCCCCTGGTGGCCTGCACGCTCAAGGTATGTTGTCCTCCCGAGTTGATTGCCGACACATATTTGAGCAAATACAATTTCCGCAGTGGCGCAAAATAAGATTCGGGATCGGGGAAATCCTTCGTGGACGAAGAATAAAACGCACCGCCGGTCTGGGTCGCCAGCTGGCTGAAAGCCGCTGCGCTGGTGGTTGCCTGATAGGCGTCCAAATCGGCAAACCACACAAAGACATGGATGCGGTTTTGAACGGCGCGCTGAATCAGCGGTTGAAGCTCGCTATCCACGTTGGGGTCGTCCATGTGAGGGGTGACAAACAGTATGGCGCGCTTTGTGCCCGAATGAGCCCCCTGTGCAATGGCGGTGTCCAATGCGATTGAAAGCGATTGCACGTTCGGCGTGGTCGAGTGAAAATCGGGCTGGAACGAATTCAGGCTCACCAGCCAATCCTTAATATTTGCGTGTGTGATGATGGCCCCGGCCAGTGTGACCAGGCTCAAATCATCATCCTGACCTGCAGGCCGCGCCTGAGCCCACGTGCTGAGGGCCTGTGCCACCCATTCGAACCGTGAGGCACCGGTCGTATCCCGAAGTCCCAGGGCGGGGCCGGGATTGACCGCCACCACCACTTGTATGGGAATGGCCAACTCGCTCAATGTCGCAACCTGAAGCGGCCTGCCGTCTTCGATGACCTTCACATCCGCCGGCTTGAGCCCACCAACGAACACGCCCGAGCCATCGAAGACATCCATGAAGGCGGCCACATTGGGAAAGCCGGACACATCCGCCGGGTAGAGAACCACCTCGGCCTGACCCTGGGCGCGTGCGGGAATGCCCCAACCCATGAACAGGCTCAGGCCGAAGAGGACGACAAGAATTCTACGCATTTGTCGGCGAGACAACCGGTGCTTGTTCCACCTGTGGAGGCCTGGTGATGCGGATGTAGGTCAACGTCCATACGGACTGCAAATACGTCATCACGATTCCATTTGCCAGCCATGAAATGGGGGCATACACACAGGCAATGCAAACGAAGGCAACGATCCAGGGTGTAAATGAAAAGTTTGCACTGTTCATGTTGGCAGCAAAGGCAACGACCAATGGAAGCAAAACCGCCAGGAGCGGCAAGGCAATGACGAGGCCGGCCACCAGACCAATTGCGGTTGTAATCAACCAAACGATCAAAACAGGACCGAGATTCTTCTTCAGCACTTCCCAGCCGCGTTTGAAGCCATCGAGGATAGGTTTATCCTCCAGGATGATGGCCCTTTCGGCCTGCGTCGCAATAAAGCCGAGGAGGATGGCGAGGATGATGATCACACAAAACAACCCGCACAGGACGGGCAAAAAAATCAGAAGGGTGGAGCCGGCTGTCGCATCGGGATTGTCGCGGACGAACGGGATCATCGCCACAATCAAGCCGATGACAAGTGCAATGGCCGCGACCGCAAACGGTGCGCCGATCAAGAATGACAACCAGAATATGCGCCAAAAATACGGGGTGCTTTCCTTCCATAAACCGCTGAAGGTCAATACTTCCGCACCTGCATCCGCCTCAGCTGAACCTTTGATCAGGCCAATCCGGCCGATGGTGCCGAGGAAAATCTGAACAATGGCGGCCACACAGATCACAGCAATTGCTATTGCGACGAATTGCCACACGAAAGTCGGGTTCTCGAATAAACGTGTCAGGCGATCCAACTGCTCCATCACCGCCGGAGGCAGGTTAGGCGTCGAGCTTGAAAATCCGTTCCCGGAACGAAAACTATTATTGAAGTTGTAATTGCCGCCCCGGCTTTGGCCACAACCGGCAAGGATGCCAAAAATCCACAATACTTTAAACTTCCAGACAATTTTCCAGGCCTTGTTTATAATTTCGCCGTAATCCATTGATCCCTCCACCTACCCACATTGAGATTTATTTGGAATACCCAAAACCAATATCGCACCTGCAAAGGCTGCGGATTCAGCAGATCAAGGCCCAGGAAGGAGCGGTAACCTGCTGAATCCGCGGATACGCTTTATTCCTTCGGTGCGGGCAGTTTCACCCATTCGTGCAGGCCTGCCCACCCCAGCAGCAGTGCACCGGTGGCGGTGCCGGCGACGGAATATGGCACGCCTGCGATGATCCCCATTACCACGCCCTTTGCGATAGCCTCACCCCAGTCATCCTTTGCCAGGAAGCGCTGAACCAAAGTCACGGCAAGGGTATTAATGGTACCGACGGCAAGGCCGCTCAACAGCAGGGTCGGCGGGAGGACCGTCTCGATCGCATCGAACGGTGCAAACAAATTATCGAGCACAATGGTGGTGATTGCCGAAAAAGGATGTATAGGCGCGGGCGGCAAGGCGCCCCTTTTTTCAGGTCGAACGCTAATCGGTTTTTCTGATTCGGTCATTTCAGCCTCCAATTCATAATTATGCAATCCGTCAATCAAAAGCAATAAGTCGCTCATTCCCATTCGATCGTGGCGGGCGGCTTACTGGTAATATCATACACCACTCTGTTGATTCCGTGGACTTCGTTCACTATACGATTGGAAATCCTTGCCAATAATTCATACGGCAGGCGGGTCCAATCAGCGGTCATAAAATCCTCGGTGGTCACCGAGCGGATCGCGGCGACCTCCTGATAGGTGCGCTGGTCGCCCATCACACCGACGGAATTCACCGGCAGCAAAACCACGAAGGCCTGCGCCAAATCCGAACCCCTACCGATTAAATTTGCCTTGGATAACTCATCCTGGAAAATCGAATCGGCGGTGCGCAGACGCTCCAAGCGCTCGAAGGTTACCTCGCCCAGACAACGCACGCTCAAGCCCGGGCCTGGAAACGGCTGCCGCCAGACCATCCCCTCCGGGAGCCCAAGGGCTTCACCGACGGCGCGCACTTCGTCCTTGAACAAATATCGCAGCGGCTCCACCAGGTCGAACTGCATCTGCTCCGGGAGCCCGCCGACGTTATGGTGCGTCTTGATCCGTTCCGCTTTATTCCGGTCCGGGGCGGACGATTCGACCACATCGGGATAGATCGTTCCCTGCACCAAAAACTCCGGCGAGCCGAGCCGGCGGGCCTGCTCTTCAAAGATGCGGATGAACTTTTCGCCAACGATCCTTCTTTTCCGTTCCGGTTCCGTAACCCCCTTCAATGCGCGCAGGAAATCATCCCTTGCATCCACCGCGACCAACTCGGTATGTATCCTCTGGCGGAATGTCGAGACCACCTGTTCGCCTTCGCCCTGGCGCAACAGGCCCGTATCCACAAACACCGCAACCAATTGATCCCCAATTGCCCTGTGAACCAAGGCGGTCGCCACCGACGAATCAACGCCGCCGCTCACCGCCGACAGGACGCGCCGCCCCCCGACCTGTTTCTGCACGCGGCTGATTGCGTCCTCGATAATGGATGTGGGAGTCCATTCAGGTTTTGATCCACAAATATCAACCGCAAAGTGTTGGATGACCTCGGCGCCGTTGGGGGTGTGCCTGACTTCAGGATGGAACTGCACTCCGAAATATTTCCTTTGCATATCCCCCATGGCCGCGTAAGGGCTGTTGCCACTTTTCGCAAGTGCAACGAATCCCCGGGGCATGCGCGTGATGCGGTCACCGTGCGACATCCAGACCCTGGACAAGGCCTCCAGCATCGTACCGGGGATCAACGGCTGGATTTCGGCATACCCATATTCACGATGCGCCGAGGCGTCCACCTGGCCTCCCAGGGCGTGGGTCAGGGCCTGCATTCCATAGCAAATGCCAAGAATGGGTAGGCCGGACTCAATAATATATTTTTGAATGTATGGTGCGTTCGGTTCGTAAACCGACTTCGGTCCGCCGGACAGGATGAAACCCCTGGGCCTGATGGCCAAGACGGCCTCCGCAGGAGCATCCCACGGAAACAACTCACAGTAAACATGCGCTTCACGCACGCGGCGGGCGATCAGTTGGGCATATTGGGAACCGAAATCCAGGATGGCAATCGAGTCTGACATAATCCTTATCCGCTATTCGGGAATTGTGAATCGGAAACAAGATGAAAATGCAATTGCGGAAAATCCTGGTATCCGCCGCCATTGACAATCAATCGATAAGCCGGCAAATGGAATTCATTCACCAGGGATTGAACGGTGGAAATCAGGTCGGCGAGAAAAGCAGAATCGTTTGGGTCAAGCTCCGCCAATGTTCGAATGGCCTTTTTCGGCACAATCAACACATGAAATGAATATGCGGGCCTGGGGTGATGAAAAGCAAGCGAGGTAACCGTTTGACGTAAACGGTCAAGAGGCAAAACGAAGCTCATTTCAGCAAATACCGGTCCGATTAATTTTGCGCCGATGTTTGTGTTTATAAACCAAACCAAAATTCCAAGCACTGATTATTGCCTGTTGAACATGATCTTCCCCTCATCCATGGAAGCAATGGACGCCAGCGCCTCCACCGGCAGGTTCAAATGCTTGAGGGCCTCACGCCCGCCCTCGAACGTTTTCTCGATCAGCGTGCCGATACCAACAATTTCTGAACCTGCAGCTTCGGCGAGACGAACGAGTCCGAGAATGGTGGCGCCGGAAGCGAGAAAGTCATCAATGATCAGGACCTTTTCCCCGCCTGCCAGATATTCCGGCGAGATGATCAATTCCACCATACGACCCTTGGTATGTGAGGGTGCCAGCGTGAGATAAACCTGATCGGGCATGGTGACCGGTTTTGTTTTGCGGGCATACACCACCGGGAGCCCGAGGTGAAGCGCAGTAGTCAGGGCAGGAGCGATGCCGGAGATTTCGGCCGTCAGGACCTTGGTCGCCCCGAGATGCGCAAAACGCCCTGCGAACTCCCTTCCACACAAATCCATCAACGCCGCGTCCACCTGATGATTGACAAAACTATCCACCTTGAGAATTCCCCCGCCCAGCACCTGACCATCACGCAAAATACGCTCTTCCAATTCCTTCATTGCCTGCCTCCAAAATCCAGTATAGACATATTCAATTTTACGACACTCACGCAGAACCTGCCAGTTCCCGCTCATCCGGTCATCCTGTGGTGATTTTAGTATGTGTTAGAATTTATCCGTGACAGAACGAGCGTTGCTTCTGCTGGCGTCCAACTCGCCGCGTCGCAGGGAATTGCTTTCGCTTGGCAAGTGGGTGTTCAGCATCTCCGTTTCCAGTGTGGATGAGAGCCAACAAACAGGCGAGGCACCGGCCGATTACGTTCTGCGTCTGGCGGAAGCAAAGGCCCGCGCGGCCACCCCGAATGCCCGGCCAGAACACATCCTCATCGGTGCAGACACAACTGTTGTAGACGAAAACCGCATCCTGGGCAAGCCCAAGGACGCCGCCGAAGCCACGGCAATGCTCAAGCTTTTGCGCGGACACACCCATCAGGTCTACACCGCCTTAGCGGTTCTACGGATGAGAGACGAACGCCTCGTCAGCGATTTATGTGTGACCGACGTCCCGATGCGAAGGTACAGCGATGAGGAGATCGAAGCCTACGTTGCTAGCGGCGATCCGCTCGATAAGGCCGGAGCTTATGCGATTCAGCATGCGAAATTTCACCCGGCAGAAAACCTGAGAGGCTGTTTCGCTTCCGTGATGGGAATGCCCCTGTGTCATCTCCTGCGTGTCTTGCAAAAGATGGAGGCCGAGGTCGACACATCGATACCCGCCGCCTGTCAATCCCTGTTGCAATATCAATGTCCCGTTTCGCCCGCCATCCTGCGCGGCGAACAAGCCGGATGAAAAGGTAAAAGAATGAAGTTAACCCGCTGGATCATGTTAGTTTCGATCTTTCTAATGCTCACAGATTGTCTGCCGCGATCGACCGGGGGCGGTGGAATTCCGTTCTTTGAACCAACCTCCACCCTGCCGCCGCCTCATGTGACCCTGGTCAGCGCTCCGGATCCCAAGCCCACCATGTCCAAGTTCCTCGATGCGCTCAAGAGCAGCGATTATGCCACGATGTACACCCTGCTTTCAAAGGCCAGTCAAGGCTCCATCTCCCAGGATGACTTTGGCAAGAAAATCGACGATGCGCTCAACATCATGAGCGCGGGCAAACTGGATTACCAGATTCTTTCAGAGCAACTAAGCCCAGCCAAAGCACAGGTCAGCTACCAGGTCACCTACCACACCGCATTGGTCGGTGATATTCAACGCACCATGATCGCCAATCTGGTCCTGGAGAAGAGTCAATGGCGCATCCAATGGTCTTCCACGATGATCCTGCCTGAACTGACCGAAAATGATCGCCTGGCGATGGATTACGAAGTGCCGTCGCGCGGCAATATCTATGACCAAAATGGAGATCCGATCGCCCAACAATCGGACGCCTACGCGATCGGTGTCCACCCGTCTGAAATGGGCAAAGCCGCCGGCACAATCGATGTGGAATTAGGCAGGCTCATGGGGGTCCAGAACTTCGATTTTATACATGACCTGTGGAAGGACCAGCCGGCAGATTCCTATGTCGGCATCACCGAGGCATCACCGGATGAAATCAAAAACTCACAGTTGGATTTGACCCTGCCCGGCCTGGTAACCACCAAGTATACATCCCGCTATTATCCCGGCCAGGGCATTGCGCCACAAGTGGTTGGATACACCCAATTGATTTCGCCCAATCAACTCAACGCGTATCGTCGTCTGGGTTATCGCGGCGATGAACGCATCGGCCAGGCGGGCATCGAAAAATCCATGGAAAAATATCTGGCCGGCAAGCACGGCGGCAACCTGTATGTTGTGGATTCAAACGGCCAGCTGGTCGCCAAGATCGGCTCAAGCGATCCGCAGGCCGGTGATTCGGTCTACCTGACGATCGACAAAAACTTGCAGTACTGGGCCCAGCAGGCTCTCACCGGCTACAACGGAGCAATCGTTGTCATGGAGCTCAATACCGGCAAGGTGCTGGCCATGGCTTCCTCACCGGAGTATGATCAGAATCTCTTCGACCCGTCCAATACCAACAGCCAGTACCTGTTGAACGATCTGCTCGGCCGAAGCGACCAGCCGCTCGTCAATCGCGCCACACAAGGGGCCTATCCGCTTGGGTCCGTTTTCAAAATCCCGGCGATGGCGGCTGCACTCGAAAGCGGTCTGTACACGCCCCAGAGCACATACGATTGCGAATATCATTTCACGGAACTGAACGGAATTGTCCTAAATGATTGGACCTGGGACTTCTGCCAGCAGGCGGTGGCGGCAGGAAAACAATGCAACACCAGCTCCACGATGCCTTCCGGAGTGATCACGCTTCAACAAGGTTTGATGCGCTCCTGCGATCCATACTTCTGGCATATCAGCCTTGATTTGTTCAACAATAATCGTGCGGCGGATATTGCGAATATGGCCCGCGCTTTCGGTCTCGGCTCACCGACCGGGATCGATGCCGTGGCAGAAGCTTCCGGCAATATTTCGGTGCCAACAACACCATTGGAAGCCACCAACCAGGTGATCGGCCAGGGCGATGTATTGGTCACACCGCTCCAGGTCGTGCGCTTCACCGCAGCCATTGGCAACGGCGGGACACTTTACACACCCCAATTGATCCAGGAGATTCAGTCCGCGGATGGCAAGCCGGTCTCGGCGTTCAAGCCGGAAGCTGCCGGTACGCTTCCAATCCAACCCGACCGTTTGGCGGCGATCCAGCAAGCCATGCAATGGGTCATTACCAATCCGTTGGGCACAGCCTATTATCGGATGGTGGGCTTAACCGTACCCATGGGTGGAAAAACCGGCACGGCCCAGACCAGCGGAGCTCTGCCAGATTCCTGGTTTGTCGGGTATACACAGGATGAAGTAAGCTCCCATAAGCCGGATATTGCGGTTGCGGTCATCATGGAGAATGCAGGCGAGGGCGCCGATTACGCTGCGCCGGTATTCAGAGCCATGGTCCAAACCTATTATTACGGAAAACCACAAACCATTCCATGGTTTGGCCCGATTGGAAACCCATATACCCCCACACCGTTGGGCGGCATTCCAACCAAAACACCGCAACCGCCCAAAGCCAAACCGACGCAAGCCAAGTAAACCCTGCCCAACCGACGTGATTCTTCATCGGCTCGAACAGCAACCGCGGTGACGATGCATGCATTTCGATCAGGCTTGATCGTCAAGGCCCAATCCGGATTTTTCACCGTCAATGCCGGAGGGGAGCCCATCATTTGCCAATTGCGCGGCAAGCTGAAACAAGGCAAGGCAAAAGGTGATATTGCGGCAATAGGCGACCTCGTACAGATTTCAGTTTTGGAAGATAAAAGCGGAGTGATCGAAGAGGTCGAGAAACGGAGACGGGCCATTGTCCGGCTCGACCCGAGACCGCAGGGTAAATATCAACAAGTGCTGCTGGCGAATCCCGATCATGCCGTGT
>Ga0335071_10008877_pt1 | contig 10293 bp, 12 predicted proteins | sample Lox_Sample_15_FD_206724 | JGI IMG/M metagenome (GOLD analysis project Ga0335071, IMG submission 206724) | Soil microbial communities from Loxahatchee National Wildlife Refuge, Florida, United States - Lox_Sample_1.5 | ecosystem: Environmental > Terrestrial > Soil > Wetlands | place: USA...
AATACCATGCCAGGCTTGCATTCATGAAGGTCTTCGAGGAGAGCGTCCCGGCCCAAGAACTGGATTCTGCCACCGCGGAACCGGCCCGACACTGGGTTGATGATCACGTCCCGGTTGGATCAGACTTGCGGAAGCGCACCACCTTCGAGCCGGCGTTCGGCCCGGCGGCGGACGCCATTCTCAAATTCACCACGGACCGCGGCGTGGACCTGATCGTCATGGGAGTGCAACGCTTCGATCCGGGCATCTCGGCACATCTGCCCAAATCCGATACGGCCTATGAAGTCGTCCGAGCCGCCCCCTGCCCGGTACTGACGGTGGGTTGACCTGCAACCGGCGGATACCAGCCTGCTACGATAAACCGGGCTTCCGACAACGGGACTCTTGCTCACCAATGTGTGTCGGAGACTATAGCTCCCGTCCCGGGTAGTCACCATTCGTCGTGTCCTTGACAGCGCGAGAGCTTTCCAAAACATCTATGTCCGTTTCGCGAACTTCGCGAATTTGCGAACGGGATGGTGTTGCTGATGCGGGCAATTACTTATCTCAGTTGCAATTACGATTGGCCCACCATGTGCAGTTGTCAAGGTCGCAGTACGCCTGATTTAGAGGAACTGAGAGACACGGAGGAATCAGCGTATGAACCAACAGCCAGCAACCGCAGTACAACCAGAAAAAGACGACACTTCCATGAGGCTGCTTCGGGGCAGCGACCTGCTCGACCGCATCGAAGCCACTTCGAATTCGATTGCCCGGCGCGCTTTTGAGATTTTTGAGAACCGAGGGCGCGCACTAGGGCATGACATTGAAGATTGGTTACGAGCGGAGTCGGAATTGTTACATCCAATCCATCTTGACATAACGGAATCCGACGATCTGGTCATCGTCCGCGCCGAAGCACCGGGATTCACCGCCAAAGAACTTGAGGTCGGGGTGGAACCTCATCGTGTCACCATCAGCGGTAAACGTCAAAGCCACGCTGAGCACGCCGCTGAGACAACCATTTACAGCGAACGATGCGTGAACCAGATCTTCCGCACCGTTGATTTGCGAGGAGGCGTTGACCCTTCGAAGGTGACGGCCACGCTCAAGGACGGAGTGCTGGAACTTTCGATGCCGAAAGCCACCAAAGCGCAAAGCGTCAAGATCAAAGAACGGGCAGCGTGACGCCGAGGTGTGCCGGAGCGTGTCTCGGCCCGTACAGTTTTCTGAGCAGTTGATTTCACGACCAAGAGAGGAAAACCATGAACCATGACAGACAAATCCAGCTCGATGTACTCGATGAACTGAGGTGGGAACCAGGGGTGAAGGCCACGGACATCGGCGCCACCGTGAAGGATGGTGTGGTGACGCTTACGGGCACCGTGGATAGTTTTGCGGAGAAGTGGGCGGCCGAATCAGCCGTCAAACGACTGACCGGTGTCAAGGCCATCGCCATGGATCTCGAAGTCAAGATTCCCGGCTCCGGAGAGCGGACCGATACCGATATTGCGCGGGCGGCGGAGAGTGCCCTGAAATGGGACGTTGCCGTTCCCCACGACCACATCCGGGTGAGCGTGGAGAGAGGTTTCCTTACGCTGGAAGGCGAAGTTGACTGGCAATTCCAGAAGTCGGCAGCGGAGCGCGCAGTTCGCCACTTGATGGGAGTAACCGGAGTTAACAACTTCATTACCATCAAGCCGAAGGTAGCACCCGAGAACGTGAAGGAGAAGATCGAAACGGCTCTCAAGCGCAATGCCGTCCTGGACGCGCAACGGATAAAGGTGCAAGCGGATGGCGGCAGAGTGACTCTGTCCGGGACTGTTCATTCCTGGGCGGAGCTCGACGCCGCGGAGGAGGCTGCCTGGGCCGCGCCGGGGGTCTCCGAAGTAAAGGACCTGCTTACAGTCTCGACATTCTAAACTCCGAGACGAATACAGAAACCGGCCCGCCGCGGTGGAGCAAACCGGGTCAATAAGCACCACTCATACTCGCTTGCGGCGGGTCGTCACAGATCCGTTCGACAGAGTCTCCGGTGGATCCTGTGCGCCTTTTGAGGTGAGATCAAGTGCAAGGAGCAGTACCATGTCCCACATTCAACGTATCCTATGCCCCGTTGATTTCTCCGAGTTCTCCGAGAAGGCTTACGATTATGCCCAGTCTTTGGCCTGCCATTACAACTCTGCCCTGTTTCTGCTGCACGTCATCGATTCGCTGGCGCCGTACCGCTGTTGCTACGCGTTTCCTGAGGGCTATGACGAAGTCTTGCGCGGCCTGAGCGCGGGCGCGGAGCGGCAACTCCGGGAGTTCGGGGAATCACATTCTCAGCACCTAGTTCAACCCCGGTACAAGGTCAAGGACGGCACGGCATCAGACTTAATTCTCAACTTTGCCGAGGCGCAAGCGATAAATTTGATCGTCATGGGCACCCACGGAGTTCGGGGTTTTGACCGGCTGGTGCTCGGTTCAGTCACAGACAAGGTGCTGCGGAAATCCTGCTGCCCGGTGCTGGCGGTACGCAATCCTGAGCACGGTCTATTAACTCCCGGTCCGGATCCCGATCGCATTCATATCCGTAGGATCGTCTATTGCACGGATTTTTCGGCATGTTCCGAGCGAGCTCTCGACCACGCTCTTTCCCTCGCCCAAGAATACAAAGCTGAACTCACCCTTCTGCATGTCCTCGAAGATTCCGTGCACGCCGACGATCTCCAAACTGAAATCGACGAAGCGACGAAGAGGCTTGCACAACGACTTCGGCTGGGAAACACGGGCGCGACGAAATTCATCGTTCGGATCGGCAAGCCGTATCAGCGGATCATTGAGCTTGCCTTGGAATCATTCGCGGACCTGATCGTCATGGGTGTGTGCGGACGAAACGCCGTCGATCTTAAGCTGCTTGGTTCCACCACCGAGCGGGTGGTCCAACTGGGGCCTTGTCCCGTGCTGGTCGTTCATTCCTGAGACTATCAAACCGGAAGGAGGAGAGGGTAGAACACCACCTCTCGATCACAAACATGGTGACCGTGGAACGAATTCTCTGCCCCGTTGATTTCTCCGAGTTTTCGGCGAGGGCATATGACTACGCCTTGTCGTTAGCTCGGCACTACCGATCCAGGCTTTTCCTTCAGCACGTCCTCGATTTTTCTATTCCTTCGTACGCCTACTATGTTGACGCGAGCTACATAACCGACCTTTTTGAACGGGTGCGCCACGACGGCCGGCTGCAGCTCGAGGAGTTCGCAAAACGCCCCTCCGGGTGCGGTGCACCACCGGAGCGTGTTTTTTGCGAAGGCGCGCCGGCCAAGTCGATCCTCGCGTTTGCGCAAGCTAAAAAGGCCAACCTCATCGTAATGGGGAGCCATGGCCTGTCAGGCGATAGTGGCACTACACCGGGATCGGTGGCCGAAAGAGTATTGCGCCACGCGCCGTGCTCAGTACTGGTGGTCCGGCAGCCCAAGCATGATTTTGCTAATCCCGGGACCGCCCAAGATCCAGTTCACATTTCCCGACTCCTCGTCTGTTCGGATTTCTCCACACATTCGATGACGGCGCTGGATCACGCGATCTCCCTAGCCAGCGAGTACCAGGCCGAACTTACTGTGCTCAACGTGCTCGAAGGCATAGGTGTGACCAGTTCGGCGAACTCGGAGAATGTAATTGGCCCCATAATGAAGCGGCTCGAGGAGTCGGTCTCGCCGTACTCGCGTGGCCGATGGACCATCAGGTGTGTTGTGCGCACCGGTAAGCCTTATAAGGAAATCATCCAGCAGGCCGAGGAGTCGAAATCTGATGCGGTAATCATGGGTGTGCGAGGCCGGAACGCACTAGATCTCGCGATATTCGGCTCGACGACCCACCGCGTGGTCGAGCTAGGCCCTTGCCCGGTTCTCGCCGTACAGGTTTGATCTGATGTCGGGCTCTGCCAACGGGATTCAAAACGACGATCGACGCCTCCGATTCGGCGCCCGTGCTCTCCTGAGTGACGGTTCTCTATGGGCCACACGCTGATTCAATTGATCCCCAAACCGGGCGCGGAAATCGCCCTCGTGCTTTTCCTTTCTTTTCTGATCGGCCTGGAGCGCGAGGGGAAAAAGGTAACCGCGAATGAGTGCCGATTTGGGGGAGTTCGCACGTTCCCTCTTTTGGGCTTACTCGGCTACACATTGAGCCTGGCTTCAGAGGAAAGCTTCCTGCTCCCGGTGGCCGGCCTCCTGATCGTCGGAGCGTTCCTTTGGCAATCCTACAGATTCAAGCTCGATCGTGAGACCCTGGCGGGGATGACAACCGAACTCTCGGGGCTGCTCACCTATACCATAGGGGTCCTGGTCGCGCGTGAGCATTTCTGGGCGGCAACCGCGGTAACCGTGATCGGTGTGGGGTTGCTGGAATTAAAGGCCGCCCTTGAGAGTTTCACCCGGCGTGTGTCGGGCGATGAAATCCTGACGTTCGCGAAGTTTCTCCTCCTTTCCGCCGTAATCCTTCCCATCGTGCCCAACCAGACGTATGGCAGCTTTGGGTTCAATCCCTTCCGAGTGTGGCTGGTGGTGGTCGCGGTGAGCGCGATCTCCTACGCGAGTTACCTCCTTCAGGTCTGCACGAGGGGCCGTGGAGGGATCCTCGTCTCGGCGTTATTGGGCGGAGCGTATTCTTCAACCGTTACCACGGTAGTGCTGGCCCGGCAAGCGCGTGAGCAGACGTCGCGGCCGCATCTATATTCCGGCGCCATGCTGGTTGCCTCGGGTGTCATGTACCTGCGTCTGCTGGCGCTTTTGGGAATCTTCAATCACCAACTGCTGCACCGCCTCGGGTTGCCCTTCCTCCTGCTTGCTGCCGCGGGAGTTGCGGGCGGATATGTATGGACGCACAAGCCCGACAAGGGCGAAACGGAAACCGAACAGGCCTTACTGCCGAAAAATCCCCTGGACGTGGGCACGGCCTTTCTGTTCGCGGCAGTCTTTGTAACGATGCTGCTCATCACCCATTTCGCCCTGCTTTACATGGGTCGTGCGGGGCTCTACGCCCTGGCCGGGGTCATGGGAGTGACCGACGTCGATCCCTTCATCTTGAGCCTTGCCGAGTCTCCCACGCTCACGTCTCCTGCCCTCGCCGCTGGCGCCATCGTCATCGCCGCCGCCAGCAACAACTTCATAAAAGGCATTTATGCGTACAGTTTCGGAAACCGAAACGCCGGCCGGCAGGGCCTCGTCCTTCTTACCGCGCTGGCGCTGCTCGGACTATTGCCTCTGTTCCTCTGAACGTTGATGCCGTTTCACCGTGCCGGCATCAGAGTTCGGTCCCGGACCCGACGGCCCTGCAAGCGACTCCTAGAAAGCTGAACCAGCCCTACGTCCCCCCCAGAACCCGTGCGAGGTTTTCGCGGCTTTCGTGATTTCGCGAAGCAATCGTCGGTCTTGATTTGGCTTAAGTCACGCAGTTTAAACCATTTGACATTGGCGTTCGTACTGCATGGATAGAAATGACCGGCCTGCACGTCGGTGCCGGGCTGTCACCATCGCTTGCGCCGGTCGCGTCATTGTCCGGGGGACTCGTAGTCTGAAAGTGTCTATGCGTATTCCCAAAATCTATACAGTTTCCAACTCGGTGTGGGCCTGGTTTCACCGGCTAACGGGGCTTGGAATAGTCGCCTTTGGCCTGGTGACAATTCCCGAGTCGATATGGAGGTGGATGTACGGCCTGGGGGGACTCGGTTTGATCCTGCTTGGCCTGGCTGATAACGCCCCTTTCGTCTCTGCCCCGCCGGGAAGCGAGGACGTATGTGTCATTGCTCTGTCGGCACATCACCCCCAATGGTGGATTTATTACGCGTTCATGGCTACCGCAGGGGAGGTGCTGGGCGGGTATTTAACCTACGGACTTGCGGCAAAGGGGGGACAGGAGACGTTCGAGAAGAAGCTGGGAAAACAGCGGGCGGAAAAAATATACCGGCAGTTCGCAAAAAGAGGGTTCCTCACGGTGTTCGCCGGCTCCGTTCTGCCTCCGCCGTTCCCTTATTCTCCCGTGGTCATGGCCGCCGGGGTGATGCAGTACCCGCGGAAGAAGTACCTGTGGACGCTTAGCGCCGGACGCGCCACACGTTTCTTTGCCGTGGCTTTTCTGGGTCGGGTTTACGGGCAGCAGATGATCGCTTTCTTCTCGCGCCACTACCGACCTCTGATGTATCTCCTGATCGCAGTGGCAGTCATCGCGGGTATGGGAGCGGTGGTCTATTTCAAATGGTATAGGCCCAGGCAAATACGAGGACCCGAACCACACGCCGGTACCAGGGAAAAGCTCGCGTCGCACTTGACCCACACGACATGAGGCGTTTGTGGGCGCGGTTGACAAGTTGGACTTGCACCCGTCAAACATGAAAAGCGAACTTAGCTGAACGCTGTTGCTCCTGTCGTCACTCTCGCCAAGTTGTCTTCAAAGCTCTAAGCCTGTTGTCAGCAAATGCGTCCCTGCACAGTGATATCGTGACGCGCATGAGCCCGAAACAGGCCATTAGCCATTCCCAGGCTGAAGGCCTGGCAGTCAACCGACCCTTCTGAAACGCCGCAAGCGGGGTCCTCGCAGATTTCGCGAATTCGCGAGGAAATCAAGGCTCCGCCATTGGTGCGCTTATGTGTTTTCAAGCACTTAGGGTTGGCGCACGCATTGCACCTAACAGCTTTGCGAGATGCAAGCAAAGCAGATATGAAGGAGATGAAGCATGGACAGGTTGCTGGTAGTAGTTTTCGATACAGAGAGCAAAGCATACGAAGGCAAGAAGACGCTCACCCAGTTGGAAAACGAGGGGAGCATTGTTGTCTATACCTACGCCGTGCTCGGCCGCAATGCCGATGGCACCACTTCGATCAAACAAAGCGATGATTCCGGGCCGCTGGGGGCAGTGGTGGGAACCTCACTGGGAGCCCTTATCGGTCTTCTCGGAGGACCCATTGGCGTCGCGATCGGGGCCACTGCCGGCTTGCTTGGCGGCGGCGCAGTCGACCTTGACAACGCCAGGGTAGGAGAAGATTTCGTTGACGACGTAAGAGAAGAGCTACAACCCGACAAGTTCGCCGTAGTGGCAGAGATTCAAGAAGACTGGACGATTCCGGTGGACACCCGCATGGAGGCGATCGGCGGCAAGGTGCTGCGCCGGTCACTATCGGAAGCGAAGCACGCGGTTTACGACGAGGACGTGGCTGCAATGAAAGCCGATCTTGCGCAGATGAAGGCTGAGCGCGCCAAAGCTCACGCTGACCGGCAAGCGAAGCTACAGGAGAAAATCGGGCAACTCGAATCCAAAATACAGGCACAGCTCGAAAAATCGAAGCAGCGACGCAAGGCAGCCGAGGCGGAAACAAAGGCTAAAGTCGAGGTGCTTAAGGCCAAGGCCGCGGCTTTGAAAGCCAGAGCGACAGAGACGCACGTCTAGTTGATCAGTCCGCGGAGAGCGGGAACAAAGGCGAGCACGGGGTTAGCTCAAAGGAAGTCTGAATTCGATTCAAAACAGCGTGACCGTTTGCGGTCCCGAAAACTATCCCCAGGGCAGTCAGATGCCCTGGGGATTCCTCAAAAGGAGCATAAACATGATGACCATATCGGATGTGTTCAGTAGCGGGTTGGCGGAAGTCAGAAAATCGTGGGGCATGTTCCTCGCCACGGGGATTCTGCTATTGGTACTTGGCGTACTTTGTATTGTCAAAGCACAGACCGCCACCATCTTTTCAATTCTCGCTTTGGGATGGGTCCTGGTAATCAGCAGCGTCTTTTGGTTGATCAGCGCGTTTCAGGCGTTCGGTTGGAGCGGATTCTTCATTTACCTGCTGAACGCGATCATTCGCGGGGTGGTGGGATACCTTTTGGTTCGTCACCCTGATGCCGGCGCTGCGGGAATAACCATGATGCTGGCAGTCTTCTTCATCGTAGGCGGACTATTTCGTATGACCGGAGCCGGCGTCATTCGCTTCCCCTGGTGGGGAATGATGCTGCTTTCGGGTTTGGTCTCCATTGGTCTTGGTGTCTACCTGTTGAGCACATGGACCATCGCGAGCACGTTTTTTGGCGGCATTGCCATCGGCGTCGACCTGATCTTCGATTCGGCAGCCTTGATAGGTTTCGCCGGGGCCATTCGCAGCTTACCCGCAAAGTAGACGCACGATGCCTGCTGAACCGCCGCTCACCAGGGGCGGCCGAGTGATCCGGCTCGATGGAAGCCGCTAAGGAGCGAGTGCCATGCAATCAGTGCTGATCGTGATCTTCGAAAATGAAAGCAAGGCATACGAAGGGCTGAACGTGCTGCAAGAGATGGATCTACAGGGCAGTATCACCGTATACGCCCACGGCGTGGTGGTGAAGAACGCGAAAGGCGCCAGCATCGCAAAAGGGTGTGATGACACGGGGCCGTCCGGCCTCGTTTTCGGAGCCCTGATAGGTGCTCTGGTTGGTGCACTCGGCGGGCCGGCAGGACTTGCCGCCGGCGCCCTCGTGGGCTCGATCGCCGGTGAGGGAGTGGACTTGAGCAAGGCCGGAATGGGCAGGCACTTCCTTGACGATGTCGCCCGAACCCTCCTACCGGGGCGGGCGGCCGTGATCGCGGAAATCCAGGATCTCTCGCCAGCGGCACTGGACGCACAAATGACGGCGTTGGGCGGCACCGTATCTCGCCTTGATCCGGCGGAAGTCAAACAGGCGCTTCTGGAGGAGCGCCACGCCGCGATAAAAGTCGAATGCGCCCAGGAACAGGGGGAAAAGCATGCGGCGGCGGAGCGGGAAGCCCACGCTGAAGTCGAGTTGCTCCGGGAAAAGGCGGAAGAGCGGCACATTCAGATGTAGTAGAAATTGCCGCAAGGGAAAGTGAAATCCGAGGAGGAAACATGAGCAATATTGGTGTAGCTGTGGCGAAAACGATAATTCGCGACAAGTTTGTCGCCGAGATTGAAACGGCCAAGGCAAGGCTCCAGACATTGAAGGCCGAGGCTCAGACGGTGAAAGCGGATTTTGAGATCAAGGCGATTGGCGAACTAATAACCAAGCAGCACGAAATTCTTCACAAGCTACGGCGGTCGGGGAAGTAGCAAGTTCGCGCAAGCGCAGCCATTTTCCGAAAAGGAGTAAAGCCATGGACAATTTACTGGTGGCGGTCTTTGACAGGGAGAGCAAAGCCTACGAAGCAAAGAAAGCGCTGCACGAACTAGACAAGGAGGATCTGATCGTAGTGTTCGAACAAGCCGTTGTGGCACGCAATGTGGATGGTTCGGCCGCAGTAAGGCCGGGGGATAACTTAACGCCTGTCCGCACCTTGGCGGGAACCGCGCTGGGGGCGGTCATCGGTCTTCTCGGCGGGCCAGTCGGCATCGGCATTGGCGCTGCTGTGGGCCTGGTTACCGGCGGTGCAATGGACGTGAATGACGCCAGGATTTACGAGGACTTCGTTGAGGAGGTCAGACAGAAACTGACCCCGGAGAAGTTTGCCCTGGTCGCGGAAATAAGTGAGGACTCGCCCAATCCCGTAGACGCCACAATAAAGGCGCTCGGCGGAACGGTATTCCGGCGAACGCTGAAAGAAGAAAGGCAAGCGATTCACGACGCCAACGTAGCGGCAATGCAAGCTGACCTCGCGCAACTGAATGCTGAACACGCGCAGGCTCAAGCCGATCGGAAAGTGAAGCTGCAGGAAAAGATCAACGCGCTCGAGTCGAAGATGCAGAATCAACTAGAGAGAAATAAGCAGCGGCGGCAGGCGGCCGAGACCCGGGCAAAGGCTGAGGCTGATCTTCTGAAAGCCAGGGCCATCGAGATGAAAGCCGAGGCGTCCGCGAAGAGAATATAGGATCAGGAAGGCAATGGCGAAGCTAGTGTCGCCCTCTACAGAAAGCTAGTGGGCGCAACAGGGTTGCTGACGGGAATCCTGTCCGTAGTCATCGTGGCCGAGTCCGTCTGGCAATGGGTTCGCCGGCCGAGAGGGCTAGGGTTGACGCGAGGCGAAGAACGTTCCTCAGCGTGCGCCAAACGAATTGCAGCGAAAGGAGTGCATCGCATGACCGATTTCTTTGTTGAGGACCCACACGCAATGACGGAAAAGCTTGCCTATGAGTATTGGCAGCGCCGCGGGTGTCCGCTCGGCTCTCCGGAAGTCGACTGGTTTGCAGCAGAAAGCGCCTTGGCGTCGGTTCTGCAATACCGAGAGCGGCCGTTGTGCACATTTCGTTGGAGCCCAACGCGGGGCCGCATCTAAGTTGAAGTGTTTCGATGTTAGTGGCACGCGCGAGAGGAGCGGCATCTATTTGATCGCCACGGGTAGTCTGCAAATGCGAACAGCGA
>Ga0335071_10008878_pt1 | contig 10291 bp, 11 predicted proteins | sample Lox_Sample_15_FD_206724 | JGI IMG/M metagenome (GOLD analysis project Ga0335071, IMG submission 206724) | Soil microbial communities from Loxahatchee National Wildlife Refuge, Florida, United States - Lox_Sample_1.5 | ecosystem: Environmental > Terrestrial > Soil > Wetlands | place: USA...
GGAAGGAGATTGAGCTCGGTAATCACCCCCTCCTTTTCCGTGAGGAGTGCTGCAAATTCATTAGGGTGGCTGTTTTTTCCCAGCTCAAGGAGCAGCATCAGGAGTTCCTTCTTGATCCCGCGGATGTTCATGGTGGCACACGAAAAAAGCGTTGCGGCGCTTGTAACCATCCATTCGTTCTGGTATGAGAAAAAAGGCTCGCTAGCTGCCCGGCTTACCCGGTTCCGCCGGATCCTTGAGGAGATTATATCCGGTAAAAAGGGTTCAGGAGGTGGATCCTCCCCCACCCTTGAGCCATGCAAGGAAGGCCGCGATCAGGTCGCTGTCTTTTTTGTCCTGGCTTACGGACTGGCCGGCACTACCACCCTGCTGCTGATCCTGTGAGGTCCCTGTTACGGCAGCACCGCTATCTTTCTGGTGGTCTTTGCCGTTTGTATTTCCATTGCCGGAGAGTACCGGCTGGGGCGGCGGGGTCGTGTTCCCTCCGTCGGGACCGGGTGCGGTCAGGTTACCTGCCTGCATGGGCGGATTCTGCCAGCCGGGCTGAGGCCCCGTTGCATTGAATGGCATTGTCCAGTTATTGCTCTCGGTTGCGTTGACATCCGGCGGGAGCTGGCCAAAGAGCGTGTTTCCGAGTGCGGTCAGGTTGAGATCACCGCCGGGGCCCGGCGGGGTCGTACTTCCGTTCGTGTTGCCGAAGTTCTGGTCCGGCGGTCGCTGGGGCGCAGTTCCATTCCCGGAAAAAGGAGTTGTACCTGCTCCCGGGTTCTGCCCGCTGTTACCTTGTGCGCCACCGTGGGGCATTCCATTCCCGGCATTCTGGCCGTTACCGGAACCGGTGTCCCGCCCGTTGCCTCCATTGTCCGGCATCATCATATTCCTCTGTCCCTGCCCGGACTGACCCTGGGGCGAAAATCCCTGGCCGGGCCCGGCAGCAGATGCCAGTGGTACCATAACCAAGGCAGCACACACCAGTACCGCGGTCACCAGTCCTAATTTCCGTATCGTTTTCATGGTTCATTTCTCCAAGGGGCATCTGCTCATTCGCAGCTGCCCGCATGCGGCCTTTTTTTGGACCAGGTATAAATTCGCATCACGCAGCCGGTCAAATACTCGACAGTGTTGTTCAAGGATGACACCGGGCGGTTAATACCATCCCTCTTCCGGTTTCCCGCAGGTCCGGAGCAAAAAAGACCGGGTCCCGTGCAGGCTTCCGGGACCTGCGGGAACGGTTGATTCCGACCCGGAACAATGCCGGAACCATTCGCTCCTTGCACATCCGGACAATTATGGACGTTTTTCCCTCTCCGGTTGTTCGCGATTTTTCCCTACAAGATCGGGATCCGGACTACAGCAGGACACGGGTGCGGGTGGGCCGGAGAGCTTGGCGCGCAGGAACCAGTGCCCGGAATGGATCTCAGGGATACCCGTGCCGCAAAAAAAAGAAACGGTACGGATGCTTTTGTTGCATCAAAAAAGGGACAGGTGTTCAAGGAGCCCGCGTCACCGCTCGACCGCAGCCACAGCCCCGCTCATGTCAGCGGTCAGGTTGGCCCCGGCAAATGTACCGCTGGTCGGGAGCGCCACGGTGTAGTATGGGGTTATGTCATACTCAACGCTGCTGCCGGCTGGTACGGTCATATCGAGGATATGCCCGCCCCGGGTATGATCATCGGAGAGGAAGTGGAGATGGTATCCCTGCGTGTCGAGATCTTTTACAAACGAGGGGGCGAAGAACCCCACAACCGTACCGGTAACGTTGGTATACCTAAACACGTGCTGCTCCGCTGACGCTGCCGTAAGGTTGGGATAGGGCAGGTTCTGTGCAGGGATCGCCCGTACCGTCATGGAGGGGAAGGTGCCGTGGATCTTCACCGCATAGATCATATTCAGCGAGGGGAGCTGTGCAGCCATTGCGGCTGTAAATTCTGACATGTTCATTGCGTGATCCGGCGTGGTCTGCCGGAAATCCGGGGAAAAATACGTCACGGTGGCAAACGGCGTTGTCTGGCTGTCCGCTGCAGGAACAACCGTGCCGTCGGCCTCCGCCTGCCAGACCTTCCCGTCGAGCACGATCATCTCGCCGTCAAGCCGGTCAAAGGTTCCGATCCCGAAATCGCCATGTTTTTTCAGTTCGGCCATCGTGACGGTGCCGTTATACACCCCCTGTATCAGGGCACCGATTGTCGATACCTGGTACAAGGTATCATATTGTGCGGAATCTGCCGGCGCATGCTGTATAAGTCCGGTATAAACGGCCGCCCCGGCAAAGACGATCGCAATCGCAAGGCCGATGCCCAGGAAAAATTGTTTGTCCATTGTTGCTGCTGTTCCGGCCGGTACTTCACTTCTTCCCGGTCACCTTGATGACATGGTACCCGAACTGGGTCTTGACCGGCCCGATAACGGAGCCCTGCTCTGCGGCAAACGCGGCTGCCTCGAACTCCGGGACCATCTGGCCCTTCCCGAACCAGCCCAGATCCCCACCGTTCTTTTTTGACGGGCAGGAGGAGAAGCGCTTTGCCACAGCGGCAAAGTCCTCGCCGTCCTGTATCCGTTTTAAGATCTTGTTTGCGTCGTCTTCCTTGGTCACGAGAATATGGGATGCGCGTACCTGCGTAGTCATGTATAGTGATGGGGGTGTGGTTGGATAAAAGGGTTGAGAGGTATCGTATCCGGGCGGTTAAAACTCCCCGTCCTGCTCGAAGCTCCGGCCGTACCGGATCGCGAGCTCCGCCTTGTACAGCTCGCGGCCAAGATAGCCCGCGTGATCGAGGAGCGAGACATGGCCGTCCTCGATCAGCGTGTACAGCACGTCCTGCCAGCGTGTTCCCTTCACAGCTTTCCCCCGGACCTCTGCAACAATCTGGTCCCCCTCGATCCCGATCCGGAAATTGCCTTTCGGGTCGTAGGTGATCTCGTCGAGCATCCGCTTTGCGGTTACTGCTGTTTCGTATTCGAGCGGTGGCTCTCTCCGGCCCCGTTTCTCCTTGAGCACAAGGAGATCGATCCCGAGGTCCTTTGCATACGGCCGGTCCCGGGCCAGCACCATCATCTCAGTTGCCCGCCGCATCTCGCGGATCGATCCCCGGGTCTTGTCCGAATGCTCGCTCGTGAAGATGACGGATGCCCCGGTTTCCATCGCCATCCCGGCAAGGAGCGCGTTCATCCCTATCGAGTCCGCATCGAGCAGCTCGGTCACGTTGCCCGCGCCAAAGAAGAGCGGGCAGCCATAGTCGCGGAACCGCGCAAGCGAAGCCACAAGCCCCGAGCCTGCCGGCTGGAGCAGGGGGTCGGCAACAATGCAGCTGATGCCGGCCCGCCGGGCCTTTGCGATGTTGGAGGTGAGCGTCTTCCCGCCCGGCACCACGACCGCCGCGGCCCAGGCCCGGGCTACCTCCTTTCCCACGAGCGGGAGGTTCTTTTCCTGGAGCGAGAGCACGAGATCGGCCCGGGAGAGGGCTGCCCGGATCAGGCCGGGGTCCTGCGTGTCCACCGCGAGGGGACGGTCGATATCCGCAAGTTCGCCAAAGACCCGCTCCACATCGGCAGGAGTTGCATCGAACCCGAAGCCGAGGTCCACGATATCGGCCCCTGCCGCAAAGTATCGCTCCACGAGCGCCCGGATATCTTCAACCCGGTGAGCGTCCATGATCTCGGCCAGCACCTTCATCCGGGAATTCCCGCCAATCTTCGTGCCCCGGATCACAAACTCCGGTTCTGCCGCAGCCTCGGCTGCTGCCACCTTCTCCTTTGCATCCCGTGCCTTTCCCTCCGCAAGGAAATCCTCGGCAGGCACGGATCTGGAAAGGGGAACCTTTCCCACGAGCGGGAGCACCCATGCCAGGTCTGCCGCGTGCCGGGGGCCACGGTATACGGGCACACCGGTCTCGCGTTCCACGGCCTCAAAGGAGACCGTGCACATTCCCGGGACCACCACCGCATCGTATGTACCTTTTTGGATTAGGGTGCGGAGGGTGTGGGGGGTAAGAAACGACGCGATCTTTCCCGTCACCACGACATCTGCATCGAAGCCAGCCGCCGCTTTACGCACGGTACCGGCGGTCGCAGTACCGGTGGGGAGAAGGATTCGCATACGTTTTCTTAAGTACCAGAGAGATAAAAACAGTAGTGATCAGATGCTGACCTGCGACCTGCACGTGCATACGAATTTTTCCAAGGACGGCGAAAGCAGTGTCGAAGATATCCTCCGGCAGGCAGAGGCGGTCGGACTGGATGCGATCGCCATCACGGACCATGACTGCGTGGACGGTGCCAAAAAGGCGCTCGCCTGCAACAGTCCGGTCCTCGTGATCCCGGGGATTGAGGTCTCCACCCTGCAGGGGCACCTGCTTGTGCTGGGTACCACCGAGATCATCCCCTCCGGCCTCGATGTGCGCGAAACCGTCAGGATTGCCCGGCGCATGGGGGCGCTTGTGATCCTCCCTCACCCATACCACATGTGGCGGCACGGGGTTGCCCGACGGATCCGGGCCGCGATGAACATCGTGGATGCCGTTGAGGCCTTCAACAGCCGGTACATCGTGGGATCGGCGAACCGGAAGGCCGGCCGGATTGCTTCACGACTGAACAAGCCCTGTGTCGGGGGCAGCGATGCCCACAACGCACGCTTTGTGGGGTTCGGGAGGACCTTTGTTGAAGCAGAGCCGGATATGCAGGCCATCTTTACGGCAATCCGGGAGGGGCACGTCACCTGCGGCGGGAGAAAGACGCCCCTGCGCACCTACACCCGCCAGTCGCTGAACAACACATGGAGAAAGATCAAGAGACTGAGCCGGCGCCTCCGCGTCCGGTAAGGCTTGCCTGCCGGGTCTCGTACCTGGGCAGCCGGTTCTATGGTTCGCAGCAGCAGGAGACCAGCCGTACCGCAGAAGGCGAGTTCATCGCGGCATGCCGGCGTCTCGATCTCTTTTCGGACTGGAGGAGCGCAGGGTTCTGCTCGGCGGGCAGGACAGATCGCGGCGTGCATGCGTGCGGGCAGGTCGTTGCATTCTCAACATCCAGCCCGGATCGTGCGCGACAGGCGCTCAACTGCCAGCTCCCCCCTGACATCTGGTGCACGGCAACGGCGGTAGTTCCGGATACGTTCCATCCCCGGTACGATGCACGGTCGCGCACGTACCGGTACTATTTTGCCGAATCTCCCCATGATGCGGCTGGTATGGACTCGGCGGCCCGGCTGTTCCTAGGGGAACACAACTTTTCGAACCTGGCGCGGGTGGGGGAGAAGAACCCGTACCGGAAGATCCTTGACATCCATATCGGGACTGAAGGCCGGTTTACGTATCTTGAAGTAAAAGCCGAGAGTTTCCTCTGGCACCAGGTGCGGTGCATGGCCTCGGCCCTTTCGTCCGTTGGTGCCGGCGAGCTGGATGGGGATGGGATCGCACTCCTGCTCGCCGAGAGGAGCAGCCGGCCGGTCCCGCCGGCCCCGGCAGAAGGGCTGGTGCTCTGGGATACAGACTGCAATCTTATCTGGGATCCGGTGGAGAAGAGCGACCGCAGCGCCACGTACTGCGCCGAACTCCGCCGCCACCACGCGCTCATGGAGCAGGTGTGCCGGGTGCTCCGGCCGGGACCAGAGTGAGCCGGACTCACCCTGCCCGGGCACAACCGCTTGCGATCGCAGCCTCACGCACTGCGCCGGCAACGGTGGTGACCACATCGCGGTTGAGCACCCGGGGCAGGATGCGTTCGCGTTTCGGGTGCTTCACAAACCCGGCAAGTGCATGGGCCGCCGCGAGCTTCATTTCGGGGGAGATCCGGGTGGCACAGACATCAAGCGCACCCCGGAAGATACCCGGGAAGGCAAGGGCGTAGTGGATCTGGTTGGGGTACTCACTCCGTGCCGTGCCGACCACAGCGGCGCCGGCGAGAAGAGCGTCTTTGGGCAGGATCTCGGGCATGGGGTTTGCCATGGCAAAGATGATCGGATCATCCGCCATGGTCCGGATCATCGCCGGCGTCACAATGCCGGGGACCGAGACACCGATGCAGGCATCCGCCCCTTCCATGGCATCGGCAAGGGAGCCTGTCCTCCCGCCCCGGTTTGTCTCCTCAGCGATAATGAACTTGTACTTGTTCGTGTACAGCCCGTCGCGGTCCCGGTGGATGATCCCTTTCGTATCGCAGACTATGATATCGTGCACGCTGGGGAAGAGCCCGGGATCGTACCCGATATGCCGGAGCATGCGCGTGATGGCAAAACCCGCTGCCCCGGCCCCGCAGATGACAACATTGAGGTCCTCGAACTCCTTTCCCGTCACCCGGCAGGCGTTGAGCAGCGCAGCGAGTACCACCACCGCGGTGCCGTGCTGGTCATCGTGCATCACCGGGATCCCGATCCCCTGCAGCGCCTCTTCGAGCTCGAAGCACTTGGGGGCGGCGATGTCCTCGAGGGCGATCCCGCCAAAGACCGGTGCAATATTTTTGATATCGTCGGCAAATTCCGTATGGTAACTCTCGAAGCAGACCGGGAACGCGTCGATGCCGGCGAGTTTCTTGAAGAGGAGGGCCTTTCCCTCCATCACGGGGATGGCGGCATATCCCCCGATGTTCCCCAGCGAAAGCACGCGCGAACCGTCCGAGACGATCGCGATCGTGTTGGCCTTGAGGGTATATTTCCAGGCAAGGTTCGGGTTCTCTGCGATCGCCCGGGAGACCGCACCGACCCCCGGGGTATATGCGAGGGAGAGGTCGCGCCGGTTTTTGAGCCGTACCTTTGCGTGGACTTCGATCTTGCCCCGGTACTGTTCGTGGAGCGCCAGCGACTCCGCGTAGATGTTTGTCCGCTTCTGTTTCGGTCCGGTCATGGGAACCACGCGCCGATAGTTCAAAGGTGGCGGCGGGGCATGATGAATGTTACGGGATGGGATTTTCAGGGAGGAAGACCGTGCGCAAGATGCGTCTCGATCCATGCGCAGATCGCGTCCCGGGCCCTGCGGTACCCGTCGAGAATTTCTGCATCGGTACCGGGAGTAAGATGCGGATCGGGGACACTGAAGTGGATCGTCTTTTTTGCCGAGGGGACCACCGGGCAGACCGCGCGGGCATTGTCACAGAGCGTGACGGCAAGGTCGAGCGGCACACCGGCAAATGTTTCAAGCGGTTTTGGCTGCTGGCCGGAGATGTCGATCCCGATCTCTTTCATTGCCTCGATCGCCCGGCTGCTCACCCGTCCTGCGGGACGAAACCCTGCCGAGAATACTTCATAGCGATCACCATATTTTGCCCGGAGGCAGCCCTCTGCCATCTGGGAGCGCGCTGCGTTCGCGGTACAGATAAAGAGGACACGGGATCGTGCGGCCATAAGAACACGTACGAAGGATACGCTGCCGATAGTATACTTCTTTTGCCCCTGAAACGGCAGATACCGCGGCTCTCTCAGTCGTTCCCCCGGCTTTTTCCTGTGGATTTTTTGTATTCCGCAAGGATCGCTGCTGCATATTCCCCGGCAAGGGCCGGAGGAATGTAATTCTCCCCAGCTACCCGGCGCAGGAGCTCCTGTGCGATCGATGCGTCGCCGGTAATTCCCCGGGTGTCCATGGCCGCAAACGCTGCGTCAAGGCCGGTGATCCTGACCTGTTTTCCTGCAATCGTCAGTTGGCGGGTGCCAAAGAGGGCCGAGGCCGCGCAGGGCGAAAGCCGGCGGTTCTGGTCCATGGTGCCTCTAGCGCCGGGACCACGCCGCCGCGGCGTCCACGAAACGCCGGGCAAAGGCGTCACTGAAATATGCGTGGGTGTACGCCCCGATGGTCGCATGCTCGCAGAGGCCGTCGTTCCCGTCACCAATCCCTTTTCCCGCAGAAAGCCGGAGCGCGAACCGTGCATCACGGTCGGACTCTACCCGTGAATAATGGAACTCGTGGCCCCGGATCGCAACGGCACCCGGCCAGAGGCCGGCTGGACCGGCAAATGCACCTTTGACGTACCCGAGAGCGACAAGACGTTCGGTCATGACCGCACGGCCGGGCAGGACGCCGGCCATTTTGTATTCCTTTCCCTCTGTTTCCAGTGAGCCGCAGAGATACATCAGCCCGCCGCACTCGCCATACACGGGCATGCCGTCTCCTGCAAGCGTGTGGATGGCTTTTGTGCTCCGGGATCTTTCCAGCGCAGCCGCGTGGAGCTCGGGGTATCCCCCGCCCAGGTAGAGAGCATCTGCCTCCGGCACCTCGCCGGCAACCGGGGAGAACCCCCGGATCTCCGCCCCGGCGCGGGCAAGGCGGTCAAGGTTATCCTGGTAGTAGAAACAGAACGCCGGGTCCCGGGCCACAGCGATCACGGCCCGGCGGTGAGAGGTACGTGGTTTTTTTGCCGTACTCGCAGGCACCGCAAGCGGCCGGGCGGTGGTCGCGACCGCGAAGATCCGGTCGAGATCGCAGGATTCTGTTATGATGCGCCCGAACTGTTTTAAGGCCGGGGATTCGTGCGCCATGACGAGGCCAAGGTGCCTGCTCTTGACCTCGCAATCTTTCTGCCGGGGCACCCAGCCGAGCGCCGGGACATATTCCTCTTCAGCGATCATCTGGCGGTGACGGTCACCGGCGATCCGGTTGTAGATGGTGCCGGCGATCTTCACGTTCGGGTCGAAATCCCTGAACCCCTTTACGGTTGCGTGGATACTGCGTGAGACCGCATGGGCATCTGCCACAAGAATCACGGGGGCGCCAAGAACCCTCGCCACGTGGGCGGCGCTGGCCCGGTCGGATCCCTCTCTGCCGTCAAAGAGCCCCATGGCCCCTTCGATCACCGCGATGTCGGCACCTTCGGTCGCATCCGCAAAGGTCCGCACGACTCCGGCCTCCCCCATCATGGATATGTCGAGGTTCCGTGATATCCTGCCGCAGATAAGGGTGTGGTGGGTGGGGTCGATAAAGTCCGGCCCGGTCTTGAAGGGCTGGACCTCAAGGCCGCGGGCCACAAGGGCGGCCATCAGGCCGCCTGCAATCGTGGTCTTACCGCAGCCGCTGTGTGTGCCCGCAATCACGACCCGGGGGATCTCTATCCGCATGATGATGGTGTTTGCCGTTCTCGCGGGTATAAGTTATCGTGCGGGCAGGATTTGTTCCGCGTGCAAAACAGGAAAATAAAAAAATTGTGTGCCGCTTATGCGGTCACGTTGGCAGCCTTGCAGCCTTCGCCGCGGAAGAGCGCCCACTCCTCGCAGGAGGTCCCGTTGGGGAAATTGCACATGCCGTACTGGCCGGCCGGGCTGTCCATGATCTGCAGGGTACCGCCCACATTGACACAATTGACCGAGGCCGGGTTTGCCATGCCGGCCTGACCTGCCGGAGCGGTTGCGTTAGCCGTAGGGGTAGCCGTCACTCCGGGCTGGCATCCCTCACCGCGGAAGAGCGCCCATTCTTCACAGGAGGTCCCGTTGGGGAAATTGCACATGCCGTACTGGCCGGCCGGGCTGTCCATGATCTGCAGGGTACCGCCCACATTGACGCAGTTAACCGAGGCCGGGTTCGCCATGCCGGCACTGCCGGACGGGGCTGCCGTTGCGGTTGGTGTCGCAGCAGGTGTGGTGGTCGTTGCCGGTACGGGGGTTGACGACTGGGTGCAGCCGGCAATGACGATGCCGGCGGCAAGACAGAGGCCGAGGACAAGAATAACAGAAAATCCCGGTTTCATAATCCAGATCGGGTTAGTGTCATCCTTATGGGTAATAAAAAAATCGGATTGTTCTCCGGGACAGGCCGGGCAAAAGTATACGGTTACTTTTCTGCCGCGTGTCTCATCCCACCGACATATAGCCGGAGTGCGTTCTCCATTGCAGGGATATCGTCGAGGTGCCGTTCGACAATATTCACGATCGCACTCCCGACAATAACACCATCGGCGCCGGCCCGTCTCCAGATCGCCACCTGTTCCGGTGTCGAGATCCCAAAGCCGGGGGCAAGTGGGAGGTCCGTGTGTTCCCGCACCCGGTGGAGAAGATCGAGCGCTTCAGGAGGTACCGTGGTTCGTGCCCCGGTGACTCCGAGCACCGAGACCAGGTACAGGTACCCGCGCGCGTGTTTTACGATGGTGTCCATGCGTTCCGGTGAGGTTGTCTGCGTGACTAAAAAGATCGGGTCGATGCCGTACTTCTTAGCAACTGCCACGACCTCCCCGGACTCCTCGACCGGCATGTCCGCGACCAGGATCCCGTCAACGCCGGCCTCATGCGCCTCGCGGTAGAATTTTTCGATCCCCCTCCGGTAGATCGTGTTGTAGTACGTGAGGAAGACGATCGGAACCTGCGAGTACGCCCGGACTTCCC
>Ga0335071_10008879_pt1 | contig 10291 bp, 11 predicted proteins | sample Lox_Sample_15_FD_206724 | JGI IMG/M metagenome (GOLD analysis project Ga0335071, IMG submission 206724) | Soil microbial communities from Loxahatchee National Wildlife Refuge, Florida, United States - Lox_Sample_1.5 | ecosystem: Environmental > Terrestrial > Soil > Wetlands | place: USA...
GCCCGCTCGGATCATCGAGTGGACTGACACGGTTGTCGCGGCCACGCTGCTCGAAGGCGATACCGCGCAGTTTTATATGAAGCCGTCAGACATTGTCGTGGTCGGCCTCAAGGGCAATATGCCCGATTGGAACAAGGACTCGGACAAGCATTTCGCTTGCGCACTGTGAGATAGATCCTTTTTTTGGTCATGCTGGCCTCCGAAACGACCGAGCTTCGTCGCTGCCAAACATTGCCAAGCGTTCCGCATCCGCCCGCATGGGAATTCCCTATGATGAGGCATGCGCAATCACATCCGGATTTCCCGCCCGCAACGTACCTCGCGCATCACGCAGCGAGCGCCGCGCGTCAGCGCCGAGCGGCCTCAACTCGCTCGCGCGCAGCCGCCATCCGTGGAGAGGAACGTGTCGGTCACGGCGCGGCCTCCTGTCAGCCGAACCATCCAGCGGATGCCTCACGCGGAGCTTCCGGCGACCGAGCCGGGACCTGATCCTTACGTCGATTATGCGCGCCATCTGACCGCCGGGGGTGGCGTTCTGATCTGCTACAAGGGCGTCGATGGATCGAAGCTGACCTCAAGCCGAAAACCGTGCAGACCTTTGCCGGCCATAGCAGCTTGCAGGTCACGATGGACCGTTACGGACACCTGTTCAAATCGGACGATCATCGCGAAGCAATGGACGCAATTGCGGCTGTTGTGTTCGGATGATCCGGCTAAGCGCCTGAAAATCATCGACATTTTATTCTTGAGTAACATCGCTGTTTGGCGCACTTTGCTGGACTTACTTCAGGCCGCGGGGTGGAGCAGCCTGGTAGCTCGCAAGGCTCATAACCTTGAGGTCAACGGTTCAAATCCGTTCCCCGCAACCAATCGTCCTTGTGCATAGCGTTCAAGCCTGATGGTCGCCGCGATATGCAGTCGTCGCCGCTGTCTAGTACGATATCCGTCGCTGTCGCCGCAATGCGTTGCGATAATTAACAAGTCGTAGGGGAAGTGCTCCATCATTGCGGAAACGTCCCGAACATTCGCGGCTCGATCCCGATAGACGCGAACGAAGGCTCGCCGTGGTTCGAGCAAGTTGACCGCCGCCTGGATCTCCGGCGCTGCGTTCGTGCTGGGGTCGACGAGAACGACGACGCCTATTCCGGGCGTGCGCGGCTGCTCCGCCGCAAATCCGTTCACGATCGCGCACCCGAGATCGGGATACTCAAACAGATGCGTCGATGGATATTCCGGATAGGCGAAGCCGAAGGGCAGCTTGCCGATAAATGTGAGCGTGCCGCCGTCGGGTACGGGTATCGAGCCGCACAGATTCAGCAGTTCCTGGGTAAGCTTCTTCTGGGCATCGGCAGGCGAAAGGCCGGAGTCGCGATCATAGAGCCTGTAGAATCCCTCAAGCAGGTCTTCGGCTTGGTCCTTATCGACTTCCGGGATCAGGAACAGTCCAGTATCCAGCGCAAAGGCGTAGTTCGCCGCGATAACTGCGAAAGGTCTTCACCTTCCTCGCATACAACGATGTGCTTGTTCTGCGACGGGACCCACTCGTATAGAGAGGGCCGGTCTTCAAAGGTAATCATCTGGCCCGCGCGCAGCGCCTTGAGTAGCCCCACGCCAATCCGGTCGTTGCCCCAAGCGAGCGTTGGGAGCTGGTTGGAAGATGGAATGTCGCTGAAAATGGAAATGCGATGGCGCGTCATGTTTTTTCGCGCGGACAGCGATTGGTACATTGCCTGAAACCCAGCGTCCGGCAGCCCTGCCATAAAGACGGTATTTGCTCTTGTTCTGCCAACCGCGTTGTGCCGACGCAGAACTTCGAGCTTGTGGTCGGGACGCTGCATGCGTGGCCCGTCACAGACGGCCAGGTACGCTCCGGGCTTCGACATGGCGCAAGACACTAACCATCTGCAACCTCTTGAGTTTGTGGTTCGCGCATGTCGCCGAACGCCGGCAGCAATTGCGGGCATACAACCGTGACCGGTTGCTCCGTCTCTATCGGCCGCTCGCCGCGCTTTTTCTGACCCGGCACATTACGGTCTGCACCGGCATCAGTTCGCCCTACTTGCGACACCGGGTCGAGAACGCGTGGGAAGCGCTTGGCGCCTCTGGGCCGAGCAGTCGCCCTTCGAGCTCAAAGACTTGTTGAAGCGGCGCGGCCATCGTTGGTCCGACGGCAACGATGGTCGACCGCGGTCTTGGTATGTCGACCTCTGCGAGAGCGCGCTAGATGCCGAGATCACGTTCCTAAAGGCGGAGATATATCTGCGGGACGTGGAGCCGCGGCAGCAGATACCGACCGCTTTTACCCGCTTCTCCGCGCGGATCTAGGGGCACCCGACCGAACCGCGCCTGTGTTCAAGCCGGTGCGACTCGGCGTACGGAGGCCTAGGAGGTCGGACTTTCCTTACATTCCTCCGGCACTTCAATAGGCCCGACGACACAGTCTGTTGGACGGGTTCGATTCCAGACGCTGATCAGCGTGCACTTGTTCTTCGTCCACCATTTCTTGATGTTGCGCTCGAATTTTTCGAGTCCCTTCACGCCCGGAAGACGCATGCAGTCGGATATGGAGAAACTCGCGTTCTCCGTCCGGTAGCGTACGTGGAAATGCGGCGGAGGATGTTCGCGTGCCTGTATCACCACGACCAGGTTGTTGATTCGGTCGACCTCTTCCTCCGTCAGAAACCGACGGCCTTCATCGTCCCATATCGGACCCTGGCGGAAATCCTCTTCAAGCTCGTCGACCAGCTCGCCTGGGACAGGCAGTTCGATGAGCGGCGCGAAAGAACTCGTCGGGGTACCCGTCAATTCAACGGGCTCCGAAGTCGAGGCCTTCGTCAACCGGTCCAAAAAGTCCTCGATCGCTTCCATCGAGAGATCCGTCTGCCGAAGTTTGTCCCAGCTCTCGGCGGCCTCGCAGATCAAGCGCCTGGCGAGGCCTTGGTCGCCGGATTGCTCGGCAATCGCGTTGTCCATTTCGGGTTTCGGCATGACGTGCGTCATCTTCGCGAATGCGAAGTCGATCAACGCAGCGACCGAAACCGTGGCGCCAAGCAACGCCAGACCGTGTCGCGAAAGCAAACGCTTGAGCGTCTCCTCGCCGCTCTCGGAGGTAGGGGCGAGGAACTCGTCGTCCTGTCGATCATCGACGAAATCGAACAGGAAAGCCAGCATCTGACAGAGCGCGGATTTCGCTTGCGCTGGCAGACTATCGACGAACCGAAGGATTAGCTGCGGCGGATCGGTTGCTTCGGTATCCACTCACGTCTCCCCAGCGAACGTCTATGTCCAAAGTACGTCAGCCGCAACTAGGCCTGCCGCGCCGCCGAAGCAGGCCAACTGGAAAGGTCCATTCCGAGGCGAAGTCCCATACCGGAAAGCAATTCCCGGATTTCATCAAGAGACTTTCGACTGAAGTTGAGTATCTGGAGCAATTCCACGTCCGTTTTCTGAACAAGCTGGCCGACGTAGTCGACGTTCGCGTGCTTCAGGCAGTTGGACGAGCGCACGGCCAACGGCATCTCATCAGTGCGCTCGAACAGCGCAGACGCCATCAGGGCGGTGGCGGCGAGCCCGTCCGCAGGCCAGACCGGGACTTCCATGCCAAGATGTAGACCGGATTCCGCGAGCGCCTCCTTGATCTGAGCGAGCATCTTGCGGCTGAAGGCGGGTGTGGCGATGACCTCTTCCTCGGTCCATCGAACCAGTTCTCCGACGTACCGAATCCTTTGATCCCGCAACCACCACACGACCATCATCGAGACTTCCAGATCCTCGGCGTTTCTCAGAAGGAGGACAGGTGTCGGAATTCCCGTCGGCGGGGGCGGGGGGACGTAGGGCGGGGGATCGTAGAACCCGAACTCGAACTCGTCGCACGCTAACGCTTGGCCGGCACTTGCCTTCTGCTCTGCGTTCAGCTGCTTGACGAGCGCGTCGCGGGCCAACCCGAAGCGGCAGGCGACGATCTCTCGCGCGATCTGCGGGCTGCCGTTCTTGATTTACCGCCGTGGATCCTTGTATTGGCGCAGGACACGAAGGGCGTCGTGCTCGACCTTGCCGCGCTCGTGGACCCAGACGTAATACAGGAGAACCCAGTCACTGATGCGGCCGTACCGGTCGCGCCGGAGGCGCTTTTCCTGGCCGTCGATGTTGACTGTCGTGCCGATCTTCATGACGCGCTCGGACAGCGACCCGGCGATGTAGACATAACCGGCCTCGTAGTATCGGTCGCGCGGGGTATCCATCCACGACATCGGGCACCACGCTTGTTCGGTAGAGCAAGCTCTTCCGAAGTCATCGTCGATCCGCGAGGATCGGGCAAGTGGTCCCGGCGGCCGATCGAGGTCCGGGGCAGCAAACGTCGCTCCCGGTCCAAGGGCGGCCGTAGGCCCGCCGTCTCGAAACGCCCCAAAGTCGCACGACATCCAGTGCCGAATCGGCCAAAGGGGCGGTACACAGCGGTTGACACAAACGTCGACCGGCCCTTTCGGGAATCCTCGTTTTTCAGCGGATTTCACGTGTCCGACGCGTGGGCGGATGGGAGTCCACTCTCAACTCCGCGACCGCTCCTGATTGGAATACCCTACCGGCCCTACACCTCCACATCCTCGACCCCTCCACCGCGGTCGACCAGAGCAATCCGGATGCCGGCACCCCGCAGCCGGGCGCGAGTTTTCTAGCCAGCCGCAGCGTCACCTCAGTCCGCGGCATGACGGCCACCTTGCCGGCCAGGCGAAGGCCTCGACATCAAACGCCCGACGATCTTGCATAACCCCTGTCGAGGCGCGAGAGACGCCCAGCGCATTTTGTTCTCGCTCTCCGCGATCTGTTCGAGGAGGGCTTGGCCTCGGAAGCGTGGGATGATTTCACCAACATGGATCGAGACGAGTTCGAGCGAAGAGCGCAAGATCTCGTCCGGCCCGATGGGCGGCTTTCGGTCCTGCGATCGTGGCGGATGCCGGGCAAGCCGACTCTGATCGCATCGCAACATCGTTGCTGGTGACGTCAGAGACCGCGATGGGCGCCGAGCCGAAGCCGAAATTGGTAAGCAGGAAGAGCCGCCAGTGGGCGCTAAACGAGGAGATCATCGACTACGTCGTCGAGATCGAAGACTGGGACCGAAGCTACCGGCTGGCGCTCAACACGATGGGGGCTGCGCTCGATCCCTACCACGAACACCGAGGCCTGCAGATCAAGGGCCGGCTGTTGCGACCAATGGAGTTAAAGAACCGACGTGGTCGACGTCTCGCTCTTTCCGTCGGTTGGCCTGGAAGAAGCTCGACGGAAGGACCTCAAGCCGATCGCGGTTGGGGCGCTCGAGCTCTATCCGGACATGATCGACAGGCACATCGGAATCCCATCAGACGCGCTGTCTCCGATCCTGCAGATGCTCATCGCCGGGCGCTTCAAATGGCTTGTCATAAGAGGTACGAAATTCCGCTATCGCAGCGCTTGCCTGGTCACCTACAGCCTCCAGAGCAAGCGCGGGGAAGACGACCTGCGGTCAGAGCGGGCAGACTAGCTCCGTTTTTTTCCGAAGTGCGGATCCGGCCAAGGCGGCACCATGGCACCTGGCACGCCAGAAGCAGCGACGCGCCAGCGGCGTCCGAGAGTTCCGAGCTTGGCAACGAACGCTTGTCCAAAGACGGGGAAACGCCAAGAAGCTAGACCGATTGCGCTTGCCGTAGGTCTCAACCTGTGAGACGAATCTGCCATTTCGTAGGCAAAGCAAAGCTTTGGGAAACCGGAGCAAATCCGGGACAGGCACTTTTTCCTTGCGACTGTGTCGGGCGACACGATCGGTCGATCAAAGAAGTCAGGGCGAGGATCCACGCCTTCCGAGCTCATCTCAATCGCCCGAATAAGTGACGTGGGACGGTTGGTCCAAGGGTTGGGGGTAGGGTTCATGAGTAAGTTGAAGGCCGGCGAACGGATCGAGACCGTTCGCCGTATAGGTGATCTGGCGCCTTACAGGATCCGGAATCGTGATCTCCGCCCGTCGGAGGTCGATGCAGGTGCCTAGCTATCTCGAATTCTTCGCTGGTGGAGGAATGGTGCGTGCTGGTCTGGGAGGCCGGTGGAAGTGCCTTTTCGCGAACGACTTCGACCGCCTCAAGGTGCAGGTATACGCCGACAACTGGGGTGGAAGGGAGATCCTCGAAGATGACATTCACAAGGTCCGAGTGGAGAATCTGCCCCGCCGAGCCGATTTGGCCTGGGCATCCTTCCCATGTCAGGATCTTTCGGCGGCGGGAAATGGCCTCGGCATTGGCCAGGCGAGCGGCGGCAACCGCACGCGATCGGGGACTTTTTGGGCCTTCACCAACCTCATGAAGGGGCTCAAGTTGGATGGCCGTCTGCCCAGGATCGTCGTCCTTGAGAACGTCGTGGGCCTCCTCACAATCAATGGGGGCGAAGAGTTCAAGGCGGTCATCGCCGCCCTGGAGAGATTGGGCATGCGCGCCGGGGCGGTCGTTCTGGACGCCCGTCATTTCCTTCCGCAGTCGCGGCCAAGGGTTTTCATCGTCGCAGTCTCCAAAACGGCGAAAGTCTCGGATGACCTTCTTCGAGCCAAACCGCATCCGACGTGGCACCCTGATCCGTTGATCAACGCTGTCGAGAAGCTGTCGCCGCAGTGCCGTGAACAGTGGCTTTGGTTCAACCTGGGTGCTGCTCCGGAGCTCAAGAAGACGCTCTCCCAGATCGTCTCGGATCGGCCTAGAGGCGTCGACTGGCACACGCCGGCCGAAACCAAACGGCTGATCGGCATGATGTCCGAGACGCACAGGCGTAAGCTTTCCGAGGCCAAGAAGACGGGCAAGCGCATGGTGGGAACGCTTTCTCTCCGGATGCGACCGCTGAACGGCAAAACTGTGCAGCGGACGGAAATCTGCTTCCGCGGATTGGCGGGGTGCCTGCGGACCCCCAAGGGGGGCGGCTCGAGACCGCGCATCATCGTTGTGAAGGGTGCCGACGTGCGCACGCGTCTTCTAGCGCCCGCGGAGGCCGCCTCCCTCATGGGACTGAAGACCAGCTACCAGCTTCCGGAAGTCTACGAATATGCGTTCAGGGTCGTCGGCGACGGCGTCGCGGTGCCCGTTGTGTCCTTCCTGCGTGCGAAGCTTCTGAATCCGCTGCTGCGGTCGGTGAAGAAGCGTCGCACGGTAAGCGGACGCAAACCGAAGCGCGAGGCGCGCGCCGCCCAACCGCGCAACGTCCGCGATGGACCGGAGCTTCGGGTCTGACATGCGCAACGATCTGCCGACCAGCCTGTCCGAATGGGAGGAGACGCTCACGCGGCACTTTCTCACGGCGGCAGGCGAGGGCGTCGGTCCGATCAGGTCCTTCGACATCAGCCCCGAAACACTGGCGCTCGCGGCCGGAACGGATCCTTCGGCCGGCGGCCAGGCGGTCGCCTCGTTCAAGAAAGTGCTGCTGGCGAACAGGTCGGCACTGTACTCGGCATTGGAGGATGGAGACTATAATAGGAAGCTCGTCGCCGAGTGCCCCGGCTGCTTCGCCTTTCTCGCGTTGACGATCTTCGTCGACAGCCAGCTCGACGCTGACGACGCGGACGGTTGCGACGAGTTCAGGCCGAAGCTCGCCGCGTTTCTTGGCGTAGAACGCAGCTTTTCCAATCTGTCCGGCGTCGCCTCCATGTGGAGGTCGCTGCGCGATTGGCTCGCGCGCCAGGCGAAGAGTAGCAAGCCATTCCGAAAACTCATCCTTCCCGAAGACGATGGCTGGCGTCAGATCGGCTACTCCTTGCGCCTGTCGTTTCCGTCCCGTCGGGACCACACGTTCCTCGGCAACTTCTTCGACCAGCATCCGGGAATCTCGGCCGACGAGCGCGCGATGCTGGGGATGCTGCGTAACCTGGTCGACCGATCGAACGCGTCGCCGGGACTGCACGATGCCTTTGATGAATTCCACGGCGCTTACCTCAACGGGCAGCGCGGGCTCGCCGACCATCGGTTCTGGAAGTTCGTGCTTTCGGTGGCCGAGGCCCGAAACCTTGACATGCCGGCGGAAGTTTCGCTCGAGATTTATCCCGACGAAGACGGGCTGCTGCAGTTTAAGCTCGACGTCACCGGCAAATCCGACGGCAAGAGCGTGCACTCAACGCTGCAGTTGGCTGTGGAGGCGGTCGGTAAACTCGGCGCCTCTAACCTGCGGAGGGTCGCGGAGGCGGGCTACGTGGTCTTCAAGCGCGTGGGCACGGCGCGTTGGTCCGCGGTGCCGCGATTTTCTGACTGTCGCGGAGAAGTCAAAGTTGGGCTCTGCCGCCGCCTAGCCGCGTCCGTCGGCTCAAAGCTTGGCCGGCTCCGATCGAGCGGCGATTGGAGCCTGACAATCGACCCCGTGCCGATCTTCAAGGTCGAGAATGCGCTGCGCAGGCTGCTTGCGAAAGCCGAAATGCCCTCCATCATCTCGGGCGCGACCGTCACGGGCGGCGTCCGGACGGACCACCATTGGCTCGGACGGCGCACTCTGCTTCCAAGGATCGAGACCGACCAGGGATTGCCGATGATCGGCACCGAAGGCGATGCGGACGGGGCGGCGGTCTGCGAGGAAATCGAGCCCAATCTTTACGCGATCAAGGCCGAACGCCCGCTCGCGGGCGCTTTCGAACTCAGAGGCTCCGCTACGACCGTGACGCGGCTTCAGTTCGTCGCGGACGCGTTCGTTCACGACGCGAGGCCGCTGGCGAATGTCGTCGACATGCCGGAGTGGAACGACACGGCCGAGTTGCGGTCGCGCGTCGCCGAGCCGCCGCAGGATTGGGACGACGTTCCGGAGCCGCTGGACGACCTTCTCGAAGCGATCTATGCGGGCGGCCGCAGAGGATGGAGCGAGTCTGATCTCATTCCGCTCCTGGAGAGGACGCTGCCGGCGGACATCAACCGCTGGGATTTCCTGCGCAGCCTGCAGGACGCCACGGCGCTGACGCCGTTTCTGCGCGCACAATTCCGCGGCCGATCGTGGGTGCTGGGCCCTGTCGCCCTGGTGCCGCTCCGGTCACGCACACGGGATTTCCTCCTGATCGACGGCTGCGTGCCAGCCTTGCAGCTCCGCGACTTCAAGTGCGCCGTCGAAGCGCTCGGCGGACGCCCGTTTCGGCGAACGATGTCGCCTTGGAGCGTTCCGCTGGTCGGTGCCGAAGGCGCGCCGGTCGACAAGCTGAGTGAAACGCTCGGCTGGCCGACGAAGCAGGCAACGATGCCTGGCCGTCGCGCTGCGGCTTTCGACGACGCGCCGCTGCGCCGGCTCGAGGCCTATCAACACGCCTACACGTGGTCCTGGGAATTAGGCCGGTTCACACCAGACGGATCCCGTTCGCCAGTGCAGCTCGCGCGCTGGGTCCACTTGGGCGAGCGCGATCACGACGTCTACGTGGTGTCCGGACGACAGCAGGAGCGTAGGTTCCTCTCCCGCTGCAGCGCGATCGTTCACGCGCACATGCTGGCGGACAGGGCGATGTACCGCTTCGACGCGGGGCAACTAGTCCGGCTGGGCCGGGACGGGTTTCTGCCGGATCGGATCTCGCAATGGCTTCGGTACGAGAACTTGGCCAATGCGGGACCGTTGGATTCCGGCGGCTACGGATACGCCGCCCGGCAGGAGCAGGCAGCGACTATCGCGGAGCTGCTGCCGGGTGCCGTCGACGCTGGCGTGACCCTACGCGCCTCGTGGGACGCCATCGCGTCGACCAGGCGCAGCGGTTTCGTGGAACGATTGGCATTTGCGGACGGGCGCTTCGTGTCGGGAAGGGCTCCGTTCGATCCGACCGAGTGGAGTTTCCGATGAACGCTAGCAATACCTTCGTGGTAGGCCAATGCACCCGCGTGCGGGACTCGGTCTTCATGAGAGCGCGCGCGCAGTCGGTCGACGGCGCGATACGCGATCTCACGCACACGTCCCAGAACGAGTTTCCCCCCGACGGCGAGATCGAATTGCGCGGCGCGCGTGCGATGCTGAAGCAGGACGATTGGGCGATCGCGAAACCGGTTCTGGACGGACCGCCGCGGCGCCAGCGCTGGGTCTCGCAGACGGCGAGGAAGCTCTTGCCATTCGACGACCTCAGCGGGCTCGCCGGTCCGGACGCGACGCGCAGGCTTCTCGTTGAGCTGGGCCTGCAGGACGGTTTCACCGGCGAGAAGATCTTCCGCGTCGGTCCCGAGGAGATGATCGTCGTTACGATGACACGGTCGGAGGACGGCAGATGCCGCGCGACGTCGTCGGATATGGTGCGGCTGCCCGTATACCGCTTCGATCCGGCTAAGGTGCTCGTTAT
>Ga0335071_10008880_pt1 | contig 10291 bp, 11 predicted proteins | sample Lox_Sample_15_FD_206724 | JGI IMG/M metagenome (GOLD analysis project Ga0335071, IMG submission 206724) | Soil microbial communities from Loxahatchee National Wildlife Refuge, Florida, United States - Lox_Sample_1.5 | ecosystem: Environmental > Terrestrial > Soil > Wetlands | place: USA...
ACTGGGAACTAAAAGACTATCCGATCTCCATTCGCAAACAGTACTCCGATCCGGACGGTCCATATGATAACGACCCACGCTTCAAGCTGCATCCTTTTGTGGCTTCAATTACCAACTGGAATGTCGAAGGGTTCGGGGATTCCGAGGCGGAAGCGTTGAGTGATCTCCGTTCAGCGTTTGGCTCACGCAAGGCAAAGTTGAAGGATGACGGAAAACCACTCCCTAGACCAGGCGCGAAGGTTCCGATCCAGTTTGTTTCGCAGGTGCGGGTGAATGCCCATCCTGATCTAACCAAGGACTTTATAGAACGTGTGCTCGGATTTGAATGGGCATTCATCTCAGATGAGTCGAGCCTCTGGGATTTCCATTGTGACGCAACAAACAAGGACCTCCTGGTAAAGATCAAGGATGTCTATGGCGTGAACGTGGAAGACATCCAATCGGCGAGAATTTGGGAAATCCTCGACCGGATCGCTGAAACGCAAGAGTTCCACTGAGCACCCTCCCGCGTTATCATTGCCCCCATGAAGCTCGAAGCGATGCAGACGGCGATCCGCGAGGCCGGTCTCGACGGCTGGCTCTTCTATGACCATCATCATCGCGATCCCATTGCCGGCCGCATCCTCGGCCTGGACGAAAAAGCGCACGTCACACGCCGCTGGTATTACTTCGTGCCGGCAACGGGCGAGCCGCGCAAGCTCGTACATCGTGTTGAACAAGGCCGGCTGGATTCACTTCCCGGTGCCAAGGGACTCTATTCGAGCTGGCAGGAGTTGGCTCGAGGGCTGGAGGCGATGCTCGACGGCACGCGCAAGCTGGCCATGCAGTACTCGCCCAACAACGCCATTATGTACGTATCGATGGTCGATGCCGGAACAGTCGAGTTCCTGCGCAGCCTGGGCAAGCAGATTGTCAGCTCCGCCGATCTGGTCAGCCAATTTGAGGCTGTGCTTACCGCGGAGCAGATGGCAAGCCACGGCGTTGCGCAGCTGGCCATCGATGCGATTCTCGAAGAAGCCTGGCGAAAGATCGGCCGCACTTTGCGGCCCGCAACCGGCTCGCCCGGAGCTCTCAACGAGTTCGAATTGGCGCAATGGCTCTCCACGGCGATGCGCAACGAAGGACTGATCTGGGAAAACGGCCCCGACGTCAGCGTCAACGCTAACAGCTCCGACTCGCACTACGAGCCCACCGCCATCCGTTCCACGCCGGTCCGCCAGGGCGATTTTCTGCTCATTGATATCTGGGCGCGCGTCCACAAGCCCGGCAGCATCTTCTACGACATCACCTGGACCGGAGTCGTGGGACGCGAGCCGACCGAAAAGGAGCAGCACGTCTTCGAAACGGTGCGGAATGCGCGCGACGCGGCGATTGCTGCTGTCGTCGATGCCTTCGCTACAAACAAGCCGATTCGCGGCTTCGAGGCCGACGATGCAGCCAGGGGAGTGATCCGCGCAGCCGGATTCGGCGAGTTTTTCACTCATCGCACCGGCCACAACATCGCTCAGGAACTGCACGGCTCGGGCGCTCACCTCGACAATCTCGAAACCCACGATGAGCGCCGCCTGCTGCCCAATACCTGCTTCTCCGTCGAGCCGGGCATCTACCTGCCGGAGTTTGGCGTGCGCAGCGAGGTCAACATGATGACCGCGCCGGGCAAGGCCTGGGTCACGGGGCGGATTCAACAGGAATTGGTAAGGATCTAGACCTCTGCACGTGGAACCACAGGCCTCTCCAGTGCGTTATATTCATAGTGAATGGCAACCGAAGAGAACAAGATCGCTGCGGCAGGACCCGTGGCAAAATCCGGCGCGCAATCCGACTCGCAACAGGGTTTTGTCTATCTTCCCCTGATTATTGGCTGGCTTGTGCCAGGCGCGGGGCATTTTCTGCTGCGCAAGTGGTACCGGGGAGCGCTCCTGGCGGCCTCGATCATGGGCATGTTCGCGATGGGAATCGCGATGCAGGGCAAGCTCCACACAAATCCGCACGACATCCTCGATTTTCTCAGTCTGGCCGGAGATCTGGGCAACGGGCTGCTCTATGTCGTGAGCCGGTTGCTGGGGCTGGGCGCCGAGCATGTGCAGGTGACCACCGCCGACTACGGAACGCGCTTCATCGTGGTGGCCGGCCTGCTCAACATCATTGCCGCCGTTGACGCGCACAATCTCCGCACCGGGAGGAAGTCGTGACTCATTTTACGGCGGTTTTGCTTTTTGCCCTCTTCGCCTCCACGGTCTTCGGAATTACGATGCGCGAGACGCCCATGCGCATGTTCCGCTATGGGGTCTATTGCTTCGCGCTCTTCGCCGGCTCGGCCATTGCGCTCAGCTGGCTCATGTTCCTGATCGCGCGCTGACCCTCCTCCTGAGCTACGATAGAGATCAAATCATTCCTCGCTCGAAGAGTCGCCTATGCGCACCGATCTCTCTGTCCGTGCCCGTCACCTTGGCGAGATGCGCGTCGATGTCGACGTCCGCGGCCACAACCTGCCAATGGACTATCCAGCCGCCGAGGGCAGGGAATCGACGCCTCTCGAAGTGCTGCTGGCCAGTCTCGCGGGATGTGCAGCCAATACCCTCAACCTCGTACTCTCGCGCAAGATGGGCGTTAGGCTTGCCTTACTAGAAGTCGAGGCAAAGGCCCAGCGCCGCGAAGAGCACCCGACCGTTTTCACTCACATCGAACTGATCTATCACCTGCGCGGCGACGGCCTTGCTCGGGAGATGATAGACCGCGCTCTCCGCATCGCCGAGGATCAGCTGTGTCCAGTCCTTGCCATGCTTCGCCCCGGCACTGAGATCTGTTCCTCATGGCAAATGGACTGAGGAGTATCCGCATGAACAAGGAATGGCACGCCAGAAACAAGATGCCGCCCAAGGCAACACTCGAGCAGAGAATCCAGTGGCACCGTGAACACCAGCAGCACTGCACCTGCCGGGAAGCGCCCAAAAGCCTGCAGCCCTATTTGAAAACAAAGCGGAAATAAAGAGGTTTACCGGGCCTCATGCGATCCGATGGCGCTCCCAGACCGTGGCGTCGAAGCTGTGCGGGGAATCGTACCCTTCGGCGCGATAAAGCTCAACGGCCTCCTTATTGGCTTCGGTGACAGTCAGCGAGATCTCGCTCACTCCCTGGCGCAGAAAGCAGGAGGCAGCCAGATTGAGCAGCATCCTGGCCAGTCCGCGGCGCCGAAACTCCGGATGTACGCAGACCTGAGTGATGTGGCCGCTCTCCGGGCTGACCCGCGAGCCCAGCACCAAGGCTACAAGCTCCCGGCTGGCGCGGTGCACCACCACGTGCGACACCTGCGACGAAAAGACGCCGCAGCCCGAGTAGCGGACGATATTGTTCAAAAAGCGCAGCGAGCCGTGCGCCGAGCGGTACTGGTCGTTGACCACGCTATCGGGGTGGCTGGCGTATGCCGCCGCAATGAGGCGCGCAGCGGGGTTCAGGTCTTCGTCATGCCAGAGTCGCAGTTCCAATCCTGCCGGCAGGTTCACCTTGGGCGACGCAAAGAAGCCTCGCAGCGGTCGAACCATAAAGAGTCTGCGATGAATCTGGAAGCCCGCATCGAGAAAAGCCCTGACATGGGTGCCTGAGGGATGCAGCAGGAGCTGCGACTCTACGCGCTCGATCTGCGGCGAGTTTACCAGTAGCTCCAGCAGGTGGCGGAGCAGGGTCTCCTCAATCTCGTGAGCGGTCTGTTCTCGCTGGCCGTCTTCTTCGTTTCCCTGTGAACCGTCCAGCGCAAAGACATCCCCTACAACGGCCTTCGTTTCCTCGTAGACGCAGAAGGTATAGCCGGTTACCTGGCCTGCCTCCAACGCGGCGTAGCCGGGCAGAGTGTGGCTGTCAAGATATTGCATCAGTACGCGGGCCGAGGTGCGGTAGTCCCAGTGCAGACGCTGCTTCCACAGCGCACCCTCGGCCTCCAGCACCGGGCGCACAACCGGCGCCGCAAAGTGCCGCAGGTCGAGGATCTCGATGGAAGCCTGAGTTGCCATGCCTCTCCCGTTGATTCACCCATTCGAGCTGTGAGCGGCGATTTCGCTGCAGCTTCCGAATCCCGCAGGCAATCGCTTGCCGCAGGGACACTCGTGGATGAAATGTCGTGAAGCTCGCACTGCTGCCGCGAAAAAGATCTTCCAGCCGCGGCCCCACAGGAAACTTAGCTTACCAGTTTAGCGGCTTCCCACCATGTAAACCACCAGGCCCTGCTCCGGCCAGTTGAAAAGCTGCTCGTAGTTCCGGCCCTCCAGGTAATCCGCCAGAGCCGATGAGGTGTGAAGATCCACGCCGCCACGGCCGGCCACGCGCATCACCAGCAGGTGCTGCTCATCGGGCACCCCGTTCACCTCGTAGTTCACCACGGCATGATTTCGATAGAAAGAGAGTCCGAACTCCACATCGCGCCGTACGCGAAAGACCGCAACCGTTTCGACTCCTGGAGGAGCCTGCTTGGCCAGCTCCTCGGCCAGTGGGCGAGCCGAATAGGAGCGGTCAAGCAGTTGAATCACTTGTTTGGTCCGTTCGATAGCCGGAATGCCGAAGAAAGGACCAACGCCATAAAGAAAGAAGACCAGGACCACCAGTATCGCCGAGGTTACCAGGCGCAGCCGGGCTACTCCGTATCCTTTGACGACTACCAGAATCAGCAGCGCCGCGCCGGATGAGGCAAGCAGAGCCGCAATCAGCGCATGAAGAGGCGGCATCTGGGCCCCGTGAGCAACAAACCACGGCGCGAGCAGGGCCGAGATGGCCATAACGCCGCAGAGCACGGCATGGCCCAGCAGCACCCAGCGGTTCAATCCCGTTTGTCGGCGCCGGAAGAGATAGTCTCCCGTGAGAATCGTGATCGGTGGAACCGAGGGCAGAATGTAGCCGGGCAGTTTGGATTGCGAGGCCGAAAAGAAGATGATGGGAATCAGCGCCCAGAGGACCAGAAACTCAGGAAAGGCATCCCCCGGACCGGAGGCGCACGGCTTGCATTTGCTCGAGTGCCGCGCCCGCCACTCGCAGACTGAAGTCTGAATTCCGTCGATGAGCGCGCGGATGGCAATGACCGTCCACGGCATCACCGCCAGCACCACCACAATCAGGTAATACCAGAAGCGCTGCTGGTGCTCGTAGCGGTTCGTGGCAAAGCGCTCCAGGTTATGTTCCAGGAAGAAGACGCGGAAGAAGTCCGGGTTCTGGTGCTGCACTGCGATGAACCAGGGCAGCACGATGGCAAAGTAGAGCAGAACGCCCGGCCACCAAAACGAGCGCTTCAGAATCGACCACTCACGGCGCAGAGCGGCAAACGCGGTCACGATCACGAGGGCCAGAAACGGCGCCACCGGCCCCTTGGCCAGCGTTGCGACGCCGGTAAAAAAGTAAATATCGAAGAGCCAGAACTTGGAATCGGTCTCATACCACGCATACCAACCGAGCAGGCCGATCGCCAGAGGCGCCGCCATTTGCATATCGGTCGATGCGCCGCGCGCGAAGCCCATGATCCCCGCGCAGGCCACGGTGATCAGAGCCGCGTCTAGGTGCCCTCCGGGCCGGAATCGTCGCATGTGCAGATAGATCAGCGCCACCATCAGGAATGCGAAACTGGCCGAAGGCAGGCGCGCCGACCAGTCGTGCACGCCGAACTCTTGAAAGACAAACATGGCCCGCCAGTAATAGAGAGCGGGCTTCTCAAGCCAGGGGTGTCCATAGAGGAATGGAGTGACGCAGGCGCTCAGTTTTCCCTTCAGCGTGTGCGCCGAATCAAACCGGTCCAGCATCTCGTGCGCGATCTGCGCGTAGCGAGGCTCGTCGGCGCCTACCAGGCCCATGCCGTCGCCGCCTACCAGCGGAGTCTGTCCGTAAAGAAGAAAGAAGAGTGTAAACGCGAGGAAGACGGCCGCTTCACGGGCAGTTGCCCAACGAGGCAGGCGCATGCGCCGGTCCTCGGGCGTGTCCGGAGCAGAAAGTTCCTGAAGATGATCCACTTCCAGCGTTTCTCCAAACGGGGCATTCGCTTGCCTTATAGGGGCATGTAATGCCGGTTTCGGTCAGGGTGACTGGGGGGAGTCTGACGGACTTTAGCCAGAGTCCGCGCTTCCTTGAAACGCGGAGTTCCTGCTTCGCTTCGACACGGTCAAGGCTATCAGATTCGGGGGGAATCTGACTGCAATCCTGAGCTTGATTCCTCGATCAGCAGCGCAACGGTTGGACGCAATTGGTCCAGAATCTCGTCCAGCGCCCGCGCAAGAGGTCCCTCCAGCGTGCATCCGGCGGCACTCTCGTGGCCGCCGCCGCCGAGCCTTTCGGCGATCGAAGCAACGTTGATCCGGCCCTTGCTGCGCAGGCTCAACTGGATGCGCTGATCCGGCATCTCCCGCAAGAACACGGCAGCCTCCACCCCCGAGGCGCACAGCGCGAAGTTTACAATGCCCTCGCAGTCTTCGTCAGTAGCGCAGGTTTGCAGAATGTCCTGTCCGGTCACCCAAAGCCAGGCCAGCCGGTCCTCTTGCTTCAAATTGCCCAGAGCCGCTCCCAGCAGCCGCAGCTTCGATACAGGAGTCGAAAAATAGACTGCGTGCGCGATCCCGATCGGGTCAGCGCCGGCCAGTACCAACTCCCGCGCCAGATCGAAGGTCGATGCCTGCGTCAGGCCGTAGCAGAAGCCGCCTGTGTCGGTCAGCACAGTGGTATAGAGGCAGGAGGCCATCTGGGGAGTGACCCTCGCTCCAGCGGCCTTCACAAGCCGGTACACAAGTTCTCCAACGCTGGCTGCCCCGCGATCGATCCAATTCAGGTCGGCATACTCCCGCCCTGTCGCATGGTGATCGATGTTGACCAGAAAATGCTTTTCCAGCCCGGTCAGGCGGGTTCGCTGCAGCCCATCGCACTCCAGCAAAATTGCTGCGTCATAGGAGCCGTCTACACTCTCAGCGATTCGGATCTCGTTTGCACCTGGCAACTCGCGATGGACCTTCGGAATTCCATCGGCGGTAACCAGATCAGCCTGCTTTCCCATCTGCTCGAGCAGCATTCCCATGGCCAGCATCGAGCCCACGGCATCGCCGTCCGGCCGCATGTGCGAACAGACCAGGAACCGGTTGCCGCGGCGCAGCAGATCGAGGATCGCCTCGATCCGGTTCTGTGCCCTGCCTGCCGGCATTGCACCCAATGGGAAACCTGCCCCGGCGCTGGATGCGTCGAAGCTCGGTTGGAGGGAGATACTGCGGCTGGCATGATCCATTCGGGGGTTGTTCCACCTCTACTTCTGCTATGCTGCCGGGCTATTGCCGGCGAGGTTCTCTTCGGTCGACACCTTCTGCCGCTTGCGGCTCCGTTCCATCAGTTCGTCGATGCGCGCCTGAAAACGCCCCGACCGGTCGGCAAGGAAGCTGAGCTCAGGGACGTGCCGCACGCCCAATCGTTCCTTCAACTCATAGCGGATAAAGCCCTTGGCGGCCTCTAGGCCGGCCACGGTTTCCTCTTCGGCCTTGGCAATATCCTTGACGGCGCTGTCGATGGCCACATACACCCGCGCCGACTTGCCTCCGGGATTCAGCGCCACCTCGGTCACATAGCAGAGATCGATGCGCGGATCGACCAGTTCGCCCTCAATCAGGACGCCGATCTCCTCCCGCAAGGCCTCCGCTACCCGGTCCTGGTGGTGCTTCCGCCCCCTGTGCTCCGGCATTCAGCCTCCTGCTCCGCGTAAACCATTCAATATACCAGAGGCGCGCCGGAAAACTGGGACAAACCCACCGGGTTGCTCCAGCTTGATTACCCCCTTGTTTTGCCCGCTGGCTGCGTGATTTTTGCTGTTTCAACGGGTTCAGCCTTCAATTCAGAAGATTTATTAAGAAATCTAAACTTCGGCTTTCAGGCTTGGGCGGTGCAATTGCTCTGTCATCCGCGAGAAAGGCAACAGTCCGCAAGAGGCTTATCTCGAACCAATGAAACGGCTTTCCCACGCCACCGTCCACCGGCCGCCGGGGCCACCGGAGATCCCGGTTTCAGAGAAGATTCAGATTTTGCTTGCCCTCGCCCTGCGCGAGTACAACGCCGAACACATGGCCGAGGTCGAGAAGCTTTGCCTGCAGATTCTGGCCATCGACGTCCGCCATGCCGACGCTCTCTATCTGCTGGGCATGGCCGGGTACAAGTCTGAGCATTTTGAGATGGCCGAGAGGATGATTCGCCGCGCCATCGCGCTCAATCCCAACCAGGCCTACTACCAATCCAACCTCGGCAACGCGCTCAAGGCCCAGAGCAAATTCGATGAGGCGGTTGTCTGTTTCGAGCGGGCGCTCGAGATCACGCCCGATCACGAAGAGGCCTGCTATAACCTTGGCAACACCTATCTGGCCCAGAAGAAATTCGATGAGGCCGCGGCCGCCTTTAATCACGCTCTCCAGATCAAGCCGGACTACGTCGATGCTCTCTGCAACCTGGGCAGCGTATACCGCCAGACAAAGCAACTCGACGAAGCGATCGAGTGCTTTCGCCAGGCGCTGGCTCTGGCGCCCGATTACGCCGACCTCTGCTGTAACCTGGGCGACGCTCTTCATGCTCTGGGCAAGCTCGATGAGGCCATCGGCTGGTACAAGCGAACCCTTGAGCTCGACCCCAGACATCACAAGGCCTGCAACTGCATGTGCAACGCCTTCTTCGACAAAGGCGATCTGGCCGAGTCAAGCTTCTGGTGCGAGCGGGCCCTGGCCCTCTTTCCCGATTACGGCGATGCGCGGATGAACCAGTGCCTGCTGCAACTGCTTCAGGGCGACTACGTCAACGGCTGGCGCAACTACGAAACGCGCTGGAAGGTCTACACACCGCGCACCTCGCCGCAACCCCTGTGGCTTGGTGCGCCTCTTCGCGGAGCGCGCGTGCTCCTTCACGCCGAGCAAGGCCTGGGCGACTCGATCCAGTTCCTGCGATATGTGCCTCTGGTTCAGGCTGCCGGAGGCCGTGTCCTGCTCGATTTGCCCGAAAAGCTGCTTCGGCTTGCCGCGCAGATCCCCGGCGTTCTGGCCATGGTCAAAACCGGCGATTCGCTGCCTTACTTCGACTGCCACTGCCCACTCATGAGCCTGCCTCTGGCTCTCGGCACCACTCTCGAGACCGTCCCTGCTCGGGTGCCTTATCTCTCAGTTCCTCCCGATGCGCTCGCCGCGGCTGCCGCGCTCTCCTGGCCGGAGTCAGGGCTTCGCGTGGGTCTCGCCTGGACTGGCAACCCCGATCACCCCAAAAACCACTTCCGCTCCGTCTCGCTCGACCTGCTGGAGCCGCTCTTCAATCTCCGGAGTGTCCACTTCTTCTCGCTCCAGATGGGGCCGGGCGCCAAAGAGTTGGTGGCTCGCAACCTGCCCATCACCGATCTGGCACCCGTCACTGGCGACATGGCCGATACCGCCGCGCAGATGGTCCACCTCGACCTGATCATCACGATCGATACCTCGATGGCTCATCTCGCTGGAGCCCTCGCCCGTCCGGTTTGGGTGCTGCTCGGCCACTCGCCTGACTGGCGCTGGCTGCTCGACCGCGAAGACAGTCCCTGGTATCCAACCGCGCGCCTCTTCCGCCAGCCCAGCCACGGCGACTGGCCATCGGTCATCGCGCGTGTGCGAACAGCCCTTCAGGAGTTCGCTGCCCAAAAACAAGCCTGTTCTGGCCACTCATAGCTCATCCGCCGCAAGGTAATGCCGAACGCCCTTCGGTCGCGGCCTTTGACAATGGGACTGTTGCAAACCGCAGGTCGAATGTGTAGCTTCTTTTTGAGCTGCGAACATTCGACCTCGCGTCCTCGGTTCCAACCGCTCTTCCAATCCATTTCTCTAGAGGAGAAGACGATGAGGTTGAATGCTTACCTCCATTTTGGCGGCAACTGCGCCGAGGCTCTCCGCTTCTATGAGCAGCACATGGGTGCAAAGATTCTCTTTTTCATGACTTATGACCAGATGCCCGAGCCGAGACAAATTCCTCCGGGCGGCGAAGATTCCGTCCTTCATGCCAGCATCCAGATCGGTGATCAGGTGGTGATGTGCGGCGACCTCCCACCGGAGCGCTTCCAGCCCATGCGCAGCGCCTATCTGGCACTGAATGTCGACAGCAGCGAGGAAGCCGAGCGCATCTACGCATTGCTCTCCGACGCCGGCGAGATCTTCTTGCCGATGGGTGAGACCTTTTTCGCCTTCCGCTACGCCATGCTGCGCGACAAGTTCGGCATCTGCTGGATGCTTATTCACCCGCGTCCCATGCCCGGCGCCGCCTGAACGACGAAAAGCCTGAAAAGATGCAA
>Ga0335071_10008881_pt1 | contig 10290 bp, 13 predicted proteins | sample Lox_Sample_15_FD_206724 | JGI IMG/M metagenome (GOLD analysis project Ga0335071, IMG submission 206724) | Soil microbial communities from Loxahatchee National Wildlife Refuge, Florida, United States - Lox_Sample_1.5 | ecosystem: Environmental > Terrestrial > Soil > Wetlands | place: USA...
TCATCTTCTGCGCAATCGGCGCGTCCGACTCGTCGAGCGTCTCGTGGCAGACCGGGCAGACGAGCTCGGTCTCGATCTCGGCGACGCTCGCGTGCGAGCGCGAGCCGCCGCAGCCCGCGAGCAGCGCCGCGGCGAGCACGAGAACGGCGACGCGCTTCACGTCGAGAGCGCGGTCCGGATGTTCGCGTCGAGCTCCTTCGTCGAGACCGGCCCGACGACGCGCTTCACGATGCGGCCGCTCCGGTCGATGAAGAACGTCTCCGGCGTCCCGATGACGCCGTACGGCACCTGGGTGTCGCCGAGCTTGTCGAGCACCATCGGGTAGGTGGCACCGTAGCGCTTCCGGAACGCGAGCCCGGCGAACTTGGCGTCGAGCATGTCGACGCCGACGATCTCCACGTCCTTCCCGGCCCAGCGCTTCGCCCCGGCCTCGAGCCGCGGCATCTCCTGCTTGCACGGCGGGCACGACGACTGCCAGAAGTTCAGGACGACCGCCTTGCCGCGCAGCGAGGCGAGCGAGAGCTTGCCCTTCGCGTCGAGCCGCGGCAGGTCGAAGTTGGGCGCCGCGACGATCGTGCCCTTCGAGACCTGCTTCAGCACCGACTTCTGCTGGTGCGTGAGGCGCCACCCGAGGACGACCGCTAGCACGAGAACGCCCCCTGCGGCGAGCCAGCGGACGGCGACCCCGGCCCTCACGACAGGAGCCTCTGCAGCGTCGCGTTCAGCTTCGCGGGCGAGAACGAGGCCGCGGAGACGATCGGGCCGTCGACGTGCGGCGGGACGACCTCGCCCTGGCGGTTGACGATGAAGGTCTCGGGGTAGCCGGTCACCCCGAACGCCGTGCCGACGTCGCCGTTCACGTCGCGCACGACCGGATAGTTCAGCGCGTAGCGCTTGACGTACTTGGAGGCGGCGAAGTCGAAGTCCTTCGTGTCGACGCCGATGAAGACGACGTCCTTCCCCTTCCATCTCGCGGCCGCGTCGTGGAGCGCCTTCGCCTCGAGCTTGCAGTCGGGGCACCAGGAGGCCCAGAAGTTGAGGACGACGACCTTGCCGCGGTAGGCCGCCAGGTCGAAGTCGCCGGGCTTGCCGAGCCAAGGCAGCCTCACGTTCGGCGCCTTCACGGTCTCGCCCTTGTCGACCTTGGCGGCGACGCCGCCGCTCGAGCCGCGCGCGACGTCCCAGACGAGCAGGCCCAGGAGCGCGACCACCAGGACGACGGCGGCGGCGCGGACGGCCCGCATCAGACGATGTAGACGGTCGTGCCGACCTGGACCTTGGTGAAGAGCCACTCGGCGTCCGGGACCTGCATGCGGATGCAGCCGTGGGACTCGCTGTAGCCGATCGACGTCGGCTCGTCGGTCCCGTGGATGCCGACACCGGGGACGCTGAGGCCCATCCAGCGCGTGCCGAGCGGGTTGTCCGGGCCGGGCGGCACCGGCTTCAGGCCCTTCGCCCACGAGTCGTAGGTGGGCGGGTACCACCAGGGGTTCATCTCCTTGACCACGATGTGGAACGTCCCGGTGGGCGTCGGGTAGATGGCCTGGCCGGTCGCGACCTTGAAGACGCGCACGAGCTTCGTCTCGTCGAACAGGTAGAGCCGGTTCAGCTCGCGGTTGACGACGATCACGGCCGAGAAGGTGCCGGTCGGCACCGCCGGCTTCACCGCCCGCGTCTTGAAGTGGACGGCGAGGCGGGAGTTCGACCGGAGCGCGGCGATCAGGCGCGTGCGCACCGTCTTCTGGTCGAGGACGTGGCCGTTCACGGCGGGCTTGATCACGGGCTTCGCGTTCTTGAAGGTGAGCGTCGCGTCGGCGGCGGGCGTGGCGACGCGCTTCGCGAGCGCGGCGATCCAGCCCCGGAGCGACGGCCCGTGGACGGCGACCGAGAGCTTGACGTTCGTGCCGGGCTCGGAGATCCGGGCGCGCGCGACCGCCGTCGCGGCGTAGGCCGTCGCGACCGTGGTCGGGTCGAGCAGCACCTGCTTCCCGTCGACGTAGACGGGCAGCTCGCGCGCGAACGCGGCCTGCACCGACGCGACGGCGTCCGGGACGGCGAGGCCGCCGACCCGCACGCCGGCGATGCGCACGCCCTTCGGGACCGCGCTCGCGATCGTGGTCGTGGTCGTCGTCGTGGAGGCGTCGGTCGTCGTCGCGACGGTCGTCGCGGTCGACGTGGTCGTCGTGACGTCGGCGATCACGGCCCCCGAAAACACACCGGCGGCCGCGAAGCCGAGCACGAAGAGGACGACAGCGTGCAGGCGCTTCACGGCGCGAGCAGTGTAGCGAGCGTGCTCCGGGCCTCCCGCGGGTCGTCCGAGACGATCCCGTCGACGCCGATCGCCTCCAGACGGCGGATGGCGTCCGGATCGTTCACCGTCCAGGCGAGCACCGGCGCCCCCGAGCGGTGCGCGGCGCGCACGGAGGCGGGCGAGCAGAGCGTCCAGTGGAGCGCGAGCACGCCGGCGCGCGACTGCCGGAGCAGCAGCGGGATCCGCGCCGGCAGCACCGAGCGGAGGGCGCCGCGCGCGGGCCGGACGAGCGCGTCCGGCCAGGTGAAGCGCGCGATTCCGGCCCGGTCGCGCGGGTAGCCGATCGCGAGGGGCAGGTCGGGCGCGAGCGCGGCGACGCGCCTCCCGACCGACGGGTAGGCGGTCGAGACGAGCACGCGCCCACGCAGCCGGTGGCGGTCGACCGCCTCGAGCACCGCCTGCTCGTAGCCTGGGCGCTTCAGGTCGATGTGCAGGCCGACGTCCTGCACGCCGAGAAGCTCGAGCGCGTCGTCGAGGCTCGGGCCGGGCTCGTGCGGCTCGTGCGCGACGACGAGCCCCGGCGAGACGTCGAACTCGACCATGTCTGCGCCCGCGTCGACCGCCGCCGCAAGCGCCTCGAGGCTGTTCTCGGCCGCGACCGCCTTCGCGCCGCGATGGCCGATCACGAGCGGCCGTCCGTCGACCCGCTCGAGCCTCATCGCGTCCGCCGGATGACGACGATCGCGCAGTCGTCGGACAGGTCTCCGCCGGCGAAGCCGCGGGACGCGTCGAGCACGGCGTCCGCGATCTCCTGCGCCGGCCGGGCCGCGGTCGCGGCGAGCGCCTCGTCGAGCCGGTCGAGCCCGAACAGCTCCCCGTCCCGCCGCGACTCGATCACACCGTCCGTGTAGAGGACGACGGCTGCGCCGGGCTCGAGCTCGGCGCGCACCTGCTCGTATTCCTGCGGCGCGTCGATCCCGAGTGCGAGCCCGCCGCAGGTGAGCGGCGCGACCGTGCCGTCCGCCCTGACGAGACGCGGTTCGGGATGCCCGGCGCTCGCGCAGAGCACCTCGCCGTCCGCGGCGACGGTGAGGTACGCCATCGTGATGAACTTGCCCACCGCGATCTCGTCGACGACCACGTCGTTCGCGTGGGCGAGGAACGCGCCCGGCTCCGGATGCTCGCGTGCGAGCGACCGGAAGACGAACTTCGCCATCGCCATGTCCGCGGTCGCGTCGATGCCGTGCCCGGTGACGTCGCCGAGCACGACCGCGAGGCGGCCGTCGGGAAGCTCGAGAAAGTCGTAGACGTCACCGCCGACGTCCACCTGCGCGGCCGACTCGTAGACCCGGCCGACCTCGAGCCCCGGCACGGCCGGGCGCTCACGGGGAAGCAGCGAGCGCTGCATCGTCTCGGCGAACGCCTTCTGCTGCTGGTAGAGGCGGGCGTTGTCGATCGCGAGCGCCGCCTGCTGCGCGATCGTCCGCGCCGTCTGCAGCGTCTCGCGCGTGATCGGCGCCGCGGGGTCGAGCGAGACGACGGTCAGCTCGGCGAGCAGCTCGGTGCGCGTGGCGATCGGGATCAGCGCCGCGGTCGAGCCCTTCTCCAGAAACGGACGCAGGAGGGCGTGCGCCCCGCCGAGCCGGTGCGCCGCCTGCGCGTCGAGGAGGGCCGGCGCGCGCCACGGCGCCCGCAGCGGCTGGGGCCGCTCGAGGACGGCCCGCACCGCGTCGGCAAGCCGCGTCTCGGCGATGTGCACCGCGCGCGGCACGAGCTGGTCGCCGCGCTCGTCCGGGACGCGGATCACGGCTGCGTCGACGCCCAGCTGGCGTGCGACAGCTTCCGTGACCGCCGCGAGCGTCGCATCGAGCGACAGCGTCTGCGCGAAGGAGCTCGAGATCTCGTAGAGGGCGCTCACCTGCCGCGACGCGGCCCGTTCCGCGTCCAGCGCGTCCGAGAGCGCCGCGCCCAGCTCGGTCGCCTGCTCGTGCAGGCGGGCGTTCTGCACCGCCACCGCGAGCTGGGCGCCGAGTGCCGTCAGCAGCGCGAGCGCGCTCTCTCCGAGCTCGCGGCGGCCCGGGTAGGCGAGCAGCAGCCCGATCGAGACGTCGTGCGCGTGCAGCGGGACCGCAACGACCGAGCTCTGGCCCGCGGCGTGGAGCGCGGCCCGCACCGGCCCGAGTGCACGCTCGCGGCCGGAGACATGCGCCTGCACCGAGGCGCGCGCGCGGAACGGCCCGTGCAGGACATCCCACAGCGCCGCGGCGACATCGTCGTGGTCTCCGGCGAACCCGCGCCCGGCGGCGGCGTAGAGCCGGCCGTCCTCGCGCAGGTAGACGCCCACCTGAGCGACCTCGAGGAGCTCCGCGCTGCGCTCGACCGTCGTCTCGAGCGTGTGGGCGAGCGACAGCCGCGAGACGGCCTCGCTCACGACCTCGAGCAGCGACCGGGTGCGCGCCAGCTCCGCCTCGACGTCCTCCGCATGTGCGGCGGCGCGAAGCGCGTAGGCGGCGCGCGCGGCGAAGGCGGAGAGAGCGGCGAGCTCCTCGGGCCCGGCAGGCCTGTCGTCGACGAAGAGCCGCAGCGTGCCGAGCGGCGGCTCGCCGAGCCGCAGCTCGAGCGCGCTCCCGGCGGTGTCCCCGTGCTCGACGGCCGGCTCGGCGGCGTCGTTGAGGGTGAGGACGGCCCCGCGCGCACCCGTCGCCTCGACGGCGATCCGGACCGTCTGCCGCGCGGCGCGGGCCGGGTCGGCGCCGGCGGCGAGCGCCTCGCCGGCGAGCGCGAGCCAGGCTGCCCGGCGCGTGACGGCCGCGGCGTGCGTCCCTGGCGCGAGCGTCCGCACCGCGAGCGCCACCTGCGCGGCGACGAGCGTGGCGACGGCGAGATCGTCGGCCGAGAACGGGTCCGGACGGACGATCTCGACGCCGCCGACGATCCTGGCTCCGGCGCGGGCCGGGACGACGAGCAGCCCGGCGCCGCGGACGCGCCCGACCGCGTCCGACGGCTCTCCCGCTCCGATCCGCTCGGCCGACGCGCGCGTCCCGGACAGCTCGGCGGCGAGCGGCGACGTCTCCGGCGCGACAGCCCGCGCGACCAGCCGGCCGTCGCCGTCGAGCACCCGCAGAACGACCAGATCGGCCGCCGCCGCTTCGAGCGCCGCCTCTGCGAGCGCGGCCAGCGCCTCGGGGAGATCCCCGCCGGCGGCGATCCGCGCCGCGGCGTCGGCAAGGGCCTCGAGAGGCAGCCGCTCCACTCCCACGACCGGCATCGGGCTTGATAGTGCCTACAATCCGCGCGTGGAAGAGCCCGTGCGCAGAGGCGCCTCGGAGACGCTGCAGGACGACCCACCCTCGCTCGACCCGCTTGCGATCGAGCGGAACTACCGCCGCGAGCGCGCCCGGCGCCGCGCCCGGGTGGAGCGGCGCAGCGCCACGCGGCGCTCGAACGCGCGTTTCTACGTCACGCTCTTCGTGCTCGTGTTCGTGACGGCGTTCGGGATGCTCGCGGCCTGGCACGAGGTGCAGACGCTCTTCGGGATCTAGCCCCGGGCGCGGTCGGCGCCCGTCCAGCCGGGATCTTCCCCATACTTAGCGCTGTGGAGACCCCGGACTTCTTCGAGCTGGAGCTTCCCGGCCCGGCCGAGCCGCCGCCGCCGCCGAGCTACGCCCGGCCCCAGCCGGGCGGGATCTGGGCCGCCGGCCACCGGATCAGCTGGGTCGCCGGGCTCGTCCTCATGCTCTCGTCGTTCATGGGCTGGTACGCGGGCTCGGGCGTCGGGGTGAAGCTGGCGGTGATCGGCTGGCACACGGGCGTGCTCGGGAAGCTGGTCTTCTTCGTCGGCCTCGCCGTGCTGGCGCTGGTCGCGCTCCACGAGTCGGGCGTCGAGCTGCCGCCGAGCGTCCCGGAGAGCCTCGTCGTGCTGGCGCTCGGCATCCTCGGCACCGTGTTCGTCGTCATCCGGGTGATCTCGATCCCGGACTCGGTGCTTCCTGCCGACGGGCGCGGGATCGGCATCTGGATCGCGCTCGTCGCCGCGATCGGCGTCATCGTCGGCGGCCTCCTGCGCGCCACCGAAGAGCTCTAGCTGTACGCCGGCACGATCTGCTTCGCCCGCTCGACGAGCTGCTGCGGGTCGAACGGCTTGCCGATGAAGCCGTGCGCGCCCCGCTCGGCGGCTTCACGGCTCTCGTCGAGCTGGCCGCTGAACATGATCACGGGGATCGACCCGTAGCGCTCCTGCAGCCGCTTCAGGAGCTGCCAGCCGTCGATGCCGGGCATGACGACGTCGAGGAGGACGAGGTCGGGCGCCTCGCCGTCGATCGCCCCGAGCGCCTCGTCGGCGCTCGCCGCCTCGCCGACGACGTAGCCCGCCGCCTCGAGGTTCACGCGCACGTACTCGCGGACGCGGGCGTCGTCGTCGACGACGAGCACGAACGGCCCGGCGGTGCCGCCGCCGGGCCCGGAGCGGTCGAGGAACGCTTCCAGGTCGCGCCGCCGGTACCGCCGGTGGCCGCCTGGTGTGTAGAAGGCGGGCACGCGGCCCTGGTCCGACCACTTCCGGAGCGTCGACTGTGCAACGCCGAGGAACGTTGCCGCCTGGCCCAGCGTCAGCCAGTCCGGCTCCCCGCTCGGCGCCCGTCTCCCGGGGCGCGTCACGCCGGAAACGTACCCAAAGGCTCCGGTGCCTAAAACTGCGCTTTACGGACGTTGAACCGTCACGGTGACCGTCGACCGCGCCGCCGGCGCGAGCGGCAGCGGGCTGAGCGTGCGGATGAGCGTCTGCGTGCCGGCCGGCGCAGAGTTGTCGTTCAGCGACTCTCCGAGCGCGACGCCGACCGCGAAGACGAGGACGAGCCCACCGAGCAGGACGAGGCGCCGCGTCACGGCCGGTAGTCCGTGGCGCCGCGCGCGTAGGTGTGGAAGGCGGCGTCGGCGACCGTCCCCGGCTCGGCCGGCACCGGCCCTTCCGGCGCCGACTCGTCGAGCAGCTCGCGCACCCAGTCGTCGGCGCCGTCGTAGGCGGACGCGAGGTCGGCGAGCGTGAACGTCTGCCCGACACGCTTGCGCAGCTGCGCGACCACCAGGTCGACCTGGGCGGCGCGGTCGGGCCGCGCCTCGATCCGGCGGCTTCCTTCGAGCCAGTGCTGGCGTGCGAGCTCGACGTCCATCAGTCGCCGCCAGTACAGCAGGTGTCGGGCCAGAGGGATGGGAGCTCGGCGAGGATCCGGTCCCCGAGCTCGTACCCGGGGCGGGCGAGCGCGAAGGCGGCGTGCGCGTGCAGGCACTTGAGGCTCCCCGCGCGGGTCGAGCCGCCGATGCCGGCGTCGAGCTCCGGCCGCAGCCGGCGCTGCTCCGCCTGCGCGGCCGCGAGGCTCGCGGCCAGCTCCGCGTCGTCGCGGGCGGCGGCCGACCAGCGGTCGACGCCTCCGGCCGCCTCGAGCCGTGAGATCGCGGCCACGAGGTGGGGGCACGTGACGTAGAACTGCGTCGGGAACGGACGGCCGTCCTCGCCGAACGGCGCCTGCTCGGTGACGGCGGGCCGGCCGAACGGGCAGCGGACGGCGACGCGCCTGAACGCGCGCGGGCGGCGGCCGAGCTGCCGCTCGACGATCTCCTCGTCGGTCACCCGCCCGAAGCTAGCGGTTGCGCTTGCGCCAGGTGTTGATCCCCTGGACGATGAAGAGCCGCTCGGTCGGCTTCACGAGGCCGAGCATGCGGGCCTGCCGCATCAGCACCGGCGCGGTGCCGGCGAGCGCGATCTTGCGCTGGAGATCGGCTTTCTCCGTCCGGAGCTGCTGCACCTGGGCGCGGCGCACCTCGAGCTGGTGCTTCGTCGCGACGTAGGAGTGGAGCGGCTTCCAGTAGAGGAAGGCGACGAGCACGGCGGCGCCGATCGCGAGCAGCCGGGTCGGGCGCATGCGAATCACGGCGGCTCCTTCGCCGCCCCGCTGCGGACCCCTCCAACAGGCGCCAGGTACCTGGTGTGCGGGCTTCGCCCGTCGCTCGCCGCGCCGTTCAGGCGATGTCGACCTTGATGACGTTCGTCGAGCCGGGCAGGTTGACGGCGGTGCCGGCGGTCGTGACCACGCGGTCGCCGGACTCGATGACGCCGGAGTTGAGCGCCGCTTCGAGCGCGCGCGTCCACAGGTCCTCGACGTCGGCGGTCTGCGCCATCAGCACCGGCGTCACACCCCACTCGAGCGCCATCTGCTGCACGGCGGTCTGGTGGTGCGACAGCGCGACGATCTGCCGCCGCGGGCGCAGGCGGGCGACCGCGGACGCGGTCCGCCCGGTGAACGTCGGCACCAGGATCGCGCTCGCGCCGAGTGTCTCCGCGAGGTCGCAGGCGGCGTTCGACATCGCGACGCCGACCGTCGTCTCCTCGCCCGGCTCCGGCATCTGGTGGCGGTACCCCATCGACGGCTCGACCGTGCGCGCGATCGTGTCCATCGTCCGCACGGCCTCGACCGGGTAGTTGCCCGTCGCGGTCTCCGCCGACAGCATGATCGCGGAGGTGCCGTCGAGCACTGCGTTGGCGACGTCGCTCGCCTCGGCGCGCGTCGGCTCGGCGTGCTCGATCATCGACTCGAGCATCTGCGTCGCCGTGATCACCGGCTTCCCGGCCTCGAGGCACCTGAGGATGATCCGCTTCTGCAGCAGCGGCACGGTCGCGGCTCCGATCTCGACGCCGAGGTCGCCGCGGGCGACCATCACCGCGTCGGACTCGTGCAGCACCTCTTCGAGCGCCTCGACCGCCTCCGCCTTCTCGATCTTGGCGATCACGCGCGCGGGCGAGCCGTGCTGGCGGATGATCGCCTGCAGGTCGCGAACGTCCGCGGCGGAGCGCACGAACGAGAGCGCGACGAAGTCGACGCCGAGGCCGAGCGCGAACTCGAGATCCTCGATGTCCTTCTTCGTCAGCGACGGGATCGGCAGCGGGACACCCGGCAGGTTCACGCCCTTGTGCGACTTCACCTCGCCGCCGACGACGACGCGGCAGCGCGCGCGGCCCTGCTCGACGTCCTGCACGGCGAGCCGTACGAGCCCGTCGTCGATCAGCACGTCGTGGCCGGGCCGGAGCACCTCGCCGATCACGGCGGGCGCGACGGGCAGCTCGCCGTTCGAGGCGACCTGCTCGCCGACGACGATCACCTCCTCGTCCTTCAGCAGCACGCGCGGCTCGTCGAGGTCGCCGATCCGGAGCTTCGGGCCCTGCAGGTCGGCCATCAGCGCGAGCGGCTTGCCGAGCTCGTCCTGCACCTCGCGCACGACGCGCGCACGCGCCGCGTGGTCGTGGTGCGTGCTGTGCGAGAAGTTGAGGCGGATCGCGTCGACTCCCGCCTCGACGAGCTCACGAACCATGTCGTGCGTCGACGAGACAGGGCCGATCGTGGCGACGATCTTCGTCCTCCTGCGGGTTACCGCCATGTGTCGCCCAATCTAGCTGCGGGCGCGCGGGAAGGCCGACCAGCCCGGGTAGGACGCCCGGTCGCCGAGCTCCTCCTCGATCCGGAGCAGCTGGTTGTACTTGGCGACGCGGTCCGAGCGGGCGGGCGCGCCGGTCTTGATCTGGCCCGCGCCGACGGCGACGGCGAAGTCGGCGATCGTCGTGTCCTCGGTCTCGCCGGAACGGTGCGAGATGACGGCCGTGTAGCCGTTCGCCTGCGCGAGCCGTACCGTCTCGATCGTCTCGGTCAGCGTGCCGATCTGGTTCAGCTTGATGAGGATCGAGTTGGCGACGCCGCCTTCGATGCCCTGCGCGAGCCGCGTGGCGTTCGTGACGAAGTTGTCGTCGCCGATCAGCTGCACCTTGTCCCCGAGCAGCTTCGTCAGCGCCTGCCAGCCATCCCAGTCGTCTTCGGCGACGCCGTCCTCGAGCGAGACGAGCCCGTAGCGGTCGACGAGCCCCGCCCAGTACTCGGTCATCTGCGCGCTCGTGTACTCGCGGCCCTCGAAGCGGTAGACGCCCTCGGCGAACACCTCGCTCGCAGCCGGGTCGAGCGCGACCCGCACCCGGCCGGCGTGCCCGGCGCGGTCGA
>Ga0335071_10008883_pt1 | contig 10289 bp, 4 predicted proteins | sample Lox_Sample_15_FD_206724 | JGI IMG/M metagenome (GOLD analysis project Ga0335071, IMG submission 206724) | Soil microbial communities from Loxahatchee National Wildlife Refuge, Florida, United States - Lox_Sample_1.5 | ecosystem: Environmental > Terrestrial > Soil > Wetlands | place: USA: Florida...
CTCGTTCCGGCACGACGTAGGGCGCCCGGTAGCTGCGCGTCAGCAGCCTGTCGGCCTCGGCGTCGCCCACGAACGTCTCGGTCTTCCCGTCGAACTTCAGCTTGCGCCCGACCTGGTAGGCGATGTTGGCGAGGTGCGCCAGCGAGGCGGAGAGGTGGCCCTCCTCGATCCCGCAGTTGAGCTTCTTCGCGTCGCCCGCCCGCACCGCCTCCACGAAGTTGGCGTAGTGCGCGCCCTCCTGGCTGGTGAGGACGTTGGGGTCGCTGCCCGTCCGGGCGTGCGAGCCGTCGGCGCCCGGTCCCTTCTCGTTGTGGCGGCCGAGGTAGCTCTGCCACCTGCTGCCGTCCCCGTCGATCCAGACCCAGCCCTTGGTGCCGTAGAAGAGGTTGCCGATCTTCTGGGTGCCCTCGTCGTTCGTGTACTCGCCCCGGGTGGCGAACTCGAACAGCGTCCCGTCCGCGTACTCGAAGATCGAGGTGTGGGTGTCGGGCGTCTCCTGGCAGGAGGGCGGGCCGAAGTAGCCGCCGATCGAGGACACGCTGACCGGGTGCTCCTGCTTGCCGAGCCCCCAGCGGGCGATGTCGAACTGGTGCGGCCCCTGGTTGCCGGTGTCGCCGTTGCCGTAGTCCCAGTGCCAGTGCCAGTTGTAGTGGAAGCGGTTGCGGTTGAACGGCCGCTGGGGCGCGGGCCCCAGCCACAGGTCGTAGTCGACCTTCGCCAGGTAGGCCGCGTCCCAGACGCCCTCGGGCACCGGGCCGCTCTCCACCGTGAGGTGGTGGGGCGTGCCGTCCGTGATCGGGCCATCGGCGTACCTGCCGATCCCCGGTCGCGGCTTGAAGCACAGCCCTCGGGCCAGGTAGACCTTGCCGATGCCGCCCTCGTGGAGGAACTGGATCGCCTGCTGCACCGCGGTCCGGCTGCGGTTCATGGTGCCGACCTGCACCGCCCGGCCGTACTTGCGTGCGGCCTCCACCATCTGCCGGCCCTCCCAGAGCGTGTGGGAGGCCGGCTTCTCCACGTACACGTGCTTGCCGGCCTGCAGCGCCCAGATGGTGGCGAGGGCGTGCCAGTGGTTGGGGGTGGCGACGATCACGCCGTCGATGTCCTTGTCGTCGAGCACGCGGCGCAGGTCCTGCACGTAGCCCGGCTTGAAGGTGGGCACGTCCTTCAGCTCGGGGTCGTTGGCCCGCGAGGCGAACAGGTTCTGGTCGACGTCGCACAGCGTCTTGATGACCACGTTCGGCAGCCGCGCGAAGCCCTGCTTCAGCGCGTCACCCTGCCCGCGGATGCCGATGGAGGCGAGCACCACCCGCTCGTTCGCCCCCAGCACGGTGCCGGACACCAGCGGCGCGCCCTCGGTCCGTGGGCGCGCGAGCGCGCCGGCGGCGAGGACGCCGGCCGTGGTGACCGCGGTCTGCGCCGCGAACCGGCGACGGCTGATCTCCTTGCGCTCGCTCATGGGGCCTCCTCGGCTGGTGCCGGAGATTCTAGCGCGGCGTCTCCGGCGGGTCGTCGATCCGTCCCGGGCGGTCCGCGAGCACGTAGCCCGTCACCGCCAGCATGCCCACGGCCCGGCGCAGGTCGTCGGGGTCCACCTTGTCGAGGGTGTCGGCGTGGGTGTGGTGCCAGTCGAAATAGTGCTCGCCGACCGTGTCGAGGGACAGGCTGGGCACGCCGTCGCGGGTCAGCGGGCCGATGTCCGAGCCGCCGCCGCCCCACTGCACCTGCGAGGCGTCGATGGCCGCGAACAGCGAGGCGATGTCCCGCAGCCGTCCCAGCGCCGCCCTGGCCAGGGGATCGTCCGCCTTCGCCGCCCGCGTGGTCAGGCCGAAGCCGGTGGGCCGCTCGCAGCCTCCGTCCATCTCGATCGCGGCCACGTGGGAGGCGACGTCGTCGCCGAGAGAGGCGCGGTACGCCTTGCCGCCGTTGCCCGAGTTCTCCTCGGACACCCACAGCGCGACCCGGAGCGTGCGGCGGGGGCGCAGGCCCAGCTCGTGAACGATGCGCAGCGCCTCCCAGGCGGCCATGCACGAGCAGCCGTCGTCGTGGGCTCCCTGGCCCACGTCCCAGGAGTCCAGGTGGCCGCCCATGACCACCACCTCCTGCGGCCGCTCGCTGCCGCGGACCTCCGCCAGGACGTTGGCGGAGTCCACCTCGCCCTCCAGGTGCGCCTCCATCGACAGCGAGACCGTCACCGCCTCGCCGGCGGCGGCCATGCGCTTGAGCCACTCCGCATCCTCCACCGTGATGGAGGCGGCGGGGACCTGCGGCACCCCGGCCTCGTAGCCGAGCATGCCGGTGTGGGGGCTGGCGATCGAGCGGCCGGTGGCCGAGCGCACCAGCGCGGCCACCGCTCCCAGCTTCGCGGCGGCGGAGGCGCCCTGGAAGCGGTAACGGACGGTGCGGCCGTAGCCCTCCCACTCGGGCGCGAAGGCGACGATCTTCCCCTCGACCTTCGCCCGGCCGAGCGCCTGCAGCTCCTCGAAGCTGCGCACCACCACCACCGGCGCGCTGATGCCGCCCGGCGGCGTGCCGACGCTCATGCCCAGGCCCAGGATCGGCAGCTCGCGCTCGACCGGCGCGACCACGCGGGCCCACTCCCGGCCGCGCACCCAGCGCGGCACCTTCACCGGCTGCAGGCGCACCTCCTCGAGCCCGTCGTTCTCCATCCCCTCGCGCGCCCAGGCGATCGCCTGCTGCAGCGTGGGCGACCCGGACAGGCGGTGGCCGATGCGGGTGGTGAGGTGCTCCAGCCGGCTCCACGCCCCCTGGTCGACCAGTGCCCGTCCCAGCAGCCGGGCCGCCGGGTCGCGGTAACGGTCCGCGTCGGCGGGCGGCGCCTCGGCGGCCGTCGTTCGCGCAGGGGCCAGGAGCAGGGCGAGGGCGAGAGCGGCCGCGGGGACACGCATGGGCGTGGAGCACCTCCGCCTTCGCACGCTAGCACGAACGCGGGTTACGCTGGCGCCTCGCCGCCGTGCTACCATCCGGCCTTCCCGGGTTGCCGATGCAGCCTCTGCGTCTCCTCGTCACCCCGCCGCTGGGTGAGCCGTTCGAGCACGTCTGCGAGGCGGATTCGCTGGTGGTCGGCCGCTCCTCGAAGGCCGGCCTGGTTCTCTCCGACCGCTTCCTCTCCCGCCAGCACGCGCGCTTCTTCCGCGACGGCGAGGCCTGGATGGTCGAGGACCTCGGCTCCCGGAACACCACCCTGCTGAACGGCCGTCCGCTGGAGCAGCCGGTCCGCCTCGCGCACGGAGACCTGGTCAAGCTGTCGGAGACGGTGATCTCGGTCGAGGCCTTCGAGGCCCAGGCGCCGCCGCGGGCGAGCCCGCCCAGCGAGCGCACGACCGCGGACACCATGGTCCTGCGCTCCGCCTCGGAGCTGCTGGCCGCGGCGGAGCGCGAGTCGGCCGGCGCCAGCCTGCGCCTGCTGAACGAGGTGCATCGGGCGCTGGCGGGCTCGCTCTCGCTAGCGGAGCTGCTGGAGCTGGTGCTGGACCGGGCCTTCGCCCACCTGGGGCCCGAGGAGGCGGTGATCTTCCTGAAGCGCGCCCACGGCGGGCTGGAGCTGGCCGCCAGCCGCCGCCTGCCCGGCGCCAAGGGCGACGAGCTGCACTCGCGCAGCCTCGAGCACGAGGTGGCCGACAAGTGCCAGTCGGCGCTGGTCCTCGACGCGCAGACCGACGCCCGCTTCGCGGCCGCCGACAGCATCCTCAGCTCCGGCGTGCGCAGCCTGATCGCCGCCCCGCTGGTGGGGCCTCTGGGCAGCGAGGGCATGATCGTGCTCAGCTCCCGCGTCCACCTGCGCCGCTTCTCCGAGCAGGACCTCGAGCTGCTCACGGCGCTCGCCTCCGTCGCCGCCCTGCGCATCCGCAACCTGGCCCTGGCGGAGGAGGCGGCCCGCCGCCGCGAGCTGGAGAAGGAGATGGCGCTCGCCCGCCAGATCCAGCTCATGCTGCTGCCCGAGAAGCTGCCCCGGATCCCGGGCTACTCGGTGTTCGCCTCCAACGACCCCTCGCGCGCGGTGTCCGGCGACCTCTACGAGTTCCAGGGCCGGGCCCAGGGCGACGAGGAGGTGGTGGTGATCGCGGACGTCTCCGGCAAGGGGATGGCCGCCTCGCTGCTGGCGGCCTCCTTCGACGCGCTGCTGGTGGGCCCCATCGAGGTGGGCTATCCGCCGAGCCGCATCTGCTCGCTGGTGTCGCGGCGGCTGTTCCAGAGGACGCCGCCCGAGCGCTACGTGACCGCGTTCATCGCCGTGCTCGAGCCCGCGAGCGGACGGCTCGGCTACACGAACGCCGGCCACAACCCCGCCCTGCTGGTGCGCGCCGACCGCTCGGTGCAGCGGCTCCCGGCCAACGGCGTGCCGATCGGGCTCTTCGCCTCCATGCAGTACGAGGGGGCCGAGGTCACGCTCGGTCCCGGCGACCTGGTGGTGCTCTACACCGACGGGATCACCGAGGCGGCGAACCCCGCCGGCGAGGAGTTCGGCCTGGAGCGGCTGCAGGCGGTCGTCGGCCAGCAGGCCCGCGAGCCCCTGGTGGCGATCGCCGTGGCCATCGAGACCGCCGTCGAGGTCTTCGCCCAGGGCACGCCCTTCGGCGACGACCGCACCCTGGTGATGCTGCGGCGCGACGCCCCCGGCTAGAGGCCCTGCTCCTTCGCCGTGGTGACCGTCGTCTCTCCGGCGGCGAGGCCGTCGGCGCTCGCGGAGACGTGGACGGTGCCCGCCGCCCCCGCCTTGCCGCGCAGGATCAGCAGGGCCAGCCCGCTGAAGGCCTTGCGCTGGTCGGCCTGGAACGGCTCGACGGTGGCGGCGTTGCCGTTGTCGACCCCGGCGATGGTGGCGGGGCCGTCGACCGCGAAGCGCACCAGGTTGTCGGCGCCGGGGACGAGGTTGCCGTCCCTGTCCTCGATGCGCACCGTCAGGAACGAGAGGTCCTCGCCGTCCGCCCGGATCTGCCGGCGGTCCGGCGTCACCGCCACCCGCGCCGGGGCGCCGGCGGTGCGCACCACGTCGCTGGCGACCGCCTGGGGGCCGTCGTAGGCGACTGCCTTCAGCTCGCCCGGCGCGTACGGCACCTGCCACTCGAGGCGGTACTTGGTGAGGAACCTCGGCTCGTCGCTCGCGCTCTTGCCGACCGGGATGGTGACGTTCTCCGCGCCCTTGACCTTCCTGCCGAGTGACTTGCCGTTCAGGAACAGCTCGACCGCCTCCGCGTTGGTGTAGGCGAACACCGGGATCGGCTGGCCCTCGCGTCCGGCCCAGTTCCAGTGGGGCAGGAGGTGCACCATGGGCGCCTTCGTCCACTGGCTCTGGTAGAGGTAGTAGCGGTCCTTGGGGAAGCCGGCGAGGTCCACGATACCGAAGTAGGAACTGCGCGCGGGCCAGTCGGTCTTCGCCGAGCCCTCGTCGTCGAAGTACGGAGTCGGCTCGCCGAGGTAGTCGAACCCCGTCCACACGAACTCGCCCAGGATCTGCGGCGAGGCAAAGAGCGCGGCGAACTCAACGTCCGGGCAGTAGGCCCAGGGCGGGGCGATCACGTCGTAGCTGGTGATCTGCAGCGAGGGGTGCTTCTGGTACTTCTCGATCGGCAGGTGGTAGACGCCGCGCGAGCTGACGCAGGAGGCGGTCTCGGTGGCGACCATCGTCCACTGCGGGTGCTCCTTCACGTAGCGCGCGTACTGGCGGGCCTTGTAGTTGAAGCCGGGGATGTCGAGCTGCTCGGCCAGGTGGTTCGCGATCGCCTGGTCGGCGTTGTCGAGCGCGGCGGTCGTCGGCCGGGTCGGGTCCTCGCGGTGGCAGATGTCGGCCAGCCGCCTGGCGATCTTCCAGCCGTCGGGCTGGCCCTGCTCGGGGATCTCGTTGCCGATGCTCCACATGACGACGCTCGGGTGGTTGCGGTCGCGGCGCAGCAGGTCGCGCAGGTCGGTGTCCGCCCACTCGTCGAAGAACTTGCTGAGCCCGTTCCTCACCTTGGGGATGCGCCACATGTCGAAGGCCTCGTCCATCACCAGGAAGCCCATGCGGTCGGCGAGCTCCAGCAGCTCCGGTGCGGGCGGGTTGTGGCTGGTACGGATGGCGTTCGTCCCCATCCGCTTCAGGATCTCGAGCTGGCGCTCCAGCGCCCGGCGGTTGACGGCGGTGCCGAGCGCGCCGAGGTCGTGGTGGTTGCACACGCCCTGGAAGCGGACCTTCTTCCCGTTCAGCAGGAAGCCCTTCTGCGGCCCGTACTCGATGGTACGGATGCCGAAGGGCGTCAGGTATCGGTCGAGGACGTCGTTGCCGCGCCTCACCGTGCTCACGGCCGTGTAGAGGTACGGCTGCTCCAGCTGCCAGAGCCGAGGCTTCGTCACCGTGAGCTGCGCGGGCACCGCCGCGGTGCCGTTCGCCGCCACCGTCGCGGCGGTCGAGGTGCGGGCCACCTCCGTGCCGGTCGCGTCCAGGATGGCGGTCTCCAGGGTCACCTGCGCGGGCTGCGCCTCGTGGCTGCGCAGCTCCGTGCGGACCGACACGCTGGCCGAGGCCTCGCCGGCCCCCGGGGCCGTCACGTAGGTGCCCCAGCGGGCGACCTGGATCGGGCCGCTGGCGTCGATCCAGACGTGGCGGTAGATGCCGGCGCCAGGGTACCAGCGCGAGGCGTCCCTCTCCGGCGCCAGGCGCACCGCGATCACGTTCTCGCCCCCGAACACCAGACCGGGGGCGAGGTCGAAGCCGAAGCTGATGTAGCCGTACGGCCGGCCGCCGAGCTCGCGGCCGTTCAGGAAGACGCGCGCGTTCGACATGGCCCCGTCGAACTCGATCGAGTAGAAGCGACCCTTCGCTGCCGCGGGGACGCTGAAGTGCTTGCGGTACCAGGCCACGCCGAAGGCCGGCAGCGCACCCTGGTGGGGGCTGACGGCCGGGTCGAAGGGCCCCTCGATGGCCCAGTCGTGGGGCAGGTCCAGCGCGCGCCAGGAGCCGTCGGCGAAGTCGGGGCGCTCGGCGCCGGGCAGCTCGCCCTTCTGGAAGCGCCAGCCCCGGTCGAAGCTGACACGCCTCTCGCCGGCGGCAGGCAGGTCGGCAGCGGCGGCATTCAGGGTGCAGAGCAGCAGCGCGGCCGCTGCCAGCGCGAGGGGGCGATGGGTCATGGTGACCTCCCGCCCAGGATTGTATGCGGCTCGATCGCGGTTCAGGGACCGAGCACCACGCCCACGGCCGACAGCTTCGGCAGGGCCACCGTCAGGGTGCCGCCGGTGCAGGTGGCCGTGTGCGGCGCCGGGCCGGTGCCCGCGGCGTAGGCGTCGCCGTCGAGAAGCAGGGCGCTCGCGGTCGAGCAGGGCCGTCCGGTCAGCGACAGCTCCGCCGCCAGGGCCTCGCCCTTGTTGACCAGGAGCAGCCCCAGGCTGCCGTCGCTGCCGCGGACGGCGTGGATCGTCGCCCGCGTCGTCGGCAGCTCGGTGGTCGCCTCGAGCACCTCGACCGCCGCGTCCCGGCGGCCGAAGCCCAGCGTCCGGGCCACCAGGTACATGGGCCAGTAGTTCCTGGTCCGCGAAGGCGGGGTGGTCTGGCTGGTGAGCATCCCCTGCGGGTCGTCTCCGGTCAGGTCGATCCACACGTCGCCGAGGTCGATGCAGCCGAACAGCTCGCCGGCGGTGTCCGCCAGCCAGAGGCCCTGCTCGATCGTGTACTGGCCCCGGGTGGCGCCGGTGTCCCAGATCGCGGCGTTGTACTCGGTCAGGGCGACGCCGACGTCGGGGGCGCCGCGCGCGGCGAGGTGGTCGCGGATCGCCTCGACGTAGCCGGGGATCTGCTGCGGGGCGGAGAGGTCGATGCCCGCCGAGTTGGAGTTCGAGATCCAGCCGCCGTAGTAGTGGAAGCTGAAGTAGTCGAGCAGGGCGAGCCGACCGCGGTCGGCCAGGCCGTCGATGAAGCCGTCGCGCCAGGCGGCTTCGGTGCCGGAGCCGACCGGCCCCATCAGGTGGGCCTGCGGGTCCTCGCGCTTCACGGCCTCGGCGAAGGTGACGAAGCGGTCGACATAGTCGACCGACGAGAGCATCGGGTTCCAGGAGCCGTCGTTCTCGTTGCCGACCTCGTAGAAGGCGCCCGCGTGACCGCGGGAGACCAGCCGGCGGACGAGCTGGCGCGCCTCGTCCAGCGCGCTGTGCGGCTGGCCGTCGATCACGTGGTCGAAGGGGTTCAGCGAGTACATCGGCTCGCCGCCCACGCCCTCCACGAAGGCCAGGTAGGAGCCGACGTCGGTGCCCCAGCTCCAGTCGTCCCACTTCACGAGGTCCTTGTCGGAGGCCCGCATCGTGACCCAGCAGAAGCTGTTCGAGAGGTTGCCTCCCGGGAAGCGCAGCAGCCGCGCCCCGCGCTGGACCACGTAGGAGCCGGTCGGTCCGCTCAGCGCCTGCGGCGCCACCCACGCCGCCAGGTTCCCGCCCAGGACCCGGCCGGAGTCGACGGTGCGCAGGACGCGGGTGGCATCGACGGTCCCGCGAGCTGCGGCCGGCGGTGGCGAGGGCGTCGAGGAGGGACCGGTGGGACCGCCGCCGGAGCCGCAGGCCAGCGCCGACAGGAGGACCGCCAGGGCCGACGACAGCGTGACGGGCGTGAAGCGGGGCTGAATCGGTCGTGCCGCCACGGCGGCGAAGCATATGCGATCACGGCTCTGCCGCGAACCGCTCGACCGCACGAAACGACGTCGTCCGGACGACGGGCCCCTCGGTGGACGCGCCCGCGCCGGCCGGTCAGTGGCCGCGGCGACGGGCGGCCAGCCTGGCGACGGTGCTGGCGAGGTCCTCCGGGGCGACCGGCTTCGGCACGAAGGTCTGGAACCCGGCCCGGCGCACCTTCTCCTCGATCTCGGGGCCGGAGAAGGCGGTCAGGGCCGCCGCAGGCACCGTGTGCGACCGTGCGGGCGAGGCGCGCACCTGCTGGATGAGGTCGAAGCCGTCCATGCCCGGCATGGCGATGTCGGAGATCAGCACGTCCGGCGACTCCCGCTCCAACCGGGCGAGGGCGTCGCGGGCGGAGCGCTCGACGCTCACGGTGGCGCCGTGCATCTCCAGCAGGCGCCGCACGGCCTCGCCGGCTTCCTGCTCGTCGTCGACCACCAGCACCGAGAGCCCCTGCAGGCTGGGGGCGTCGTGGTCCGATCCCGCCCGCAGGCCGGGCCAGGGCGCCGGCTCCTCGAGCAGGGCCGGCACCGGCAGCTCGATGGTGACCGTGGTCCCCTTGTGGGGACCGGCGCTCTCCGCCCGCACCTCGCCCCCGTGCAGTTCGACCAGCTGGCGGGCGATGGCGAGCCCCAGGCCCAGGCCTCCGTGGCGGCGGGTGGAGCTGGAGTCGCCCTGGCGGAAGGGCTCGAACACGTGGGGCAGCAGCTCCGGCTCGATGCCGACGCCGCTGTCGCGCACCTCGACGCAGATCCGCCGCTCGCCCCGGCCCACCGCCAGCCACACCTGGCCGCCGTCGGGCGTGAACTTGACCGCGTTGCTCACCACGTTCCAGACGACCTGCTGCAGGCGGTCGGGGTCGCCCCAGACGATGCAGGGAAGGCCGCGGCCCATGTGCAGGCGCAGCCCCTTCGCCTGGGCGGCGGGGGTGGCGAGCTCGACCACCGTACGGCAGATCTCCGCCAGGTCGAGCAGGCGCGGGTTGAGCTGAAGCCGGCCGCTCATCGCCCGCTGGGCGTCGAGCAGGTCCTCCACCAGCCGGGTCTGCGCGGCGGTGTTGCGCTCGATCACCTCGGCCGCACGCTGGACGGTCTGCGGCGTGGCGTTCGGCTGCTTGAGCTGCCAGACCCAGCCGCGGATCACGTTCAGCGGGCTGCGCAGCTCGTGCGAGAGGATCGAGAGGATCTCGTCCTTCGTGCGGTTGGCGGCCTCTGCCGCCTGCCGCGCCTCGCGCTCGGCGTCGATGCGGCGCTCCAGCTCGTCGTAGAGGGCGACGTTCGCCAGCGCCAGCGCGGCGGCGTTCGCCAGCGCCTGCAACGTCGCCAGCTCGCCCTCGGTCGCCTGGTGCGGGCGCGCCCAGTAGGCGCCGATCGCCGCGATCGGGTCCTCCGGCCGCACCGGTACCACGGCCAGGCTCTTGACGAAGGTGGAGCGGTAGGCGTCGTGGGGGACGCGCGGGTCGGCGTAGATGTCGCCGATCGCCGCCGGGCGGCGGTTCTTCATCACCCAGCCGGAGATGCACTCGTCGATGGCGAAGCGGCGTCCCTTCCACAGCGGCTCGATCGCGTCCTCGTCGACGTAGTGGCAGAAGCCCTGCTCGCGCAGGACGAAGGTGACCCCGTCGGCGCCGG
>Ga0335071_10008884_pt1 | contig 10289 bp, 8 predicted proteins | sample Lox_Sample_15_FD_206724 | JGI IMG/M metagenome (GOLD analysis project Ga0335071, IMG submission 206724) | Soil microbial communities from Loxahatchee National Wildlife Refuge, Florida, United States - Lox_Sample_1.5 | ecosystem: Environmental > Terrestrial > Soil > Wetlands | place: USA: Florida...
GCCACAATGCAGCGTATCTTTGCAGCCCAAGGTTTTCAGGTCAAGCGCGTTGGAGCGGTTTACAATACGTATTCGTTATATTACCTGATACGACTGATACCGTTACCGATAAAGATAAAGCGCCTCATGTTAGATCGAATGGAGAATACCTTGACCGGGAATGCCCGGTTAAGGGTTCCACTGGGTAATTTGTACCTGATTGCTCAGAGGCCTGATGCACGATCGTTCAAACGCAACCCATAGGAGAATATCGATGAATCAAGAACACGACCCCAATGTTGACGCTTTTAATCATGATATCGCGAACAATGAAGGATACCTGTACTCTACGAATGCCAGCCTAAGCAGCCAAATGGCCAATCGCCGGATGACCGATGCAGCATTGGAGTCTACCGACTTCCAGGGAAAGCGGGTGGTGGATGTCGGCGCTGGTGATGGCACATATACATTAGAATTATATGATCGCGGACAACCGGCTTGTATATACGGTGTGGATATGGCTCAGGAAGCCATAAGGATCGCACAGGAGAGGGTCGGTGACCGCCAGATCGTATATGAAGTAAATAGCGCCTATGCCCTGCCATGCGAAGCGAGCAGCTTTGATATTACACACCTGCGCGGAGTGTTGCATCACATGGATCGGCCAGCGGATGCCCTGAAAGAAGGCTTGCGCGTATCCTCCTCGATGGTGGTGATCGAGCCCAATGGTTACAACCCGGTCCTCAAGCTGCTGGAGCGGTTCTCGCGTTATCACATCGAACACCGTGAAAAATCCTACTCGGCACGTCAACTAAGACGCTGGGTCATGGATGCGGGAGGCAGGGTCGTACACCAGAAATTTATTGGACTCGTCCCCATGTTTTGTCCCGATTGGTTTGCAAGGATAATGAAATTCATTGAACCTGTGGCGGAACGGATTCCTTTGATCAATGTCTGCGGATGCGCGCAGGTGGTTATTGTTGCTGTGAGGGTGGCGCAGGAAAAATGAAACGTGTGATCGTTACCGGGGCTACAGGCTTTGTTGGCGCCAATCTGGTAAGGCAGCTTCTAAAGGATGGTCAGCAGGTTCACCTTTTAGTTCGTCCAGGTTATACCCCCTGGCGTATTCAGGCCATTCGTAATGATGTGCACTTATATGAAGTTGATTTTCAGCAAGCAGAAAAGTTAAGTGGCATCATCAGGCAAATCGGGCCAGACTGGATTTTTCACCTGGCAGCTTATGGGGCGTATTCATCGCAGACCGACTTGACCCGCATGGTAGAAACCAACATCACAGGCACGATCAATCTAGTTGAGGCTTGTTTGCAAACCGGTTTTGAATCTTTTATCAATACCGGCTCGTCGTCAGAATACGGCTTCAAGACGATAGCCCCTGCTGAAACGGAATGGCTAGAACCGAATAGCCACTATGCCATAACCAAGGCTTCAGCCACCCTTTATTGCCGCTATACTTCGCAGGTTTGTAATGCACGTTTACATACCTTGCGGCTCTATTCCGTTTTCGGCCCCTATGAAGACCCTCAACGACTTATGCCCGCCCTGATAAAATATGGACTAATGAACAAACTTCCTCCGTTGGTGGGCCCGGATACTGCCCGGGATTACGTTTATGTGGATGATGTGATTGATGCTTATCTTCTGGCGGCAACAAAAACCAATCACGAACCTGGTGCAATTTACAATGTGGGTTCTGGCATCCAAACTCCTTTGCATGAAGTAGTCCAAGTGGCACGTCGGGTACTAGGTATAACTGTGGAACCTGAGTGGGGCTCAATGCCACAACGGATGTGGGACACCACGACATGGGTGGCAAATAATAAAAAAATCCACAATGAACTTGGCTGGAAGCCGCGGTTCACTTTTGAACAAGGTTTTCGCAAGATGGTCGATTGGGCCTCCAGAAACAATGAATTGTGATATTCAAAGCCTGGCTGATAATTGATAGAAATCATATTGTAAAGGGTGTTGCAGAAGATATGAACCATTTTGGGAACCAGATACAAAACAATTTATCTAAAATATTTACTTATAAGAAAGTCATCTATTCCTTCTTATTGGGATGTTTTTTTTCCTTGTCCACCAAAGGGATATTCACCCCGATTATCTTGAATGGGAAATCGTTTGTTGGAAGAAGCGAATGGATACAAATAGCGATTGTTGTAGTTCTAGCAATGTTCTACTCAATCATCTTTGTCTTTTTATCAGCCATAATTCCTTCAAGTTTTTATTCCAAATTGATTTTGCCCATTAAAAGTTTCAGACCAAATCAATTCAATCGTGATCAAAAAATCCAATTCATAACCGGGATGATTATTATTGGATTCCTGCTTTCTGTACTATTTCACGTATATCAAGGTGAGATACTAAAAAGGCCATATCCTTATACAACATTTCTTTTTTTACCGACGCAGAGATTTAGTGATTTCACGTTTGCTCAATCTGAACCGTTTCTAAACCCTTATTTCAACAATGTCTATCAAGGTGGGCAATTTCCCCTAGCAATGTTGATTTATTTTCTATTTACATCGATACCGCTTAATATTTCGCTGCTTATTTTTCTTATACTGTGTTCAACTGCATTTGCTTATCTCACGAACATAATCTTATGGGGGAAAAAGAGCTCAATATTGCTAAGGCTCAATGATATTTTGCCCTTAGTGTTTCTAACATATCCATTTTTGATCGCTATGGACCGTGGCAATCTTGAAATTCTGTTGTTCGTGTTCCTGCTGTTTTTTCTGTTTTTTTTTCTGCGGGAAAGATATACCCTCAGTGCAGTATTTTTAGCACTCGCTATCGCCATGAAAGGATTCCCGGCAGTCTTGCTTTTAATATACATACCAAAGAAAAAATATCTCGAAATAGTGATGGCAATATCGATTGCCACACTGTTGACATTGGGCAGCCTGGCATTGTTCAAAGGAGGGTTTATGGCGAACTTGAATTTCTTATTACACGGCCCGTTTTTCAGTCCGCAGGGCTCGTTTGTTGGTCAAAGTAATTTTGTTCAACGCGGTGTCTCTTTATTTACATTCTTTAAAATCATTTTTATTGAAACAGGCCTGCTGAAAAAAATTGATATGATGCGATTCCTCTCCACATATATTAAACTCGCGGCTTTATCGTTCATCCCCCTGGCAGCCTACGTTGTATTCATTGAGAAAATTCTTTGGAGGCGGGTAGCTCTTCTTGTATTTTCAATGCTGCTTCTCCCCCAAATCTCTGCAGATTACAAGTTGCTACATGTTTACCTGCCCATGTTTCTTTTCCTATTATCAGAAGATCATTCACGTGCGGACTTTGTTTATTTAATAATCTTTGGGCTATTGATGATTCCAAAAGATTATACATTCCTTCCGCATGTACTTTCTGACTCTGGCACGCACGACATCAGCATTTCGATTATGATCAACATTCTATCGATAATTGCAGCATCCGTGATGATTATAATAAGCGGCACTAAAGAGTGGTTGCAAAGACCCCGGAATTAACATCCAAATGAAATCAAGGGATAGGTGCCGTATGTTATTTTTGATCGCATTTTTTCATTTTCAGTAACACAAATTGATTTAAGAAGCATAAAAAACGAGATTATCATCCTACAAGGAGAAAAACATGACAAATTGGCTTCAATCACTGTTCGATCAGACTATTACACAACAAAAAGAAAACGTTCCCTGGATTGATCAATATGTTCCCGTCCTTATTTACGGAACGGGTACATTTGCGCAAGATATTCATCATACTCTTGTGGATCATGGCTTGCCTGTGCTCGGCTTCCTTGACCATATCGAACGAGAAAAAAACTGTCTTAATGGCATACCGATATACAAACCCGATGCGACGAGAACAATCGACCGCAATAAAACAGTGGTTGTTCTTGGCATCCACAACTATCAAGCAGACATTCCTCAGATCATTCAAAGGTTGAACAATGCGGGCTTTCAGAAAATTGTTTCGTCAGTAGAACTCTATGATCATTTTGGCTCAGCGCTGGGCGTGAGATATTGGCTCACTTCACGCAGCTTTTACGTGCCGCTCAAATCCATTCTGGAAGAAACATACTCGCTGTGGTCCGACGAAGCGAGCAAATCACTGTTTCAATCCATCATTAAATTTCGCTTAACGGGCGACGCATCAACGCTTCCTGCTCCTGATCTCACCCCTTACCGTCCCGCTGATCTTCCTCTATGGCAGACTCCCCTACGCTTTATCGATTGTGGTGCCTATGATGGAGACACATTGGCCGATTTTATAAAAAGCGATATTCCGTTTCAGTCCGTAGCGGCGTTTGAACCCGACTTAAAAAACTGTATGCGTCTTACCGATTTTGCGAATTCTCAAAAAGAAAAATTCCCCAGCATCTTCATATACCCATGCGGCGTATATTCTTCGATTACACAACTGGCGTTTGAAACAGGCAGGGAAATGGCAAGCGCCATATCCAGCAAAGGGACAACCATGATCCAATGCGTTGCGCTTGATGATGTGCTCCCGAATTTTGCCCCCAATTTAATCAAAATGGACATTGAAGGATCGGAGTACGAAGCATTATTGGGGGCTCGTCAATTGATTGCTGAACATACGCCGGGATTAGCCATTTCACTCTATCACCGCCCAGAACATTTATGGCAGTTACCCCTACTGGTGGAAAGGATTGCTCCTCACAAATACAAGTATTTTATGCGATCCCACGCGCTCAATGACTTTGAACTTGTCTTATATGCAATGCCAGTGAAGTGACAATCATCCAAGTGTCTGCATATAATGCGAATCGCCCCGCCGATTTCGGTGTTCGTCACCTCTTCATACCCACTGACGGCGGAGCAATGTTTCATAATTTTGTCGTTGGCACGCATCCAAGAACCAGAATCATCTTCAATCATCATGGGCCAGCCTGTAGAATGGCTGCAGAAGGCTAGGCACACATTACCAACATCCCGGGTGTGATCAATGAACCCGAGATCCCCTAATGGACCTGACTCGAAAGCGTCCAAAAGCATGGCCAATGTAGCGTTCGGCTGAATACCAATAATGATCTCTTCGGATTGCGAGCTGCCCCCCCTTGACGATCACCTGCTATATCATTAGGCAGTGATGTTATTCTATTTTCCGTGGGTAAAACCTTGATTGATTTTGAATGTTCAGGTGAACGGCAGAAAGTGATGTGATACTTGATTTCAGATTATAGAAAAAACTGCACTATCCTTCAAACATTACAAGGGGGAAAGAATGATTAGTAGAAGCCAAAAAACACACCTATTAGCGCTCATGATGATTGTGGGATTGATGATCAATATCACGTATCATTACTGGCTAGGCGCTTATGATAATCTCTCCTATCCCTATAATACATTTCTATTTGTGCCGAGAGTGCATTTCTCAGATTATACAAGTGTCACCAGAGAAGGAGGCTCACTAAATCCGTATCTTGGATACAAAAGCGCCCAATACCCTCTACTTGTACTCGTCGGATACCTGTTTTCTCTATTGCCTTTTTCCATATACATCTACTTTTTCCTGCTTATTGCTGGACTTCTATTTTTTTGCATTCTATTCCTGAGGGAAGGCGGTTGGTTGGAATATGCAATCAATATTTTTATCATCTCCCTGCTGTCCTACCCTGTCCTCATTACTATTGACCGCGGAAATTTTGAAGGGTTGGTCGCTGTCGTTCTCCTGGCTTTTGCATATTTTTTTATGCAGAAACGATATGCCGCAAGTGCAATTCTGCTTGCAATTGCCATATCGTTGAAATTACTACCCGTGGTTTTATTGGCACTCTTCATACCGGAAAGAAGATACCGTGAGATCGGCATTTGCATCGTGGTGACACTCCTATTGACCCTCGCCAGTTTATTATGCTTCCAAGGCGGGCTGGCCGCCAATCTAAATTTTCTGCTTCATGCCTCCAACATCACATCCAATCCGTTTTTCGGCTACTTCACGAATTTCAAGGGTGATGTGGTTCAAAGAGGTACTTCCCTCATAACGCTGATAAAGATCATTCAACGAGAATTCGGGGCTTGGACGAATTATATTGATTATTTTGGCGAAAATCTCATAAAGATTTATGTTATTCTGGCTGGATTGGTAGGCATAATCATGGCTCTCTATACAATATTCATCGAAAAAGAGACTTGGAAACGATTTGCCATCCTGACCTTCGCGATGCTGATTCTGCCTACCATTTCGGCAGATTACAAGCTCTTGCACATATACATGCCACTCTATTTATTTATCAACAGCCCAAAGAAATCGAGGTTGGACCTGATCTACCTGATATTATTTGGCCTATTGTTGGTTCCAAAAGATTATTATTATCTTCAGCACATCGGCTCAGAAGCGGGTTTTGATATCAGCCTCTCGGTCCCCTTTAATATCCTTATTTTAATGGCCTTTTCCGCGATCCTTATGATCAGTGGTGCAAAGGACCGCTTGCAGGGATGGCTCAAATCGAAATCCCGGATATCACCTAGTGCTTCCACAAGCTTGGGAGCGTAATCGGATCGTATGACAAATTCACCTGATATAATACCGACAAAAGTTTGTCTTTTATGCATCAAACCAGAATAAACTAAACCTATGATCCGCGTTTCAGACTATATAGCCAACAAATTTGCCGATCTCGGCATTCGTCACGTCTTCATGTTGACTGGCGGTGGTGCGATGTTCCTCAACCATGCCATTGGCATACATCCAAAAATCAAAACCGTTTTTAATCATCATGAGCAAGCCTGTGCCATGGCCGCTGAAGGTTATGCCCGTATCACAAACACGGCGGGCGTTATCAACGTCACTACCGGACCTGGTGGGATCAATGCACTCAACGGCGTTTTCGGTGCATGGACCGATTCGATTCCCATGCTGATTATTTCTGGGCAGGTCAAACGCGAAACCTATCTCCGTTCCTATGACTTGCCTGATTTGCGACAACTCGGCGACCAGGAAGCGGATATCATTTCGATGGTTCGCGGTATTACCAAATATGCGGTCACCGTCACCGACCCCAAATCGATTCGTTACCATTTGGAAAAAGCCTGGTACCTTGCACACACCGGAAGGCCCGGACCATGCTGGCTGGATATCCCAATTGATGTGCAATCGAGTCAGGTGGACGAACCCACATTGGATGGTTTTACACCAGGCATGGAGGCAAAGCCGGACGTCGATAAGTTAATTGATTCGGTTGCCCGATCCTTAGAACATTTAAGAAATGCCGAGCGGCCTGTCATTCTCGCGGGAACCGGTGTCCGCCTTGCAGGCGCAGTGGCAATCTTCAATGAAGTAATCCATAAATTAAATATTCCTGTAACAACAGGATGGACACACGATCTCGTTGATTCAGAAAACCCTGTTTTCTGCGGTCGCCCTGGGACGATCGGGACACGTCCAGGCAACTTCGCAGTTCAAAACTCGGATGTGTTGTTGATTATCGGAAGCCGCCTCAACGTTCGACAGACCGGATATACATTCAAATCATTCGCGCGTGCCGCCTATAAAATCTGGATTGATGTTGATCCGGCTGAACTCCATCGCCCCACTGTCTGGCCGGATATGCCTATTGTCGCCGATGCAAAAGAATTCTTATTGGAAATGAATCGCCAACTTGAAGACAGCAATTGGGATAAAACCAAGCACACGAAATGGCTAGCATGGTGCAAAGAACGACAAGCGCGTTATCCTGCCGTGCTTCCAAAACATAGAGTATTCAATGGCAGGATCAATCCTTATCACTTCATCGAAGTTTTGTTCGATTATCTCGATTCGGATGATATCGTTGTAACTGGGAATGCGACCGCTTGCGTTGTTTCTTTTCAAGTGGCGAAAATCAAACTCGGTCAACGACTCTTTTCCAATTCGGGCTCAGCGTCGATGGGATATGATTTGCCAGCTGCCATTGGCGCAGCAATCGCGAGCGAAGGAAGGCGTGTGATTTGCCTAGCAGGCGATGGAAGTCTACAACTCAACGTGCAAGAACTTCAAACGCTGGCAGAAAACAAGCTTCCGGTTATACTTTTTGTGCTAAACAACAATGGCTATCTCTCCATTCGAACTTCCCAAAGCGGCTTCTTCGGCACAACAATCGGAGAAAGCCCAGCATCCGGAGTTTCGTTTCCAAATCTTGAACATCTTGCAAAAGCTCATGGGATCGCGTATGCCAAACTTGATATGAAAGATTTCGAAACGCCACTTCAGGAAACTCTCCATGCGCAGGGGCCGATCGTATGCGAAGTGATGCTTGATCCCGATCAAGGTTTTGAGCCACGGCAGAGCTCGCGTCAACTGCAGGACGGACGAATCATCTCGGCGCCACTTGAAGATATGTATCCTTTCCTTGAACGCGGGGAACTGCTCACAAATCTGTTAATTCCAGAGTGGAACGAGTAATTACCCTTTCATGGCTAAAATTCTCAAGTGTCCAGGTTGGTATAAAATAAGCGGTTACAGCTGGGTCCGATGGTTATATTTGATGTTAGGCAAGTGGCTTACTTGAAAAAAGAAGGAGATAATATGGTTAATCGGGATATTTTTGAAGACCTCTTTGTGCTTGAGATTGCCAACAACCACTGGGGCGACATCAATCGCGGATTGCGCATCATAAAGGAATTTGGTACGGTCGTCCGCTACAGCGATGTGCGCGCTGCGATCAAACTACAACTCCGCGATGTAGATACGTTCATTCATAAGGATTTTATCGGCCGCAACGATATTCGGTATATTAAGAAGACCCTGGATACGCGTTTAAACCACGACGACACTGCCACACTGGTAGAAGCAGTACGGCGGGCAAATTGTGTTCGGGTGGCCACGCCATTCGACGAGAAATCTGTTGAATTGTGCGTCGAACTGGGCATTGAGATTATCAAAGTTGCCAGTTCAGACATCACAGACTGGCCTTTGCTTGAGAAGATCGCAAAGACCCAGAAACCAGTCATCGTATCAACCGGCGGAACATCCCTCAATGACATTGACAACACCGTTTTGTTCTTCGAGCATCGCAATATTCCATTGGCCATTAACCACTGTGTTTCCATCTATCCATCGGAAGATGCAGATTTACAGCTTAATCAAATTGACTTTTTGAAGAGCCGGTATCCCGGCCATGTGATTGGCTTTTCAACCCACGAATATCATGATTGGCGCTCATCCATCATGATTGCATATGCAAAAGGCGCAAGAACTTTCGAGCGTCACGTGGACATTAAAGCTGATGATAAACCGTTTTCGCCCTACTGTTCTACACCCGAGCAGATTGCCGAATGGTTCCATGCCTTCAATAAAGCGCGTGAGATGTGCGGCGCACCGGGGACAGAGAAGGCCCCATCCACGCAGAAGGAAACTGATTATCTTATAACACTCGTGCGTGGTGTTTATGCCAGGCGTGATCTACCTGCCGGTCACATTTTAACACCTGACGACTACTATCTGGCTATTCCGCTTCAAAAGGGACAGCTCTCCTGCCGTGAGCTGCTTAACGATCAAGTGTTGGCCTCTGAATGCAAACAAGATGCGCCATTAATGGTCGAGATGGTTGACAGCCTTTATAATCACGACGAAGCCTTGAAGAAACAATTGTATGAACGCGGTCTATGAACAACCTGAGGGATGCAACAAATGAAATACATAAGCATTGTTACACCTTGCTACAACGAAGAAGGCAATATACAGGAGCTGTACGGCCGCATCAAGAAGGTGATGATGGGGTTCGATTATAACTACGAACATATCTTTATTGACAATGCATCCACAGATCATACTGTTGATCTCTTACGCGAACTCGCACAAAAAGATAAGCGAGTAAAGGTGATCATCAATACACGCAACTTCGGGCACCTCCGTTCCCCATATTACGGGCTTTTGCAGGCCAGGGGAGATGCTGTTGTTATCCTCGCGTCAGACCTGCAGGATCCACCTGAAAGAATTTCAGAGTTTATACAAAAATGGGAAGAGGGATATAAGGTTGTTGCTGGCGTCAAGACCATGAGCCAGGAATCCGGCTTGCTCTATTTTCTGCGTACAATGTATTATCGAATGCTGCGCAAACTCTCGGATGTGGATTTGATAGAACACTATACGGGGTTCGGTCTTTACGACCAGCAGGTGATCGAGATTCTTCGGAAACTAGATGATCCATATCCTTACGTTCGCGGTTTGATCGCAGAGATAGGTTTCCCCATTGCTCATATCGAGTTTGTCCAGCCGCGCCGTGCACACGGCATTACCAAGAACAATTTTTACACGCTCTACGATACGGCAATGCTTGGACTCATAAGCTATACAAAAGT
>Ga0335071_10008885_pt1 | contig 10289 bp, 7 predicted proteins | sample Lox_Sample_15_FD_206724 | JGI IMG/M metagenome (GOLD analysis project Ga0335071, IMG submission 206724) | Soil microbial communities from Loxahatchee National Wildlife Refuge, Florida, United States - Lox_Sample_1.5 | ecosystem: Environmental > Terrestrial > Soil > Wetlands | place: USA: Florida...
CGTCGGTGGACTGCAGGAGCGCCGGCATGTCGGGGTCCTGCTGCTTGGTCAGGCGGACGAACTCGAGCCCGGCCTCGGGGTCGTTCTCGCCGCCCCTCGGGAAGCGCGCGTCGGTGATGATCCCGAGCGTCGTCGCGCGGAACTCCTCGAACAGGGCCCACCCCTCCTCGAACGTCTCGGCGAGCAGGATCTTCGTGCGCGCCTTCATCCGCCGCAGGCGCTGGCGCGCGTTGACGCCGTCGGCCATGAGCGCCTGCGTCTGCTTCGTGAGCTCGGCGTACAGCATCGGGAGGTACGTGGAGTAGAAGCGCACCGAGTTCTCGACCAGGATGATCGTGCGCACCCCGGCGAGCGCGGTGTCGCGGCGCGCGTTGCGGCGGTCCTCGACGAGCTTGATGATCGCCAGGAACAGCGCCACGTCGCCGCGCCAGACGAACACCTGGTCGAGCAGCGGCGGCCGGTTCAGCTCCTTGACCCGGTGGGCCTCGAAGTGGTTGTCGGCGAGCATCACCACCGGCATGTCGGGGCGCGTCTCCTTGGCGGCGCGGGCGAACGCGCGCACGTCCATCCCGCCCAGGCGCGGCATCGTGATCACAAGGTCGAACGGCCGCTCCTTGAGCGCCGCGAGCGCCTCCTGCGCGGTCGAGACCTGCGTGATGCGCGGCGACGTCGCGAGGTTGAGCTGGTAGAACTCGGCGTCGAGGCTCTCCGAGAGCTGGCCGTCCTCCTCGAGGATGTACGAGTCGTACAGCGAGGACACCAGCAGCACCTCGCGCACGCGGTACCCCATCAGGTCGCGCAGAGCTGCGTGCGTCGAGTCGTACTCCGGGAGCGCGTCCGGCGTGTCCCAGGCGGCCATGGCGGCGACCTCCTCCGGCGATTATCGCCTCTTCACCGGCGCGGCGCCGTGTACCGCCCGCCGCGGGACCGCCGGTCGGCTCAGCGTCCCGCGATGCGTTCGTACAGCGGCACTCGCCCGTCGCTGCTCTCGCCGAAGAGCTCGACCGAGGTGACCGACGAGACGGGTCCCCGCCCCGCGGCGGTCACGAACACGCGCCGCAGCACGCCCCTGCGCTCGCCGATGAGCGTGACGGCGCGCGGGGCGCCGCCGGCGACCTCGATCTCGACCGTCCTGGTCCGGAGCGCATGCAGGGCGACCGTGCACCCGCGCTCGCCGCACGAGCGCACGTCGTAGCCGTACGCCCACGACCGCTCGAGCGCGTTGAGCTCCCGCACCTCGCCCCGCTCCGCCCGCATCAGCCAGTACACGCGCAGCGGTGAGCCGGGGTCGAGGGCGCCGCTCCTGGTCGTGACCACGTCGTACGCCACGGCGTTGGCGTTGAGGCTGCGCTCGATCACGAAGAGGTGCCCGTCCGCCTCCGCCGCCCTCGCCTGTCGGCACAGTGCGGGCAGAAGCAGCACGAGCAGTGCGGTCCTCGCGAGAACCCGGCCCACCGCCCCCATCTGACGGCCCCGGTGTGAGGCCGCTGCGGCGCCCGCGTGACGGCGGCGTGAGACCGCTGCGGCGAGCCCGCACTCACGTTGCCGGCCGCCCTCGGGCGTCCGGCGCGGGGGGAACCGGGTCGCGCCCCTCCGCGAGCCGGACGAGAACATCCTGTGCCCGCCGACGCGGCTCCCCGTCGGCGGGCCTGCGGAGCACGTAGCTGCCGTCCTGCTGCAGGTCCCACGCGCTGGTGTTGTCCGCGTCGTAGACGTCGAGGATGGCGCACAGCTCGGCCTGGAGCGCGGGATCGACGACGGGGACGACCGTCTCCACGCGGTTGTCGAGGTTGCGCTTCATCCAGTCCGCCGACCCGATGTAGTACTCGGGGGCGCCGCCGTTGGCGAAGGCGTAGATCCGGGCGTGCTCGAGGAAACGTCCCAGCACCGAGTATACGCGGATGTTCTCGGAGATTCCGGGGAGCCCCGGGCGCAGACAGCACAGGCCTCGGATGTTGAGCGTGATCGGGACGCCGGCGCGGCTCGCCGCGTACAGCTCCCGGATGAGCGCGGGATCTTGCAGTTGGTTCATCTTCGCGCGGATGCCCGCGGGCCGGCCGGCGGCCGCGTGCCTGGCCTCGCGGCGAATGAGCGCCGCGAACGTGTCGCGCATGAAGGCGGGCGCCACGACCAGGCGGCTGAACCTCCGGGGCGGAGTGGAGCCGGTGAGCTCGTTGAAGACGGCGACAACGTCGGCAGCGAGCTTCGGCTCGCACGAGAGGATCCCGAGGTCCTCGTAGAGCTTCGCGGTGCCGGTGTGGTAGTTGCCGGTGCCGACGTGGACGTACGTCCTGATCCCGTCGGGCTCCTCCCTCGCGACCAGTGCCAGCTTGACGTGTGTCTTGAGCTTCTCCACCCCGTAGGCGACGTGCGCTCCCTCCCGTTCCAGCAGGTTGCCCCACGCGATATTGGGCGCCTCGTCGAGACGCGCCGTGATCTCCACCAGCACGGCAACCTGTTTGCCGGCGCGGGTCGCATCGGCGAGCGCGCGCACGATCGGGGAGTCGGACGAGGTGCGGTAGATCGTGAGCTTGATCGCGAGCACCTTGGGGTCCGCGGCCGCGAGCTGGAGGAAGCGGAGCACCGAGGTGTCGAAGCTGTGGTATGGGTGGTGCAGCAGAATGTCCCCGCGGCGGATCTCGGCGAAGAAGTCGTCGGCCCCAGCCTTGCGCAACGGCGCGAGGCGCGGGTGTGTCACCGGGAGGTGCGGCCGGTCGCGCAGGTCGGCACGGTCGTCCACCTTGAACGACAGCAGGTCGGCCAGCCCGAGGAAGTGCTCGGGCACGTAGACGTCGTCGGCGTCGATCGCGAGCTGCTGCACCAGCCACGTGCGCAGCGCCCGTGGCATGTCGGGCGAGACCTCCAAGCGGACAACGCCCGCGAATCGCCGTGCCTTGAGCTCGTCGGTGACCTGACTGATGATGCTCCCGGGCGTTCCCGACTGGTCGCCTTCGTCGGCCCGGTCGGGGCGGCTGGTCTCGCCCTCGATCCCGCGCGTCACCCGGAACAGCCACACGCCGACGATCTGCTGCTCCGGGAGGATCCGGCCGATGTTGGCGGCGATCACCTGCTCCAGCGCCACGAACCCGCCGCCGTCGACCGGCACCCACCGCCCCCGGTTGGCCGGCACCTTGATCCGCACGAAGCGCTCGCCGCGGCGCAGCGCCACCTTGACCGCCAGGTTGAGGCCGAGGTTCGAGATGAACGGGAACGGGTGCTCCGCGTCGACCGCGAGCGGCGTCAGGATCGGGAGGATCGTGCGGGAGAACACGCCGGCGAGCTGCGTTTTCGCCCTCCGCCCAAGGACCGCGTGGTCGACGATCGGGAGCCCGGCCGCGGCCAGTGCCGGCCGGATCTCCCCGTTGATCAGGATGGCGAGCTCGGCGATCTGGTGGAGGATCTCGGCGCGGCACGCCCTGAGCTCCTCGACCGGGGTGCGGCCGTCGAGCGAGCGCTTGTCCAGCCTCTGGTTCACCTGCCGCTTGAGGCCGCCGATCCGTTTCATGAAGAACTCGTCGTGGAGCATCCCCATGATCCCCGCGAACTTCACGCGCTCGAGCAGAGGCACGTCGGGGTCGCCCACGAACGCCAGGACACGGCGTGCGAACGAGAGCCACGACAGCTCGCGATTGAGGAACGCCTCGGGCCCGAACACGACGACCGGCGCTTCCGGGCGGCCCGGCGCGGGGCGCTTGGGCCGCGGGGTGGTGGGGCGATCGGGGGTCGGCTTCCTCGGGGTCATGATTTCCTCATGGCGTGCTGCTCCGGTGGACTACAATCCTACACGAACAAAGGGTGCGCCGCACTCGGACGACGGTCCGGCGCCGGGCGAGCGAACGATCATGAAACCGTTCCGATTCAAAGTGATAGGAAGAATCGCGGCGGCGCGGATCGCGGACGCTCTCGCGGCCTCGTGGGTTGTTCGGACCGCAGCGCCGTCCGGCGTCCGCCGCTGCCACCTCGACACGTTCGACTGGGCGTTGTGGCGCAGCGGCGGCAGGCTCACGCTCGAGACCGAGGCAGGCCAGACGCTCGCCCGCTGGGAGCGGGACGCGCGCGTGCGACGGGCGCCGGTGCCGCGGGATGTGCGTTTCGCGGGCGACCTCCCGCGCGCCTTCAGCAACGAGGTGGCGGATGCGACCGAAGGCCGCGCGTTGCTTCCGGTCGGCGAGGCGCTCGTACGCCGACGCGAGCTCCGCATCATCGACGGAGAGGGGAAGACCCGGGCGCGCGTTTGGTTCGACACGGTGCGACCTTTGCGGGACGGCGAGTGGACGGGCCAACGACTCCGCCTCGTCGTCGTCGAGCCGCTCCCGGGGTACGCGCGGGACGCTGAGGCGGTCGCCGCGCGCCTGGGCGCCGAGCCCGCCCTCGCGGCCGCACGCGACGAGGAGCTCGAGGCGGCGGCGGCCGCGTGCGGCAGACGGCCCGGCGACTACACCTCCAAGCTCGCAGTCCCGCTCCGGGCGACGGAGCCCGCGGAACGGGCGGTGCGGCGGATTCTGCGACACCTCGCGGCCACGATCGCCGCCAACGTGGACGGCACGGTGCGCGACCTCGACACCGAGTTCCTGCATGACCTCCGCGTCGCCACCCGCCGCACGCGCACGTGCCTCGGCCAGCTTGACGGAGTGTTCCCGCACGCGCACGTCGAGGCGTTCGCGGCCGAGTTCCGTTGGCTCGCCGACGCCACCAACCCCCTGCGCGACCTCGACGTCTTTCTCGCGGAGCTCGCGCCCCACGCCGCGGGGCCGCTCGCCCCGCTCGTCGGGCGGGTGCGCGCGGTCCGCGCCGATGCCCACATCGAGCTCTCGTCCGTGCTCGGCTCCGAGCGCTTCGACAGGCTCATGCGGCGCTGGCGGCGGGTGCTCGACCGCCGCCTGCCCGGCGGCGAGCGCGGCGCCGAGCCCGTCGCAGCCCTCGCGGCCGAGCGCATGTGGCGCGCCTACCGCCGCCTTTCGTCGCACGCCCGCGACCTCACGGCGGACTGCCCCCCGGCGGAGCTGCACCGCCTCCGGATCGACGCCAAGAAGCTGCGCTACCTGTTGGAGTTCTTCGCGAGCCTCTGGGACCCTGAAGAGACGAAGGCGTTGGTTGCCGAGCTGAAGCTGGTGCAGGACAGCCTCGGCAACTACCACGACGCGTTTCTCCAGGGCGAGAGGCTGACCGCCCTCGCGCCCGAGGTGCTCGCGTCAGGCGCCGGGGCGGCGACGCTGCTGGCGATGGGGCGCCTGGTCGCCGATCTCGAGCGACGCCAGGTCGCGGAGGCGGAGCGCGTGCTCGCCCGCCTCGAGGCGTTCGCCGCCCCCCCGTTCCCCGACCGCTTCGCCCACCTCGTCGAGCGGATCGGGTGATGAACACGGTGGCGGTGTGGACGATCAAGGGGGGCGTGGGCAAGACCGCGACCGCCGTCAACCTCGCGGCCCTCGCCGCCGCCGAAGGGCTGCGCACCCTGCTCTGGGACCTCGACCCCCAGGGCGCGGCCAGCTTCTACTTCCGTGTCAAGGCCAGGGTCAAGGGCGGCGGCCGCCGGCTCCTGCGCCGCTCCTCCGAGCTCAGGCGCTGGATCCGGGGCACAGACTTCGAGGCGCTCGACCTGCTGCCGGCCGACTTCTCGTACAGGAGGCTGGATCTCGACCTCGACGACCGTCGCGACCCGGCCCGCCGCCTCGCCCTCAAGCTCGCCCCGCTCGCAGAGGAGTACGACCTGATCCTCCTCGACTGCCCTCCGTCGGTGTCGCTCGCGAGCGAGAGCGTGCTGGCCGCCGCCGACACCCTGCTTGTCCCGGTCATCCCGACGATCCTCTCGCTGCGCAGCCTCGGACAGGTGCGCTCGTTCGCGGCGAAGGCGGGACGGCGGGGGCTCGCGGTGCTGCCGTTCCTCTCGATGGTGGACCGGCGCAAGGCGATGCACCGGGAGCTCGTCGAGCGCTGCCAGGAGGACCCGGCGTTCCTGCGGACCGCCGTCCCCGCAGCCAGCGTCGTTGAGAAGATGGGCATCCACCGCGCCCCGCTCGCGGCGTACGCCCCGTCCAGCGCGGCGGCAAAGTCGTTCGCCGCTCTCTGGGACGAGGTCGCCTCCCGGCTCGCGCTGCGCGGATAACAGGCCGGCGGCGACGGTTCCACCTACGGGGCGCGCCGGTGTCAGCGGCCGCCCGCGCCGCCCCGCGCGGACGGTGCGACCGTCGCGAACGGGAAGCGGACGATTCGGGCCCTCGGCGTACCGTCCGTCACGCCGCCGATCCGGCGCGCGAACGGGATGTGGGAGTGGCCGCACGCGAGCACGTCGGGCCGGTCCGCGCCCAGCTTGGCGGCCAGCGCCCGCGCGGTGATGCTGGGGAACACGTAGTCCGTCACGCCCAGCGGGGAGCCGTGGACGAGCTCGACGCGGCACCCGCCGAACTCCAGGTGCAGAGCCTCCGGGAGCTCCCGCAGCCACTCCAGGTCTCCGCGGTCGAGCGCGCGCGCGGTGCGCACCAGATCGGCCTTCTTCCGCTTCTCGAGCAGCGCCGCCTGCTCGCCACGCGGGAGCGAGGCGGCCTCGATCACCTTGTCGTCGACGTTCCCGCGAACGGCCGGAAACCGCTTGCTTCGGAGCAGCGCCACCACGCCAGCGGGGTCCGCTCCGTCGCCCACGAGGTCGCCGGCGACCACGACCGCGTCCGCCCCGCGGCGGTCGAGGTCGGCGAGCGCCGCCGCGAGCGCCGCTACGTTGGCGTGAATGTCGGAGAGGACGGCGACGCGCATCCCGGCGAGGTCCCGACCTCAGCGACCCGGCAGCATCGCGACCAGCTCTTCGACGAGATCGTGAACGCGGACGATGTCTTTGAGGCGGCCCTTCTCCGGTTTGAGCCTCACACTCTGGATCCGCTTCACCATCTCCTTGATGTCGCCCGTTGCGGCCGGCGAATCGCTCTCGAGCGACCGCAGCACCTCTCCGAGCCCTCCGCCGACCCGGGCGGAGAACTGCGCCAGAGTCTGGTCGAGGGCTTTCTTGACATCGAGGACCCCGGCAACCAACTGGTCGGCCGGATGTGCCGGACCTCGTGCCGGGGCTGCGCGCCTGCGCGTCGTCCCCGCGCCGCGGCTTGCCCTGCTCGCCTTGGCCGGACTACGTCTCGTCCCTGGTGTCGCACCTGTGCGCCGTGTTGTCCCCATGACCAGTCCTCTCCCCACAGTCCCGGACCGCCTCAGCCGGCTCCCCCGTTGCGGACGCGCAGCTTCCGTTCGAACACGCGCTCGAACATCGGCGCCTTGCGCTTGAGTGCCCACTTCTCCAGCAGCAGGTCCCCGTCGCCTTCGAGACGGAGAATGACTTCGCCACCCTTCACCTCCGCGCGCAGCGAGCGGACGCTCTCCTTGTGCTCGCGGTCGAGCGCGTCGGCGAGGCGGAGGATTGCGGCGAGCACCTGGACTTTCCGCTGATCGCCGGTCTTGAGGCCGCTGAACTCCGGGTGGCTCTGCCCCGGCTCGCTCTTCCGGTGGTAGCGGGCAACCGTCGCGGCCAACGTGATCTCACCCTCGGAGAAGCCCGGCAGCTCGGAGTTGTTGATCAGGTACATCGAGTGTTTGTGGTGGCGCTTGTAGCTGATGTAGCCGCCGACGTCGTGGAGCCACGCGGCCGCCTGAAGGACCTTGCGGTCAACCTTCCCGAGCTTGTGGAGTTCCTCGAGCTGGTCGAAGAGCGCGAGCGAGTGCTTAGCCACCTGCGAAGCGTGCGACTCGTCGAAGGCGAAGCGTCGGCCCGTCGCCACGAGCGCGGCCGCGAGCTCGCGCTCTTGCTTGTCGGCGTGTGCCCGCTGAGTCGTGACCGCCTCGACGAGGTCGTAGAGCACACCCTCCTTGATCCCGACCCCTGGGATGACCATGGAGGACGCGCCCGAGAGCCGCGCGAGGCGCTCGTACACCAGGGCAGCGGGGAGCACGACGTCCGCCCGGTCCTCGCGCAGAGCGAGCTGCTCGATGCGCTGTCGGTACGAGAGGCGCGAGAGTTTCTCGATGATCGTCCTCACCGCGTCGACACTGAGGACCGCGGCCGCCCCGGCCTCGCTCTTCGCGCCGGCGAGTTGGGCGAGCGTCTCCGCGTTCCCGCCAGTGGCGATGAAACCCGACGGCTTTCTCGATTGCGCCGCGGCGGGAAGGCGCAGGGTGGCCGTGTATTCCTCCAGGAGGCGGCGAAAACGGCCTGGTTCCTCACCGGCCTCCGACAGTTCCTCGAGCAGGCGAACCGAGCCCATCGTGTGCGACTCGCTCCACATGATCGCGGTGTCGTCGGCGATGAGAACCTCCACGCTGCCGCCGCCGATGTCGACCACGATCCAGTCGCGGCCGGTGAGGTCCACCGCATGTCGGACGGCGACGTAGATGAGCCGCGCCTCCTCCGAGCCCGAGATCACCTCGAGCTCGAGCCCCGCCTGGTTCTGCACCCGCTGGAGGAATTCGCGCGCGTTCGAGCTCTCCCGAACGGCACTGGTGGCGACGCAGCGGTACACCGCGATCTCAACGTCCGCCATGCGTGCCGCGAAGCCCCGCAGCGCGGCGACCGCCGCGTCCATGGCGCCGCCGGTCAGGCGCCCGGTCAGGAAGACGTCGTGCCCGAGCCGGACTGCGGCGCGATCCTGCTCGAGCAGCCGGTAGCGGTGCAGGTCTTCGAACTCGGCCGCCAGGAAACGCAGAGCGTTGGAGCCGATGTCGATGCACGCGACGCGGACGGGAAACTGGAGTTCCTCAGTCCCGGCTTTGAGCGGCATCGGCTTGGTCTGCTTTTCGCTCGTCATCGGCCTGGCGAAGAAGACCGGTCCGGCGCTCCCTCGCTCCCGTCGCGTACAGTGTACCCGCACAACTCACCTCGAGGGCGCCCGTCTCGCCCGACGTTGTTCAGGGCGCACCGGCCTGGCTCCCAGCCTGCGACGGCCGCTCGGGCACCGTGAGGAATCTAGGTGAAAGGCGTGAAACCGCGGTGAAGACCGGCACTGTCCGCGGCACGGTCTCCGCCAGCGGACCGGCCGCGGGTTCACCGTGTTCTCACGCAGCTCTCACGCTGAACCCACATCGGCTTGAAGACTGCAGGAGAGAGGTGCACATGGACCAGGCTCTGGAGTCGCCAGCCAAGGTCTTCACGGTCTCGCGGATGGTCGCCGGTCGCGACTCACCCCACGGCCTCCTGGCGGCCGCCATCGACGCGGTCAGCGGCCTCGCGTCATTGCAAAGGCGGTACAGCACCATTGCCGCGCATTCCGCACCGGAGTTCCTCGACCGCGCTCTCGATCGCCTCGGGATCCAGTGGCGGGTGGCGTCGGCCGATCTCGAGCGGGTGCCGCGCAGCGGTCCGGCTGTGGTTGTCGCCAACCACCCCTTCGGCGGCGCCGAGGGGCTCGTCCTTGCCCGTGTGCTCCTCGGCGTCAGGTCCGATGTCCGGATCATGGGGAACCGCATCCTCTCGCTCATTCCCGAGCTCCGCGGGCTCGTCGTCGCGGTCGATCCACTCGGAGGGCCCGACGCGGCCGGACGAAGCCGTGTCGGCCTGCGGCAGGCGATCCGACACCTCGCGGGGGGCGGCATGCTTGCGATCTTCCCGGCAGGGGAGGTCGCCAGCTTGGATCTCCGGCGGGGCACCGTCGACGATCCACCCTGGAGCGCCACCGCGGCGCGGCTCGCCAAGCGAGCTCGCGCAACCGTGCTGCCCGTGTTCTTTCCGGGCAGGAACGGCGCGTTCTTCCAGCTCGCTGGGCTGGTTCACCCCAGGCTCCGCACCGCCCTTCTCCCGCGCCAGCTGCTCAGGCAGCGCGGAAAGTCGCTAACGTTCGCCATCGGCCGCCCGGTCCAGCCCGCCTCGATCGCGACCGCGAGCGACCGCGAGCTCACCGGCACGCTTCGGTTGCGGACGAGGTTGCTCGGCTATCGCAGCGACCCGAGCAGAGCAACTGCGCCGGCTCGCTTCCCGCAACCCGTCGCGCCGCCGCTCCCCTCGAAAACGCTGCGCGGCGAGGTCGAGGCACTGCCTGGCCATGCAACGCTCGCTGCGAGTGGCACCTTTCGGGTCATTCTCGCCCGCGCGAGCGCGATCCCTAGCATCCTCCTCGAAATCGGACGCGCGCGCGAGGTCACGTTCCGCGCGGCGGGTGAGGGTACGGGGCATGCCCGCGACCTGGACCGGTTTGACCAGGACTATCTCCACCTCGTCCTCTGGGATTCCGACGCCGGTGCCGTTGCGGGCGCGTATCGGCTTGGTCAGACCGATGAGGTGCTCCACGGGGGCGGGACCTCCGGCCTCTATACCGACACGCTCT
>Ga0335071_10008886_pt1 | contig 10289 bp, 10 predicted proteins | sample Lox_Sample_15_FD_206724 | JGI IMG/M metagenome (GOLD analysis project Ga0335071, IMG submission 206724) | Soil microbial communities from Loxahatchee National Wildlife Refuge, Florida, United States - Lox_Sample_1.5 | ecosystem: Environmental > Terrestrial > Soil > Wetlands | place: USA...
ATCGCTTTTTTTCAATTGCATAAGGTGCTCGAAGATAGACACGTCGATGAGCGTGCTTGCCATCCAGCCAATTTCACAGGTGTATCCAAAAATCCAGGAGATGGAGGAATTTTTTGTCGTCGAAATAAAATCGTCAATATTGTTGCCCACGCTGCAGGATCCGATGAGGACACCCTCAATATTACTGTAATTGGCCGCACTTCGTACCGCCCGGAACATTGCCGGAAGTTTCATGCCGGTCGTTGCACGTGAGCCACCTATCCGTTTTCCTGTTCCATGGGCTGCGATATACAGGAACAGTCTGTCTTCCCGGGTATTGATCAGGTCATCCTCAAGCGCCCGACGGAACCCCTCCTTTTCATAAAAACTTGCATAATAGATATTGAAGTTCCCGCGGAAACTTTCAAGACCTTCAAGAAAGTGGAGTACCGAAGGTCTCTTTGGTTTTTCCTCCGGTGTCCACCAAAGACCCTCAATAACAAGGAGCGCCGTGTTTGACATGATTGTATCAGGCAGATATAGTTCCGGAGAGAACCTTGATGCCTAAATACCTTTCCTGAAAAAAAAACAGCTGCTCCAACGGATACCTTATTGACGCTGGTTTATCAATATCAGTTATTTAAGGAACACACTCCTGAGAGCTGGACAAGGATGGATCATTTCAAGAAAGCCGGGGAAGACAAGAAGAACGACTGTGCTGACAGATCTGCTTTCCCTGAGCATTTTGGCACTTCCGGCATGACCCTGGAAGCTATTGTCGAGCTTACTGGTGAAATCGGGCACCTTAATGAACTTGTTATGCTCCATCTCGAAAGAGCGGGAGGATTTACAACGACTTCATCCTACTTTGCAACCGTCACTCCCATTCTTGACCTGCTTGAAGTAGAAATCCGTGTCCGGTATCGCCCCGGCATGACACAGAACGAGATGAAACTTCTTGTTCAGGATTGGATCGATTCGGAGATCGCCGAGCTCAGGCATTGTACGCCTTCAAACCGGTGATAGTATCACGAATGTAGATTCTTCAGTGCATTTCCGTAGAACAAATTGACGTATTCTTTTGCCATTCTTCGGGTGCTGAAATAGGGTGGGACACTTACCATGCTTTCTTTCATAATGTTTACCCACTGGTGAGGGATCCCGTCATCTTCTACGGAATAAAATCGGGGAATAATCTCATTTTCTATAACAGAATACAAAGCGTCTGCATCAGATCTGTTCCGATCATCCGTATTTCCGTTCCCAAACGACCATCCGTTTTTCCCCGTATAGCCTTCAATCCACCAACCGTCCCGGATGCTCAGGTGGGGCACCCCGTTCAGGCCGGCTTTCATCCCGCTGGTCCCACACGCCTCCATCGGAGGCAATGGATTATTGAGCCAGACATCCACGCCGTGAACAAGATACTGGGCAAGCTGCTCGTCATAGTTCTCTACAAACGCCACCCGTCCTGCGGTATCTACGGAGCGTGCAAAGGAGAAAACACGCTGGAGAATCCTCTTTCCCTCATCGTCTGCTGGGTGAGATTTCCCGGCAAAGATGATCTGGATGGGTCTCCAGCGGTCATTGAGGAGGCGTGCCAGGCGGGTAAAATCCGTAAAAATAAGATCAGCACGCTTGTACGCGGTGAACCGTCGCGCAAACCCGATGGTAAGGACTGCGGGATCGAGCAGCGTGCCCTCCGAAACGGTAATTGCCGGCGAGATCCCGTCATTTTTCCATGAGAGACGAACGCGTTCCCGTATGGAGTTGATGAGTTTTAATTTCAGCCAGTAATGGGTCTCCCATAACTCACGGTCAGGAATTGTCCGGATTTTTTCCCAAGTCTTGGGATCGTCATGATGTCGTATCCAGTCGTTGCCGAGATACGTGTCAAGGAGCCGTTCAACGCGTGGCTCAACCCAGGTAGGGATATGGACTCCGTTTGTTATGGCACGGATGGGCACATTCTCTTCCAGAGAATCCGGCCATAAGACCTTCCACATCGCCCGGGAAACTTCCCCGTGGCGTTTGCTGACAGCATTGTGATAGTCGGACATCCGCAACGCAAATGCGGTCATGTTAAATCCAATGTGGGATTTTTCCGGGTGAATGCCGAGTTTCAGGAAGTCATCCCGGGAAAGCCCGAGGAGGGGATAGTAGTCTCCAAAATATTTTTCCATAAGAGCGAAAGGAAAAACATCGTGTCCGGCTGCTACCGGGGTATGGGTGGTAAACACGGTCGTTTTTTTCACGCTTGCTACAGCATCCTGGTACCCCATGCCCCCCTGGACCCGTTCCCGTATCCGTTCGAGGAGCACAAACGCGGCGTGGCCCTCGTTTAAGTGTGCGATCGAGTGGCGGACCCCAAGGCGGGCCAAAACTTCCGATCCACCGATGCCGAGCACAATCTCCTGTCGGAGGCGCTGTTCAATATCCCCGCCATACAGGTGTGATGATATTGCCCGGTTCCACGGATCATTCTCCCGGATATCAGTATCCATGAGATACAGCGGGATGCGGCCGACCATTGCCCTCCAGACCGCGACATGAATGGCCGGCTTGACAAACGGGACTTCTATGACCATCTGGCGGGCATCGTCGCCAAGGACACGGGTGATGGGCGCGCTCTCACGGTCCAGCAGGTCATCGATATTCAGCTGCCACCCGTCTTCCCGTATCCTTTGCCGGGTATACCCCTCCGGGTACATGAACCCGACAGCAACCAGTGGGATTCCTAAATCGCTGCATTCTTTCAGGAAGTCTCCGGCAAGAAACCCAAGTCCGCCGGCATAAAATGGCAGTGAATGATGGAGGCCGTATTCCGCGGAAAAATACGCTATCGGAAGGCACCGTGGATCGGAGACGGCTCCGGAAAACCAGGGGTTGTTTTCATTCATTTCAGCGAAAAACTGCTCTATTACCCGGTCATATAGGCGCAGGTATTCCGGGTCACCTGCAGCTATCTCCAGCCGTGATTGTGGTATTTCTTCCAGCGTTTTTACCGGATTATGGACGCTCTCCTTCCAGGTTCTCCGGTCCAGCATCTTAAATAGCATCCTGGCTGCCGGATGCCAGCTCCACCAGAGGTTAAAAGCAAGATCTTTGAGACCCGCTATTCGCTCAGGAATGGGCGGAAACGCACGGGGGTTGTCTTTGGGATCAATAATAACAGACCACTTCCGGTGCCATACTGCCCTTCCTGAGTGTTATATCTTGCGGGGTATCTGGCCGCATGTACCTGATATAGGGCAGAGGTTATTTATCCAAGAAGCCATGTAGCATCAGTCGGAGGCAATGGATGAAAAAAACGATCGATGACATATCCGTCGAAGGCCGCCAGGTGCTCGTGCGGGTCGATTTTAATGTCCCGATGAATGCCGATCAGACAATTGCTGATGACACCAGGATCCGGGCCTGTCTCCCCACCATCCAGAACCTTACCGGTCGCGGGGCACGGGTTATCCTCTGTTCCCATCTTGGAAGACCGAAAGGGCGTGTGGTCCATGATCTGAGCCTTGCACCGGCCGGAAAACAGCTATCGGTTTTGCTTGATCAAGACGTTCATCAGGCTCCGGACTGCATCGGGCCCGCAGTTCAGGATATGGTATCACGAATGACTGACGGGGATGTCCTGCTTCTTGAAAACCTTCGGTTTCACCCGGAAGAAGAAGCAAATGATCCTGTTTTTTCCAGCCAGCTTGCACTTCTTGCAGAAATCTATGTGAATGATGCTTTTGGCGCAAGCCACCGTAACCATGCATCGGTCGTTGGTATAACACGATTTCTTCCTGCCGTTGCCGGATTGCTGATGCAAAAGGAGCTTATTATGCTTGGTGGCCTTCTTGAAAACCCGACCCGCCCATTTGCCGCAATTGTCGGGGGAGCCAAGGTAAGCAGTAAAATTGGCGTCCTTGAAAATATCCTAAATAAAACAGATCTACTCATCATTGGCGGGGGTATGGCAGCAACATTTCTTGCCGCAAAGGGATACCCGGTAGGAACAACACCTGTTGAACGTGACCGGCTTTCGTATATTGCCGAGCTTTCTCGTAAAGCCACTTCAAAAAATGTCCGTATTCTGCTCCCCAAAGATCTTCTCGTTTCCGAAAAAGCTGATGGAACCGGGAAGTACCGGTCTGTAACGATCGATAGTATCCAGGAGAATGAAGCAATCGTCGATATTGGTGCGGCAACAATTGCCCAGTACACGGCTGAGCTGAAGGAATGCAGGACGATTGTCTGGAACGGACCGATGGGAATTTTTGAGGTCCCTGCGTTTTCTGAAGGGACGCGGGCAATAGCTTCCACTCTTGCAAGTCTCGATGCCGTCACTGTTGTCGGCGGAGGATCAACTGCGGAAATTGTAACGGAAATGGGCCTTTCCAACAGGATGTCACATGTTTCTACCGGTGGGGGAGCATCCCTTCAGTTTCTTGCCGGTGAGCCCCTCCCCGGCGTAAATGCGTTGCCTGACCGGTAACTGAGTGCTTCACAGCGCAGTTTTACTTTTCAACGCCTTTTGGAACAGGAAGGGAAACCTTCCCGGATTGTTCAGGAACCCAAGGACCGGATCATGCGCTGCAATCAATTGATACAAAGATGATTTGAAAGCGGCGTGGGATGTCCCGGTGTGATCGGCAGAACAAATCACGAGATCCGGAATTTGGGGATAGAGTGAATTTTTCACGAACGTTCGATCAGTTATTTCATAATAGGCTGCCCCCCTTTTCTGTTGGTAGGGATAATATTCGCTTTCAAAGCGGGATGAGACAATATTTGCCATCTGAAGCACGCTGTTGCGGGACGGATTGATGGTAACGTGCCCATAGCCGGGAGGGATAATCACAATATCATTTTCACGTGCCGTAATGAGGGCTACCGATGACAGGAAACGCTCCTGGATTAAATAATGTGCTTCCCCTGAGAGAACCTCATACACCTCTGGGTACCCATGCCCGTCAGGTGCATTTGGGTGAAAATGCCCAAGAGTCTTGACAAATTCCCCACATAATTCGCCAGGTGGAATAACAGTAATGTCATACCGCAGACCCTCCTTCTCCAGCCACATGCGATCTGCGGGCGATCGTGCAACATCCCGGAACATATAATAATATGGCCCTGAAAGTCTGCAGGATTGATTCATTGTAACTTCGCTCAGGGCTCTTCCGTCACGAACATCGGGATGAGGGAGTTTTCCCCTCCATTTGACTAAAATATCGATGTCGTTATGGCGCAGAGATCGATTGCCCTGCCGCAAACTCATTTTCTCCCCCACGTCACTGTTTTCGCAAGCTCGTACAGGTCCAAGTCTACGGTCTTTTGCCGTGATACTGCATCTTCGAGAGGAATCGTTGTTATCCGGTCGCCACGGACAGCCACCATCTTGCCGAAATCTCCAGCAGCAACAAGATCGACTGCCGCAACACCAAACCGGGTTGCAAGAATCCGATCAAACGCCGTTGGTGTTCCACCGCGCTGGATATGGCCAAGGATGGTAACCCGGGTTTCAACACCGAGCCTGCGTTCAAGTTCTTTTCCGATCAGGTTACCGATACCGACAAATTTCTCATGACCGCATTCATTTTGTTCCCCGTCCGGTACTGGTGGGCTCCCGATATCTTCCCGGTGGACGCCTTCTGCCACGGCAACAATCGAGAATTTTTTCCCTGCTTCGTACCGGAGGGTTAAATCCCTGCAGACTTCGTCCATGGAGAAGTGAACTTCAGGGATCAAAATAATGTCTGCTCCCCCTGCGATTCCCGACATAAGGGCTATCCACCCGACATTCCTCCCCATGACTTCTACGACCATGATCCGGTGATGTGATTCAGCGGTCGTATGAAGCCGGTCAATCGCCTCAGTAACGATACTGACCGCAGTGTCAAACCCAAACGTCATGTCAGTCCCCCAGATATCGTTGTCAATCGTTTTAGGGATCCCGACAAGCGGTATACCGTGAAGATAAACATCACGGGCAGCAGAAAGCGTCCCATCGCCCCCGATAACAATCAGAGCGTCAATCCCAAACTTCCGGATATTTGTTGTTATTTTCTGGAAATCCGCGGTGCTCGCCAAAGGATTAGTGCGGGAGGTCCCCAGGATCGTCCCTCCTTTCGGAAGGATTCCGGAGACTGAAAAATCCGTAAGCGGCTCGACATCACCTTCAATAAGTCCAAGCCACCCGTTTCTGATCCCGATAGTTTCAAATCCCGCCTGCATCCCAGCTCTCACGACCGCTCGAATCACTGCATTGAGGCCGGGGCAGTCTCCTCCACCGGTCAAGACGCCTACTTTAACGGGGCTCTCAGCCACTGGTGACATCTCCTACGCCGATTGCCTTATTGTTCGAACGCACCAAAATGCTTTCTGTAAAAAATTTGTTCATGTCCCTTTCCTACGCTTCCTTATTCCTTGTGCATTATCATCATTGCGGCGCAAATGACAGATTAACAACCGGCTCTTCAACCATTTTTTTGCATATGCAGTTTTAACAGAAAATAAAATTTCACTTATCGACGGCCTTATCCAGATTTCCCGGTAAGATTATCTGGAAACGTAATTGGTGAAGATCATGCGGATTATTCATACTATTACCGGCATTGGCTGCTGTCTTTTCCTGCTTATCGCATGCATGGCAGCGGGATGCACGGATACGACCGGCACGGAGACTTCAGTGGCAAATGAGACAACGCCAGCGGTTCAGGTAAACGTAACACAAGCCGAAACAACTACGACTCCTGCATCGGAACCGGTGTATCACACAATCTTTGTGAACGCAACCTCCAATGAAAAAATCATTAAGGTGTCTACAGGTGACCGCGTTCTCATACGGCTTGAGGAAAACCCGACCACAGGATACACATGGAATGCAACCGTATCAAAAGGCCTTGCAATCCTGCGCGATTCGTACATCGCCCCAGACACAACAACGATGACCGGTGTTCCCGGATACCACGAGTGGATACTTTCACCGGAATCAGTTGATACCTATACCTTCAAGGCGATCTCTCTTCGCCCGTGGGAAGGGGCACAACCAACCGATGACTCATTCAGCGTCATAATCCAGGCTACAAAATCATAGCCGGAAAGCAAATTCTTTTTTTTTTGTTTTAGAAATTCTCTTTTACTTTGCGCATGCATCTCATTAACGAGAATTATGGCCAGCCACAGGGTTCAGGATATGATGCGGCTGATGGCATCAAAAATTCGGGTAATTGCAAACACCATTTCTGATGAGGAATCCGAGGATTTTGTCAAAGAGCTGCTCAGGGCAAAGCGGATTTATGTTATGGGTGCTGGCCGCTCCGGCCTCGTTGCCAAAGCATTTGCTATGCGCCTTATGCACCTTGGCTTCCAGGCATTTGTTGTCGGGGAAACGATCACGCCTGCACTCCGTGCAGATGATGTAATCGTCATTTTCTCCGGCTCAGGCAAGACAAAAACGGTCGCTGATATTGCGGAGACTGCAAAAGAGATCGGTGCCCACATTTGCCTTATTACCTCAAATGCCGACTCACGGATTGGGAAAATTTCCAATTGCATCGTTATCATCGAACACCAGCGTGACCGGGTTGAAGATGAATCAGTAGAATTTGAGATCCGACAGATGATGGGGGATCACAAGTCCTTTGCCCCGCTGGGTACCCTTTTTGAGACTGCATCGATGATATTTGCCGATGCAATCGTCTCACGACTTATGGAGATCACCAAGACCGATGAGACCGCACTGAAGAATCGCCATACGAACATTGAATGAGAAGGTACTGGTATGCCATTGAAATTTTCTGAACGGGTAAACGAAATCGAGCTGTCCGGAATACGCCGGATATTCGAAGCTGCAGGCCCGGGCTCCATCAACCTCGGCTTAGGGCAGCCGGATTTCGACACCCCCGAACCCATCAAGGAGGCTGCGATCCGTGCTATCAGGGAAGGGAAAACTGGATATACACCGGGACCCGGGATCCCGGAACTCCGGAATGCAATTGCAAAGAAATTGTCCCGGGAGAATAAACTCACCTATACTCCGGATCAAATTCTTGTAACCGCAGGTGCAAGTGAAGCGTTGCATATTGTCATGCAGGCCTTAGTCAGTCGGGGTGATACAGTACTGTGCCCTGACCCGGGATTTGTATCGTATGCCTCTCTTGCCAGGGTAGCGGACGGAATTCCCATCAGCGTTCCCCTGGATAAAAAGCTCCATATCGATGTTGAAAAGGCAAAATCCCTGATGGACGGGGCACGCATCTTCGTCTTGAATTCTCCTGCAAACCCAACTGGCGCCGTGGAGGACAAAGAATCGATAAAAGCTATTGTTGAATACGCTGAAGAGGCAGGGGTTACCGTTGTTTCCGATGAGGTTTACGAGCATTTCATTTATGGTAAAAAACACTGGAGTGCTGCGTCATTCGGGGAAAATGTCATCACGATAAATGCCACGAGCAAGACTTATGCAATGACCGGCTGGCGCCTTGGGTATCTCGCAGCGACTGAGGAAATTCTCGAACAATGCTTGAAAGTTCATCAGTACTGCCAAGCCTGTGCGACATCGATTTCCCAGTATGCGGCAGTTGCAGCCTATGAAGGAGACCAGCGCCCGGTAAAAGAGATGGCAGCAGAGTATCACACCCGCAGGGACCTTTTGGTCAAGGGGTTAGCTGGAATGGGATTTTCCTTCCCGGTTCCTGAAGGTGCTTTCTATGCATTCGTCCCGATGAACCAGGATATTGCGCAAAGGGTTATTGAAGCAGGCGTCATAATTGTTCCCGGTTCTGCATTTGGGGTCAATGCGCCCGATTATGCCCGGTTCAGTTATGCCGCATCGCGGGAAAATCTGAACCGCGCTCTTGCAAAAATACAAAGTGTTGTGAAGTGAGCACGATGGTAAAAGAGTTACTCAAAAAATTGTCCAACGCCCATGGGGTCTCGGGCAGCGAAGGTAGCGTATTTGCGGTCATCAAAAAAGAGCTCAAAGGGCACGTCGATGAGATCCGGGAAGATCCCCTCGGCAATCTTATCGCAGTAAAAAAAGGCAACAAATTCAAGGTCATGCTTGCTGCCCACATGGACGAGATCGGGCTCATGGTCAAATATATCGACGATAAAGGGTTTATCCGGTTTGTTACCCTGGGAGGCTGGTATGGCCCCACCCTTTACAACCAGCGTGTTATCCTGCATACCGCAAGGGGGGAGTGCCCTGGCGTTATTGGAGGAAAACCCCCACACATGATGGACGAAGAAGAGCGGAAAAAAGGTGTGAAGACCGATGACATGTTTATCGATGTCGGTGCTTCCAAACGCGAAGAAGTGGAAAAACTTGGAATTGAGGTTGGGACACCTGTTACCATTGATCGTGAATTTACCGAACTTGCCAACAACCGTGTTACAGGAAAAGCATTTGATAACCGTGCCGGCGTTGCCATGCTAATTAAGACCTTGCAGGAAGTTAAATCGCCTCTCACAATTTATGGTGTCTTTACTGTTCAGGAAGAGGTCGGCCTTAAAGGTGCCCGGACAAGTGCGTTTTCTCTTGACCCTGATTGTGCAATTGCAACAGATGTTACCATTCCCGGTGACCACCCCGGCATTGACATGAAAGATGCCCCCTGCGAAATGGGCAAGGGGCCGGTCATTACCATTGTCGACAGCAGTGGCAGGGGGCTCATCGCAAGCCGGAAAGTTGTGAAGTGGCTGAAAGATGCGGCAGATGCACAGCAGGTAAGTGTCCAGTTGGAAGTCGGGAGCGGCGGAACGACTGATGCGACAGCAATCCACCTGACAAAAGGGGGTATCCCAAGCACAACAGTCAGCATTCCATCCCGGTATATCCATTCTCCCGTTGAAGTCCTCGATATCCACGACATTGAAGAAGGCGTCGTTTTGCTGGTCGCAGCGCTTGCGAAAAAGCCGGACCTGTAACATTTTTTTCGCACACCAAATTTCGTCGGATTTGGTGGTTAATCCTGAGTAATATTTAATTGAATCAAAGTCGTTAAACCGGAGTATAAGGATAATAATTCAGATTGACCAAAACAGTTCGGTGGTGCTATTCTGGCTGAAGCGGTAATGAGGCCGATGATTGCAATTCTTATTGGTGCAGTGCTCATCGGCTTTGGAATTTTTGCGGCAAATAGATTCGGGGAAGGTGTTGGGCTTATCCTCGCGCTGGCCGGCGTCGTTACCCTTATTGTCGGCCTTGCTATGCTCTTCAATCTTGCAGTAATGAACGAAGACCAGAAAAAAGCAGGAAAATAATTTTTTTTTTAAATGTACAAGCTAACCGTTCTGTTACTCTACACCAGTGGTAAACG